>Ga0302241_1001906_pt1 | contig 13764 bp, 8 predicted proteins | sample AAG_UR_Arg_MG_FD_193532 | JGI IMG/M metagenome (GOLD analysis project Ga0302241, IMG submission 193532) | Enriched activated sludge microbial communities from anaerobic digester in WTTP, New Holstein, Wisconsin, United States - AAG_UR_Arg | ecosystem: Engineered > Bioreactor > Anaerobic >... | reverse complement strand
GAAAGCGCTTAAGGATATTAAGAAGTTTGAAGAAGACGGCGTAGGCCACCTCCCAATCTGTATGGCTAAAACCCAGTACTCTCTGACAGATGACCCAACTAAGCTTGGAAGACCAAGCGGCTTCAAGATCACGGTGCGCGAAGTTAAGGCGTCCGTTGGCGCAGGCTTCCTGGTAGCCCTTGCCGGGGAGATCATGAGAATGCCTGGTCTGCCTAAGGTGCCATCCGCGAACCACATCGACATCCTCGAAAGCGGAGAAATTGTCGGCTTATTCTAAATCCTGAGTGGGGACGGCGTCTTTAGAGACTGCCATTCCAAGCGAAACAACCCTATTGTTATCAACCGCTGCAGACTGGCTTCCCCTGGTTTGCGGCGGTTTTTTTATTTGGCGGATTTGAGTATTGGAAACTATGCAGTAGGCGGGGCAAAAAAGAACATGGAAGAAGTGGAAGATGGGGTTGATGGGCTTCAGCCGCTGACACCGATTTCCATTCAATATCGATTTCCACTCGTCTTACAAATAATAATTTAAATTACATATATTGACATATAAAAGCGTTCGTGAGACAATGCTCGTAGATGTAAAAAATAACCAATTCTATGGAGGTCGGTTTCATGCACAAATCACTCATCGCACTCGCCGCTGCTGCGACATTGCTGCTCACCCAGAGTCCAACTCTGTCACTGGGGGCAGAGACTACAGGGGCACAGACCGTATCGCTGGAAGAAAGCGCTTCGGTGTCGGCCCCATGGGCGCCATCGGTATGGCCATCCACCCATTGGTCGCTGCCTTATGTCCGTGTCCTGGTGGAGGCTCAGATTTTATCCCTCTATGAAGTGGAAATGCTGAACCGCAGATTTGGACCGGATGGTTTAATCAGCAGCGCTTACTTTGAAACCTATGCCGCCAGAACCTTGAAAACGATACTTCCCGGAACAGTGCTCAGCTCCAATTCAATGACGAGGGAGCAGATGGCGGATACCTTGTATCGAATGATCACCTACAGCAGCTATGAAGCCATGCCAACACCGGAACAGCTGGATCAGGACCAGCTGATTTGGAAGGACGCGGAACTCTTCAGCGGATTTGGCTATCAAGCGTCCCTTGCCCTGAGGTGGACAGGCATTACCTCCGGAATTGACGGGTATTATCATCCGCAGCGACTGGTCACCGCGGCAGAGGCGTTGACAACCCTGGCAAAGACAAAAGACAATCAGCTGAGGACGCCGCTTCAGCCTGCGCCGGAGGAACCTGTCGCGCAGACGACTGAATCTTGTCCCGCAGCGACGACCACAGAAATTACGACGTCCGGTGCCAATAAAACCTCTGCCGGCCTCTGAGGTGAGACGACAACTCCCGAGGTTCGGGAAGGCTCACAAAAGTCCCTCAAGGGCGGTAAAAAATAATGCAGTTATCGAAGCCGTTTGGCAACTTTACTGAGAAACTGAACACCCTGGCTGCGTGTGGGTCACCCCGCCGCCGGATCAAAGCGGTTCAGTCGAGACATCACCTCAAGGGAGCAGCCGCCATTTTAGGGCTGCTCTTTTTCATAATCTCCTGCCTGGGCGTCACTTCAAGTTTCGCTGCAGGCATCCAGGAGGCGCAGCTGCCCTATTCAATTCCCGGGAACGTCGACAGCGCTTATTATGAAGGCCATGAAGCTGCCTTCGAAAGCGTCGCGCCCAAACTCCCCGCTGGCACGCCTGCGTTGATCAATCTATCTTCAACTGGCGCGAGCGGCCGACTTAAACTGAATCCGGAGCTATATACAGACCTGGGACTCCTGGTTTACGGAAGCCCCTTTGACCTTCAGAAGAACGACTTCAAGGCCGTCGAGGGCGGCTATTACCGCCATGGCAATATCCCCGGGGAATATCGCTACCATGGCTACTCGGTGGACGGCAACGTCTTTAGCAATCAGCGCTTCCCCAATGATGCCGAAAGCGGCACACCCATGAGCTTCAAAAAATGGATTCACCTCCCCTGGCAGTCCCTGTCCGGCGTCTATGCCAGTGCGATCAACAATGCAGCGCTTTCAGGCGATCCAGTGGTGCAAAGCTGGTTTGACCGGGCTTTGCCATTCCCGCTCCTGAACTCTTCAAACCCTGAGGCGCCCATTCGCGGCGGCAGTTATCTGCCCGAAGCGCATCTGGTGGTCCTGTCGACGCCAAGCGCGGGTATGCCCGGTGAAGGCCGCCTGTGGCACTATGTGGACGACCGCCGCTGGTATCAGACCGTCTCCCTGCCGGACTTCGTCTGGGACCGGCAGCAGACACCGCTGGCACTCAAAGTGGAGATTCTGAATAAAGGGACCCACCGCTTTGGGCCACGGGAAACAGTGCCCGTCAAAGTCAGGATGACAGCGACGCTCATGGATGCGGCAGCCATGTCAAACCTCACCGGCAAATCACTCTATCAAACCCGAAATGAGATCCTGTCCTGGCGCTTCAGCGAATCAGCCGCAGTACCCAGAGGCCTGATGAGTCCCCAAGTCTTTCAGACTTACAGCGGAATAGACTCAGCTCAAAACGCGACCTTGACTTCTGAGGCTACGCTCCAGGTGAGCAGGTCGGATCTCGACAGCCAAGGCAGCTTTACTTTTACAGCTGAAACGGCCATCACGTACCTCGCTGGCTCGGAGTCCCCGGCTATTGCAGCGTCGGATACCTGTCAAATTGGCTCGGAAGCCTTGCCGCAGGCGGCCTTGCAGTCGGCTTTTTCTGTGGCGGACTTTCATGTGCCCTCAAGAGAAGACCTGGTTCAGGCGTCTGTGAGTTACGCCAATCAAAGCCGCGGACCCGTGGCGCGGTACCATTTCACTTTCAGAGCGCCGGAAACCGGACAAACCGACACCTTTCAACTGGATGCCATGTCAATGTCAGATCAGGTTGTTTCAGCCAGGCTGACGGACTTTGTAAAAAGTGTCATGCCGGAGGGGATCATTCTCAGGCAGATCCAAGTGACTCAACGCGTGGCGGATGCCGGCGGAGGAAATCACGAGTTCACGAAAACCTTCAATGCCGTCATAGGTGGTGAGTCCAAGGCTGTAGACCTTGAGCTCACCCTGCCTGACTGGTCCTTTGACATGCTGCCCTATGGGGCGGCGGATCACTCCAATCACAGCCAGACCGCTAATCTCACAGTTACGGTGGACGGTCAGGAGGTAGATAGTGGTCACTTCTTTTCCGGTCAGTTCAAATTTTCTGAGATCACTGGCCTCCTAGGAGCAGCCAACGACAACGTCAAAGTCATTGTGGAAGCCGTCACCGGCGACGGTGTGGTCAGCTTCGAAGAGCACTGGATTGAAGTTGTCAGCACCCAGCCCAAAGCCCAACTCAGCTTCTCCGGCCACCAAAAAGTCAACCGTAAGCTTTCACTAGTCAATGAATCTCCAGATGTTGAGGACCCCAGGCTGGCAGCGGCTTACCCCGCGACCTATACGTTCTCCTATAAAGCGGTGACGGGCTCGGATACGTCCAGAAGGCTCCTTGATGGATCGCTTAACGAGAAGCATTTGATGTACAAGAGTCCGGGACACCACCGGGTGACGCTGACTGCCGTCAACAGTCTGGGGCGTCAAGCCCCGCCGGCAGTCCTTGACTTGGTGATTGTCCAGGATCAGCGGCCTGCTGTCATATTCAATTTTTTGAAGGGCGTCGCAATCCGCGGAGAGCCCGTGGGGGCTCTTCTTGACGTGTCTTCCACAGACGGCGATCTGATCGGAGAACCCGTCATAAAAATCTATTATGACCCGGAAGCGGATGGCACCTATGAGGCATTTGTGGGCCAATATACAAAGGAGACCATTGGAGATTTCGCACCACAGGAGCTGGGTGCTTACAGGGCGATTCTTGAGGTGGCGGAAAGCTACGGACAGCCTACCCTTGAAAGTTTTATCACACCCTCCGACACCCGGAAAATAACTGTACTGAGGGAAGTGTTGTGCCAAAACCTCAGGCCGGTTCAAACCGTAGATCTCGAGACCCCGAGGACACCTGAAAAAGTCGATGTTCTGCTGATGCTGTCTCCTAAGCTGCCTGAAGCTGAGCGGGTTCAAGCGGGAAAAGACAGAATCCAGCAGGCCAATACCTTGAGACTGTCAGGGCTGGACGCGCTGGTCCACGTCTGGGACCTGGGTGAAATCACAGAGCGCATGCCGGCTTCAATCACTCAGCTCTTTGGCACCCAATATCCGCCGCTGACCCTCCAATATACGGAAGGGGGTTACAGCGGTGTGCTTCAACGCGTCAGTGTCCAGGACAATGGGCGCTATGTGGATTATGGAGACTACGACACGGTTGAAACGTGTGAAACAGAGCAGGTTCTGGTGGGGCGGTACTGCCCGGCCGCAGATCCTTTTATTTGTTATGTCAACGGCGGCTATGTCAACGTCTACGAGACCCAGGAAGTGTGTACCACCGAACAAGTCTGGGATTCGGATCTCCGCTGGCGATCCAGCTACTATGGGACCTATGAAGGTGAAATTTCAAGAACCATTGAGCAGACCTTTGACCCTGAGTGGCTGCGTCTGGGGGCCAGCCGCTATGTGGTCTATTCTGCCCTGCCAGGGGAAATCCTCCCGGAGCCTGAAGCCTTGACGCTAAAGAAAACTGCCGATGCTCAGTGGCTTATGGGCGGTGGTTCCGCTCAGCTTTCCACTGGTCTGGGCGCAGAGAGCCTTACTGCGGGCGGCCCTGCCCAGGCAATGACGGCAGCCATGGAACTGATCTCAGTGCGCCATGAAGTCAAACCTTACAAGCTGATGCTTCTAAACGAGTCGCTGACCTATCATACAGTTGAGGTGGAAACTGAAGGCGACGGCCTGGCTGGCGAGGTCTGGGGGTTGATCCAGGACGCGGCGTTTGACAATCCTTTGCCTGTCCAGTCCTTTGCAGTGCTGGATGAATACGGCGCAAATCAAACCGTACAAGCCGCGCCATCTAGTCAGGAAATGCCATTCTACACCATGACACCGCCACAGACCATGAGTTCTGTCGGTCACTTTGTCGTGGGCAGAAAGCTGAAGGATGTGACGCCTAAGCCGGACTTCGACCTGGAGTCCAATATTGCCACCGTAGCGTTCACGGTGCACCGCAAACCTATTGCCGGTCTGACCCTCAAAGCCCGCTTTGACACCCTGCTGAACAAGTACCGCCTCGACTGGACGGATACCTCCTACGACCCGGACCACGCTGTAAGCGACCCGAACCGCGGCATTGTCAGGCATGATTTTCGGATCCGCGAAGCTGGCGGCAATTGGAGCTACGGGTGGCCGACAGCCCTTCCGAGGGGCACTTACGAAGCGGATTACGTCGTCTGGGATCTCGAAGGTCAGCTCAGCGACCCGGTACACTATCTCTTCACCGTGGACAACTCCGTCCCTGAAGTCCAGTTTGTCTCTGTCGTTCCCGACCCTGCCCTGACAGGACAGCGGCCGATGGTTACGGTACTCCCCAAAGATCACGAAGGCAGCGCCCTTTCGCTCAAAGTCACCGCTGCCCACAAAGAATCTCCACATACGTTCACGCAGCACTTCACTGGCTTGGTTTCTGGGAAGCCCTTCGAATTTCAGCTTAGCGAACCCCTCCAAAACGGAACCTATACCTTACGCGCCGAGGCAACGGATGATAGAGGCGCGTCAGAAGAGGCCCTAAGAACCCTCACCGTCAGGCCGCCTGTGATCCTCGGTGCTTCTCTGCTGGGTTCCTGGAACCACTGGCGTGGGCAGATCGACCGTCAGGGCAGGCCTGTGGCGCTGAATCCCAACCGGTTTTTATCCTACGAAATGATGAAGCTGGAGCTCGAAGCAGAGGGGGAGCCCATCAGTGTCACCTGCAGGATGTCTCCTGAGCTTGAAGCCATGGTTTATGAGGATCCCAATGGCCGTGTGTACCGCTATGAGGAAGCTTTTGGGGAAGAGGTGGCATTTCCGCTTGAACTCAGTGCGGCCGGGAATGGCTTCTGGCGGGCGGATTACAAACTGCCGCTGGCGCCGAGTACTTTGGGGTGGACTGACCATCGGCTGAAATCACCGTACTGGATTGAGTTTACGGTGACCTGGCCGGACCTTGTGCGGCAATACCGATTCGACAATATCGAGATCACAGGGAATGTTTATGATTTAATCTTCTGAGGACTACGCTGCTGCGGACTGGGGAAACTGCGGAATACTGCGGAATACTGCGGCAAAAAGAAAGGAAACCGGCCCGGTGGAAGTCAAATAACGGACTTCCTTCCGACGCCGATTTCCATGTAAATGTATTAGCTGTTGACTTCCGACTTGGACGGGTTCTCCGAAGCGGGCTCTGAATCGAGCCCAAGCCCAGGTTCAGTTTCAGGGCCATGACTGGATGCCGGAACCGAATTCGCTTTCAGAATTGGAAGCTTGACCTTGAAGGTCGTCCCTGTGCCGAGCTGGCTGCGGACACTGATGGTGCCGCCGTGGGCTTCGACGATCTGCTTGCAGATGGCGAGCCCCAGCCCTGTACCACGGCTGGAATAGGTCCGCGACTTGTCCACTTTGTAAAAGTGTTCAAAGATCCGGCTGAGGTCTTCCTGGGGAATGCCTATGCCGTCATCTTCGACGAACCATTCGAAAAAGTCCGGTGTTCTGCGGGTGTAGATGTGAATGTAGGTATTCGTAAACTTCTCCGCGTTGCTGATCAAGTTGTCGAGCACCTGGTGCAGCCTTGGGGCGTCCGCTTCTATGGGAACGCTAGGGATAGGCCGGTCGACCCGGAGTTCGAGGCTGCGCTCCTGGAAGTCCATTTCCTTTTCGGTCAGCATGAAGTCGAACAACTCGCGGGAGTCCATGGGTGTCAGCTCAATGACGAACTCGTCCAGATTCATTTTGGTAAAGGTGAAGAGGTCGTCGATCAAGTGGTTGAGTTGAGCGCTTTTGGAGCGAATGATGTCGAGATATTGCTTTTGGGTTTCCGGGTCCTCCACAATGTCGTCGCCAAGCAGCTCGACATAGCCCTGAATGGAGGTCAGCGGCGTCTTCAGGTCGTGGGAGACGCTGGCGATCAGCTGCTGCCTGGAGTGCTCGAATTCCACCTGCTTGGCGAGGGAGTCCTTGAGCCGAAGCCGCATGCGGTCAAACTCGTTGCAGAACTTGCCAATCTCGTCGTCTTTTTTGTATTTCATCTCGTATTCCAGATCTCCGGAGGCGATCATTTCAGCGGCGTGGTTGAGTTCCTTGAGAGGATTTAGAATGCCGTCCGACAGGATTTTGGACAGGATCAGGATCATGGTGACAACGGAGATGACGAAAATGGCCATAATGGCAAACGGCAGGTAGCTGAAGAACGTATAGGCGTCTTTGATGTCGATGTCCGGCAGGAACACCAGGCGCCCGTAGGTGATTCCGCCTTTGACGACGTTTCGCTCCATCATGCTCAGGCTGGCCGGATCGATGCTGACAGTGACGTTGCCTTCTGAATTCGTCTCAAAAAAGGACACCTTGTCGAAGGCGACGCCGATCAGCTTGCGCTCGCTGTCAAACTGGATGAGGTTCTCCTGGTCGACAAACAAAAGTCGCCTGAAGTAAGTCGTGTAGTAAGGCCTGAGCAGTCCGTCCATATAAGGATAATTGTCAATCCGGTCCAGGTTGCCGACAAACTCTTCTGTGACCCGGTCCATTGAAGAGGAGATGGACACAAATTTGTCCACAGCCGGGATGTTGAAAAAGTTGGTGGTCAGCACGAGGAACGACAGCACGACGATCATCAGAGGCACGACCAGCAGGGAAAGAAAAGAGAGAATAATTTTTGAACGGATGTTCAAAGTTTATTTTCCCCCTTTAAACTTGTACCCGATCCCCCAGACGGTCTCGATGTATTTCGGATTCGAAGGGTCTTCCTCGATTTTTTCCCGGATCTTGCGGACGTGAACCGTCACAGTGTTGATGTCGCCATATTCATTGAAGCCCCACACGTGATCGAAAATCTTCTCTCTGGCCAGCGCCTGATTGAGGTTGCTGGCGAGGTAATAGAGGATCTCGAACTCCTTGACGGAAAACGGGACGTACTCGCCGCGAACTTTAACGGTATAGGCGCTTGGATCGATCTCCAGCTCGCCAATAATCAGGGCGCTGGATGGCGTCTGCGTCGTTGACAGCTCCTTGTAGCGCCTCAGCTGGGACTGGACGCGGGCCAACAGCTCTCTCGGGCTGAAAGGCTTGGTGACATAGTCGTCCGCGCCGAGACCAAGACCCAGAATCTTATCCATGTCTTCCTTTCGCGCACTGAGCATCAGAATTGGCACAGGCGACTTTGTGCGAAGAGTTCTGCAGATTTCGAAGCCGTCTATTTTGGGCAGCATAATGTCGAGAATCACCAGATCCGGATTCTCTCTGTAAAAGGTGTTCAGCGCCTCTTCGCCGTCATAGGCGAGGATGACGTCATAATTTGATGCTTTCAGATAATCCCGAATCATCTGGGCGATTTCTTTTTCGTCTTCGACGACGAGAATTTTTTCGTTGGACATGAAGGTGACCCCCATAGTTTGGTATGAATGGGCGATAAAAGTGGTACGGCTATCGCCATCTCTCTCCATTAATATACTTTTTTAAGGTGGGCGAATCAAATTTTCGCCCTATATTTAATCCTTAATTAATGTTTTGCCGATGGTCACGCAATTCACAGCCTGCAATCCATATTTCATCTTTGTAAACATAATGTTAAGGTGAAACGATTCTCGTAAAAAGTATTGTGAATATTTATGAATTTTTTAACAAAGGTTTAACAGGGTTTAAATTTTATAAAATTTAAGATGCCTGGCCTAAAATTGTGTGAAAATTGTAACGATTTCGACTAAAAATATTGAAAGCGTTGGAAAAGCTGAATTCTTAAATTATTTGTTAAATAATCTTCAATTTCTATTATTTATTATTCACAAAACCAGAGGGTCAGTGATATAATGATTTTGTTCATTTATTCTATCAGAGTTCGAATTGTTGAAAGGAAGGTGCAATAATGGCGAAGGCATTGGCACAGATCCCAACTGTGAGTGTTAAAGATTTGCCAAAGGAATTGTTCGATCAACTTGACGGTTACATCCAGACACTCGAAGACAAAAAAGGCTCTTTGATTCACGTACTTCACCGGGCGCAGCATCTCTTCGGTTATCTGCCTAAGGAAGTCATGTTGTTCGTCGCAAGGCGGCTTGACATTCCAGCGGCCAACGTCTTTGGTGTCGTCAGCTTCTACTCGTTCTTCACGACGAACCCAGTAGGCGAACATGTCGTTTCAGTTTGCATGGGAACAGCATGCTTTGTTCGCGGCGCTGACAAAATCCTTCATGAGTTCAAAGCCAAGCTCGGCATCTCTACCGGCGAAACAACACCTGACATGCTCTTCACATTGAAAGACGTTCGTTGCGTTGGCGCATGCGGCCTTGCACCGATCGTTCTCGTCGGCGACAAGGTTTATGGCCGTGTCAAGCTTGACGAAGTCGATGGCATCATTAACGCTTATGTTGTTAAGAACTTCGGAAAGGAGCAATAAAATGGCGATTAAATCTCTTGAAGATCTCAAACGTATCCGCGAGGAGTCCCAGAAAAAAGTTAACCTTCGTGAAACCGGCGAATCCACTGACGACATCGTAGAGCTTATGGTTGGCATGGCGACTTGCGGCATTGCTGCAGGCGCACGTGAAACCCTCAGCGCGCTTTTGGATGAAACTGAAAAGCAAGGTCTCACCAACATTCGCATTGTTCAGGTTGGATGCCTTGGCTACTGCCATAGCGAACCAACCGTACAGGTTAACCTTCCCGGCCATGAACCAATAATCTTCGGCAAAGTGGACGACAAGCGCGCCAGAGAAATCGTCACGCGTTATGTTTTGCACAATGAAATGCTCGAAGACAGTGTCGTCATCAACACATTTGTGAAAGCATAAATCAAAGGAACAGCGAAGGAGGGTAATTTGTGGCTAAGATCAGAACTCATCTCATGGTCTGCGGCGGTACAGGGTGTATTTCATCCGGAGCGGACACGCTGATCACTGAGCTTGAAAACATCCTTGTCCAAAAGGGATATGATAAAGAAGTCAAGGTTGTCAAAACCGGCTGTTTCGGTTTCTGCGGCCAGGGTCCAATCGTCAAAGTCCATCCGGACAACGTTTTCTATGTTCAGGTTCAGGCGTCAGACGCGAAAGACATCATCGAAGAGCACGTCATAAAAGGACGTCACGTCGACCGCTTGCTCTACGTTGAGCCAATCGAGAATCTAAAAATGGACCTTCACAGAGACATGCCGTTCTATAAAAAGCAACTGCGTATAGCGCTCAGAAACTGCGGTATGATCGATCCTGAGAATATTAGCGAATACATAGCGTTCAGAGGGTATGAAGCCCTTGCAAATGTCCTTTCAATGCCCCGTGAAGATGCGGTGAAAGTCGTAAAAGACTCTGGTCTCCGTGGCCGGGGCGGCGGTGGTTTCTCCACAGGCATGAAGTGGGAGCTCACTATGAGATCACCTGGCGACCAGAAATATATCATCTGCAACGCGGACGAGGGCGACCCGGGAGCCTTCATGGACCGTTCCATCCTCGAGGGCGATCCGCACTCGGTGCTGGAGGCCATGGCTATTGGCGGCTACATCATTGGCGCGACAAAGGGCATCATCTATATCCGCGCTGAGTATCCGCTTGCAATCCATCGTTTGGAAGTTGCAATTGGCCAGGCAAGAGAGTTTGGCCTTCTCGGCAAAGATCTCTTTGGCAGCGGCTTTGACTTTGACATTGAGATCAAGCTCGGCGCTGGCGCATTCGTATGCGGCGAAGAGACTGCGCTCATCCACTCCGTCGAAGGCAAGCGCGGCGAGCCAACCAAGAAGCCTCCGTTCCCATCAGAGGCAGGCTATTTGAATAAGCCAACCTGTGTAAACAACGTTGAAACCTATGCGAACATTGCTCCAATCTTCCTGAACGGCGCCGAGTGGTTCTCAAGCATTGGCACTGAGAAGTCCAAAGGTACGAAGGTATTCGCACTCGCAGGCAAAGTCAACAACGTTGGCCTCGTAGAAGTTCCAATGGGCACAACCCTTCGTGAAATCATCTATGAGATTGGCGGCGGGATCCAAAACGGCAAAGCCTTCAAGGCAGTTCAGACAGGCGGTCCTTCCGGCGGTGTCATTACTACGGCTGACCTTGACACGCCAATCGACTATGACAGTCTCAAAGCCATCGGCTCCATGATGGGCTCCGGCGGTATGATCGTTATGGATGAAGATAACTGTATGGTCGATATTGCAAAATTCTACCTCGACTTTACGAAGGACGAGTCTTGCGGTAAGTGTACGCCATGTCGTGTCGGCACGAAGCGTATGCTGGAGATCCTCGAGAGAATCACTGAGGGTCATGGCACGGCTGAAGACCTCGACAATCTCCAGGCTCTTGCTTACATGATCAAGGATTCGGCGCTCTGCGGCCTCGGTCAGACAGCGCCAAATCCGGTTTTGAGCACCATGAAATACTTCCGCGAAGAATACGAGAACCACGTCTTCAACAAACGCTGCGCTACGGGTTCTTGTAAAGCGCTCGCGAAATACTCGATCATTGCTGATAAGTGTATTGGCTGTACGGCTTGCGCCCGCGTTTGTCCGGTCAACTGCATCAGCGGCAAGGTCAAAGAGGTTCATGTCATTGATCAGGAAAAGTGCATCAGCTGCGGCGCATGCTTCAATGCATGTAAGTTCAGCGCTGTCCTTAAGCCATAGTTTGGAGGTGGAATGTAGATGATTAAACTGACGATTAACGATACCCCAATCGCGGTGCCAAAAGGGACGACCATCCTGGAAGCTGCACGCACCCTGGGGATTCACATACCTACGCTCTGCCATATGGACCTTCATATGGATCAGTTCGGTGTTGTCAACCAGGCGTCCTCCTGCCGTGTGTGTACGGTAGAGGTACAAGGCCGTCCTGCGCTTGTCACTGCTTGTTCTGAGAAAGTTACAGACGGTATGCATGTTTCGACACATACGCCGCGCGCCATCACTGCTCGCCGTATGTCGGTGGAACTCCTGCTCTCCAACCACCCTAAAGATTGCCTTATGTGCCCTAAAAACCTGGAGTGCGATCTCCAGAAGCTTGCTGCGGACCTCGGCGTTCGCGACATTAAATGGGCTGGCGAGCGCATCGACTTTGAAAAGGACGAGTCTTCCGGCGCCATCGTGAAGGACCCTAACAAGTGCGTCATGTGCCGCCGCTGCGAAACTATGTGCAACGAGGTTCAGACCTGCGGTATTCTGTCTGCGGTCAACCGCGGCTTCAATACTTTTGTAGGGCCTGCTTTCAACCTCGACATGAAAGAAACTTCATGTACGTATTGCGGCCAGTGCGTCGCGGTGTGTCCGACAGCTGCGCTTACTGAAAACAACGATATCCATAAGGTCTGGCGCGAGATCAACAACCCTAACAAACATGTTATCGTTCAGGTTGCGCCTGCGATCCGTGTCGCTGTAGGTGAACTCTTCGACATGCCGGCGGGATCCATCTCGACAGGCAAACTTGCGACCTCCCTCAGACGCCTTGGATTTGATGCGGTGTATGATACGGACTTCGCAGCGGACCTCACAATTCTTGAGGAAGCCTCCGAACTCGTTCACCGTATTCAACACGGCGGCGTGCTTCCAATTCTCACGAGCTGCTGCCCGGCTTGGGTTCAGTTCTTTGAGCATCAATATCCTGATATGCTGGACATTCCTTCTACCTGTAAATCTCCACAGATCATGTTTGGCGCTCTTGCAAAGACTTACTACGCTGAGAAAAAAGGCATTGACCCTAAAGATATTGTTGTCGTATCTGTCATGCCTTGTATCGCGAAGAAAGCGGAAGCCAAACGTACAGAACTTTCCCACCATGAGCTCCAGAACGTCGACTATGTCCTCACAACCCGTGAGTACGGCCTCATGCTGAAAGAAGCGTGCATAGACTTCGCTAACCTTCCAGAAGGCGACTTCGATCATATGCTCGGTGAATCTACCGGCGCGTCAGTCATCTTTGGTACAACCGGCGGTGTAATTGAGGCTGCTGCACGTACAGCATATGAGTGGCTGACAGGCGAAACCCTTGAGCAAGTGGAGCTGACTCAGCTTCGCGGCCTTGACGGCATCCGTTCCGGCAAAGTTCAGATTGGTGACCTTGAGCTGAATATTGGTATCGCTCATGGCCTCGGCAATGCCAGAAAGCTTCTCGACAGCATTAAAGCAGGCGAGTGCAACTTCCAGGCAATCGAAATCATGGCTTGCCCAGGCGGCTGTATTGGCGGCGGCGGACAGCCGTATCACCATGGTGATATGGAAATCATCCGCAAGCGTCAGATCGCGATCTACCAGGAAGACCGCAACAAGACCAAGCGTAAATCCCATGAGAACCAGGAAGTCCTTGATCTCTATGAGAAGTACCTTGGCAAGCCTTATGGCGAAAAAGCGCACGAGTTGCTCCATACGCACTACGTGGCAAAAGAGAAAATCTAATTTTGCAGCCTGAGGGCTGTGTTATAGTGACCGTGCTTCGAGAGATCGAAGCACGGTTTTTTCTTTGTATTAAGATATTAAGGTGAGGAATATTGAATTGTATAGAATTGTGTGAAGCTCTGGTACCAATGTGAATTTGGGGACGCGGACAAAAACGGCTCTAAGTCAATAGTTGGGGTGGGGATTCTTCGAATCCCTGCTCCTTCGTTGTTTTGAGGGTATTATAGTTATGAAGTTAGATTTTAAGAATTCATGGCATGACAAAAAGAACCAGTGGTTACC
>Ga0302241_1001900_pt1 | contig 13793 bp, 9 predicted proteins | sample AAG_UR_Arg_MG_FD_193532 | JGI IMG/M metagenome (GOLD analysis project Ga0302241, IMG submission 193532) | Enriched activated sludge microbial communities from anaerobic digester in WTTP, New Holstein, Wisconsin, United States - AAG_UR_Arg | ecosystem: Engineered > Bioreactor > Anaerobic >... | reverse complement strand
GAAACATTCTACCTGGCTGCAGTTACATGGATATTAATTTTAGCGTTAATCTGAATTTTTGATTCTATTTTAAAGGCATAAACTATGTACTTTTTGAGGTTTTAACTGTTAAAAATTATAAAGTTGAACCATGCCATCCAGAGCCCGGACAGGGACAGGTGTATATGTTTAAATTCTTTTATATACTCTTTTATCTGGAAGGGTCCTGAGCTATAAAATCAATTATAATCTCTGATGCTTCAAAAGCGGATAATTTAATTGATAAAGATCTTTCTTTTTGTGGACTTTTTAAAGATTCCAGACCTAGAGAAAGCCTGGTTTTCTCTTCTGTTATATATTTTTCTTCTCCACCTGTAAGTCTTTTAATTAAAAGTAATCTCTTTTCTATCTCTTCCCCGGCATTTATAATACCTTCTTCGTGATGGGCTATACTGGAAGGAGTCGCATTATCTTTCTTTTTAATACTCATATAACGGGACAGGGTTTCATAAGCCAGGTTTAATATTTCTGCTACTTCTGAAGATATATAATTTTTCTCTACAAGAAGTTTTATTAATTTATTGTGAAAGGATATCTTTTTTTCATCCCAGTACATCTGTTTCCATAACATTTTTAATATCTTCCATGATTCTGACGGACTAAAACTGGTGCTTACAATCTGTGAAGCTTTATCATAATATTCGATCTGAGTTTTACCCATACTTTTTAAAGTCATTAAAAGGTCTTTTTTTAGCTCCAGAATAAACTCATTTTCAGGATTAAGTTCCAGAGCTTTATTATAACATTTCAAAGCCTCTTCATAGCTTTCCATAATAATTAAAATGTTACCTCTGTTATACCAGGCTTCAATATCTCCGGGCTCGATCTCCAGAGCTTTATTTAAACACTTCATAGCTTCTTCATAGTCTCCAAGGGCTATTAGAATCTCTCCCCTTGTAAACCATCCATTACTGGATTCAGAATTTATCTCCAGTGCTCTGATTAAGCATTTAAGGGCTTTTTCATATTTCCCCTGATTATATAATATATTTCCTTTGTAATTTAAGACACGAAAATTTTCAGGTTCAATCTCCAGGATTTTATCATAACACTGAAGAGCCTCTTCATAATTCTCCTGCTTATATAGTAAAGTTCCATTTTTAAGGAGTTCTTTAATATTGTATTCAGCCATAGAAATACCCTCTGTACCATTATATCATTCAATTAGAGTAAATACAAAAAATAATGCCATAACTAAAAATCAATTCATACCCACCCCTACAATCAAAAACACTGCCGCAAATATCCAGTAAACCACTACAAGAGGTAAAATAAAATAAGCCCATTTATTCCAGGGTATTTTTGCAACTCCAAGAGAAGCCATAAGGGTACCAGAAGTGGGAGAGAACATATTTGTAATCCCCGAACCGTACTGATAGGCAGTTACTATTATCTGTCTGTTTACAGAAACCAGATCACCTAATGGTGCAAGAACAGGTATGGTAAGAGCAGCATGGCCAGAGGAAGAAGGAACAAGAAAGGCAATGCCATTCTGGATTAATAACATTAACACAGCAAATAAACTTTTCGGAAGGCCATTTAATATTCCTGCTGCAGTAAATAGAACTGTATCTATTATCTTTCCATCTCTTGCTACAATCAATACTCCCCTTGCAAGGCCGATTATTACGGCAGCACAGGTTAAATCTTTACAGCCCAGAACAAAACTTTCTGCAATCTTCTTCTGATCAAACCTTGCAATTAAACCACCCATAAGGCCTATCCCTAAAAAGACCATAGAAACCTCCTCTATATACCACTTCCTGGCAAGGAGTCCCCATACCATAATACACATTCCTGCAGCAAATCCTGAAAGAATTAACCCATGTCTTATGGTGAATGTTATGAGATTGCTACTGTTATCACTTTTCTCTGAAAAAAAGATTTTTGTTTCTTTATCCAGTTCATACATGGGAGATTTTTCAGGATTCTTCTTTACTCTCCTGGCATACCATATGACAAATCCCACGGAAATTATCATATAAATACAAAATTGTATGGCTCTGTATTGAACTCCTGACCCGGGAGGAAGTTCTGCAATGGCCTGGGCTATTCCCACAGCAAAAGGGTTTACTGTTGAAGCAGATGTGCCGGCAGAAGAACTTAAAAAAACAATCATAAATCCTGTGAGAGAATCATAACCCATAGCCATACACAGAGGTATAAATATCATATAAAAAGGCAGTGTCTCTTCACACATACCGAAGATGGTTCCTCCGAGACTGAAGAGCAGCATAGACAGAGGAATTATAAAGAGTTCCTTCCCTTTTAAGAGTGTTACAGCTCTGTTAAGTCCTGCCTCTATGGCACCTGTAGCACCGATTATTCCGAAGGCTCCTCCTATGATGAGGACAAATCCCACTACAGCGGCTGCATCTATAGAACCCTTTATGGGGGCCATTAAGATACCCTTAATTCCCTGGGGATTTTTTTTGACAATCTCATAGGAACCTGCCTTAACAAGGGTTCTGCCTTCCGAATCCTTATATCTTTCAAATTCTCCTGCAGGTAGGATATAGGTGAGTATGGCTACAAAGATTATGAGAAAAAATATTATGGTATAAGGGTGAGGTATTTTTGTTTGCATTTTTAATTCCTCCAGAAGTTTACTGTTCTGAACATAAATATTTAATAAAATCTTTTTCTATTCACGCTTCACTCTTCACGCTCCACGATTATCAATATTAGATATTTATGCTCATCTCAGTAAGTTAATTATAATGTTTATTATATCATGGTTTATCTCAATTTATTTTAACAAAAAATTAACAATAAATTATTATTATATACAATATAATATTATAATTCAGGGATATTATTTTTTAGAAAGTGAGATCGTGAAGGAAAAGAACTGGTATAGAGAAACTATAAAAATCTATAAATAACACTTGAAATTCAGTTGATTATATGGTAAAATTATCTTATGATGTACTCGGTTGGAGAATTTGCAAAAAAGATAGGTCTATAGTAAATCACGCCTCACCCTTCACGTCTCACCCTTCACGTCTCACGTCTCACTCTACTTTCACTTTAACAGGTACTATATCCATGTGAACATTAATTGCTGCGAAACCTTTACTTCCGCAGAATATTTTTGTGTCTTCTTCTTTTTTAAATTTTAAAATAAAACCTTCCCCTTCTGTATCTCCTGTCATTTCAAAGGCCATACCCTTTGTTTCTTTAAAATCTGAGAGGTGAACTGTAATAGCATCTTTTATATTGTCAAAAATTGATGTGCTTACGAAACTCTTTTCCTCATATTCTTCTTTATCCAGATCATCTGTCTTTCTAATTTCGAACTCTCCTGTGTTTAAATTATAGGTATCTCCTTTTTCTATATAGCTTATTATTATATTATTCATAGCCATTCTTGTTTTTGAAATATCTTTTACTGCTTTTTTAAGATTGACTATTGTAAGGCCACCTTCCCCTATAACCTGAACCGTTTTAGAGGAATTATCGACTACCAGAGCTGTATTTTCATCTATACCGAAGGCTATGTTGTTTTTTGTCTCACAGACGGCCACAATGAGTCTTCCGAGTCTTCCTCTTTGATTAAAATGCTGATCAACCATACCAAATTTAAAAAATCCAAGTCCTTCAGTTAAAAATACTCTGGGGTCTCCTTTTTTATCGGACGTGTCTTCACAGGTAATTCCGAAATTAAGGGCCCCGAGACTGGTGCCGCCACAGATCATAGGGTCACTCATAATTGCTGCTCCTGCACTCGAACCGCCAAGGACAGCACCTTTTTTATATATTTCCCATATGGCATCAAGGACATAACTGTGCCCGCCTTTTTCATCTATTAAGACTTTAGTATATCTTGACTGATCTCCCCCTACGAACCATATGGCGTCATAATCCTTTATTCTTTCTGCTATTTCCCTGTTCCAACCGTTATCCTTCCAGGTTGATTCATCGAAGTCGGTGGATTTATCATCTTTTACTGCCAGTGGAATTATTTCTATATTTTTTTCTGACACTCCGTAAGATATAAAATCTTTTTTATAGGCTTTTCCGCTTTTTATGGGATCTGCACTTCCTGCCGGCATTATACCAATCTTAATTTCATCTGTTTTTTTATTTCTGTACTTTTCTGCCAGAGTTATAAATTTTTTATATATCTCTTTGTCCTCGAGTCTTCCTCCCACAATAACAAGAGAACCACGAATATCATCACGGGCCATCATTTTTCCCATTCCTGTCAGTAAAATAAATATGATTAAAATCAAGGGAATAAATTTTCTTATGCAAATTTTATTTTCTATTATTAGATGATTTTTCAAGAACTGATTTCCTTATTATTTAAATCTCTTGCTCTATGTATAATTGATAAGATCAAGATAAGTTCTTTATTCAGGTGGTAGATAATCCGATAGTTATAAAGTATTATTTCTGTAAATTTTCAATAAGTTTTCTTGCCTCTTCTTTTACTCTACTCATAGAAACACCTGAAAGTTATAAATTTTAAATTTATCCTTCAATCATTTTAACATAAATCTTCTAAAACTTGAACAGGTTTTTTTCTTCTGATATAATATAAATTCACTCAATAAATTTTAAGAAAGGGATGGATTTTATGTACAAAATCAAAGAAGATCTGATAAAAGAATTAACAGAAATAAAAGAAAGCGGTCTTTACAAGGATGAGCGTGTAATATTAACACCCCAGGGACCCAGTATAAAGGTTAAAGATAGAGAAGTTCTGAATTTCTGTGCCAATAATTATTTAGGACTTTCAAGTGACCCTGATCTCATAGAAACAGCAAAAAAAGCACTGGACAGTCATGGTTTCGGTATGTCTTCTGTCCGTTTTATCTGTGGTACCCAGGATATTCATAAAGAACTGGAAAGAAAGATCTCAGAATTTTTAGGAACTGACGATACCATCCTTTATACCTCCTGTTTTGATGCCAATACCGGTTTATTTGAAACAATTCTGGATAAAGATTGTGCCATAATTACGGATCAGTTAAATCACGCCAGCATAATAGACGGTGTCCGACTCTGTAAGGCCGAAAGAAAGATATATAAACACGCAGATATGGAGGATTTAGAGAAGTGTCTCCAGGAAGCAGTTAACGCAAAAATCAGATTGATTGCCACAGACGGTGTTTTCAGCATGGACGGAGATATTGCAAAATTAAAAGAAATATGTGATCTTGCAGATAAGTATGATGCCCTTGTAATGGTAGATGATTCTCACGCCATGGGTTTCCTGGGTAAAAGAGGAAGAGGTTCCGCAGAACACTGTGGTGTTATGGGCAGAGTGGATATAATAACAGGTACTTTAGGCAAAGCTCTTGGAGGTGCTTCCGGCGGATTTACTACAGGCCATAAAGAGATTATAGAAAAACTTCGTCAGCGTTCAAGACCCTATCTCTTTTCGAATACTATGGCTCCTCCCATTGTGGCAGCAGGTATAAGGGTTTTCGATATACTCGCTAAAAGCACTGACCTTCGTGACAGACTTGAGAAAAATACCGCCTATTTCAGAGAGAAGATGACACAGGCAGGGTTTAATATCAGACCGGGAGTACATCCCATTGTCCCCATTATGCTCGGTGATGCAAAACTTTCCCAGGATATAGCACGGGATCTTCTGGAGGAAGGCATATATGTAATAGGTTTCTTTTATCCTGTAGTGGCGAAAGGAGAAGCCAGAATAAGGGTTCAGATCTCTGCAGCTCATACAGTAGAACATTTAGATAAAGCCATTGAGGCCTTTACGAAGGTGGGAAAGAAACACGGAGTTATTTCATGAGACGTGAGGAGTGAGATGTGAAAAGAACCTGTCCTTTCACGTCTCACGGCTCACCTTTTATGACGTAATCCCCATTCGACTATTTCTCTCACCTGAAGGCATGTATCATTAAGAGCCTTTCTTAAGACAGGTAAAGCTCTATTATCTCCTGAATTAGCGAGAGCAAGTAGAGCATTTCTCCTTATGGCGTTAAAATCTACCCAGGATGCAGAAATCTGGTTATCTCTGTATTTTTCTCTGAATTCTTTTTCTGTAAGCTTTAAAAGAGGTATAACAGGAATTGTAGAACCAGTAATACCATAAGGAGATAAATCTCTAAGAGGGATCACTTTTTTATTCTGGGGGCATATATCCTGACAGGTAGAACATCCGTATAATCTATTTTCCCAGAGTTTTCTATAATTTTCCGGTATAACTTCATGTATGGTCTGGCTGAGATACTGAATACATTTTTTTCTATTTATAATATAGGGTTTTATTATAGCTCCTGTGGGACAGTGTCTCATACAGAGATTACAGGTATTACATTTATCTGTTTTTTCCGATTTATCAGGAGGTAATTCTATATCAGTTATTATTCCTCCCAGAACGACCTTTGAACCATAGTTATGAGTATATATTATGCCATTTTTTCCGTAAAATCCTATGCCTGCCCGTACTGCCAGGGGTTTTTCGGCGAGAGGACCATTTACAAATACTTTAAAGTTTCCGGAGGAATATGTTTTTATGAATTTAACAAGTTTTTGTAGTTTTTTTCTGAGAAATTTGTAATTATTTCTCCATGTGTAAGGAGCTATTTCCCCAACAGGTTCATCGTAGAGGATTTCTTTTTCTTCTTCATAGTAGCACAGGGCGGTCATTATAATGGACTTTGCTCCTGGCATGAAGATAGAAGGGGAACAGAATTTTTTAATTTTCTTTTCATTTAAACCTGTTCGTACGGGGATTAAATCTTCCTTAAGGCAATATTGTATTCTGAGGGTTTCTTCACTGAGGTCATCAGCAGTAGTAATCCCTGTAAGGTGTATTCCTGAATTGTAAGCTTCTTTTTTTATAATATCTGCTAAAATCAATGTCTCTGAAGTCCTGCCAGATGTTTATTCAGATCTTTTAGTTTATTCTGATGTTCAAATGAAAGGAATTCTTTCTGTTCTCCTGCATGTCTCAGAAGAAATTCCATCCTTCCTGTGTCCCGTATTCTTTCTACTTCTTTAAACATATCGATTAACATAGAAAACCCTGCGGGTTCATCTGAAATCAGCTAAGTACGGCAACAGATAAGTTAGTATCCATCTCGCAAGCCTGTCCCTGTCCAGGCTCTTACGCAAAATCTATGATCCTGTTACAATGAAATCTGTTATTACAGAATATACAGTTTTGCCTTTATTTAAGTTATAACTTTCTCCTTTGACGGCATATCTTTTGCTCCAGAGCCCGGACAGGGACAGGTGTGTATATTTAAAATTTTTTGGATACTTATTTACCTGTCTCGGTACTGAGGAATAAAATCTGAAATCTGACTGCTGATTAAGTTTATCATATAATAAAATCAATGTAAAAACAATAAGGAAATGTTAACAAATTGTAAAAATCATATTTATTTTGATAATAGAAATTCTGCATAAAGAGGGTAATGATCTGAAATAACTATATCCAGTACCTTTGAGTTTATGGGAATAAGATCTATAGAATATATATAATCAAGTCTTAAAAAAGGGCATGCTGTATTGAATGTGGGTTTCCCATATAAATTTGTAGCCATATAGCCATCTATGGCAATTTGATTCAATTCTTTTATAACATGTGTATTTGGAGGGACATTCAGATCTCCTCCGAAAATGATCGGCCCCTCAATCTCTGACAGATACTCTTTAAAGAATTTAACTTCTTCTATCTGAGTTTTGACTATGTAACGACCCCATTTTAATTGTTCTCCCATCTTCTCACTTTCTGCACGGCCTGCTATAAAACGGATAGATATGGCATTTACCCTTGTTCCTTTAATATTTATTACGGCATGTATAAAACTTCTGTGAGGATTTTGGCTCAAGGTTTCTATTCTGTTACCTCCCCAGAGAGAAGCCTCATGGCTCGGTAGTTCTATTTCTTTCCAGGAAATAACTGGATATTTTGAAATAACTGCTGTTTCTTCCGGTTTACCTGCAAGAAATTGCCACGGAGAAAGTTCACTTCTAACATATTTCAGTTCATCTTCTTTCAGGATATTTTCTGAAAGTAATGTTATATCAGCATTTATATTTTTGATTTCTCTTATGACCTTTTTAAGGCCATGGTTATAATACTGAATATTTAAAGCCAGGACAGATATTTTTTTTCCCTTTTCTTTATTTACTTTATAAGCAGGTTTTATAAGGGAAATATCACCGTAAAGTAAAAAAAAGATTATGTAAATAATAGATACAGAGAGGGCAAGTCTTTTATTTCTGATTAAAAGTGCTCCTCCAATAGATGGAACAATAAATAAGATAAACCAGAGAGGTGGGAAATAAGAGAGTCCGAAAAAAATAGATTCTAAAGAAAATAAATTCAAATGATCTATCCAGCACAGACAGATAGAAAGGATAAAAATAGCAGTATATAAATAGACAGCATATTTCCCTGTATTAATAATATGTTTCTTTAAAATTCTACTCACTCTTCACGTCTCACGTTTAACTTCCCAATCGCCTACAGGCATATTCCATCATTTCCTGTATATGCATAAGCCAGAAATTATTTGTGTGATTTCCTGGATAGATCTGAAAGAAATGGGGGATCTTTTTACTTTCCATAACATGTTTTAATTTTAGATTATCTTCCAGGGCATCTCCTTCTTCTGTGCCAATTATAAAGTAATAATCACAACCACGGGATTTTTTAATTAATCTCCTTACATTAAAACAATTTTTTGACCAGTTTCCCCTTCCTACCAGCTCGCGGAGGGCATCTATCTGTTTATAAATATGAAGGTTATATATGGCAGACATACTGCAGGCAACACAAAAATATTCATTATATTTACTGGCAAGATAGAAAGCACCGTAGCCTCCCATAGATATTCCTGCAATTCCCCTGGCATTTTTATCACTTTTTGCCCTGTAATTATCTTCCATAAAGGGAATAATCTCTTTTATTATGTAATCTTCCATTCTGGCATTTTTAATTCTGGGAGAATTAAGATACCATGAGGGGACTTTTCTTCTATTAATAGTTATATTTCCATCGGGCCATACGAGAATAATACCGTACTTATCGGCAATCTTTTTTATAATATTCTGCTGTGTCCAATCAGATTTGTAAGTACCTCCATAACCGTGTATAAGAAACATAAGAGGTAAGGATTTTTCTGTTGAGAAATAACATTGCGGAAGATATATCCTGAAACTGACTTTACTCCTGAGAGCATGAGATTTAATGATAATATCCTGAGTTTTTCCGCCGAGTTTTAAATCCAGAGGAAGCCAGTAACCTTTACCTTTGTTATCATCAAGACTGCCATTTTTAAACATATATCCATAGGTTACAACTTCCGGAAGAGTTCCGAAATTAAAGGGACCCAGGGTATATTTATAGATTCTTCCGTTTTTTTCCATAGGACATATATTTTGAAAGTTCTGGGGAAAAGAATTCCATCCATTCAGCCTCCAGAGAAGAGAAGCAGCTTTTGTTGAATAAAAGGTAATCCGGTCATCTAAAGTTGGCTGAAGAGGACTGAAACGGCCGTGATTTGCCCGGGAAGGTTTAACTCTCTTTATAGAATCAAGACTTCCTATATCATTCTGAACAAATCTTTCCGCACCGGGATCATGAACCCAGTCTTCTCCATTTAAAAGAAATTTATAGGAGTAATCTCCTCTGGGAAGATCAAGTATGAGGGTCCAGCATTTTAATGAGGGATTATATTTCATGGGATTTTTTCTAATATCCCATCCATTGAAAGAACCTGCAAGATAAATTTGTTTTATATCTTCCTCTGCTTTGGGACAATATTGAAATTTTATTTTCATACCGTAATATTATATAGGAAATTCTTTTTTCCTTCAAAAAGGCAGATTAAAGGAATAATTAATGCCCCCTCCCGGCACCAGAGAAATTACACTTCAAAAATATCTCATTAACAAGTTCGGCTTTATTATTTTTCTTAATTATTATATAATGTAACTTTACTGACCTGAGCATGAAACCTTATAATGTATTCCATAATTTATTAAAATTTAAATAAGTAATAATGCTTAATGTGCAATGAGTTTCTTCACGTATTATACATCACGCTTTACACATTAAAAGATTCTTAAATTATGGATTGTTCTGAAACTAACTATATTGTTAAAAAGGAAAAAACTTTAATAAAATAAGGTGATAAATAATGAAATTTATAGCACTCGGTGGAGCCAGAGAAGTAGGGGGAAGCAGTTCTTTACTTACAATTTCAGGAAAAAATATACTTATTGACTGTGGAATACGTATGAACCCGGAAGATAAGAAAGATACTATCCCAAACATTAATTCAATTGATAAATTAGATCTTATTCTTCTTACTCATGCTCATATGGATCACAGCGGGGCCTTACCTTTAATTCATCTGAAATTCCCTGACATTCCCATTTATTGTACAAACCCGACTCATCGTCTTATAGAACTTCTTTTGAGTGATGCTGTTAAAATAATGGAAATGGAAAAACTCAAGAATGAAAGTGAAACTCCTCTTTATGATAAGAATCTGGTAGAAAAAACTCTTGATAAAATCCATATAGCTCCATTCTCAGAATGGATCAACCCTGGAGGATTTGAAAATATTAAAATCTATTTTCATCCTGCAGGACATATACTCGGAGCATCTTCAATATTTATAGATACACCTGAAGGAATGATAATGTTTTCCGGTGATATATCTGTTACCAATCAGATTACTGTCCAGGGTATTCCTACCTGTCCCTGTAAACCCGATGTTATAGTTATGGAAGCAACTTATGGTGACAGGGTTCATGTAAAAAAACGTAAAGAAGAAGAAAGAAATCTTGCTCAGGCAGTAGGAGAAGTAATAAGTCAGAAAGGCTCTGTTCTTATACCTGCTTTTGCAGTAGGCAGATCACAGGAAGTAATACTTATACTGAAAAACTATCAGAAAAACAATCTCATACCCAGATTTCCCATTTATGTTGATGGTATGGTCAGAAGTGTCTGTGATATATATGAGAGTATGGTTTTCTTGCTTGCACCACAGTTACAGAGATATGTAAAAAATTCTAGAAGACCTCTGTTTTTTGACAGTGAAGAAGGTATTTTAAAGGTAACAGGTAAGAAAATGAGAGATCTTATACCGGGAGAAAAGCCATGCTGTATAATCTCAAGCTCAGGCATGCTTTCAGGAGGGCCATCTCCAATGTACGCGAAAAAACTGATTAAAAAAGAAGAAAATGCTATTCTCCTTACAGGTTATCAGGATGAAGAATCACCTGGAAGAAAGTTACTTAATCTCAATCAGGGAGATTTAATAGAGATTGAAGGAGAAAAGATTATTGCTAAATCCAGAGTGGCTCAATATAATTTATCTGCCCATGCAGATTCAAATCAGATAAACCAGATAATATCCTATCTTAATCCTCGATCGGTTATACTGGTACACGGGAATAATTCTTCTATAGATTGCCTTGCAGGACAGCTCAGAAAATATAATGTATGGAGACCGTCAAATAATGAAGAAATAAATCCCTTTTCTATGGCACCATTGTTTTTTTATGATAATAAGCAATCTTCTCCTCAGATAATACCTGAACCTTCCATATCTCCAGAGGTTATTCAAAAAAATATCCTTCAAAAACCGATGGGGAATAAAGAGAAGATATTTTCTATTGAAGATATAGATTATCTATGGAGAGAATTGCAGAAATTTCCTTTAAGGGAATATTCTGTACCAGAACTTATAAGGCTTTGGTATGGAGAAGATTTTTCCAGAGAAGAGAAAAAAAATTTAGAACAAATACTATTTTCAGATAATCTTTATTTTCAAAAAATAAGGGTTGCAAAAAAATGGGTCTATCGTCCCCGCTCTCCTGAAGAATTAGAAAAAGTAAAAGAAGAAAGAATTGATATGAATAATTTAAAACCCGGCAGTATAATCCTTATAAGAGATGAAGAACAGAAATTGATGCTCGGCATATTCTTAAATCTTGATGATTCAGATGAATATTATAATGCCATTATTAAAGGTAAAAAGGGGATAAAGAAATGTCTGAGAAAATCCTTTGTTCAGGATACAGGTCATTTGATTAATCCTGAAGAGGAAGATGAAAGTTACTGGAAGATATATCTCCGAAATATTGAGAAAGAAAGCTATCAATACCATAAAATTATCTCCGGAGGAGAAGCATGGAAATTGTTATATAAAATCCCTCAACCTTATTCTTTTGAAGATATACTTAAGATATTTTTTGGGACTTCTTCTTCTTTAGAGCAAAAACTGGCTGCCGCTGTTCGACTGAATACTAATGATATTTTCTTTCACAGAAATAGAAAAGGAGATTATATACCCAGAGGAATAGATGAAGTGTCTAAAAAATTGAATAAAACACCGGAAAGATTGGAAAAGGAAATGGAACTTAATACTCTTCCGGCAGGAACAGTGTTAAAAGTCAAACCCTTTGATGATCTCTCTAAAGAAGATTATGATATAGTTATGTTTACTGGAAACATATCAGCAAAAGGGTTTGATTGTATAACATCTCAGGGAAAGAAGAATTTCTGGTTCAGTAAGTACATAGATAGTATAGAGAAATTCATCTCTCCTGAGAATAAAAGTGAAGAAGAAATTATACTGGAACTTTTGGAAATAAAAAGTATTATAAATAGATTGGGAAATATGACTTAATATATGGTTATAAATATATAAAATTTTGAAGTATTACCTCACAGGTGGATAGTAGAGCGCACCTTTGGGTGGTTAAGTAAGTATCGCCGTTTAAGTAAAGATTATGAATACTTAACAGAGACAAGTGAAGCAATGATATATACAGCGATGATCAGGCTTATGGTCAAGCGTTTAGCAAGAACATAATTATAAAGTTTAACAGGTAGAGAAAAATTCAATACTAATTATTATAAGTGTATAGAGGGTGGATACTGACAAAATTAATAGTAAAATTTGTAAAATTATCAAAAAAACGAACAAGGTAATATTTATTAAAAGTCTAAATAGTAGAAAATAAACAATAAGTTAGAAAGGAACTTTACAAAATTTTATCGGTGGATTGGTATTTTTCCAACACGCTCTAACAATTTGTCTGAGTTATTTTTCCTGCAATCCTTACCGATCACTGATAACTGCTCACCTGTAGTATTAATTGCCGACAGGCCTCTGAAATTCTAAAATTCATACTTTTTCAAAATAAGCTGTTCATACAAATCAATACCGCCCGATGTAAGCCTGACACTTTTGATAATGGCTGAATCTTTTTCCTGAAATGTTACATAAAGACTTCCATATTCCATTAAATAATAGAGTTCAGGCGTAATATTTTCTATCGCCGTAGCAGATTTGACAGCTTCTTCAAGTTTGTCAACAGCCATTTCCTCAAAAGCGTGTATTGTCCAGTGCCTGTAAAGAGTTTCAAAAATACTTCTTCTCACAGAAAAACTGAAGGTCTTTTTGGGAGCATAAAACATCGGCTTCCCAACACTGAAAAGCTCTCTGCCTGTAACAGGATTCATAAGACCTGCCAGGGCAAGCCAGAGACCGATAAGTCCGAGTAATACGGTAAAAATACCTATCGGTAAATTAAAGGCACCATTTCCGGTAAAAGCTTTAAGAAGTTTACATATATAAAGAAGATCTATGTCAAGAAGAAATAAAAATAAAACCTTGCTAAAAAAACCAAAACCATAAGTAAGAAAAACAAAGACAACCATCATTACAATTTCACTGGCTAAGACAATGTTATGATCAATATGGTAATTATAAGCGATGGAAAAATAAGTTATCGCTGTTATC
>Ga0302241_1001896_pt1 | contig 13807 bp, 14 predicted proteins | sample AAG_UR_Arg_MG_FD_193532 | JGI IMG/M metagenome (GOLD analysis project Ga0302241, IMG submission 193532) | Enriched activated sludge microbial communities from anaerobic digester in WTTP, New Holstein, Wisconsin, United States - AAG_UR_Arg | ecosystem: Engineered > Bioreactor > Anaerobic >... | reverse complement strand
CGGTTCTGTAATCCAGATAGAGGGCCACCCTGCCGGAGACGGTGCTCAATGCCGCAAGCATCGGCGGCGCCATAAACGCAAAGAGCGTAAGCGCTATGACCAAGGCTACTAAAAGAAATCCTCTTTTCGCCCTACTGTGCCGACGGCCAGAGCACATAAGAGACCTGCCTGTCCTTAAAGCCGTCGCGGCAGAGGGCCACAGCGACAACCCCATCCGAGATATGAACGTCTTCTACAGCGCACCCACTGCCGGAGATGGAGATGCTGCCTGCTTCACATCCCGCAGACAGTTCCGCCAGCACCGTTTCCCGCGCTTTTTCAAGGACAAGCCTGTCCCTGGCCCCCTCAAGGACAGCCGCAGCAGTATAAAGGACCGAAGTCACGGCCGCAATAGAGATAAAGACAACGGAACAAGAGACCACGGCCTCCGCCAGCAGGTTGGCTTTTCGTTTCTTCATTCTCCAAGAAATCTCTCAATATCCTTTATGTCGTTTGCATAAGAAATCGCGCTGTTTCTGGTTATTACTCCTTCCTTGCAAAGCCTTGCCAGGTCCTGTTCCATCAGGTGCATCCCGGATGCCGAATTGGTCTGTATAGTGTTTTTGATTTGGGCCGTTTTTGATTCCCTTATGTGGTTTCTGACGGCGTTGTTGGCTATCATGAGTTCTGTCGCGATTATCCTGCCCGAACCAGATGCCATCGGGACAAGCTGCTGAGAAAGTATGCCGATAAGTATAGATGAGAGCTGCACTCGTATCTGCTGCTGCTGGTGCGGCGGGAAAACATCTATTATCCTGTCTATGCTCTGCGGCGCGTCCGGCGTGTGCAGCGTGGCAAGCACAAGGTGCCCCGTCTCGGCAGCAGTTACTGCGGCTGATATCGTCTCAAGGTCACGAAGCTCTCCTATCATTATGACGTCGGGGTCCTGTCGCATCGCGCGGCGCAGCGCCTCTGCAAAAGTCTTCGTGTCTCCTCCGACCTCCCGCTGGTGTATAAGCGCCCTTTCAGAAGTGAATATATATTCTATCGGGTCCTCTATGGTGACAATGTGCACCTGGCGCGTGACGTTTATCTCCTGGATTATGGCCGCAAGCGTCGTTGATTTTCCGCTGCCCGTGGGGCCCGTGACGAGGAATATCCCATTGTTCCTCGCCGCCACGTTTTTTACCTCAATAGGCAGACCAAGCTCTTTTATAGTGCGGATATTCGGCAGTATTATCCTTATGGAAAGGACGGGGACGCCTTTGCTGTAGGATAAGTTGGCGCGCATCCGCTGATCCCTGTCCTTGTTAAGCCGCAGGTTAAAGCTGAAGTCAAACTCCCTGTCACTGGTGAACTCTATTATCTGCTCCGGGGAGAGCATTGTGTGAACAATGCCGTCCATATCCTCTGGCGTGACCGACTGCGCGCCGGGCCTGGATACAAGCCTGCCGTCTATCCTCAGAATGGGAAGTGACCCAGCCCCTATGTGTATGTCGCTTGCGCCGCTTCGCACACCGTCGGCTAAAACGTCATAAAACGAAAACATCAAAACAGCCCCCTTTATATCAGTCGAACATAGTGGCCATGAGCATCTCTTCCGCGCTTGTGACGCCATCCGTGACCTTTTTGCAGGCCGACTCCCTTAATGTCGTCATGCCCTGTCTGCGCGCGTACTCACGAAGATCGTGAGCCTCGGCCGCCTTGCTTATCATATCCCTGAGCGTTGGATCTATAGGCATGACCTCCGCTATAACGGTCCTGCCGCTATAGCCTGTAAGCCTGCATGCAGGACATCCGACAGGCGAATATATCTTGGTTCCGGCGGGGACACCTATCTGTCTTGCAACTTCATCGCTCACATAAGTCTCTTTTTTACAGTGGGCGCACAATTTTCGCACAAGCCGCTGCGCCGCGATGGCCCTCAGCGACGACGCCAAGAGAAAATTAGGCACGCCCATATCGACAAGCCTGTCCACGCTGCTTGGGGCGTCATTCGTATGGAGCGTTGACAGCACTAGATGCCCCGTAAGCGCAACGCGCACGGCGAGGTGAGCCGTCTCCGTATCGCGTACCTCGCCTACCATAAGCTTGTCGGGGTCCTGTCTCAGGATCGACCTGAGCGCGCTGCCGAAAGTGAAGCCTATCTTCTCGTTGATCTGAACCTGGGTGACTCCGGGCATAGAGTACTCCACCGGATCCTCTATGGTTATGATGTTAACCTCCGGCCTGTTGATTATCTCAAGCAGCGAGTACAGAGTTGTGGATTTCCCGCTTCCCGTTGGACCTGTTATGAGGACTATGCCGTGAGCGGCTTTTATAGAGTCGCCTAAAAGCTTTATCTGCTGGTCGTCAAATCCCAGTTTTTCTATTCCTATGTTTTCGTTGTCCTGCAGAAGCAGCCTGAGCACAGCCTTCTCTCCGTTAACTGAAGGCAAAGTGGAAACTCGGAGGTCTATCTTCTTGCCGGAAACCATTATCAGTATGCGCCCGTCCTGCGGACGCCGTTTCTCGGCTATGTCCATCTCGGAAAGTATCTTGATCCTTGCGACAAGCGGAGCGTGTAAATTTTTGGGAATATCGGTACTGTTAAACAAAGAACCGTCTATGCGAAGGCGAACCTTAGTGGGGCCGTCGGACGGTTCTATGTGGACGTCTGATGCCCTCTCTCTGACAGCCTGTTCCAGTATATTATTAACAAGACGTATGACCGGCGCGTCGTTCGCAGAGACGGCGGTTATGTCCTGAGCCGATGTCGGCGATATCGTAACAACATCTGTGCCTATTGAGCGCTCCTGCCTTTGAATATCCGCCATCGCGTCCTGCAGGCTCGACTGCATCTTGTAGCATGCTGTTATAGCCTTATCGATATCGGCATTTGTGGCGACCCTTACCTCTATCTCACGGCCTGACAGCATGCGAAGCTCGTCCATAGCAAGGACGTCCATTGGGTCCGCCATTGCGACGACGAGTTTACCCTCCTTGGATATCGCAAGCGGAAGCACGCTGAGCCTCTCCGCGATGTTCTCCGGTATGATGGATATAGCATCTGTCTCAGGACGAACGTTCACCAGCGCAACAAACTCGAGCCCAAGCTGGTCCGCCAGCGCGCGCGCAAGATCAAGCTCCGTGAGACAGCCGTTTTTGATCAATATCTCACCCAGACGCATGAGAGAGACCTTCTGTTCTTCAAGCGCCGCGTCAAGCACATCACGCGTTATCACACCGGCACTCATAAGAAGCTCACCAAGCGGCATAGTATAAGTTTTTTTTGCCATGATAAAAGTCACCTCGCTTACATGTACCAATAATAAGGTACAGCGCGGCACATCTACTGCATAAGCGCTTTGCCTGGCATCCCGTAGACTTCGGCCGCGCCGGCAGGAACATCAAGGATGTGCGGTACAACTATAAACGCCATCTCGGATTTGGTGTGGTTGTCCGTCCTGCTCGTAAACAGCTCGCCGAGCAAAGGTATGTATCCGAGCACCGGCACCCTTGCGATGTACTTGCTTTTGTTTTCCTGGTAGAGCCCGCCTATCACGAAAAGCTCGCCGTCGCGGACTCGTATCTGGGTTTCCACCTCACGGTTCGTCGTCTCGGGCGCCTCCGACGTGCCGCTCTTGCGGAACTGCACTATCTCGCCCGTTGCTATTTTTATCTTAAGCGTCAGAAAACCGTCTCTGCCGAGTGATGGTGTAATCTCCATGGTCGGCCCCGTCTCCTGTTCCGAGAACTGAGGGTTCCCGTTATCGTCCGTGCCGGACTGATAAAGGTAGTTGTGGGTCAGCTTGATCGTCGACTTCTGTCCGTCGAGGGCGACTACAGACGGATTTGCCAGCACCTTGCCTTTGTTGTCGTTCTCCATGGCGCGCAGTCCGGCATCGAGCATTTTCATCGTCGGGTCCACAAGGTTGACGGGGTTATACGCGTTGTCAGTTGTGATGCCCGGTATCGGAAACTCGCCCTGCGACGCAGTGTCGGAAGGGACAATGTTAGGTGCCAGGCCGCCCTTGTTGTTTCCATATGTGTACTCGGATCCAAGCCCGTTGGATCCGCTGTAGGAGAACAGCCATCCGCGGTAGACGGCGTTCAGCATCGTCTCTATTTCCTGCTTGGCGTTGTCGTTTATCTCAACCAACCTCGCTTCGAGCATCACCTGCTTGCCCGGGTGGTCCATGCGGTTCATTATAGCCTCCACCTCCGTGTGCTGCTCCGGCGTGGCCGTCACATAAAGCGTGCGCAGCCTCTCGTCCACCACCGGCGGCTTGGGAAGCGGCACGAGTCCCATTATCATGGCGGGCAGCTTAGTGATATCCGCGTACGCCACTTTATACCCTCTGGTCTCGTTCTTTCCGAGCGTCTTGCCTATGCTTTCGGCAGTGCCCACGACGAGGGTGCTGCCCATCAAAGAGTACGTGAGATCGTTCATCCTCAGTATATACGCGAAGACCTCGCTGAACTTCGTCTTTTTGAATGAAAAAGTCATCGCGGTATCCGGAACGGACGAGTCAAGGACTAAATTTAAATTCCTTAACTCCGCGAGCATCCTGAAAACCTCGCGCACTGACACGTCGCGAAGCTCAAGCGTCACCAAAGAGTTAATGTCAAGCGGGTCGTTTTTTACCTTCGGCCGCGGACGCGCCGGTATTGGGGGCAGGACGTCCTCTACTGCCTCAAGCTGAATGTTTATGCGGTCCGACCCCGGCATGCCCGTGATTTTCTTCATCATAAGCGGCCTTTCGCCCGTTATAAGCATGTTAACGCCGCCTTTGTCGTTTGACACCACATCTATCCTCTGCGCCAGCGTATGTTCATACTTCTGTGACCATTCCTGGCTTTTTTGAGCGTCTATTTTAATTACGCTCCACCCGTAATCGTCCCACCACGCTTTTCTGTCCGTATCGCGAGGGAACCTGATATTTTTCCACTCAAGCACGGCGGCCGCTTTCCCTCCTTCCGCCTGGGCGGGAAGGCTCATCGCTGTGCCTCGCAGCTCAAGCAGAAGCATCGTGCCGCCTATCTGGCGTACCTTGAGGCCTTCTATCACGGACTCAGGCTCCTTTGTCCTTGGCACAGCGTCTGTAGTGACCGCCAATGAGGAGTTCGCAAGCGCCAGTGTCAGAACGACCGCCGCAACAGCAGCGGACGATAAAGACAAAAACTTCCCTATAAAACCGTGCGTTGCTTTTTGTTTGCCCATTTCCAGTTCACTCCTCCCGCGTCTATGCCGGTTATGCGCCCCTTGCCGCCTCCGAATGTGTAACCTGCGCGCGCCACTTGTCCGGGCCGCTCTCCCTGAATGTTCAAAACGGCTGCCGCGTCCCCGTCAAGTATGACTATCGCCTTTACCTCCATCGACGGAGGAAAATCCTGGGCCTTATACTTAATCGGCGGCGGTATGAGCGGAGCCGCTGAAGCGAGCCTTGCCGACGGGTCTTCCACGGGATAGCGCCCCACGGCCTCAGCCAGCGTCACAAGCTGACTGCCGTATGTGCGCATCCTTACGTATGCGTCATATTTTGCGCGGATAGAGCCTATGACCGCGTCGGGCTTGCTTTCTTGGCTTGCGGGCGTCTCCCTGACAGCGACCATCTCGGATGGGGAGATGTTGTTAAGCCAGATAAAATTTCTCATGCTGAGGGCCGCGGCGAGGCTGAAGAAAATAAATGCGGCCGCGGCAAGGTGCAGCTCTTTTTTTTCGTCCGACGTCATTGTGTCAAAGTCGCGAAAACCCGAGAACAGCTTCATTGGGCATTACCTCCCGCCGGTTTCTCCTGAGGCTCCGTTGACTTGATTTTTGCCTGTATCACAAGAGAGTAACTCACGATGCCATCTTTACGCCCATCAAGCGTTAAACCGACAAGGCGCGACATATACTGTGCCTGCCTTAAATCGGCCAGAAAGTGCATCAGCGCAAAGTAGGGAGCTTCTCCTTTTACGCTGAAACTGACTGAATCCGGCGACTCCGCGCTCTTTAAGATCTCGGCCCCATCCAACTTTTCGGATGAAAGAATGCCCGTGAGCGAGACGAAAAACTGTGTCGGCGTATCTGCCGGCACGGGCAAAAGCCCTGCGTCGAACGTCATTGCCGCCTTGCTGCGCAGCAAGGCGTCGGTGCGTTTTTTTAGCATGTTATCAAGTGTATTTGTCTCTGATATCAATGCGGCTGCATCCTCGCTGCGTGCCCTTACCATACGAACGGCCGCTGTTTGCAGCGCCAAAAGCAACGCCACCAGCAAGGCCGCGATCAGAACATTCTTTTTGGTCAGGTTCTCCCTCAGGTTTATCATGGGGCCACGTCCTCCGACGATGTCTTTGCGGCCCGGCTTGAAAACGCTCCGGCCTCCTGTATCTCCTGCATCGTGCGCATCCTGCACTCCAGCGAGAACGACGTTACCCTGCGTCCGTCGATCATTTCGTGCGTGACAGCCGGTACCTCGACGGAAAGCGCAAACGGCACAGAAGATAGGCTGCTTACGAACTTCATGACTTCCTCCTCCTTAGCTGCGATCCCCTTAAAAACGACCTTTTCGGGCGTCATAGCAAGAGAAGAAAGCGTAACACCGTCAGGCAGCACAGTATCAAGCTGTGCCAGTACCTCTATCGCAGGTATGTCGCCAAGCATGAACGTCAGAGTCTTATCCATCTTCTCGGCCTCTTTTTTCAGTCTTAAGAACTCTGTGTCCATGATCTCAAGGTTCTGCGCGGCGGCTCTGTTTTTAGCCTCGAGGTCTTTTTTTTCGGACTGAAGCTCATAAAATTTCCACGAACCTAAAAGAACGACCGCGAGCACGGTGAATAAAAACAAGGCTGCCGCGGCGAACACAAGGTAGTGGCTTAAGCCGCTTTCCGCCTCCGTCTTTGATTTGCCCTTGCCGGGTATCCTGAGATCCAGCCTGACTACCATTATGAGTGCCTCAGAGCGAGCCCGACGGGTATTTCCCAGCTGCCGGCCCGCGCGTCATCTTTTTGAAAATTTATGCCGTGCACGGTAAGCGGATCGACCGTCGTCACAGAAGGCACTGTGACGGACTTCTTCATGATATCGCAAAGACGGTCTGAAACCCCGGGGCCGAAAAGGAACATCATGGACGGTTCAAAACCGCGTATCTGCGACAGCGCAAACTGCATGGAGGCGTTTATCTCCTTGACAAAGCCGTATTCGGATGTTTCCTCATCCGGCAGCCCATCGCTTTCGGCGCCGCCGGCATTGTATCCCTTCAGCACCGACCGGTAAAATATCCCGTTTCCCTTCCATGAGAGTATGATAACGGAATAGCTCAACCCGGCGTACACATAGACCGCGGCGTCGCAGAAAGGCGTCTGCGGCGTCACCGCCCTCTCCAGAGCGAGCTGTGCCGGTTCTATAGACGCGATATCTATGCCCTGTGCCAATGCGGCGTTCATGATGTCGTCGATGAGCGTTTTGCGTGCGGATGCCACAAGGAAACGTTTCTCCTCCGCTCCGTTGGGCAGCGGATACAGGATAGGAGCCATGTCGTAGACCGCCTCGTCGACAGGAAACGGGAAGTATTTCTCGTACTCATACCTGAAAGCGAGCTTCGCCTCGGACAGGTCCATCTCGCCAAGCGATACCGTGCGCAAAAGCGAATCCATAATAGGCAGCGATATATTGACCGGGTCCCTGATCTCCCCCATATCGTTGACTATGCTCTCAAAAAGCGAGTCCAAACGTTTGCCCAGCTCCGAGAAAGACCCGCCTTCCGATGCGAAATCGCCGCGCAGGTTTCCGGCGGCTGACCTAACGACCTCATAACTTCCGGCGTGCCCCGAAAGAGCCATATACCTGTAGATCGACCTGTCTACAAACAGCCCCGAGGACTCCCTTTTCCTTCTTTTGAGTTTAAATAAAGCCATAAGCCGCTCCTTTTAATTATATTTAAATTATCAACAATCAGATATTTTGTGGGCATGCGGTACGCTAACAACACAAAAGCACACAATTACAATCCAGCGTATTTAATAAGGCAATAATTTTATTTACACATTGGACATTGACACGCTCCTGTCAGATGCTGTATCCCCATGACTCCAGCGTATCCGCTGCCATTTCCGGCTCCGTTAGAATACTTGGTTGTCCCAAAAAGTCCTTCGTTTAACTTTGCCTGATTTACGCCTGAGACAAGTGATTCATTGGTATCGGACATCTCGTACATTTTAGCACCAGACGGCATGATAGCCTGCAGTTCAGCTTTAGTAAAACCGGGAGCGTAATTTACGCTGTAAAATCGTGTCTGCGCGCCTGTCCCTCCCCAAATACGCAGGCCTATATAGCGCTTCCTCGCCGGATTATTAAATACTTTGGCAATTTCTGTTTGATCGTTTTTGTTGTACTTCAAATCCATAAAAGTATCATTTTGTATTTTTCTGCGAACATCCATATCTTCTCCGCGAAACACTGCCTCAGCAAACGGAGTGTTATCAGTGGTATTCCACGGTGATTTCACTATATACCGATCCTTGACGCTATAATCTGATGGTTGGTTGTCAAGTGCAATAACTCCGCCTGAATAAGTGCTATAGTTTTTTATGTTGTATATGTATTTTTTCCCAGATTTTGAAGCGCTGTCCCCCACAAAATGACCAAACCAAGCCGGTTCTGAGAGGAATGCTGATTTGCCAATCTGCCAAGGATCGGCATTTTGAGAGTTAAAATCGTTAAGCAGCTTGAGCCTCACGATATATCGCGGATAAGCCGGTCCGTCATTGTCAAGATAGTACTCCAACACGGTAAGCAGCACGCGGCGTCTTGCTGTCCATGGGTACTCATCTTTTCTTTTATCAACATTATTGTTAGATTTGTATTTAAACAAGCTGTTTTTAAGATAACCTGGGCCATAAAAAGGCCCTGTATATTCGCTATTTCCGCCTGATATCATCTTTTTACTATCATTACTATTATTACTATTATAATATTCTCTACCGACACCATAATCCCTGGTGTACTGGTATTCATTGTGATGCCCGTCCGCATAAAGCCTGAAGAGGTAAGAGTCTATCGCACGGTCATACTGAAACATAAAGCCGCAATCCTTAAAATCACTCTCACTTTTTGTCGCGCCGTTCAAAAAGATTCCATAGCCGTTGGCAACAGGCACATCCGCATCTATTATGAGCGAATAATTTGTCACAGTGGTGTATGATTTGCCGTCTGACTCCAGAGCCTCTGTTTTTTCGTCAGCAAGCAAATCACCGCCGCTCACGGCTACTGTTACGGATCCAGCTGTGCCGCCTTGCGGCATATTCAAAGTAAGATATGTTTCTCCAAGGTTGTAATCTATGTGCAGTTCAACACCGGCAACACCAGTGTTCAGAAAACTGCCGTCGCCGCTTCCTCCCGATAAAATTTCCTGAAGATTTTTAGTCCAGGCTCTCCAAAGTTTTCCGCCTCTTTCGCTTGTTGCTTTGGTTATCGCAACAAATGGGCTTGGTTTCTCCGGCCCGTTCTTGACATCATCTGTTCCAGCTCTTTTCACAGCCGACTTAATGTAATATCTTATTATCCCGTAATTGCCCCACTGTTTTACCCCAGATGTCGTCCTTACATAAAATACGCCGTTTGTATCAAGTGTTCTGCCTGTCAATGGGTTGTTTGCGCTATCGACCATAAGCCAGCAATAATTTTCTCTGTTTGTATCAGATGGAACGGGGCGCCCGTTTTGAGCCGCAGCAACGGCAGCGGGATCGATATTTATACTGGAACTGCCTGTGACGTACCACTGAACGGAAGAGCAGTCCTCCAGCTTATAACCTGGGTCGACTGAAGGTTCAAGCGTGTAGCCGGCATAAAGCTTTGTCCCTTTAGAAACGCTGTCGCTGTTACTCAAATCTATGCCCGCCGCGTCGTTTTTCAAGATTTTAAGATTCTTCAAAAGAACATCAAATGCGATAGGCGTACAGACAAAATGTAAAACAGAGCCGGCATACGCAGCCGCGGTTATATGGCCCGACTTAGCTGGTTTGGAGTAAAGCGCGGTATCGACTGTAATATCAATATCGGCAGGCTGATATGTGTCATGTCGCCCGCCCGCTGACATCTTCAGCGTATAATTGAGGCCTATGTCAGAAGAAGCAATTGGCAAAGTGAAGCTTAAGGATCTTATGTAATCAGATCCATCGAGTACCTCGTCTGATGTATGTGTTTTATGTTTAACGGATTTTTCGGAAAGATAGACGTAGTGGTCGTAATTCCCCGGATTTGTTGGGACGGAAGAATTGTCCTCAAGTATCTCGACGCTTGAGGCTGTGGCAAGCAATGGAGCAATCTTCCTGCTGTACGAGTCAATCGTAAAACGCACTCCGTTCGTAACAAGAGCCTTAGCGTCTGCCTTAAAATAGAGGTCAAGCGCAGATTTTAACGTGAGGACGACACCTCCCATCAAAATAAGCGTCACTATCATTCCTATGATGATTTCCGGAAGCGTAAATCCTCTGCGGCCTGAAGATGTCATTCGGTTTCAGTGCTCCCTCTGTATTATGTAGTAACGGCTTCCAGGCTTATCTGGAAGAATATATCTATATATCGAATAATTTACAGTAAACCCGTCGATGTCCAAAGACTTCCCTGCTGAAATACAGGTTGTGTTTGCTCCTGACGGAGAGTTTGTGTGAGAAAAAATTCTTGACGCCATGTATTCTTCTACTTCATTTATAAGCGATTGTTCATCCTTTAAATGCTCACATGAGCGGGCGACACTGTGAAGACCAAAAATAAGTACAGATGCAACTGCTATAAGACCGACCAAAAATACAACCATAGCTATGAGCACTTCAACAAACAGGGAACCGGCGCGCTTCACAGGCTGCCACCCCAGTTCACGATTTTCTTTGTGTTCACATTAAATTGCGCTGTTACTGTGACAGGTTCCGCCTTGCCGTCAGATGCTTCGGTCTTTACAATGACGTATGGCGACGCGTCGCCTGTTATTTCGATGTCAAGGCTGACGGCATCCGCATCTATCAGTTTAACAGATGCTTTTTTGTCTATAGGATGCAGTTCTGACGCACCAAGGGACGCGACATCGTCGCTTATGCCTTCTATTACAGCGTTGGCGGAAGATCGAGCCAAATAAGACAAACGCATACGATTATTATGATCTGCCTGCCAGCTCTCAATTTTATATGTTTGCATAGAGACACTAAAGATCACCGCAGCCAAAACAGAGAGGAGGACGAACGCAACCAGCACTAACACAAGCAGCGCGACGCCGCGGCTTCTGTGGGAAAGCAAAGTGCTCATCGTCACGTTGACTCATTCCTCCTCATAGTACAAGGATAATAACGCCGGGCGCTGTAAAACTGTATGCAGCCATTTTTCAGGCCGTGTATGCTAATAACAGCGGGCGGCCCCGCGTTTTTGAAGCCCAAGCAGAGCCGCTCGTCCTTAATAACGCGGGACTACCGGAAACTGGTTAATTAGTCTTCCTTATCGGCATATATACAGGTGATCCACCTGTATACACTGTCTTCGCCCCTTTATCACTATACAAGCCGGCATCTTTGCCCATGGTTCCAAGCTTGCTTTGTACCCCTGTATCAGTGACATTAGCCTCGACGGAGAGATCCCCTGATCCCGTGCCAGCCACTATTGAATACACGGTTTTATCTGGACTTGAGTCAAGGTATTTTGAAATAGAATCCAGAGCAGTCGTCCCCGCGGTAGGCCACTTTCCTTCGTCGGCATAGTACATAAGAGCCGCAGACTTAATATTGCGCATATTTGAGACTATCTGCGTGGCCTTCGCCTTGTCCGTTGCCGAACCCGTCGAGAGCAGCATCATGCCCGCGAGTATGCCTATTATAATGATGACAATGAGAAGCTCGACCAGAGTAAATCCCTTTGACTTGCGCTGTTTTTTGTTAACGTTCTCCATTTGTTTTCCTCCTTTTAATTTGTGTTTAAAACCTATGTCGCCCAAAGCCTTCGCTTACGTATATTACAGCAGCCGCGGTGTTTGCGCAATGGCTTCGGCGTTAATTTTCAATAATTTTAAATAACTGCTGAATAACTGCGTTTATTGGGTCTACGACTTACATATATGCCTGTATCGCGGTCAGTATCGGCAGGAATATCGCGAGCACCATGACTCCCACAATAACGCCTACGAAGACAACAAGCGCGGGCTCAAGGATGGAGCTCAGACGCTTGATGGTCTCGGAGAGCTCGGCCTCATACCAGTCGGCCACCTTTGCGAGCATCTCGTCTGTGCGGCCTGTCTCCTCACCCACGGCCACCATGTGGCACACCATAGGCGGAAAAAGTTTTTTCTCCTTCATCACTGTGTTGATAGGCGCGCCCATCGTTACCGCGTCGCGCATCATAAGGAATCCTCTTTTCAGCTTCTCGTTGCCCGCCACGTCCCCCGCAAGCTCAAGCGCCTTAAGCACCGGAATGCCCGACTGAAGCAGCGACGACATCGTACGAAAAGAGCGCGCTATGGCGGCTTTATAAAGTATCCCTCCAAACACCGGCAGCTTAAGCATGGCGGAGTCTATGGGATACTTCATCGACTCGATTTTTTTAAGCAGATAAAGCAGCACGGCAAACGCTAAAATGGCGATAGGGATGTAGAGCCAGTGCCCTTTTGCCCAGTTCCCAAGCGCAAACAGCATCAGCGTAAGCTTTGGCATTTTAACGTTCAGGTTGCCGAAAGCCTTCTGAAACTGGGGCACAACTACGATTACCATCACGCCTAACGCCAGCAGAGCCACTATGATAACTGCCGCCGGGTATGTTACGGCCGATATTATCTTTTTCCTGAGGTTCTCCTGATCCTCAAGGAACGAAGAAAGACGCGCGAGGCTGATGTCAAGGGTCCCCGATTCCTCGCCTGATTTGACAAGGGCCAGCGAGAGCGTGTCGAAGTACTGCGGGTGCTCTGCAAGCGCGCTGGCAAGCGGGACCCCGGAGCTCACCCTATCGAATATCCTCGCTATCACGCGCTTGAACCTTTTATTGACTGTCTGTTCAACAAGAATTTCCATAGACCTTGAGATGGTGACTCCGGCAGAAATCATCGTCGAAAGCTGTCTGAAAAATACGAGTTTGTCCTTCAGCTTAACGCGCGGTGCAAGCTCAAAGAAAGGAGCGTCGGAGAATTTAGCCGGCTTCCTGCTCTGTTTAACGTTTATATCAAAATATTTGGATACCTCTATCGGTATCCACCCCTGCGCCCTGATCCACGCAACGACCTCAGTCTCGCTCTCAGCCGTTCTCTTGCCGCGCAGCGTTTTCCCGCTGCCCGCCTTGGCTCTGTATTGAAAATCCAACCGACTCACCCGCCAAACACTTTTAAATCAACGCTTACAGAACAGCCCATAACGCGCCCGGTAAGCCCCTTCGGACAACAGCGCACTTTGCTTGCTAACTTTATAGCATCCGCTTTTTAATTGCAAGGGATAACAGCGGCAACGGCCGGCAAACAAACAATTGTCAAACAGTCGTCAAACAATTGATGAACATTGTCAAACAGTCGTCAAACATTGTCAAACAATTGTCAAACAGTCGCCAGGGGCTGAAGATAAAAAACCGCTGCAGGCAGGCGGCGGGCTTCTCCAATCGCTTCTCCCATCGATTCTCCCATTGCTTCCCCCACCGATTCTCCCATCGATTCTCCCATTGATTCCCCCACCGATTCCCCCACCGATTCCCCCGTCTCTTCTCCCGGCACCTTCATATAAGCACAAAAAAAGAGCCCTCAACTCCCTGAAGGCTCTCTTTTGTAATTAATTCCGGCGGCGACCTACTCTCCCACGAATACCCTTCGCAGTACCATCGGCGATGGAGAGCTTAACTGCCGGGTTC
>Ga0302241_1001895_pt1 | contig 13809 bp, 11 predicted proteins | sample AAG_UR_Arg_MG_FD_193532 | JGI IMG/M metagenome (GOLD analysis project Ga0302241, IMG submission 193532) | Enriched activated sludge microbial communities from anaerobic digester in WTTP, New Holstein, Wisconsin, United States - AAG_UR_Arg | ecosystem: Engineered > Bioreactor > Anaerobic >... | reverse complement strand
TTGTAACAATTATTCTTTTTGAAAATAATGGGCGGCCTTCAAACCATTTTATTTTTTCTCTTAATTTTACTATATTACCAATAACTATTATGCAGGGAGGACGAAAATTTTCTTCTTTTGCTTTTTTAGAAACCTCTGCCAGTGTGGAAATAAGGGTTTTCTGGGAAGGAGTTGTTCCCTGGTTGATTACTGCTACAGGTGTTTCACCGGGTCGTCCATATTCTATTAATTTTTTTGTAATATCTTCAAGCCTTTCCATACCCATAAGGAATACAAGAGGGTTTTTACCTGATGCAAGATAAGGCCAATCTATAGTAGAAATCTCTTTTTTTGGGTCTTCATGACCTGTAATAATTGAAAAACAGGTATTATAATCTCTGTGTGTTACAGGTATACCCGCACAGGCAGGAACTGCTATGGCAGAGGTTACTCCCGGCACTATTTCAAAGGGAATTCCCTTTTCAGAAAGTATCTCACATTCTTCTCCTCCACGGCCGAAAACAAAGGGATCTCCCCCTTTTAATCTGGCTATAACTTTTCCCTGAAAGGCTTTTTCTACAAGTATTTTATTTATTTTACTCTGGCTTTCAATTCCCGGTTCTTTACCCACATAAATAAGTTCTGCCCCGGATGGGGTACAGGATAAAAATTCCTGGCTTGTAAGTCTATCATATATTATACAATCTGCCTGTTTCAGTATCTTCTTGCCCTTTACAGTAATCAAGCCGGGATCTCCAGGACCTGCACCTATGAGATATACCTTTCCTTTTTTATATCTATGTTCATTCTTCACACTTTACCCTTTGCGCAGAACAGTGGTCTGCCTCTACTGATTTATCTCAATATTTACAGAGGTACCTTCCTCTACATTACTTCCTGCCGGTGGGTCCTGAGATAGGACTGCACCTCTTTTACCAGGTTCCTGCCTGGTTGTAATATTACCCAGTTTAAGTGTAAATTTATTCAGTTCACCTATAGCACCATCTACAGTCATACCTTTTAGATCAGGTACAATTACAGTATTAGTTTCCTTTAGTTTTGCTATTACCAGATTTACAGGACTTTGTGAAGGAACCTCTGTATTTGCTAAAGGATCCTGTGCTATTACTGTTCCGGGGATCTCCTTTGATATGGACTCTGTAACCGTTCCTGTTGCAAGATCACAGGCTTTTATATCGTTTTTGGCATCAAAAAAAAGTTTGCCCACAACATCTGGTACTGTTACTAAAACAGGTGTTTCAATCAGTGTAACCTCTATATTTCCTCCGGCAGGTATTTTATCATTCGGTAAGGGTGATTGTGATTCTATTGTGGTATTATCATTTTCTGTTATCTGGCCTTCTTTGATTTTAAGATTTAAATTTGATTTCTTTAATTTCTCTCGTGCTTTCCCTGTGGTCATACCTGTTATGTCCGGTACGGTAACCAGTTCCTGTCCGGAACTTAATATGACATTTATTTCAGAATTTTTTTGTACCTTTTCTCCTGCCTCCGGGATTTGTGATATTATAAGACCTTTTTCCTTATCACTCCTTGCTTCTCCTGTTACTTTGAGTTTGAGTTTTTTCGCCAGGAGAACTTTAATAGCTCTTTCCTCTGTAAGACCTGTGAGATCAGGTATTACTATTTCTTCCAACTTTTTACTGATCTTTACTTTAATTTTACTATTTTCTTCTACCATAACATCAGATACAGGTTGCTGTACTATTATTGTGTCAGGGAGATATTCATCTGTTTCTTCTTCTTCAGATACAATTAATTCCAGACCAAGAACCTTCAATTCTTTTCTAGCATCTTCCAGGCTTTTTCCTTCTATATTCGGCACCTTGATTTTACCTTTTCCCAGACTTATTATCACTTTTACTATGGAATTTTTTTTAACCATAGTTCCGCCTGGTGGTTCCTGGGAAATTATTTTATCTTTTTCTATTTCAGAACTGTTAATCTGTGAGTCTATTTTAAGTATGAGATCTAGAGATGATAGTTCTCTTATTGCTTCTCCTTCAGTTTTTCCTGTAAGGGCCGGAACAGAAACAAGGGAAGTCTCAGATAAATATTTCTCAATATAGGGTAATGAAAAAATAATACCTGCACCGAGAATTAATATAATCAGCAAAATAGGGATATAGGACGTTTTTTTTAAACTGGAAGATGTCTTTTTCTTTTGAATTGTTTCTGGTATAACAGGTGGTGTTCTGCGAATAATTGTTTTCTCTTCCTCTCTTTCATAACTTTTTAATCTTTCTATAGTATCATTAATACTGGTTTTTTTAGTCAGTTTTTTTAGTTCTTCTCCCATTTCCCCTGCTGTTTTAAAACGTTCCAGAGCTGATTTATTCAGAGCTTTAAGGATTATCATTTCAAGTGCATCAGTTATAGAAGAATTTAAACTTCTGGGAGAAGGAGGCTCATCTTTTATATGCTTCAGAGCTATTGATACGGCATTCTCTCCATTAAAAGGATAATGACCTGTGGCAAGATAATAGAGCAGTACACCTGTAGAGTATATATCAGAAGAACTTGTACATTCCCTGCCTTCTGCCTGTTCAGGAGCAAAATAATATACTGAACCCATAACAGTACCGGGTTTTGTCATGGTACCTGTATCCATAACCCTTGCTATTCCAAAATCAACTACCTTGATTGTTTTTTCTTCAGTAAGCATAATGTTCTGAGCTTTAATATCTCTATGAATTACACCTTTTGTATGTGCATAATCCAACGCTTCAGTTATCTCTATACCTATACGTATAACTTCTTCCACAGAAAGAGGGGTTTTACTGGAAATCTGTTTATCCAGGGTTCCTCCCGGTAAATATTCCATAACTATAAAATAAATCTGTCCTTCCTGTCCAATATCATATATGTTTACTATATTAGGATGAGAGAGTTTTGCTGAAGACCTGGCTTCTCTGTAAAATCTTTCCACACCTTCTTTGTCGAGGGCAAGATTTTCTTTTAAAATTTTAACTGCTATAGTTCTATGAAGCAGAAGATCCGTTCCTTTATAAACAGATGCCATACCTCCTTCTGCTATTAATTCTGTTAACTTGTACCTTTCTTTAAGTACTTTATCTATAAGTGACATTTTTATACCTCATTTCAGGAAGTGAGAGGTGAGACGTGAGACGTATAATATTTATACGTCACTTTTCACTTCGTTTCACTTTTCAAATACTCATACATAACTTTTCCTGCTACAGGAGCCGCTGCTTCTCCTCCTGCTCCACCTTCTTCAATTATAACTGCCACTGCTATCTTTGGGTTTTCTGCAGGGGCAAATCCAACAAACCATGCATTGTTTTCTCCACCTGGATGTTCTGCTGTGCCTGTTTTCCCGGCAACTCTTATACCTTCTATTTTTGCTCTGTAACCTGTGCCTTCTTCTACAACTGATTCCATAATTGATGATACTATTTCAGCAGTTTCTGTAGATATACAATTTGACATAATTTCTGGTTTTCTTTCTTTTATTAATCTTTTTTTAGAATCTTTTATTTCTTTTATTAAATAGGGATACATCATTTTACCTTTATTGGCTATTACACAGGTCATAAGACATGCTTCAAAGGGTGTAAGCAGTACTTCTCCCTGACCAAAGGAACTCTGAGCTAAAAGTTTGTTACCAGGTAGATTTTCTTCTGTTAATTTTGAGTGTATAACAGGAAGTGATATATCGTAATTATTCCCGAAAAATTTTTTGAAGTATTTTAATAAATTTTCTCTGCCCATTTTTAATCCTATAGTTGCAAAGGCTACATTACATGAATTTGCAAGAGCCCTTCTTAAATCCTGATGACCATGGACATAGCCACAGTTAAATCTGTGACCTTCTACATCTATGTAACCGGGACAATGAAAGGTGTCTTTTTCCTTTATGATTCCCTCCTCCAGGGCAGAAGCCAGTATAAGGACCTTGAAGATAGAACCGGGTATATAACTGCCCTGGACAGTTCTATCGAGCAGGGGAGAAGAAGGATCTTTTTTATAATTCTCCCAGTTCTTATAGAGATTATTTGTATCAAACCCCGGTTTCGATACCATTATAAGTATTTCTCCTGTCTGTGGAGAAATAGCCACTATTGCTCCACGATGATTTCCTAAAGCTTCATAAGCAATTCTGGTAAGTTTAATATCCAGAGTTAGATAAATATCATATCCTCTGGATTGTCCATCATTCCATCGTTCTTTCAGTCCTTCCAGAGTGAAGGGGAAAGGATGACTTCTTAATATTTCATCACAGCTATTTTCAAGACCGGATTTTCCCATTATAGGATCAAGATAACCTGTTATATGAGAAATAACTTCTCCTTCAGGATATACACGTTTTTTTTTCACAGTTTTTGCCAGATATTCTCCTGTCATAGAGAGAATTCCTCCTCTTAAATCTAAATTCTCTCTGTTACGAGGATTTTGTGTCATATTAAGGAGTTCTTTTTCTCGCCAGAAAGCCCAGTAAGTATTCATAATTATCAGTAAAAGAAATAAGATGACAAAGATATGGAAAAGTTTTATTATATTTTGATTAATCGTATTTTTATTTTTCTTCAAAAAATTTTTCCTCACGAAATCCCAGAAGTACCCCTATGGCAAGGAAATTTGACAGGAGTGAACTTCCACCATAGCTCATAAATGGGAGAGTTATACCTGTAAGTGGTATAAGTTTTAAGACTCCACCTATTATAACCCATGTCTGCATGGTAAAAACAGCAGTTATTCCCAGTATCAGTATTTTATTAAAGATATCTTTTGACTTCAGTGCAATTTTTGTACCTCTTTCAATTAAAATCATATAGCATATTATAATTGCTATACCTCCCATAAGTCCAAGTTCTTCCCCAATAGCAGAATAGATAAAATCTGTTTCCACTGCAGGTATCCAGTAAGGTTCACCAAGTCCTAGACCTTTACCCCACAGTCCTCCGCTTCCTATTGCCATAAGTCCCTGTGTTATCTGGTATCCTTTTCCCTCTATATCTACCCAGGGGTTTAACCATGATGATATTCTGATTTGAAGATGGGGAAAGGCGTTATAGCAGAATAGGGAACCTATAAAGAATAGTACAATTCCGATAATACAATAATCTGCTCTTCCTGTAGAGGCATAAAACATAGTAATAAATATGCCGAAAAAGAGCAGTGCCATTCCCAGATCTCTTTGAAATATGAGTATAAGGAGTGAGATTCCCCATATGATTATAAGGGGAAGAAAATAACGTATGTTTATCCACCACCACCCAGGCACCGATGATCTTGCTACAAGTAATTTTTGATACTGATTCAGATAATTTGCAAGAAATAAAACCAGCATAAATTTTACTATTTCTACAGGTTGAAAATTAATTGGCCCCAGAGCTATCCATAATTTTGCTCCATTTACCTCTGTTCCTATAAAGATGGTTATTATGAGAAGCAGAATACCGATAAAAGCCCATAGATAGGTATAGCGTTCCAGAAAATTGGATTTTTTCAATATTAATAAGATTATCCATAGGCCTGCAATACTTACTGTCATCCAGATAAACTGTTTTAATGCCAGATCTGGATTGATGCAATAGATAATTATAAGCCCTGTATTTGCAAGAAAAGCTACCAGTGGAAGTATAATCTCATCTCCACGGGGTTTTATAAAATATAGAATTATATGAGTAATCCAGAAAAGAAGAAAGATTATCAGAGGATAATAGATAAAGATATAAGTTTTTGGAGGATGGACATTAAATACCAGATAATGTCCAAAGCCGGCTATAATCATTCCAAAAAAAAGTAAGAATCTTTCATTCTGTCGGATTTTAAAATATTTGCTCACTTTTTATACTCCAGAATTACTACACCGGCAATATCGATTTTATCACTATCTTTTAAGATTTGCGGTTCTTTGAGTGGTTTTTCATTTATCAAAGTACCATTTGTGCTCTTCAGATCTTCTACCCAGATTTCTCCATTCTGAGAAAAGAAATGAATATGATAATTTGATATATAACTGTCTTTGATTACCAGATCATTATCTGTTGATTTGCCTATTCGAAAAGGGATTAAAAGGGTTAATTTCTCTCCTTCTCTAAGCCCCTTATAAGTGCTTTTAATTATATGAAAAAAGCCTTCTCCTCTTATAGAATCAACAGATTTTATATCCTTCATTATAGTTATAATCACTTTGTAAAGGAATATATAAATTAAAAAAAGAAAGATATATTTAAGTAGTTCCAGTAGAAATAAATTCACAATTTAACCCTTTTATCCTGATTTTCTCATTCACTTTTCACTTTTAAATTCCAGAAGAGTGTCTCCAAGAGAAATAAAATCTCCATCTTTGAGTTTCTTTTTTTCTGTTATATTTTCACCATTAAGATATGTTCCGTTTGTACTTCCCATATCTTCAATATATGCTTCATTAACAGAAAGATTTATAGCAGCATGAGACCGTGAAATATCCGAACCGGAAATTCTTACCTGATGTTCTTCTTTTCTGCCTATTATATTTAATCCTTTAATAAGTTTAAAGGTCTGTCCTTTTTCCGGGCCTTCTTTTACATTAACCCATACAGAAGATACATAAGGATTTTCCCTTACAAGGGTTTTTTCCATCTCCGCTTCAGGTATTTTTCCTTTTTTAACAACACTTTTTACCTCGAATTTACCGTGTTCCATAGTTTCTTCTTTATGGAATTCTATTTGCAGTTCTCCCAGTATGGATAATTCTTCTTTTTTTATATATGTCATAAGGTATTCTTTTATTTCCGGTATTATAGCCTCTTCATAGAGAATAATCTCATTCATATCTTCCGGATTCAGTATTATTTGATAGATATTGGGAACATATGTTTGAGATACACTTACTTTTTGATTCTTTTTAAGTTCCTGAATAGCTTTTTTAGCAATTTCAATTGGATGAATTTTCCCTCCCGAAAAGGCACATCCAATTCTATCCATGAGACTTTCCATTATTTTTTCCAGTTTATCTGTAACTCTCATAAAAGAATCTCACCTTTCTTTCATCCGTAATGCGTAAAGCGTAATGGGTGATGCGTAACCGGGCGAACACAGGGTTCGCCCTTACACCATAAAACCCTGACACCTCAAGTCCCACGTCTCACGTCTTATTGCCAGTTATCCCACATATGCATAAATCTTGCTATTATTAATTTCTGAATATCAGAAGTTCCTCCTAACATAGCAGATGCCTGTGCATCTGCATTATATCTGTTTATAGGATTATCTGTATTCATAGCACTTGCCCCAAAGATCTCAACTGCCCAGTTAGTTATCTCCTTTACCAGTTCTCCAGTATAGTATTTGGCTATTGATGAATTAAGAATATATTTTTGTCCTGTATCTCTCATCCATGCAGCTTTTTTTATTAATAGTCTGGCCCCTTCCAGTCTGGTAAGTTTTTCCGCAAACTCAAAAGATTTTGCCTGATGTTCAAATATGGGTCTACCGAAAACCGTTCGTTCACAGGCATGTTCTAAAGCCAGTTTATAGGCTCCAAGAGCGATGCCGAGTGCCATTGCAGATAAAGCTATACGGCTTGAATTAAAGACTTTCATAGCTGTATAAAACCCCATATTTATTTCCCCAAGAATATTTCCCTCTGGAACAAAACAATTATTGAAAGTTAATTTTCCAAAATTTGATGGGACCATGGCAGTTTTTCTTAATTTTATTCTTTTTAATCCTTCACTTTTTCCATCTACAATAAATATTGATATGCCATGCTTTTTTTCAAGAGCTTTCTGGTCTGTTACAGCTGTAACTAAGATGATATCTGAATCATAACCATTTGTTATATACAATTTTTCTCCTGTTAGAAGGTAACCACCTTTTTCTTTTTGTCCACGGAGATTTATATTTGCTACATCACTTCCTGTATTTTCTTCGGTATTTGCAAAGGAAATAAGTTTTTCTCCTCTTACTCCTGGAAACATAAATTCCTGTTTTTGCCATATATTTCCCCATCGATAGATGGCATATAAGCCTAACTGGGAATGGGCAAGTAATGCTGTGGAGAAACCGGGTGATACCTCTGCTATTTTTTCATATAAAATTATACTGTGTGCCATTGGTTCAGGTTCTACTTTTGTTCCTGTAATGGTATATCCCATAAGTCCTGCTCTATAGATACTCTTCAGAATATCAACAGGGAAAGCTTCATTTTTATACCATGTGTCTATACTATATTTTATTTTTTCATTAATAAATTGTTTTACCTTTACAATATATTCTTCTTCTTTTATACTTGTGCTGAAATCCATTGTTTTTTCTTTCTCCTTTAAAAGACAGGTTTAATTTAAATGCATAGGAATTTTTATCATAGTATTAGTTTCATTAATAATAAACTTATTATGTATAAAGCAATCAGCTCAAGGAAAAAGTTGAAAGCTGAGGGCTGAAAGCTGATAGCTAATTTAAGAAATATTATAGTTCAAATATAGATTTAAATCAATAATATTTATTTTTCTATCAATTTGTGTTAAAATAGAAAAAGTATTGATTGAAAGGAGTTAATATTTTGATTAGAAATTTTGCACTTATGATACTTGGTATAATTCTGGTAGTAAAAGGAATACTTTATGTAGCCTTTCCCTGGAAAATGAAGGACTGGATGGAACTTTTTATAGAAAAAAGCGATAATCTTTTCAGAATCTGGGGTCTTATGCTCTTAGTGGCAGGGCTTATAGCTATTGGTTTAACCTTTATTTCAAAAGTATTACCTGTTCTGGTTATTAAAGGTATTTTATAAATCAGAAAAGACGCAGAAAAACTTAAATGCAGATTATTGCTTAAGATCTGGTAGTAAAAAAAAATCTAATTTTTTACATTCTTTACAGAATCCGAGACGTGAAGCTTTTTTGTAAAAAATTAATAATGCTTTTTGATATTCTTCTGTAAATCTGTACCCTAAATGTTTATAGTATTCTTCAAAGGTGCATACAGGTTTGGCACACATAGATGTGGATAAGTTTACTATACCTTCCGGATCTGATAAACCCAGTTTATAAGATTTCTCCAGGAGTTTTTCTACATAGTGTACTTTTTCAGGCCATTTATCAGCGAAATCCCTTCTTATTGCCCATAGTGCGAAAACAACAGGAAGAGATGTTTTTTCTCTCCATAATTCTCCTAAATCAAAACAATAGGGATAATCAGGGTTTTTAAAATTCAGTGCATCGTCTCCTATTAAAAGGGCTGCATCAGGTTTTTCTTCTGTTAAATAAGTATTTTTTAATTCTATATAAAGAGGAGTAAAGTGAAAATAATCTGTGAGCAGAATTTTAAGTAAGATTTTTGACGTCTCACTGGCAGGTGTCAATCCTATTTTTTTCCTGTTCAGTTCTTCTATAGGCACTTTACTTACAAGTATTACAGAACGGACATAACCTTTTGAGTTAATACAGAAATTATTCAGTAGATAATAATACTTCTGATTTCTTGCATACTCAATAGAAGATACAGGACTTATATGAAGTTCTCCTGATTTTAATAATTTATTCAATTTACCGGGAACATCTTTGATCAGTTTTCCTTCAAAAGTTATTTTACCTGTAAGTAAACCGTAATAAATGGGAACAGTATTTGTATAGTTAATAAAACCCAGTTTTATATCTTTCATTTTTTCATACTCCTTGAAATTACAGTTTTTTATTATATCACTATAGAATTTTGAGATCAATAGAGACTTTTATGATATAATTATAAGCGTTTAGGAGTCAGCTATCAGCTATTAGTTAAAGTCTGCAAATTCTGACTGTGTAAATTAGTTTGAAAAATAGAATTTAACAACATTTGTTATATAATTCTAATAAAAGCTGACTGTTTATTGCTGATAGCTAATAGATTTTTAAAGATGGCTATACAGATTTTTAATGAGACCGAAAGGGCATATTTTATAGCTCGACCAAATAGATTTCTTGTAAACTGCGAGATGAAAGGTAAAAGGATAAAAGCTTTTTTACCTAATCCCGGCAGATTGGAGGAACTCTTTTTCCCTGGAAGTGAACTTCGTCTTACTTATGATAAAGCGGTTTCAGGAAGAAAAACTGAATATACTGTAGTGGGAGTAAAAAAAGAAGATCTTTTTGTTATGCTTCATACACATAAGTCAAATGAAATTGTAAGGCATTTGTTAAATAAAAAGCTTATACCATCACTTGAAGATGCTATTATAATCTCTACAGAGGTTCCTTATAAAAATTCCAGGTTTGATTTTCTTTTAGAGAAGGATCATAAAGATTTTTACCTTGAAGTTAAATCCTGTACATTATTCGGTGAAAAAGTGGCTATGTTTCCCGATGCTGTAACGGAAAGAGGGAGAAGACATTTAAAAGAACTTGCCAGTCTTGGAAGGAAAGGTATAAACACAGGTGTTCTCTTCCTGGTCCATTATGAACATGCTGATTATTTTATACCTGATTATCATACCGATTTTTTGTTTGCCAGAACATTTATGGATTGCCGTAGAGATGTTAATTTTATTCCTCTTTCTATAAAGTGGGAAGAAGATCTTTCTCTGTCAGAGGAAATAAGATTGCTTGAGATTCCCTGGGAAATGCTGGAATACGAATGCAGGGATAGAGGAAGTTACCTGCTTTTAATGGAACTTCAAGAGAAAAGATCTATAAAAGTTGGTAAAGCGGGTATTATTGATTTTGAAGGGGGTTATTATATATATACAGGTTCAGCTATGGCAAATCTTACACAGAGGATAAATCGCCATTACAGAAAAAGGAAAAAATATCACTGGCATATTGATTATTTCAGAGAGGAAGCCAGAATAGTGGCAGATTTTCCATTCCGTTCCTCTGAGGATTTAGAATGTAAACTGGCGCAGGCTCTTTTTAAAATAGCTGATTTTTATGTGCCGGCTTTTGGTTCTTCCGATTGTTCCTGTAAAAGTCATCTTTTTGGTTTTAAGGATAACCCTCTTTTTAAAAAAGAGTTTATAAGAATAATTCAGTATTTCAGGATGGACAGGTTAGTGAAAAGTGAAAAGTGAGACGTGCAGGGGTGAACCCAGGGGTTCGCCCCGGTTAACCCATCACTCATCACTTCGGCATATCACTATAGCCCGTTAATTCTACATAACCATTTCCAGTTAGAGCTTTACCATTGCCGGTACCTTTGACTTTTACAGCACCTTCCCAGTAACGAACAGTAATATTAAGTTCCTGATTGTTTATATGAGGTAGTACCTCCAGTTTCAATTTTTCAGAAGGAATTTCCAAGAACCAGTGGGAAGGATAAATCACTTTCCCATCGGAGGTTCTCCAGTGTTGCAGTACCCTCAGTTTTACATCTTTATCTGACAGAAATTTGCTCTTCCCATCAGTATAAATAATTGTACCGTTACTCATGGAATCAATGGATCCGTCATTTCTTCTCATCTGATAGTACATTACTTCACGGTTATCAGATAATTGAAGGGAAAACCAGTCCCATCCGATTTGATTTTTTTCAAGAGCACTTGTGCTCCATTCCCGATCCATCCAGCTCAGTCCCTTTACATTAAATATTTTTTCTCCTATCCGGATTAAACCTTCTGTGTCCATTCTGGTGAAGGAATAATAGTAAGATGCATTTCCAGTGGTAGGTCCCTTCTGACTTAATCCTTTATTGCCCTGAACCACTACAGGCTTATTACTTGAAAGGGTAAGATCTATAGAGATTTCATCCTGTCCTGCCAGAAGATGCATGGGAAGACTATTTTGTCCCTCTCCTCTTACTTCCCAGTCTTCCAGCCATACATGAAAGGGGCTAGCCTTTGCACCGGCCAGGTCTAAACCGTCGCGGCTGAAACGATCAAAGGCATAGAAACGATTTCCTTTTACATCAGTTACAGCAAAATGAGCCATATATATATTTTTAGTTCCCCAGTTAGATTCTCTCGTTAATGGTTCAGACGTAAGGGCAGTTCTGAAAAAGGTAAGTTGAAATCCGAAGTGTTGCTCTTCACCTGTTTTCACATTCCCCGTATAGTACCACCATTCAGTTCTGTAGTCAGGGTGAGGCCCATGGTCTTTCGGAAAAGAAAAATTATGTATGTTAATTGCCCTGGAAAAACCTTCTGTATTTTGATCTTTCATTGCTTCAGATATAGATAGAGTCGCTTGAAAATTTCCTCTTTTATCTCCACCAAAAGGAAGGCAGGACGTATTTAAACATATGATTAAACAAATGAGTAATGTTTTTTTGCAGATAAGGTTTATTTAGATCTTCTCCCTTCTTTATTAAGTGAGACGTGAGACGTGAAGCGTGAGACGATAATGTAATAGTACTTAAAGTAAATACACATTTCTTTTCCCTTCCTACGTAAAAAGAAATAAATTACGTCTCCCGTCTCCCGTCTCCCGTCTCACGATAATTACTCGTTACCCTCATGGGAATACGTTTTGCCCTGGAAATAAGATTTTTAAAATCTCTGTCAGTTAATAAATTATTACTCTGACCTCCTGCAGATTTAACAATCTGTTCCTCTATAGAAGTACTTCCCATATCGTCTGCTCCGAAATGAAGGGCTAATTCTATACATTCTTTCCCCATATACATCCAGAGGGCTTTTATATGGTCAAAGTTGTCCAGCATAAGACGGGAAACTGCTATGACCTTCAGTGTATCATAAAGTGGGGTTTTTTCTTTGACCTTATCCTGTAAGTTCGTATTCCAGGGATGAAAAGTAAGTGGGACGAAAGCCTGAAATCCTCCTGTTTTATCCTGAAGTGTTCGAAGTGCTATCATATGCTCTATTCTGTGAGCATATGATTCTATATGGCCGTATAACATAGTGGCATTGGTTTTTATACCTTCTCTGTGAGCTACTTTGATTACTTTTAACCATCGTTCTCCTGATATTTTATTGGGTGTTATGATTTTCCTTACTTCCCGGTTGAATATTTCTGCTCCTCCACCCGGAATTGAACCAAGACCGGCTTTTTTTAATCTCTTAAATACAGTATTCAGATTATAACCTTCTTTTTGTGTAATATAATCATATTCCACAGCAGTAAGAGCCTGTATGTGAAAGTCCCTGTTGATTTCCTTTATGCCGGAGAACATATCTTCAAGATATTTAAGGGTTATATTTTTATTAACACCTCCCACAATATGTATTTCTTCAATTCCTGTGTGTTTATATTTTTTTATTTTATTAAATATTTCTTCCAGGGTCATAGTATATGAGCCGCATTCATTTTCATTTTTTGAAAAGGCACAGATGGGGCAGTGCATTTCACAGATATTTGTATGGTTTATATTCAGATTATTTCCATAAAAAGCAAAAGAACCCACTTTTTTCTTTCTTACAAAATCTGCAAGAAGACCTACTTCAAAAATTTCAGGATACTCAAAAAGAAATATCCCCTCCTCTTTAGAGAGGCGATTTCCTGTGAGGACTTTTTTAGCAATGCCTTTAAGGTTGGAGTCTGAGATGTAATTTAAGAGATTATCTGGTTCCATAATTATAAGAGTGAAAAGTGAGAAGTGAGAAGTGAAAAGTTAAAAGAGAACGGTAATAAGTAATTAACTGTTCACTCTCCATTGCTCACTGCTCACTCTTCTCACCTCTCACCTTAATACTTTTCCAGCAGTAGATCTACTTCATCAGCAAGATCATAGCTTTTCATAAGTTCCCATTCTGCCTTTCGCACTGCCAGATATGCCTGGGAAAGTTCATTTCCAAGTGCTCCGAGAAGAACTCTGTCTCCTGTGAGTAATTCTAAAGCAGTGCCAAGATTTCTTGGTAAAGGGTCAATATTAAGTGCTTTTAGTTCTTCTTCCAGAAGGTTTCCAGGGTCCAGGTCCACAGGTTTACCG
>Ga0302241_1001892_pt1 | contig 13816 bp, 7 predicted proteins | sample AAG_UR_Arg_MG_FD_193532 | JGI IMG/M metagenome (GOLD analysis project Ga0302241, IMG submission 193532) | Enriched activated sludge microbial communities from anaerobic digester in WTTP, New Holstein, Wisconsin, United States - AAG_UR_Arg | ecosystem: Engineered > Bioreactor > Anaerobic >... | reverse complement strand
CCTTTCCCACGCTGATCCGCGAGTTGCTGCCCATCGGCAACGGCATCAAGGGTTTTGTGCTGGCAGCCATCTTCGGTGCGGTCGTCAGCTCCATTGCCGCCATGCTTAACTCGGCATCGACCATCTTCGCGATGGATATCTACAACAAGCTGCGGCGGAATGCCGGCCAGTACGAACTGGTCAGCGTGGGCCGCATCGGCGTCGTGGTGTTCGTGCTGATCGCGATGGTCATCGCCCCGTCCCTGGGACATCCTCGCTTTGGCGGCATCTTCACGTTCATCCAGGAATTCCAGGGCTTTATCTCGTCCGGCATCCTGGCCATCTTCCTGTTCGGCGTCCTGGTCCACCGCGCGCCCCGATATGTGGGCACCGTAGGCTTGATCCTGAACCCCGTACTGTATGGGATCTTCAAGTTCAGCCCGCAGATTCCGGGGTTGAAGGACATCGGCGTGCTGCAGACCGTCGCCGGCTGGTCGTTCCTGGACCGCATGGCCTTGTGCTTCGGCCTGATCGTCGCCGTGTTGACCGTGATGACAGTCGTCCGCCCGTTGCCCAAGCCGGTCGATCTGCCGGTGAATCCGAAGATGGACATGACCACATCCAACGGCGCCAAGGCGTTCGGCGCGTTCGTGATCCTGCTGACGCTGGCGCTGTACGTGATCTTCTGGTAACTAGAAGACGTCCAGGATGAAGTGGTGCCCGGAGTGGTACAGCTGGCCGGCCGGCAGCTCGTTGTGCCACTTCTTGTTGTACACCGGGATTCGCATCTCCGGAGGATACCGATAGTACAGGTCTTCGCTGCTGCGGTAGTAATCGTTTCCCCAGAAGTTCTGCGGATAGAAGACGTACGGGTAGTGGTAGAATCGCTCCCAGTCGCGAGGACCGTAAGCTCCGCCCCAGACGCGGTTAAAGGCTCGCTGGTCGGCGTGAGCCGTCGCCGCCGTCAGGCCGATCGCAAGGATGATGCACGCAAGCAAAGTCGAAATTGCACGACGAACCATCGCGCTTCCCCCCCTAGTATTCCCTGTGGCTCATCGGTTCTGATTGTCCCGCACGGCGCGGTCCAACCCCGATGGTATGCATCGGCTGGCCGTTTCAACCGGCATTAACCTAAAATTCGATAAATCCGGCACGCAAGAGGAATTGAGCGACGCAACTCAGTTGGCATGGAAGAATCTCACGCAAAGGCGCAAAGACGCAAAGAAGAGCGAAAACAGACTGGCGAAGCTTTGCGTCTTGGCGCCTTTGCGTGAGCTTTTTCGGCGCTTCCGCGGAACAGCATCAAGCATGCACGATTTCTCCGAACTCGACGCCCGCATCGACCACGCCCTGGGCGGGCAGCGATTCCGCCTGCGCCAGCGGCTGCGCTCGATCGACCAGGCGCGCCGGTCCGGGCGGCCGTTCGACCGCAACCTCGAACGCTGGCTGGACGACCTGCAGCAGTCGATCGTGCGGAGGACGCAGCGGCTGGCGGGCCTGCCGCCGGTCACGTTCGATCCGGCGCTGCCGATCACCGCCAAACTGAACGAGATCCAACAGGCCATCCGCGAGCATCCGGTGACGATCGTGTGCGGCGAGACGGGTTCCGGCAAATCGACCCAGTTGCCAAAGATGTGCCTGCAACTGGGCCGCGGCGTGGACGGCCTCATCGGTCACACCCAACCGCGCCGAATCGCCGCACGAGCGATCGCCGCCCGCCTGAGCGACGAACTGGGCCTGCCGTTGGGCGGCGCCGTCGGCTTCAAGATCCGCTTTACGGATACGACGCGTCCCGACGCGTATGTCAAGCTGATGACCGACGGCATCCTGTTGGCCGAAACCCAACAGGATCGCTTTCTGAATCAATACGACACGCTGATCATCGACGAAGCCCACGAGCGGTCGCTGAACATCGACTTCCTGCTGGGCTACGTCAAACGCCTGCTGTCGGCCCGCCGCGATCTGAAGCTGATCATCACCTCGGCCACGATCGACGCCCAGCGGTTCGCGGCTCATTTCGGCTGCGAGCGGACCGGGCAGAGTGCGCCGATCATCGAGGTCTCCGGGCGAGCGTACCCGATCGACATCCGCTACCAGCCGCTGCAGCCGGATGACGACACCGGCGACATCGATCCGCAGCGGGCGATCGCCGGCGCGGTCGAAGAGCTGGCGCGGACCGGGCCCGGCGACATGCTGGTCTTCCTGCCGACCGAACGGGACATTCGCGAGACGGCCAAGACGCTGCGCGGCCGCTCGATTCCCGGCGACGGCCGGCACACGGAAATCCTGCCGCTGTACGCCCGCTTGTCGGCCGCCGAGCAGAACAAGATCTTCCAGCCGCACGGCCGCCGCCGCGTCGTGCTGGCGACGAACGTGGCTGAATCGTCGCTGACCGTGCCGAACATCCGTTTCGTGGTCGATACCGGGACGGCTCGCATCAGCCGCTATTCGCCGCGCCGCAAAGTGCAGCGGCTGCCGATCGAGCCCGTGGCGCAGGCCTCCGCCGACCAGCGAGCCGGACGCTGCGGGCGCGTCGGGCCCGGCATCTGCGTGCGGCTGTACAGCGAGGACGACTATCTGGCCCGCGAGCGGTTCGCGGCGCCGGAAATCCGCCGCACCAACCTGGCGGCGGTGATCCTGCAGACCAAGGCCTTCCGGCTGGGCGCGATCGAGGAGTTCCCGTTCCTCGATCCGCCGCGCGCGGACGCGATTCAGGACGGCTACCGGACCCTGTTCGAGCTGGGCGCGATCGACGACCACGCGGAGCTGACGGACATCGGCCGCCGGCTGGCCCGCCTGCCCGTGGACCCCCGTATCGGCCGTATGATTCTGGCCGCGGCCGGCGAAGGATGCCTGCCGGAAGTCCTGGTAATCGCCGCAGCCTTGGAGGTCCAAGACCCGCGGGAACGGCCTGCAGACAAGCAGCAGGCGGCCGACGAACGACACGCCCAATTCACCGATCCGTCGTCCGACTTTTTAAGCTATCTGCGGCTGTGGAACTTCTATCACGAATCGCGCGAGAGACTGTCGCGCAGCCAGTTGCGAAAAGCCTGCCAGCAGAATTTCCTGTCCTTCAACCGGATGCGGGAATGGCTCGACATCCACCGCCAGCTGAAGCAACTGGTGGATGAATCCGGACTGCTGCCGGCCGGTGCGTCGCGGCAGGCGGCGCAGGCGGTTCCGTCGCGCGGGGCCAGGCGGCGGGGCCGGCGCCGAGGCCAGCCGGGACTCCACTATCGTCCGCCCGCCGACGTGGAATTGGAGGCCGTCAACGTGGAACTGACGGCGCTGGGCGGCCGCCCGTTGGCGCCGCGGATTCCCAAGGCGGACGAGTTGCTGTACGGGGCGATTCACCGCGCGTTGCTGGCCGGGTTGCTGTCCAACGTCGCGCTGCGCACCGATCCTTACGAGTACACCGGGGCGGGCAACGCCAGGTTCTATCTCTGGCCGGGCTCGGGCGTGTTTGACGCCAAGCCGGAATGGATCATGGCCGCGGAGTTGGTCGAGACGACGAAGAACTACGCCCGTACCGTCGCCCGCATCAATCCGGCGTGGATCGAACCGCTGGCCGGTCATTTGGTCAAACGGTCGTACAATCAACCGCACTGGAGCCGGCCCGCAGGCTCGGCGATGGTCTACGAGAAAATCAGCTTGTTCGGTCTGCCCGTGGTCCAGCGGCGGCGCGTGCCGTTAGGCCCGGTCGATCCGGAGGCCGCGCGGGAGCTGTTCATTCGCCGCGGCTTGATCGAAGGCCAGTTGAAGACACCGCTCCGTTTTCTGAAGCACAACCTGGCATTGGTGGCCGAACTGGACGGTCTGGCCACGCGACTGCGGCGATCCGACTTGTTCGTGCAGGACCAGCGGCAGTTTCAGTTTTACGACGGGCGGCTGCCGGCCGACGCCTACGACGTGCGGCGGCTGCAGCGGTGGCTGCGCACGATCGAGCGGCAGGAGCCGCAGCATCTGATGATGTCGCGTGCCGACTTGCTGCCCGAGAGCGCGGACGATGCGGGTACTGTCGAGTATCCCGAGTCGCTGCAAGTCGGCTCGGCCACGCTGCCGTTGGAGTACCGCTTCGAGCCCGGCCACGAGGACGACGGGATTACCGTGACGGTGCCGCGTGCGGCGCTGAAGCAACTGACCTCGGGCCGGCTGGGCTGGCTCGTGCCGGGTCTGCTGGAGGACAAGATCGTGGCCCTGATCCGTTCGCTGCCCAAGCCCATCCGCCGCAACTTCGTCCCCGCCCCGGATGTCGCCAAGCGGGTGCTGGGAGAACTGCGTTTTGGCCAGGGTTCGTTCCTGGCGGCCGTGGCGGAAGCCCTGGTGCGGGTGGGCGGCGAGTCGGTGGCGGCCGGCGATTTTCAACTGGACCGGCTGCCCCAGCACCTGCACGTCAACGTCCGCGTCGTGGACGACGGCGGCCAGGTGTTGGCCCGCGGCCGCGATGTGGATCAACTGCAGCGGGAGTTGGGACAAGAGAGCGAAGCCGCGGTTCCCGCCGAGTTCTTCCATCCCGATTGGCACCGGGACGGCATCGTGAGCTGGGATTTCGGCGATCTGCCGGAGGAAGTGTCCATCCTCAGCGGCGGCGTGACGCTGACCGCCTTTCCGATGTTGGTCGATCGCGGCGCGGAGGTTTGGCTGCGGCTGGCCGATTCACCGCAGGCCGCCGCCTGGCAGACACGCGGCGGTTTACGGCGGCTGTGCTGCCTGGCCGAGCGGCACGAGCTGCGCGCCCAAGTGGCGTGGCTGCCGCGCATGGACCAGATTCGGCTCCTGGGGGCGGCCTTGTGCAGCAGCCGGGAACTGGAACAGCAACTGGCCGAGTTGATCGCCGAGCGCAGCTTCCTGGACGAGAACCAACGGCCGCACAACGCAGAGGAATACCAGCGACTGCTGTCCCGCGGCCGGGAGCGGATCGGACTGGGAGTGCAAGACGTGGCCCAGCTGGTTCTGCCGCTGCTGGAAGCTTACCAGCAGGCACGTTTGGCGCTGGAGCAAGCGACGTCGCCCAATTGGCAATTCGCGGTCCAGGATATGTGGGAGCAGTTGGCGGAACTGACCGGGGGGCGAACGGACGGGTCGGAGATCCATCCTACGAAAGACGAGTCACCGCCGGCAGCCGGGTTCCTCGTCGCCACGCCCTGGCGCTGGCTGCAACAGCATCCGCGGTACTTTCGTGCCATCACGCTGCGGTTGGACAAGATCGCCGGCTCGGGCTGGCGGCGAGACCGGCGAGCGTTTGACGAATTGGAGCCGTTTCTGGAAGCCTACCGCGAGCGGGTTTCCGATCATCGCCGCCGGGGAATCTACGACGCCGAGCTGGAAGCGTTCCGCTGGAGTCTCGAGGAATTCCGCGTCTCGTTGTTCGCTCAAGAGTTGGGCACGTCGATTCCCGTCTCGGCGAAGCGAATGGCGCGGCATTGGGCCAAGGTGCTGCCGTAGGGGCCTGACGCGGCCTAATGCCCGCATTTTGGACTGCGGCGCCTTGTCGCCGCTTTGGCTCGATGGCGACGCACCGACCGCCGCTTTGTGTTCTGTTGGCTGGCTACGCCTTCTGAACCCAACTGGGTACGACGCTCCAGGCCGCCGGCCAAAGCGGTGACAAGGCACCGCACTCCAAAACGCGGCGGCGCCTACGGCTACGGCGGGAAACCCCTTCGACAGACGCCTTCGTTCGTCTCGCCGATCCTACCCTTGACTTGCTTGCGGTTGTATCAAGTGGTACCATCGTCCCAGCCATTTTGGCCCAGACTCGACGAGTGACGGCGAAACCTGACCAAGCGAGGAGCAAGCGATGTCCGACAAGACGCGAGACGCGGGCGCCGAACAGCAGCCATTGGAGCCAGGTGGGCACCAGATCACGCGGGCGCACTGGCTGGTGCTGGGAGCCGCTTTCCTGGGCTGGATGTTCGACGGCGTCGAGATCGGCCTTTTTCCCCTGGTGGTCCGGCCGGCATTTCAGAGCCTGGGATTGACGGACGACGCCCAGATCGCGGCCTGGAACAGCGTGGTCGTGGCGGCCTTTCTGCTGGGGGCCGCAGCGGGCGGCATCGTCTTTGGCTGGCTGGGCGACAAGATGGGCCGCGTCCGGACGATGGTGATCGCCATCCTTGTCTATTCGCTGTTCACAGGCGCTTGCGCGTTTGCCCAGCACCCCTGGCAACTCGGCTTGTTCCGCTTCCTCGCCTCCTTGGGCATGGGAGGTGAATGGGCCTTGGCGGTGGCCCTGGTCATGGAGTATTGGCCGGAGAAACACCGCCCGAAACTGGCAGGCGCGATCGGCGCGGCGGCGAACTTTGGGTTTCTGTTCATCGCCCTGGTCGCGTTGGCCAAGCCCGTGACGCAGGATTCATGGCGCTGGATGATGCTGGTCGGCGCCGCCCCGGCGGTGCTGGCCCTGGCGATCAGCTTGCTGGTGCCCGAGTCCGAGCGTTGGAAGGCGTCCGTACGGGCGGCGAAGGACAAGTCGGCAGGCCCTGTCCCAGCCTTTCATTGGACCGACATTTCCACCAGCGCCGCGTTTTTCGTCGCTTTTGCGATCGGCTTCGTCCTGCTGTTCGCCTCCTTGATGTGGTCCGCAGGGGCGGGTTTCCCGGCCGGGGGCGTTGCGGAAGGCTGGGTGCGATCGCTTGCCGGACGGCTGGCGGCCGGGCTGGTGATCGTGGCTCTGGCTTGGGCCGGCAGTCTGGCAGTCCGACGACCGGCCTGGTTCCTAACGATTGCCGCAGCCGGCATCGTGCACGCGGTGGCCGCGTGGATCCACCACGGGGACAAGATGTGGAGCGTGTTCACCGTCGCCTTCCTGGTCGGCGCGATGGGCGCGGCGGGTTCGGTGCGGGAGATCTTTTCTCCGGGGCTCCGCAAGCGTACCTTGCTGGGCATCGTGTTTTCGTCCGTGCCGCTGATCGGCACCTGGGCTGCAGTGTCGGGCTGGATCCCGGTCTGGGTGGACCAGATGACCCAGGTGGCTGCGGGCAAGGAGTACTTGAGCCCTGCGGCGGTGGCTGAGTTCGAGAAGGCTCAAGACCCCAAGAGCCAACTGAACGTCCTCAAGACGGCCCTCACGGACGATCAATGGAAGGAAGTCCGCCAAAGCACGGCGAGGTCGAAGGCCTGGGTGCAGATGATGCTGGCCATCGGTGCAATCCTGGGCTGTTATGTCGCTCCGGTGATGGGCGGCATCTGGGGCCGCCGGCCCGTGTACGCGATCCTGTGCCTGATCTCGCTGGCCTCCTGTACCTATCTGTTCCGATGTCTCGACACGTACAACTTCTGGTTCGTCCTCGTGGTCGGCTTTGTAGGCGTCGTCACGGCGGCTTTCTACGGCTGGCTGCCGCTGTATCTGCCCGAGCTGTTCCCGACGCGCGTCCGGGCGACAGGACAGGGACTGTGCTTCAATTTCGGCCGCATCATGGCGGCGGCCGGCACGATCTACATGGGCTACCTGGTGGCCATGTTCGGCGGCGACTATGGCCGGGCGATGGCCGCGATCATCCTGATCTACGCCGTGGGCATGGTCTTGATCTGGCTCGCGCCTGAGACCAAGGGCAAGCCGTTGCCCGAGTGAGGACAGCGGTTACGGCTTGCGGAAGGCGAGAGTCCTCTCCGCAAGATGCGACAGGCGGACACTCATCCCCTGTCGAGCAAGAATAGAAATTCACGATTCGGATGGTTCGCGTCGCGAAGCCATTCGTTGGTCCATTTCATTCCGGCCATGACGTTGCGTTTGTAGTCCAGTTCGACGACATCAACCACCTTGCCGTTGGCGGAAAGAACTGCGCTCAGTTCCTCCGCAGTTGCACGCCCGCCTGAACTATACGAAAGGATTAACCAGCGCGCTGCTGTGCATTGGATCAACCGTTCGATTGCTTCTACGGCGATGAATCGTCCCGATGTGGGATTCCTTCGGAATTCCTCAAACACAGACCCGGCAACAGTGTCCGAGGTGTCGGAGCGGCGCATGGCTTTGCCAAACAGGCTTGGTGTGTCGTGGAGGCAGACGGTAGTCCATAAATGGTAGTATGAGGCGTATCGTACACGGGAGGGAGGCATCTTCTCATTGTTGGACCCGTAGGGCGGATCGAAGTATGCCAGGTCCACATCACGATCGGCGATGGCAAATACATCACCCCGTACGACTTCGTGATCCTCCGTTGCAGGGGCGGTCTTGGGCACTTCCAAGTTCAAGTGATTAAATGATCGTGGTGACCAATCCTTGAGATACGAGACAAAATGGCCAAGGGTGCTGTCGACCCGATCCAAGGCGAGAATCAGGCTCGTGAGAGCGATCGACTTCTCTATGGGCGAAAGGTATAGATTGTCAATTTCTTCTCGGATGCCATCAAGCTTGCGCGTATTGTGGATCTGCCAAGGCTTCTTCAGGCCGCCATTCTGAGCGGCCAGACCGTTGATTGGATGCCCGCCGTAGTGCTCCGTGAACCAACCATCCTTTGGTGGCACGCTGTTGAGGTGCGCGATCAACTCTGAGTAGTGGTTCCTTGGTTCGCGATTGAGTAGGTAACAAGTCGCAAACACCTCCGACCAAACCGCGATGTCATTGCTGATGACCCGATAACCGGACTTTGCAAAGGCCTGCGAGACTCGGGTTGACCCGGCAAAACCGTCGAGGACCGTCTTGGCCCCCGTGCGTTTTGCCAGATTGAGTATGTACGGCAGCAATTTCAGCTTGGAGCCCGCGTATTTGACGCCCTCTGTGCGCGGGGCATCCACGGCGATGTCATCAAACAGGGCTAAGGTCCTCATGACGCAAGTCCCGCTCGCTGTTTCAAGAGTTCGATGTCTTCCTTGATCTTCTGGAGCGCCGTCGCATGACCTGCCTCTGATGAGACGAGCGCATGTGAAAACAGTCTTACGAGAATGACGTTGTGCGAATAGTCAATCCAGCCGTTGGTGACGCTGTCGAAGAACTTGAGACCGTTTTTGGTGTGAGTCCAAAGTCCGCGCTGAAGCGCGTTCGCGGTGGCATCGCCGTAGCGCACTTCGCAGACGTAGTCCCCCCTCGGCATCGTAGAAGCGGTAGACGGAATGTTTTCTCCCGCGTCCCGCTCCTTCGCGCGCGATGCGTACGGTAGCGTCTCGAGCCCGCGAGTAGTCAAACACTAGAATGTTACAGCGATGAGCTTTCTCGTCGTAAATCAAAGGCAGAACGTTGATGTTGCTGAAATCAGAAAAGACAGCGTCGTCGAGGATTCTCCGGACCTTCTCGGCGCCAACAATGTCTCCGCGTTCTTGTGCGAGACGAGGAAACATGGAAAATGTCTTGTCGGTAGAGAGTTGGAGCGGCCCATCGCTGTAGGCCTTGAGGCTTACGGGAAATTCATCTTTGGTGATCTCATTGATGATCTTGATGTCTTCCTCTTGGGACTTGGCTCGATACAGATCTTTTCCCACATGCACGGAACGGAAGTCGTACATGTACTGGTTGATGAATTCGGCAATCGCGATCTCGGCGAGGTCACCGTGGGTCTTGTTCCCGATAAGCCGCATTGTGAAAATGTTGCTTAACGTTGTGGTAATGAGTTCAGGGTGTTTGCTCGCCAGGAGTTTTAGACGCGTCGTGAAATCCTTGTACGCGGCGGCAGTGTCCATGATGTTTGCACCCTGGGGCGAGGGGCTTTGAAACGCCGGCGATTCGAGCGCAAGCAGACGTGCCGCGGGTGGCGGGATCGTAGCCGGCCAAAAATCCGCGATGCGCCACGACGCCCAAATACGACCTCAATATGGTTACACATCGGCGTTCAGAAGTCAATTACGGCGCAGCGATCCTTCGTGGGAAAACGGGAAACCCGGTGCAGGCCTCGACAATGCTCTAGGTTCGAAAGACTCTGCGCCGGTCCGGCGTGCCTCTTCGGGGGCAATCGAGTGATTAGGTCTTCGTTCGCTCAAGGGGCACCCGGCCCCGCAACCTCCGTGCTGCTACAAAACGCAACCGGCTTCGACTGGCGTGGACGATCCGCACCAGGAACCAAGCAGACGCCTCGCGTCCGTCATGCCGTCAGGGAACTCGTCTTTAGTGCCGTCGAACCGCTGGGCTTCCCAACGGCGGGCATGCGGCAGAGCGTTCTGGAGCAAAACGATGACGCCCCGTCGTCAAAAGGACTGCGCGCGACGCCTTGCCGCCGCTCCCTCAGCGTCCCTTCTGCGATCGGTTCCGGCAGCGACACGCGCAGTCTTTGCCAGCAATGCAGGCAAAATCCGGCCGCGAGCGACGAGCCGGGTGGGCGAAATCAGCGGCTGGGAACTTTCGTCGTCATCGGGTGCGGAATGAGGCACGCCGTTTGCGGATTAGGAGGTTTGACCTTATGGTGGGCGTATGCCCAAAGGAAGGGGGACCTCATGATAAGCCGTCGTTGCACCTGTCTGCTGCTGAGCACCGCCTTTGTGGTGACGTGCCTGTTCGTCGCCGCCGCTACACGCTGTCCGGCCGCCGAGCCGAATCCGGCGGCGATGCCGGCCAACGGGGACGATGTCGAATCCCTGCTTCGCGGCCCCCTGCACGAGGCCTTCGCGGAACCGATCCAATTGAATCCGCAACCCGCGCCCGTCGTGCCCAAGCAGCCGCCCCAACCGATCGAAGAACTTCCGCCGGAAGCCAAGCCGGCCGAAGAGAATGTGACCTGGATCCCAGGCTATTGGGCGTGGGACGAGGAGCGTGAGGATTTCATCTATATCAGCGGCGTCTGGCGAGCGGCGCCGGAAGGGCGACGCTGGGTGCCCGGATACTGGACCCAAGTGGACGGAGGCTATCAATGGGTCTCCGGATTCTGGGCGCCGATCGAGGCCGAAGAAATCCAATACCTGCCGTATCCGCCGGAAAGCCTGGAGTCCGGTCCGAATAGCCCAGCTCCGTCGACCGGGCACTACTGGGTCAGCGGCAATTGGTGCTACCAGGACGACCGTTATGCCTGGCGGCCCGGCTACTGGAACACTTTTCGCGAGGACTGGGTCTGGGTTCCCGCTCATTACGTTTGGACGCCTGGAGGCGCGGTCTTCATCGACGGTTACTGGGACAGTCCCTTCCGGCGACGAGGCGTCGTGTTCGCGCCGGTTTGGTTCCCGCGCCCCGCCTACCTGCGCCGCGGTTACTGCTACACGCCCAGCGTCGTGATCGACCTCTCGCACCTGCTCGTGCATCTGTTCGTCTATCCTCGCAGGTGCCACTACTACTGGGGCGACTACTACGATTTTCGCCCATACCGTGGCCATTATTTCTACCCGTGCTACGACTATCACGGCCGCCACGGTTACGATCCGGTGTTTGCCTACTACAACGCCTACCACCGGCATCGCAATATCGACTACACGCAGCGTCTGCGCGGCTGGCATGACTATTTCCATCACCACAAGGAATTCCGTCCGCCGCACACGCTGCACGGCCAGGCCCAACTCGCCGCACGTGCGAAACACAACACGGACCTGCAGTACGCGCTGCTGGGGAACAGGCTGGACGACGTCTTGTCAGGACGCGGCGGCCCGGCCCATTTCGAGCGCATCTCGCAAACGCAGCGACACTCTTGGAACGACGCGATCAGCCAGACTCGAGAGTTGACGCGCCGGCGGTTGGATGTCGAAACCCATCCTAAGGTCTTCGATCCCGGCGCGCGCGGTCCGTCCTTGACGCGAGGCGACGGCCCGGCGAGGTTGGGGGGCACAGTCGACACGCCCAGGCCGCCCGTCAAGCTGAAGCTGCCCGAACTGCCTCGCGTTGCCGGATACCAGGCAAAAACCGCCGCCCCGGAACGATTGGACAAGCCGAGAACGTTCGAAAGAGCCGAAGTGCCCGAGATTGAGATTCCACGAACTCCCGAATTCCGCAAGCCCGAATTGGGATCGGTTCGACAATCACCGCCTGACAGGAACCTCACCGAGGGCGGACCGCACATCTCAAGCCCGCGCACCGTGCCGACCCCCGACCGCACGCCCAGCTTCAAGCTGCCCGACCGGGGGCCGAGCCTGAAGACGGTGCCGACTCCCGACCGCACGACCAGCTTCAAGCTGCCTGACCGGGCGCCGAGCCTGAAGACGGTGCCGACTCCCGACCGCACGACCAGCTTCAAGCTGCCTGACCGGGGGCCGAGCACGAAGACTGTTCCGACTCCCGACCGCACGCCCAACTTCCAGCTGCCTGACCGGGGGCCGAGCCTGAAGACGGTGCCGACCCCCGACCGCTCGCCCAGCTTCAAGCTGCCTGACCGGGGGCCGAGCCTGAAGACGGTTCCGACCTCCGACCGCTCGCCCAGCTTCAAGCTGCCTGACCGGGGGCCGAGCACGAAGACTGTTCCGATCCCCGACCGCACGACCAGCTTCACGCTGCCCGACCGGGGGCCGAGCCTGAAGACGGTGCCGACTCCCGACCGCACGACCAGCTTCAAGCTGCCCGACCGGGGGCCGAGCCTGAAGACGGTTCCGACCTCCGACCGCTCGCCCAGCTTCAAGCTGCCCGATCGGAGCCCAAGCGTGCGCACGGTCCCGACCTCGGACCGCACGCTCACGTTTAAGGTGCCCGATCGGGGGCCGACGCCGCGAATCAGACTCCGCGAATCGAAGCACCGGCCGCGGCGAGGCAAGAAGTGCGTCCTCCGCAAGTCACGATTCCGAAACTTCGGTCATTCACACCCCCACCGCCTCAGAGTCTGAGGTCGAACTTCCAAGGCCCGAGCAGCGTCTCGCGGTCTCGGCTTGAGCTGCCTAACGCCAACCGGCATGGCCCGGAACGAACGTCGAACAGCGGCAGGCACAAGCGCTAGCGTCAAGCCTGCGTCCTGGACTTCACGCGACCGCCAGCCACGGCTGATCCGCAGACCACACACCGGCCACGGCCGGAGCGGCTTGTCGGGGCTGCATGCGCTCGCGTACGGCGACGATCGGCACGTCCGTGCGGACGCGGTTGACATAGAAGCTGATGCGGTCGTACCCGCACTGCTCCAGCAGGTCCAACGCCTCGAAAAAGCCGTCGCCGACTCGTTCCGGTTCGTGCGCGTCGGAACCTACGACCACGGGAATGTTCCGCTTGCGCGCCTCGACGAGCATCTGCGGAAAGGGATTCATTTCCGCGATTTCCTTGTGCTTGCCGGACGTGTTCAATTCCAAGGCCACGCCCGTGGCCGCGATCCGATCCAACGCCTGGCAGACATCGTCCATGATCCGCTCCGGCGCCCACTCGTCCGGCCGCTCGTTCTTGACCACGTCCGGATGCGAAAGGCAATCGAACAACCCCGTCTCGGCCGCTTGGGCCAGTACGCGGAAGTAGGCCCGTTGCGTCTCGACCGCCCCGCCACCCCCGTATCGCTGCCGGAATTCGACCACGTGGGGGTGCACCGAGCCGAGCACGTACTGAAAATCCGCTAGCTGCAGTTGGTGCTCCAGCCAACGCTCGTAGCCCGGCAAGTAGTCGGCCTCAATTCCCAGACGCACATCAATCCGGCCTCGCCACACCTGCCGCGCCCGAAAGACCAACCGAAAGTACTCGTCAAGCTCGTCCACGGACATCCGGATCGCCGGCGAGTAGCACGCCGGCATCGGATTGTGGCAAGTCACCAACAGCCCTTGAAATCCGCACCGAAAGGCCACGGCGGCATAGTCCTGCGGGTCGCCGACCGCGTGCCGGCAGAGCGTCGTATGAGTGTGCGTTTCGTACAACAAAGGTTTCATCACAGACATTTTCCCTCTTTCCTTTTCCTGGCGCTCACGGCCATCCGTCGCCGTGTGTCTCAACAAATTATACACGTGAACGAGAATCTGTGATGAGCAGTTTGCGAAGAATGCGTTAAGGCCTTCGTTCTTTCTCAGTTCGTGCTGCTAGCATTTTACCGAA
>Ga0302241_1001890_pt1 | contig 13828 bp, 8 predicted proteins | sample AAG_UR_Arg_MG_FD_193532 | JGI IMG/M metagenome (GOLD analysis project Ga0302241, IMG submission 193532) | Enriched activated sludge microbial communities from anaerobic digester in WTTP, New Holstein, Wisconsin, United States - AAG_UR_Arg | ecosystem: Engineered > Bioreactor > Anaerobic >... | reverse complement strand
TTACAGGGGGAGAAGAAAAAAGGAGAACTTATAAAAGATCTTACAGTGGAAGAAAGACTGAATAATCTGGAAAGACTGGTAGAAGAAATTAATCTGAGACTTAAAAGACTGGAAGGAAGATAAGAACAAAGAGATTAAATCTAATTGTATAGGAATTTTCATTATTGTCAAATTAGTAATTTCAGTAAAAATAAACTTATTATATTTAAAGCTATCAGCAGTCAGCTACCAGCAATCAGCTCAAGAAATAAAGTTGAAAGCTGAGGGCTGATAGCTGAAAGCTAATACTAATTTAAAACCTTTTTGTAAACTTTTTGCCACTCTCTCAGATTAGAGTGTTTCTCAAAAAATTATTCCGATTTACGGAATTTTTTTATTAGAAACACTCTAGCCGTTTTTGTCCTTCCTATGGTAAAAATTTTAATAATTAAATAGTAAAATGAAGTTAAAGAATGATCTCAGAATAACTGTCCTAATCAGATAAACCCTTTGCCGGCTTTTTATGAACACCTTTTATAAGATTTGTAATAAACCCGTACATCCTGGGATCATTTTTCTTTAACAAAGCACTTTTTTCTGGATGAAAATACCACTCAAGGGAAACAGCAAAATATTCTTTTGGCTGAGTTGATGCATATTCAGTTACGAATTCTCCTTCCTCATAGAATTTATTCCAGAGGAATACGGAAAATCCAAATTTCATTTCATTATTAACCATCCAGGCATGATCATAGGCATGGGCAAATTCATGTGTCGCCACTCCTCCGGGGACACCTGTTATCAGTTCTTCTGCCATAAACATCATTCTGTGTTGAGGATTGTAGGCACCTCTCACATATTCCCATCCTCTTCCGTCTCTTACCTTTGTGCCGGAAGGGAAGGGATATTGATTATTTATCTGGATTTCTGTAAGGTTACGGTAATGTTCGAATATTAAAAGACCAATACCAAATTTCTGACATTCACTCACCAGTACTTCTCCTAAGAGTTCCAGTTCTTTGAAGAGAAAATCTGTCAACCTTGGAGATGGTGAATAGACTATCATTTTTTCCAGATATGATCTTACCGGATTTGTGGGTACATAGATTTCTTTCTGTACTGTTTCTACAGGTTTTTCCTCTTCTTCAGGTTCCATTATTTTCCCTTCGTAATATTCAAAAGAAGTCTCTTCTTCCTCTTCAGATACCATATATTTTATTTTTTCAAGCATCTTTAACTGACGGAAACTTTCTTCAGTGCCATCTCTGTCGTATGATAAAATTTTAAAAGGTGGTGCCACCTGTTTAACGGGTTTTATATCTTGTATTTTTTCTATCTCTGTCGGTTTTTTTCTTTCTTTCTCTTCTATACCCTGTACCTCACGTGAGAATGTTTCTTTTTCAGGTAAGACAGGGTTTTTTATCCCCGTAAGAGGAGATTGAACCTTCGGTATGTCATTATCAATTACAGGAGAACGGTTTATTTTTCTGCCTAAAGGACATGGTAGTGAATTTAACAGAGGAGTCTGTTTCCCTATTATTTCATTAGAATCTATGACAGAGTCTGAAATGCCTGCAGAACGTTTCATCATTTGCCTTCTCATCATCTCTTCAGTTTCACGCCATCCCCCGCCACCCTGTTTCTGAGGTTTCGGTCCTGTTAACCACTGATTTTTCTTATCTTGATTCACATCTGTCACCCCTCTGTAATTATTTTATAAGAAAAATGATTTTTTCACAATATTTTGTGGTAAAATTTAACTATTAAATTTTATTATAAGGAGTTTAAATTCAATGAAAACAGTAATCCTTGCCGGTGGTATGGGAACACGTATCAGTGAAGAGTCTTCTGTAAGACCGAAACCCATGGTGGAAATAGGAGGGAAACCAATTCTATGGCATATTTTAAAAATTTATTCCGCCTGCGGCTTTAATGAATTTATTATATGTCTCGGTTACAAAGGTTATATGATTAAAGAATATTTTGCTAATTATTTTCTTCATATGTCTGATATTACTTTTGACATGAGTCAAAATAAGATGGAAGTTCATCATAATTATGCCGAACCCTGGAAGATAACTCTTGTGGATACAGGTGAAGGTACTCTAACAGGAGGCCGTATTAAACGTATAAAATCCTATTTAAATACTGAGGATTTTTGTCTTACCTATGGAGATGGTGTGGGAAATATAGATATTAAAAGTTTAATTACTTTTCATAAAGAACAGAGAACCCTTGCTACTGTGACAGCAGTTCAACCTCCCGGACGTTTTGGCGCACTTAATCTGGATGGATATAAAGTCAAGAGTTTTAAAGAAAAACCTGAAGGTGATAGTGGCTGGATTAACGGTGGTTTTTTTGTCCTTTCTCCCCGGGTAATCGATTATATTGAAGGTGATCATATACTCTGGGAGAAGGAACCTTTAGAAAAACTTGCCCGGGAAGGACAGATTTCTGCTTATTTTCACAGAGATTTCTGGTATCCTATGGATACCTTGAGAGATAAAAATTATCTGGAAAATTTATGGCAATCAGGTAAGGCACCATGGAAAATCTGGTAATACCTTTAGAAGCTTCTTCCACCCATAATATGAAAAGGAAGATAAAATATCTATTGTCCTGGTTATACACTTATTTACAGAAAAGACAGCTCATAGTTAACCATAGTGAGAGGTGAGAGATAAAACGTGAAGTGAGAGACATGATAGATAATGTTTGGTGTGTAAGTAAATAAGTACTGCTCACCTCTCACCTTTCACTTTTCTTACTCTGCCGTTTCTGCCTTACACTTATCGACAACATAAAATCTACTTACAATTTCTCCTGTCTCATGGAGAATAACTTTATCTCCTTCTTTAAGCTTATCTTTCTGTTTTTCATTAACTTTTGGCGGAAGTATAAAAATGCCAATTTGTTCTCCTTCTTTTGCAAATTTTCTGTTTATACAGGCCAGTCCTATCTGATGATCATCGGTTCCCAGAGCACAACTTGTAACTTCACCTATATATTCACCCCTTATTGATACTACAGGGTTACCGGGCTTTACCATTCTTATACCTCTGGCAATCATTCTGAAACGAACTATTTCCATAGTTTTTGTTTCTTCTTTTTTTATAGAAGAACTTCGTCCCACAAAAAAGGGTTTATGGAATTTTACAAAGGAACCATATCCTGCCTCCAATGGTGTGAGGGAGAATTTTCCTGCCAGTTCATGACCATATAAAGGAAGACCTGCTTCTGTTCTTGTTGAATCTCTTGCACCCAGAGCAGCCGGTTTCAGTCCGAAGGCTTTACCACGTTCAAGGAGAAGGTTCCAGAGTTTAACTATATTATCAGGATGGACATACATCTCAAAACCCACTTCTTCTCCTGTATAGCCTGTTCTGGATATGATGACATCCATTCCACAGATTTCTCCCCTTATAAAATAGAATTTTTTCAGGTTCTCAAGCTTCCATATTAAATCCCTGTTATCTATAACACTTTTTAGTATATCAAGGGATTTTGGCCCCTGAAGGGCCATATCGACCCTTCTGTCTTTACCACTTGAAGGATCTTTCAGATTTCTTATTTCTACATCTACATCCACCTCACAGAGGGGATTATTTCTGTCTATAATTACTTTTTTTTCTTTTACAGCATTAATCCATTCCCAGGTTTTATCGGCATTTGCTGCATTTACTACCATCATATAATGACCATAAGGATCTATACCATAGACGAGTATATCGTCTATGGGCACTCCATCGACGTCAAGGAGATAGGAATAAACTATCTGTCCTTTCCGGACTCCAGGTATATAATTGGCACTTATAAGATCTATGAAACGACAGGCATCTTCACCCTGAAAATCAAATATTCCCATATGGGATACATCAAAGAGTCCTGCGGTCTGTCGTACTGCCATGTGTTCTTCTTTAATGCCGCTATATTTCACCGGCATTTCCCAACCTGCAAAGGGAACTATAGATGTTTTAGAAGCCAGTTTCTGATGTTCTTCAAAAAGAGGAGTCCTTTTTAAAGGAACCTTTTGTTCTTCGAATTTAAATTCTGTTTTATCCGACTTTACCTTTTCTCCGAGATGCTTTATTATGGATGACTGACCTATAAAATACGGCTTGTTAAGATTGAAATAACCGGGATTTGCTTCATAAACTTCTATAGCTGTCGGTCTGTCTCCATTTACATAAATGGGTAGTTTCCCTTTTTCTCTCAGTTTATTCTTTGTATCTGTTCCACCTGGTTTTACTCCGTAAGATATAAGACGATTCCAGATGGCAGATGCTTTTTTACGGGGCATTATTAACTGGTATTCAGTATAATCACCATAACTGGAGCGGGAAAGGAAGATGGGAATTCCTTCAAGTTCTTTCTCTATGAAATATCCCTCCTGCAGTTCTTCAAGAGTGGAGAGAAGCTTTTTGATTATTTCCGGCGATTTTTTTCCAAGAAGGGCAAAGACAGTCATAGATTGTCTGTAATCATTTATTACACAGGGGCCTTCTATTTTGGCAAATAATTCTTCTCTGTCAAAGAGTGTATACTCGTTAGATAAAGAGCAGAAATATCTTGTTACACTGAAATGATTGGGGCTATTGCTCAATATGAGGAAGCTGTTCTTCTTTGTGTTATCTCTTCTCATTATAATTACATCATCTACAAGACGATAATTATGATCAAAGAGGTAAGATCTCCTGCTCTGTCCACATTTAAGGGTATAAATATTATTTGTTGTAATCTCCTGAAGAAATGCTTGTGCCCTTTCACCCAGAATTTCAATGATTCCCATATGGCTTAAATCAAATATTAAGGAATCTTCCTCTGCTATTTTTAATTCGTCTTCTAGAGAGTTGTAAAGAGAAGGCAATCTGTATCCGTTATATTCTTTAATAGTAGCACCGTTTTTCTGATGGATTTCCAGAAGAGGTGATTCTTTATCAGATTCAGAGGGAAGGTCTGAATAGGAATATAGTTTTCTTTCTGTAATCCCTTCACCGAACAGTTCTCCTGTAAGGCTATCTACTTCTAATTTTACATTATCCATAAGCAACTGCAGGATTTTTCCTCTTCCCACAGAACCTCCATGTCCGGGATATCTGTAAGGTATAATACCGGTAAGAATTTTATTTACTATCTCTGCTATACGAAGCATTTCATTTTTACCCATTCCTCTCTGGCTAACCCAGGTGGTGCCAAATCTTATGGCAGAAGGTCTTGCCTCTTTCTCATCACCTGCTATGGTATTTTTATTACATACGATTCCACAGAGATCCAGTAAACGGGTAGCTATTTCCCCGTCAAGTTTATATTTTGACTTATTTTGTATAGTTTTAAGATCGATTAAAACCATATGAGTATTGGTACCGCCATAGGCAAGCGTAAAGCCAAGTTCCTTAAAAGCTTCTGCCAGACTCTGGGTGTTTTCTATTATTTTCTTTTGAAGTGCTTTAAATTGGTCTGTTCCGGCAAGTTTAAAGGCCACGGCCTTTGCTGCTACATTATTTATATGAGGTCCTCCTTGCTCGCCGGAGAATATGGCATAATTAATCTTTTTGGCTATTTCCCTGTCCGTACATAGTATAACTGCACCACGGGGACCGCAGAGGGTTTTATGGGTAGTGAAGCTTATAATATCTGCCACTCCTATGGGATTATTACAGAGACCTGCTACTACAGGCCCTGCAATATACGCAATATCTGCAAGAAGAAGGGCCCCAACTTTTTTTGCAAGGTCTTTAAATTTTATCCAGTCTATATCCCAGGGATAGGTTCTGTATCCTGCTATTATAATCTTTGGTCTGTTTTCCAGAGCAAGTTTTTCTAATTTGTCAAAATTTATTTTTCCTGTTTTTATATCTGCACCATAGTGAACTACCTTATATGTTTTTCCTGATCTTTTCACAGGACTTCTATGTGTGAGATGTCCTTCGTGACTTAAATCCATACTCATAATTACATCGCCGGGACTAAGGAAAGCAGTATAAACAGCATTATTTGCCGCAACACCCGAGAGCGACTGGACATTTGAATATATCTTATCTGCGCTGAATTCTTTTGTTTCAAAGAGTTTTGAAAGGCGAAGACATGCAAGGGCTTCCACAGAATCCATATAATCACAACCCTTATGATAGTGTTTGCCGGCATATCTCTGATAGATAGGTATCTGCCTTTTGAATTTTATGAGTTCTTTTTTTTCTTCGGCAGTCATACGAAGTGATAGATAACCCTCGGCATAGATATTGGTGAAACTTGATGAAAGTGTTTCTCTTACAGATTTCGGGCAGAGGCTTTCAGAAGCGATCATAATGATTTTACACTCCTGTTTTGCACCTTTGAGATCTACCAGGAAATTTACTTCCGGGTCAATAGAGTGCAGTTTTTCTTTAAAAATAAAATCTTCTCCGGACATTAATATATATACTCCTTTCAAAAAATAAAATTGTTACAGATCTTTTCGAAATTATTGGTGAAAATCCTCTAAGATTATATAAAGTTATTCTTAGTTGTTATAGACAGAAAGAGTTTAAAGAAAATACTTCCAAAAGTTAATTTTAACATTTATTTGTTGAAATAGATCCCTATTTTTGTTATTCTTATTTTAAGAATATTTTAAGAATATTAATTTAATTATATTTGCAGGAGGAATATAGTGAGAGACCCTGGCGTATAGAAGTTGGAGATATATCAGGTTGCAGCGGCGTAGCCATAGGAGACGGTGCATCAGTTACACAGGTAGTGTACGGAGGAGGGTACAGGTCTAATCCAAAGGTTATTACTGTTCTGGGATCGTAAATTTCTTTAACATAAGGGTTATTCTTCAATCCTCCGGCAATGGAAGATACTCATCGGGATTGAAGAGATCATAGTCTAACCCCTGATTTACCAGAATATCTTTATAGGTTATATAAAGGGTCATCTTATCATTTTCATATCTTTCAATCCTGTAGGGCATCCACCGGCCGTCTATCAACTGCCCCACGTCTTTATAAAGGGTAGTTTTTTTGATTTCTCTTTCTCCCTGTGTTAGATAATATTCTTCTTTAAGTGGTATGAAGCGTTCCCTGTCGACCCATACGGTAAGAAGCCTGGCTTCGGGGTCCTCTTCGTTTGATATACTTAATACAAAGGTCTCTCTATCATCGAGTGTTTCTATAGCTACAAGGGTATAAATTCTGAATGCGTCCTGCGGCTGATTATCGATATTAAAGGGAAGAAGGAGTGAATGGTGATGGTCATCTGCTTTTTTACTTACAGGATTTTTATCGTAACTGGTAAAGGCCCAGTCCATTGTACCATCACGTATTGTTACCACCATCATACTGGCCGCATCGGGAGCAGGAATGGTTTTTTCGGTTCTTATTTTATTCGGAAGGGCAAAAAAAAGTCTGGCACTGAAAAATAATTCCATAAGACCTTTTGCTTCCTGTCCGGTAAGGGAAGGGCCGTAGGCCTCCAGGTCTATTATCATATCCTGGATTTTACCAGATATTTTTGCCATATAGAGGTTTTCTATGATCTCTTCTGCCGTATATTCCTCAGCATATACACTCCGGGAAGATAAAATAAGCAAAAATAATATTAAAAGAGATTTTTTTATCATTTAAAACCTCTCCCATTATTGCTTTTTCAGTGCTTTTAATGCTTCCTCCCTGTTAAGGCGGGCTTCTTTAGATTCAGGATCAATCTTCAGTGCTTTCTCGTAACAGGTAAGAGCTTCTTCATATTTTCTCTGGCATACCAGTACAAGTCCTTTATTATTCCAGGCTTTAATATCTTCAGGGTCAATTTCCAAGGCCTTATTAAAATACAGGAGAGCTTCTTCGTATTTTTTCTGTTCCGATAAAGAAGAACCCTTATTATTCATAGCTTTCGTATCATTTGGGTCAATCTTTAATGCCCTGTCATAACAGGCCATGGCTTCTTCCGTTTTCCCGAGTTTATCCAGGGAATTTCCTTTCCCATTTAGAGCACCGGTGTAATAAGGAAATACCTCTAAAGCCTTATCGTAATATTTTATAGAATCTTCATATTTTCCCTCTTCATATGAAATAATGCCTTTGTTGCACCATGCATACATATCTAAAGGATTGATCTCAATCGCTTTATCATAACATTTCATTGCTTCTTCATATTTACCTTCATCGTAAAAAATAAGTCCCTTATTATTCCATGCATAGTCATTCTGAGGAAAAAGTTCTATAGCCTTATCATAACATTTCATTGCTTCTTCGTAATTACCCTGTGTATATAAATCATTTCCTTTATGAACCCATTCGTCGGATTCCTTTACAGCATCCGGCCATGCTGAAGAAAAGGTAAGGAATAAAAATAACGTAAGTGTTACTATGAGTGTATAAATTTTAGAATACATATGGCAACTCCTTTCTTATTCAGGTGAGACGTGAGACGTGAGACGTAATGACTAGATATCTCCTCACTTTTTTTCACTTTTCACTTCTGCTCACTGCTCACTGCTCACTGCTTTTCACTTTTCACTTCTTTTCACTGCTCACTATATCTTACCATAAAGCACAATTCATCTCAAGTTAAAATTAATTTAAAAAGACTTGAGTTTAATTTAACGTAAAGAACTCAGAATTCTCCCTCTATAATTATGAACTAAAACGAAGCAATTAGATGGGTATGAATGCAGCGATGAAGAGTAAAAATTCTTCTCACCCTGTAGAAAGGTGATGAGTTATATATAAGAAATATTTTTTTAGTAAAAGAAATGAAATAATATTATATCATTTGAACATCTTTTACACCAAACAACCGTGATATAGCAATAGTAAAAAAAAAATTTCAGAAAAAAATTTAGACAGACCTGTAGAGAATAAAAAAAGAATAGAAGAAGAAACAATATTTCCGAAATTACTGAAGACAATAAGACATTTCTTCCCTGACTTTAATGAGATGGAACAGAATTATATAAATATAAAGAGCCTCATTGTAGCCATTGCCTGAGGAGAAGGCATAAAGGAATAGTAGAATACTATCACAGGGTATTAGAAGTAAAATTGATAATGTCCAATGGCATTGTAATATCTACAGGGACAGAATTCATAGAGAATCCAGGTGAGAATGTTGATAAGCAGGATTGGGTATGAATGAGGGGGATTTGCAATAATAATAAAAATCTTGTATAATATAGTCTTAAATTACAAGTTTATAACTTGAGGGTTGTACAAACCCGTTAGGCGACTCTAAAGCCTCTATTTGCTAAAGACAAATATGCGTAAATCATAAATGGATTCCTATAAAAAAGACTTGGGCTGGAGTCTTTGAGTAAGGTTACTCTAGAAGCCCCTGCTATATCGTGAAGCGATAGCGGAATGATTAGCGGTGGGAGCAGCCACACTATAATATCTAATATATTTCACTTAAAGCTGTAAAGGAGATATGCTCATGGAAGATGAAAAAGACTTTATTACTAAAGAAATTCGTATGCTTGCTGATACACCTCCCAAGAAGGAACTTATACCCAAATATGAACAGGCCCTTGAATATCTGGCAGATTTACCGGAGGTGGCTGAAGATACCGGATTTCTTGATCTGGCAGCTATAAAAGCACTGGTGGAAGAAAAAAACCTCAAAAAAGCCAGAAGCTATGAGGAAAAAATAGAGTTGCGCAGAAAGAAGGCACTTAAAGAAAAAATTAGAGAAAATCTTGACCAGGCCCGAAAAAAGTAATTATGTGAATAAATATATCTCTTTAAGAGGAGCCAGGCAGAATAACCTCAAGAATATAAATATAGATCTGCCCGGGAATAAGTTTATTGTTATAACCGGCGTAAGTGGTTCAGGTAAATCAACTCTTGCCCTGGATACTATATTTGCTGAAGGCCAGAGGAGATACATGGAATCACTTTCTGTTTATGCAAGACAGTTTCTGGAGCGGATGGATAAACCTGAAATTGATTCCATTTCCGGTATTCCTCCTGCCATAGCAATAGAACAGACTGATCCTCCCAGAAATTCCCGCTCTACCGTTGGAACTGCCACGGAAATAAATGATTATTTAAGATTGCTCTTTGCCAGGACAGGTAAAATTTATTGCCCCTCCTGTATGAGGCAGGTAGAGAAAGATACCCTGGAAAAAGTTCTGGAGAAAATTATGTCTTTAAAAGAAGGAACCAGAATTTTTATAACCTTTCCTTATTTTATGAATAATGCTTCTTCTCTACAGGAACACCTGACTTTTCTTAAATCAAAGGGTTATATCAGGATTATGACCGGGAAGGGGCCTGTAAAAATTGATGATTTCGACACCTGCAGGGATTTGATTAGTCAAACCACTACCAATCAAATACCTCAGAGAAAAATAATGATTCTTTTAGACAGATTAAAAGTATCGGATGAAGCCCGGGGACGACTTGCTGATTCTCTTGAAATTGCTTACAGAGAAGGGAAGGGGAAAATGGAAATACTCATAGAAGATGGTGAAATATTAAAATTTACTCAAAACCTTTACTGTTCTTATTGTGAGAGAGATTTTCTGGAATCCTCTCCTCTCCTTTTTTCCTTTAACAGTCCTTTCGGTGCCTGTCCACGGTGTCATGGCTTTGGTAATCTCATTAAATTTGATCATTCCCTGGTTATACCTGATGAAAATAAATCCTTAAGAGAAGGAGCAGTAATTCCCTGGACAACACCTAAAGGGAAAAAATTCTTTAGAAAAGTTGAGAGAATTTGCTCGGGATATCAGATACCAGTTGATATACCCTATAAAGATTTAACGGAATGGCAGAAGGATATAATATGGAATGGTAAGGGTAATTTCCCTGGTATTCTGGGCTTTTTTGAGATGATAGAGGAAAAAAAATATAAACTTCACGTAAGGGTTTTTCTGAATAAATTCAGAGGTTATAACCTCTGCCCTGAGTGCATGGGAAAAAGACTCAGACCGGAAGCTCTCTGTGTAAAGATAGATAATAGAGATATAGCAGAGATAAGCAGTCTTTCAGCAGGTAAAGCACTGAAATTTTTCTCTTCCCTTCAAAAAGGATTAAATGAATATGAATATTCTATTTCAGAGCTTATATTAAAAGAAATAAATAAAAGACTCGAGTATCTCTGTAATGTAGGACTTGAATATCTCACACTCGATAGATTGACAAAAACCCTTTCTGCCGGTGAATATCAGAGGATTAATCTTGCTGCCTGTCTTGGTTCAAGTCTTACCGGTACTCTTTATGTACTTGATGAACCCAGTATAGGCCTTCATGCAAGAGATAATGATCGTCTCATAGGTATATTTAAAAAATTGAGGGATCTTAAAAATACAGTCCTTGTAGTGGAGCATGACCCTGAAATCATAATATCTAGTGATTATGTAGTAGATCTCGGTCCCGGTCCGGGAAAACTGGGAGGAGAAGTGATATTTTCCGGACCTCCTGAGGAATTATCTCTTTATACGGGTAAATCATTAACGGCTGATTATCTTATGGGAGAGAAAAAAATACCTGTAGCCAGTGAGGAGAGAGAAGATTTATTTAATTCCTTTTGCCCTGAAAGAACCGAAAAATATATAAAATTATCGGGAGCAAAGGAACATAATCTTAAAAACATAGACCTTAGGATACCTCTTAATTGTATGGTCTGTGTTACAGGTGTTTCCGGTTCAGGCAAGAGTACCCTCATCTCCGATGTGTTTTTCCCTGCTTTAAAAAGAGAAAAAGGAGATTTCTCCATACCTTCCGGTAAATATGATACCCTGGAAGGAGCAGATAATATAGAAGATGTTATAATGGTCGATCAGAGTCCTATAGGTAAAACACCCAGATCGAATCCTGTAACATATGTAAAGGCTTTTGATTATATAAGAAATATCTTCTCCCGCCTTGCAGAAGCCAGGGTAAAGGGTTTGAAACCGGGACATTTTTCTTTTAATGTAGAAGGAGGACGTTGTAAACACTGTGAAGGTAACGGTTATATCCAGGTAGATATGCAGTTTATGGCAGATCTGTATGTCCTCTGCCAGGAATGTCAGGGAAAACGTTATGAGAAACGTATTCTGGATATAAACTATAAGGGAAAGAATATATTTGATGTATTGAATATGACGGTTGATGAAGGATCAGAGTTTTTTTCTCCCTATCCTGTCCTCTTAAAGAAATTGAAGGTTCTTCAGGATACAGGACTCGGTTATCTTCATCTCGGGCAGCCGGCAAATACCCTTTCAGGTGGAGAAGCACAGCGTTTAAAACTTGCTTCTCATCTTCTCAGTGGAAGAGGGAAAGCATCTCTTTATATGTTTGATGAACCCACAACAGGATTACATATGGCCGATATAGAAAAACTGCTTCACTGTCTCAGAAGCCTTATAGATAAGGGAAACAGTGTTTTAATAATAGAACATAATATGGAAATGATAAAGAATGCCGATTATATAATAGATCTTGGGCCGGAAGGTGGAGATCTGGGAGGAGAGATTATCGCTACTGGTTCTCCTGAGGAGATAATGAAAGAGGAAAGATCCCATACAGGCAAATATCTTAAGAGCTATTTAGTAAATCGTAAAGAAATAATATATTGACTTTCCCTCTGTCAGGTTTTATACTCATAAGTAATCTATATGTAAGGAGGCAGTTTTTTATGAAGAGATGGTTAGTTACAGGCATAGTATTTATATGTATTTTGCTATTTTGTTCTAAGGAGGTTTTAGCTGCAAAAGATAAGAATGAAAAAAGCAGTGAATATAGAGATAGAAAAGATCGATACAGTCTTGTACTTCCAGGTAAATGGATAGCTTTTGAACAGGAAGAGGATGTATATTTTGAGTATGATAGTAAAGAGTTTTATGCTTCTTTTTATATAACAGGCTTATCTGTTACAAAAGAAGAGACCCTTAAAGAATTTGTTTCCAATGTTCAACCTTACAGTTATAAAGGAGAAGGCTTGGATGTTCAGAGTACCATTATTGACAAAACTGAGGCAAAAGTTGATGGTGTTCAGGCAATTCACTTACGGCAGAAATCAGAAGCAAAAGAAAAATATAATGGCCAGTCTTATTCAGAAATAACTTTTATAGATGAGTTTTATTTTATAAAAAATAACCAGATATATATTATCACTTTGAATGTAACTGAAAATGGCTATGAAAAGGTGAGGTCTGATTTTGAAGCTATTGTGAAGTCCTTTAAAGCAGGGATAAAGCCTTTTGAAGAGATGAAAAAGGAAGAGTGAAAATTGAAAGGAAAAATTTGTATGTTATAGAGGTGAACACAGTGTTCACCTTTTGTTATTATGTATCACCCTTACGCATCACGTATCACAAGGTGAGGTGAAAAAGATGGATATTTTAATAAAAAACGGAATCATTGTTACTGCCTGTGACATTTATAAAGCAGATATTGGTATTAAAGGTGAAAAGATAGTTCTTATAGGTAAAAATTTGCCGGAAGGTAACGGAAGAGTTATAAATGCAGAAGGAAAATATATTTTCCCCGGCGGTATAGATGTTCACACACATTTTCAACTTCCCATGGCCGGTACTGTAAGTTCTGATGATTTTGAAAATGGAACTAAAGCTGCTGCCATGGGGGGTATAACTACTGTTATAGATTTTGCAAATCAGTTAAAAGGACAACCCATTCTGGAAGGTATTGAAGCCCGCCGGGCTGAAGCTGATGGGAAAGTATGTATAGATTATTCCCTTCATTTATGTATAATTGACTGGAATGACAGGACAAAAAAAGAACTGAAAGAAGTAATTGAATATGGTATTCCCAGTTTTAAAATGTTTATGATTTATAAGAACCGGGGACTTATGAGTGATGATGCCTCTCTTTTTTCTGCACTGGAAAGTACTCTTGAAACAGGAGCTATAATCGCAGTTCATGCTGAA
>Ga0302241_1001884_pt1 | contig 13856 bp, 14 predicted proteins | sample AAG_UR_Arg_MG_FD_193532 | JGI IMG/M metagenome (GOLD analysis project Ga0302241, IMG submission 193532) | Enriched activated sludge microbial communities from anaerobic digester in WTTP, New Holstein, Wisconsin, United States - AAG_UR_Arg | ecosystem: Engineered > Bioreactor > Anaerobic >... | reverse complement strand
CCTGGGCGAGCGCGCTCAACTATGCCTGTTACAGGCCGATGCCGGCTTCCGGCTGTTCGGCTTTCTCGCTGGTGATCATCCGCTGTCCCAGTGGGAGGAAGACTGGCTGACAGCGACCTTCGGCCTGGAATCCATCTCCATCCCGGCCCACGGCTATCAGGAGGTCACACCCGGCGTCATGTGGGTACCGTTCCGCTGGCACGATAGCCGGATCCAGGCGGATGACATGCTGGCGGTCAAGCAGAGTCTGGTCTGGCACCACCACGCCCGCAACCGGTGGATCGCCAAGCTGGCGAAGAACCTGGTTGCCGGGGACATGGCTATCATCGCCGCCGACTTCCCCGGCGTGGCCGGCGCGCTGCCCGGTGATCATGCCTGCCGGGTGATCGTGCTGGTGGATGGTGTCGAGCATGCCCTTGCGGTCGCGGATCGGCTCCCTGGATGGCCCATCCTCGCCGACGACACCAACGAGCGCTACCTGACCGGCCAGCAGCGCCGCATTCTCACGGAACGGCGCGACATGTGGAACACCGGGGCAAACATGATCGTCACCACCGCGGGGGCCGACAGCTTGGAGATCAACGGCGGCAGCACGACGGTGGTCATTTGGGCCTCCGCCGGCCGGCACCTGCCGCCCCTGCCGCCGGCATGGCGGATTGTGCCCGCCGGCGCGGCCCGCAACCTGCTGATCGTGGACGTTGACGACCGGGGGCATTGCCTGCTGGCATCCTGGGCGCGCCGGCGAAGGCAGGCTTACGAGCAAGTGGAGTGGCTTCCCCCTGGAGCTGATCGGTTGGTGGCACGGATCAGACGGTTCCTGAGAAGTCGGCCGGGGAGGGCAGCACGATGAGCGACTACGGTGGACGACGATACCGCTACGGAGTGCATGGTCAGCCATGGTACTGGCGCCGACGACAGAACGCGCGCCGGCAGAACGGCCGATTTGAAGATGTCTTCAAATTTCAGCCGGGAAACGAGATCACGTTGGGGCCGATCATTGACGCAAATAATCTGCTCGCCAACGTGAACCAGATGGCGCGCGATGGCGGTCAGGCCCCCGGCCCGGACGGTATCCGATTCAGTGATCTCGGTCGCCGGGAACGTGGAGACATCTGCCGTGACGTCAGCACCATGATCGCCAGCGGGGACTATCTGCCCGGGCCGGCCAGCCGTGTCGAAAAAACCAAGCCGAACGGCGGTACACGGACACTGATGATCCGCAACGGCATCGACCGGGTGATCTCGAAGGCCGTCGTCAACGCGATCACCCCGGTGATCGACCCGCGCCTGATGGAATGCGCCATGGGATTCCGGCCCGGCAGGAACATCCAACAACTCCTGGCCGGACTGGAAGCGGCTGTCATCCAGCAGGGTTTCCCGGTAATCGTCACCGACGACATCCGCCGGGCGTTCGATAACGTGCCTATCAACAGCACCATCCCCGCCTTCCGCCGGCACATCGACGATACCGACACCATGCGGCTGGTGGAGATCATCCTGCGGGGACATGATGGCGAATCCCGGCAGGTCGGTATCGACCAGGGTGATCCGCTGTCGCCTCTGGCACTCAACACACTACTGGATCAAGTCCTGGACGGGCCGCTTCTTGCCGCCCATCCAGGCATCCCGTTCTGGCGGTATGTAGACAATCTCGTCTGGTGCTGTCAGGACGTGTCCGAAGGCCGTCGTGTACTCCACGAGGCCCGCCAGTTCCTCGATGCGGCCGGTTTCGCCCTCAAGGGCGACTCCGGCCCGATCGACCTGCGCCGCCAAGGAGCCCAAGCAGATTTGCTGGGGTTCCGCATACGACGGCAGGATGCAGGCCAGCTCAGCTTTCGGCTGAACGAGGAATCCTGGAGGGGCCTCAAACAACAACTGATCGCAGCGCATGATGCGCCCGAACCGGCCAGGACGGCCAGTATGGCGGTCAGGGGTTGGCTGGGGGTACACGGACCGGCCTTCGGTGACGTTGACGGACGCGCCGTCGTAGATGGGGTCTGCCGTACTGCCTCCCAGGTCGGATTCTGGGAGGTGGCATCGGCGGACACTCTGCTGCGTGTCGTAGGGGAGGCATACGAGCGGCGGTTAGCCATCCGCCGTAAGGCTTTCTCCTCGGACGCCAGCACCCATGGAGGTTCTTCCTCCCCTGTCTATGACACGAACGCGCTCCGCGCGTCCCAGAGTACCCGCTCGCCTTATGGCGCAGCGGAGGCCGGCTTGACCGGGAGCATCCCGGCGCATCCCGGCTCGATCTCGTGATGCTGGGTCGCGGGCCAAGGAGGGCCGGCTGTCCCAGATTTTCCGGCAGGTATTTCCGGCATAGGAGCCGTCACAGCGAGTTTTCAAACCAGTTGCGGCTGTAGCAGCCCGGATACGGAGTTTTCATTCCCGAATGGCACAGAAACTGGCTGTGGGAGCCCGTACACGGGGTTTCCCCCAGTCGCCGCGTAGGCCATTCAAGACCTCACCTTTGAAATTCGGAGTTTGACTGATCAATGACCCAGTTACGATCTGCAACGCCGGCTCACAGGGAGACATCCTGTCCCGCCGGTATCCGAAATCCTGTGATCACTCAGCAGCGGCTGGCGCGCTATCGGGAATTGTCTGCGTTGGACCGGGAACGGCGGAGCCTCCGAAGGGAGTTGTTGGGCCTTCTGGCCGCCGGGGCGCCAGTCGAGCCCGGGCGACTGCGGATCCGCGTGTGCCGGAACGAGGCACGCCGCCTGAATTTCAAAACGCTGCGCGCCGTCTTCACCGACCCTGAACTGAATTGGCTGCGGTCCGTCATCGAGCCGACGATCACCCAAAGTCTACAGGTCACCGCTGACCGACCGTCCCCACGGTCCGAGCACGAGGAGCCAACAGAGGCCACCGGCGCCCCGCACCGTGTCCCTCGTGGCGGCCCAGAGGCCGTCCGGCCCCCGGAGGCATGCTGACCCCGGACGGACGGCAGGACGATCGGCCGTCAATCATCAACTTGCTCTCGCCTGCGTTGCCGGAGCATACGACAATGGTATTTGGTGACGAGCGCCGGCCAGCGGCGTAGGCCCGGCTTGTTTTGGTTGTTGGATGTGCCCCGTAGACAGGAGGCGGCAGCCGTGAAATCACGGACTTTCCCCGATCAGCAATTGTTCAACCCCTGGCGCAAGCCGACATGGCGGTGGGACCGTGCCCATTATCTCGTCCGCACCGGGCGGTACGTCAACCGGAAGCGCGACGACATACCGACCGTGATCACCGTCAATTACATCCGCGAGGTCAACCGCAGCCTGACCGAACTCCGGCTCCGGCGAGTCCGGGAGCGGTTCCGACATGTGGCCGGCGCCCACGACATCTGGCAAGACGCCGGAGCGGTTGGACTGGAAATCCAAACGCGGCTCTTGGCCCGCCAAACTGACGCCGAAATCGGACTGGAAATGGGGCTGCCGACACCCACGGTCCAGGCTTACCGTGACATCTTCTTTCACGTGGATGATCGAATCGACGCCAGTTCGTACATCTTGTTTCAGGTCATCGGCATGCACCCACAGCGTACGCCCACCCCGGTCCAGTTGATGCAGGCCAGCGTCTACCATCACGGCGCGTGCCTGATAGAGCCCTGGCTCCAATACCTGCGGGACAGCCGCGGCAGTCGGGACCTGTCTTCGGCTGCCGGCCGTATGGCGGAGTCACTCGATCTGCTGGTCTCGGCTCACGCTCTGCCGGCCGATTCTGAGACCGGAAAGAGCCTCGCGAGGCGCCTACCGGTCGTCGTCGATACCGACTGGAAATTCGCCGTTTCCGTGCCGGCTGCGAGTGAATTTCGCAGAACGACGGACGCGCTCATCCGCGGTTTGGAGCTGCCGCCGGCCTCGCTGGAGCCGTTTTCCTACGCGCCCACCACCACACGTTGTCAAGATGGCCAAGAAACTCACAAAACCAGGAAGGTTGCGTAATTTGGAGGACAGCCGCGTGGGGTGTCCATGAACAGCTCCGCGTGCGAGACGCGAAAGTTGCACAAGCACACATGACCTGGGAACGCCGTGAGGGCACAAGAAAGCGGTACTACATGCGAGCCCGGAAGGTATCTGGGCGAGTAGTCAAAACGTATGTCGGCGGGGCATCAGATGCGGTCGTAACACTACTGGCCAGAGGCGATTCGCTGAGCCGCGCGGAGGCCAGCGCGGCGGTGGCTGGAGTGCGGGCCGAGCAGGCAGCGTACAGGGACTTGGAACGGGTGCTAGAAGCCCTGACGAAAGGGGTCCAGGAGGCACACCGGGTGGCCCTCCTGGCATGTGGCTACCGCCGAACGAGAGGGAAGCTGCAAGCAGTGAAATACAGGAACACAACGATACCCCGGAGCGACGTAGCCTCGGGTACTGAACCAGTGACGCGGGAGCTGGTCGATCATCTGGCGAGACGCGCCAACTACGGCGACGGGCAAGCCGCCGATCGGCTGCGGCAGATCATCCGGGCCAATCCCGACATCTGGCAGAATGTCGGCGACCTGGCAATGCACGCGGAACGGTGCCTGATCGAGATGATCGCCCGCGGCAACGTGGTACTCGAAGAATCCGTCCGGCTGCAAGTGGACAAGCTGAGGAAGTCGCTCCTGGCCGAGGCCACCAGCGCGACCCTGGAACGACTGCTGATCGAGCATGTCGTCGTCAGTTGGCTGGAAGTGGAATTCACGCGCGTTGCGGCCCTCCAGCCGCAACAGTTCCAGCAGGACAACCGCTTCTGGTCACAACGCCACGAGCGGGCGGATGCCCGGTACATGTCGGCCATCAGGGAGCTGGCCACGGTGCGCGGCCTGCTTGGCCACGGCACCGCTGTTGTGCCCTTCCCAGAGCACGTGGACAAAGACGGTCGAGAGGCCGCCGGTCCGATTTAGGCGACCGCGGATTGACATGCCGCCCCGGCCGCCGGCAAATCCCCAATCGGCCAGCAATAGCAGACTTCATGCCGCGTTGACCGCCAAGTCACGCTGCCGCAGCTAATCCTGCAACCAATAGGATTGGCCGCACCGCCCCTGGCCGTCCTGAACGCCGGCTCTACAGCGCCGGAGTGCCGTCACCGGCCCGGTGGTTCAAACGGCGGTGCCGTCGGTACAATACCCGGGCGTACCGATTCTGAATCCTACGGTCCAGGATGGGTTGACGCTCTCAAGGGCCGTGGACCGGAGCCCATGCAGATGGCACGCTCTCAGAACGCCATGTTTCGTGGCCGGGAACCCGCGCCGGACGGTGATCGGATCGGTGGGGCCTCCTTGGTCAGGCTCCTCGCCAGCGAACTCACTCGCGACGGCTGGGAGGTACGGGATTTTGACTGTTGGCGTGACGGCGGGTGGATTCTGCCTTGCTTCCGGGGCGCAAAATCCCTCGACTTGGTCCTCGTTCCACTCGTCGGCGGCGATGGGTGGGCAATCCAGATCGCTGCATCACGATTCCCTTGTTTCGTTCTTCGGTGGTTTGGTGCCACACCGTCCGCCGATGCGGACGACATTTTTCAGCTTGCGTCCGCTACACACGCCGCTTTGACGTCTGCTGGAATGACTGATATTCGCTGGGTTTGGGATGGACCGGCGGATGCGGAGGATGCTGGAAGCGAGCCTCAACCTGCGGCTTCCGGCCAAGACGATTCACACAACGGGGAGGTGCCATGATGCAGTACCAACGTATTTCGGCCACAGCGTCGTTCATCGCAGTGGCCCTCATTGTTCCGGTCGGCCATACGTGCCTCGCGGACGACCAGCCGGTCAAGACCGACGTATTTGTCAGCGGCACCGACGGCTACCACACGTACCGCATCCCGGCGGTCGTCGTCACGCCGAAGGGCACGGTGCTGGCGTTCTGTGAGGCACGCAAGACGAGCCGCTCCGGTCACGGTGACCTGGATTTGGTCCTTCGCCGTTCCGGCGACTGCGGCAAGACGTGGGCTCCGATGCAGATCGTCTACGAGGAGGGCGGCGATGCGAAGATCACGATCGGCAATCCCTGTCCCGTGGTAGACCGGGATAAAGGCCGCATCTGGTTGCCGTTCTGCCGGAACAACGACAAGGTGCTCGTCACCTACAGCGACGACGATGGAGCGACCTGGGCCAAGCCCACCGAGATCACCGACAGCGTCAAGAATCCCGGTTGGGGCTGGTACGCCACCGGCCCCGGCGTGGGCATCCAGCTTGAGCGCGGCGCGCACAAAGGCCGGTTGGTCATTCCCTGCGATCACCGCGAGCAAAGTGCCCCGGAGAGAACCACGTACTCCCACATCTTCTACAGTGATGATCATGGCCAGAGCTGGCGGCTGGGCGGGACGGTCGGACCGCACACCAACGAGTGCCAGGTCGTCGAACTCAGCGATGGCACCCTGATGATCAACATGCGGAACTACTGGGGACGCGACGGCAAGCAGCAGGACAAGGACAAGATGCGGGCCGTGGCGATCAGCCGGAACGGGGGCGCGACATGGGGAGACCTGCGTTTCGACCAGACCCTGATCGAGCCGATCTGCCAAGCCAGTTTTCTGCGGTATTCGGCAAAGGGACAGCCAGGCGACGGCCGACTGTTGTTCTCCAACCCGGCCTCGACGACCACGCGTCATCAACTCACGGTCCGGCTCAGCAGAGATGAAGGCAAGACCTGGCCCGTCACCAAGCTGCTGCACGAAGGCCCTTCTGCTTATTCGTGCCTTACCGTGCTGCCCGACGGCTTAGTCGGCTGCCTGTACGAAGCCGGGGAGAAACACGCCTACGAGAAGATCGTGTTCGCCCGGTTTTCCGTGGATTCATCGCCCGAGGCAAAGGGCGTTGACGTGCCGGTCGCCGAAGAAATCACAGGCATCAAGCCGCTTGGCAACTTCCGGCTGCCCGGGTTCCAGCGAACCAAACCGACCGTAATCGAGGACCAGAAAGCCCTGGTCGAAGCCATCGGAAGCGAAGGGGCAGAGAAAATCGCAGCTCAGGTCAACTTCGATCAGCAGCTCCTCGTGTTCTTCCAGTGGGCCGGATCTGGCCAGGACAAGCTCGCCTATGCCGTTGAAAGGGCAGGTGACAAGGCGGTGATTGTGTTCACGTTCACGCCGGGACGAACTCGTGATCTTCGTCCGCACACGCACCTTTACGCAATCCGCAAAGGCGTCGTTTGGAGCATGGCCAAGTAGCCCCGCCACGAATCTGACAATGGGCACGCGAGCAAGACACATCCTGCTCACCGGCTTCCCCGGCTGCGGCAAGACGACACTCGTCCGCCGTGTCCTTGAGCAGCTTCGGGACCTGCGGCTGGTCGGCTTCTACACCCAGGAACTGCGCGACGATGCCGGCCGGCGTGTTGGCTTTCAGGCGATCGCTTTGAACGGTGGTTCAGCGACGTTGGCCAGCGTCGGGTCCAAGTCGAAGATTCGCGTCGGCAAGTACGGCGTCGAGCTGCCGGACTTCGACCTGCTCCTCGATAACGAGTTCAATCGCAAGGCCGCTGACGTCGATCTGTTCGTCGTGGACGAGATCGGTAAGACGGAGTGCTTTTCCAGGCGGTTTGTAGGACTGATCGGGAGGTTGCTGGACGGAGACGTACCGGTCCTGGCGACCATCGCCATGAAGAGTGGTGGCATCATCACGGCGGTCAAGCAGCGTAGCGACGTCGAACTGGTCCACGTGCATGAAGGCAATCGAGACCGCTTGGCCGGCGAATTGGCGGAGCGCATTCGTGACGAAACCACTCGCTGATGACGGAAACAACTCCCACATGCCTCCGGCCTTGGCTGGGCGGCTGAACCGTTCTGTTTCGCAGGTGTCGGTGGTGGTGAATTGAGCAGAAACGTGGTTGGATGAAGCTCCTTGTGGCCTTGGGCCGGCCTGCTGTACGATCGCTGACAGCACGGTGACCACAACTGCGCCCCATCGGGCGCGAAGTACGGACCATTAAGTGACAGTTGAAAAAAACTGCACGATCAATAGCCCTTGGGTCCGCGAATTTCGCGTAAGGGATGGTGGCCGAAGAAGCTGCGCAATCGGTCTTGCGACAGGAGCCAATACATAAATGCAAACGGAGAACCCCCGTCCCCCGTGCGCTGCCGACGGGATCGTTAGACAGGCTCACATCCGGTCTGTTCCAGCGTTTTGGACGACGGCGGCGATCGTCCTGATTGGGACGCTCCTCTTGTGCTCCCAAGCCGATCCGTTTTCTGCTGGGCTGTTCTTCGTGCCATTCGCATTCGGTCCCCTCGCGGTCACGATTGGGCTAGCGCTTGCGTGCCGTTCCACCTTCGCTCAAGTCCTGCTCACGGTCAGCTCCGTTTTGTACGGTGCTTGGTTTGCGTATATTTGCGCGCAGGCATTCTTCGTGAACCCGGATCCTCAGTCACCGATTGCTTTCCTGTTCGTGGGGATTTGCGCGGTTCCAGTTCTGGTTGTCTTTTGGGTTGCGGCGGCGGTCGCGCATTGGCGGAAACGGACGCGGACGGCGAACTGACGGAGAATTGGATTGTGCGGTGACCGGAGGAGGACGGCTGGAAGCGGTAAAGTACGTTCCACGCGGGGCGGCATCGCGTGTGGGATGATGGTTGAGTCACTCGCGCCGCCAGCGTGGCTCGGACGTTCGACGAGAAGGACAAAACAAAATGAATGCGAAAAGACCATTCATTGCTTCCGTGATTTCACTGTTGCTCGGCATGACCTACAGTGTCGGCCAAACGGCGGAGCCGGCCCAGGCGACGCCGTTGCCTGCGCCGTTCGACATGCAGAAGGCGGAGGCGGAGGTCGAAAACGCCTACGCCAAGGCGCACGCTGAAATCAAGGAATACGTCCTGTGGACGGCAAGGACGTTTGGTCCGGGCGGAATGTGGCTCAACGAAGACGCACTCGCGGCTTTGCCCGCCCCTGCGCGAGAAAAGAAGGTCCAGCACTTGACGGTACTTTTGGAGGAGGGCGAATACGGACGCCACCTCTGTGCGGGACTGGCAGAGGCGAGCGCGCTCAAAGACAAGCGACTTCTTCCCGGCCTGATCAAGGTAGCGGGCTATCACCAAGCGGACCGCGACTACGATTGCCGTCCGAAGTGGATGGCCGTGGCCGCCGTGGCCCGTCAGGAATCAAATGAGGCGGTACCACTGCTTGTCAGCTTGGTTGATCATGGCAATCAGAACATCCGGCAATGGGCACGGGCAGCTTTGTCCCGGAAAACGGGGCAGGATTTCAAGCAGGACAAGCGGGCATGGGCGAAATGGTGGGAGTCCCAAGGAAACAAGCCTATCGACGATGGGTTCCTGACACCTTGGGTGCCGCCCCCTCAGTCCAAGCATTGATGAAGCGTGTGGCTGCACGCGAGGCGGTTCCGGGGCGCGCGGACATGAGGGCGGTTGACGTTGCTGATCGCCTGGGCCATGTTGGTCGTGCAACTTGATAACCATCCGTCGCCGAATCGCTAGGCGGAGGCCCGCATGAGGCTCACCATCAGTGTGTTCGTGGTTTGCACCCTGACCCCGTTCGCGCCGGGAGCGGACCAGCCTCCCGCGCCAGCCCCGAGCAGGCCCGTCGCGGCGCGGCCGATTGTGGGCGCCATCCGGTGGGATGCGTGGTACGGCCGCGGTTCGCCCGTGACGGAGGTCGAGAAAACACTGGGACCCAAGAAGTACCACTTTCGCCTGCCGTTCTTCGCGAAGGTAATCTCCCCGGCCACCGTCAGCATCGACGGCGACTCGCCGCAGGTCATGGAACAGGAAATCCGCTATGCCGCCAGCGCGGGACTGGACTACTGGGCGTTCGTCGATTACTGGGACCAGGGGAACCTCGGGATTGGCCTCCGACGCTATCGGGCGGCCGGGGACAAGAAGGGCCTCCGCTTCTGCCTGATCGAGGAGGGCGGACGAATTGACCGGATCGGGACGTCCGGCTGGCCACGGTTGGTGACATGCTTCAAAGATCCCCACTACCAGACCGTAGTTGATGGCCGACCACTGCTGTTTGTTTTCGGTCGCCCGAAAGTCATGGGCAAGAAAGAGTTCGAGTCGCTTGCCGATCAAGCGGTCGCCGCCGGACTCAAGAGGCCGTACTTTGTGTTCATGGGCTGGAATCCGGTGGCCGATGCGCAGGAGGTGAAGACGCTGGGCTTCGATGCGGTCTCTGCCTATGCGGCCGGAGCGGGCTATCGTTGGGAGCAGTGGCCCTACGAACAACTGACCAGACACGTGCGGACCGCGTATTGGGAGGTTTGCCGCCAGCAGCGGATTCCGACCATTACGTTTGCCACGGCGGGATGGGACCCCAGGCCGCGCGTCGAACATCCGGTTCCGTGGATCTCCGTGAAAGCTCATCCCGACCCGACTCCGCCCGATCAGCAACAGCCGCTGGTTGACACCGTGACGGCCACCCCGGCGCAAATCGCTCAGCATCTTCAAGACGCGATTGACTGGACGAAGAACAACCGGGACCTCAACCCGGCCAACGCGATCATCGTCTACGGCTGGAACGAGAACGACGAGGGCGGCTGGCTGATACCCACTTGGAAGCCCGATGGGCAACCTGACAGCAGCCGCGTCGATGCCCTCTCTCAGATTTTCAAGCGATGACTCCATGCGGCCCCAGGCCGGCACGGCTGCGTTGGCGGGTCATCTTGGCGTCGTTGGCCCGAGCGCGGCGAAGTGGGTACTGAGGCGACGATCTGCGGCCCCACAATCGCCGCCGCTGTGCCGGTTGCCGCCCGGCTACGATCCGGCAGGTCTTTGCCCCCGCGTCCCGCCGTTCGCCCGTGCCGCGTTCATGGGCGGAAGTCGCGGCTTGGCTGCCGGCGTTGCAACGTAGCCCCCCAGCTCCGCCGCCGCCCGCGAGTCACTGGCGGTCGGTCAGTTCGCTGACGACTGGTAACGCCGAATACGCGGTCCTGGCACTCGAAGGCAGTGCTCCGGCGACTTGGTCACCTGGGGCCTTCGTCGCGTGCTGATGAGCTGGCAGCGTCTGGCACTCGACTTCCGGCTTGCCATTTCTCGGCGACCTGCTCCGCCGACAGTGCATCGGCGAAAATCTCCACGTCGGCCAACACGCCGTCGAAGCAGCGGTTGGTGTTCTCCAGCGGCCGGAACACCGAGCCGATCACCAACGCGGATTTCGAGTTCCTGGCGGACAGCCCGATGTAGGTGTTGTTCCGTCGTCCAACTTCCTGCCCATCCAGGTAGGCAACGACGGTGCCGGGTGTGAAGGACGCTGGACCTGCTGCGGAAAACGTGATGGCTAGGTGATGCCAACGGGCAGCTTTGATCCCGGCTATGGTCAGGTCGATGTCGATATGCCCCTCACGGAAACTCCGGCAGTTCAGTACGCGCAACTCACCAGCGGGACTGACCCAGACATTGAACTGGGGGCAGCGCTCATCACCCATGCCGTGCCATTCGCCCTGGTAGACCAGGAAGTCAACATTCTCGCTGGCCCGGCGGCGGAACCACAGCGAGATTGTCCAGGCTTCGCTCTGAATCCAGAACTTCTGGGCGTGCAAGGCTTCGTTGCGCCGGCCATCGAGGAACCGAACGCCGACGCCCAGTTGCGCTGGTGGGGCATCTGGGTCCGTGCTGTTGGTGAACTCCGGTTTGCCGATGATCCCTAACTCGGCGCCGGTGCCCAGGATGCCGGTGTTCTTCCCGCGATCGGCCACATCCGAAAAGTCAAACGCACAGATTCGGCGGGGACGCACTTTGGCTGCCGCATCCGTGACCGCCGGCCCCGGTGTGGTTGCGTTGTTTTCCGGGACGGGTTGCTCCACCGGATCGTATCTCCCGCCGCCCCTTCCGAGCAAGCTAATCACGCCGACGACCGTCAGGACCAGGACTCCCGCGATGGCCGCAACAACGCGTCGCTTCCTGCCCGGTCTTGTGCATGCCAGTTCGCGCAACGCCTGAGCAAATGTCCGTGCGTCGGCGTACCGCAGGTCCGGGGTTTTCGCGAGGGCCTGTATGCACGCCAGCGACAACTGAGCCGGAATTTCGCGGGTCCGCGTGGCTGGCGGCTCCAGCTCCGCATGGAGAATCGCCTGACGTAGCTCAGCCGGCTCCTGCTGTGCAAACAGCCGTGTACCCGTCAGCATTTCGTACAAGACGACGCCCAAGCCGTAGACGTCCGCCCGGCCATCGAGCAAACCGCCCTGGATCTGCTCCGGGGCCATGTAGGCCAACGTGCCACTGGGACCGCCTCCCGATGTGCTCAACTCCTGCTCCGTCGCGGCGATGCCGAAGTCCGCGAGGTAGACTTTGCCGGCACCGTCCAGCAGGATGTTGGCGGGTTTGACGTCGCGATGGATGAAACCCTGCTCGTGGGCATACTGCAAAGCGTCGCCGACATCGGCGGCGATCCGGGCCGCTTCTGTCCAAGGCATCTTCTCCCTGCGGATGCGGGCTTGCAGGCTCTCGCCCTCAATGAGGTCCGAGACCATGTAGCACCAGTCATCTTGACGCCCGACGTCAAACACCGGCACGATGCCCGGATGCCGTAGTTGGGCGACACGTCGCGCTTCGTCCAGAAAACGGTCGATCCTGGACGGCGAGCCGCCCCGATCAGCACGCGGCACTTTGACGGCCACGTGCCGCCGAAGCTCCGGGTCGTACGCCTTCCAGACCTGCCCGAATCCGCCAGCGCCGAGCGGTTCCTGCAATTCGTAGCGTCCCAGCCGTTTCGGTACCGGCTCGTGGCCGACCCGCCCACCGTGGCCGTCACTGCCAGTGAAGCTGATCAGCTCCGACTGCGGCCCGTCAACCTGTGGAACATCGGGAACCCACGCCAGGGCGGCAATGGCGTGCTTGATCTCATTCAGCAGTTCGGGGTGCTCCCGGCACAGGTCCTCCGGGGCTAGGCTCTCGCCGCGGTCCCGCGCCGCCTCCCAGCGGTCCAGAAGTTCGTCAATCTGGTCCTGTCGGTCGCTCATCTTGGTTGTGGCTCACCTGGAATCGCCTGCATCCGGTCGTACAGTAGGCGGCACGCGGATCGCCAGCGGCGTTTGGCGGTCCGGTCCGCCGCGCCGATCACTTGGCCGATCTGCTCGAACGTGAGCCCCTGATACCACCGCAGACCGAAGACCTCGCGTTCTTCTGCCGGGAGTGTCTCGACCTGCTGGTGGAATTCGGTCCATTCGGCAACGGTCGCTGGGTCTCGGGTTTCGTCCACGCCCTCGTGCCGTTGGCGGTCGCGTCCATCGCCCCCGTCGGCATCGGTTTCGTGGTGGGCGCCCAGCCCCTCCGGCCCGTAATAGTGCCGGGCCAAATCAATCAGCTCGCGATGAATCTGCGTTCGAGCCAGACCGAACAACTCGCGGACGGATGCCGGCTGCACATCGGCCAGGGCCTGGTGCAGCCGCATGACAGCCCGCTGGAACACATCGTCGGTTTCCTCCCATCGGCGGACCCGCGGCGAGCGGTGCAGCATGGTCCGCGTCAGGGCGCACAGCCGGCTGCTGGCGTGCCGGATCAGCTCCTCGCGCGCACCCTCGGCGCCCGCCATTAGGCGGTCCAGCCAGGACTGGATCTGAGTGTCGCTTCCGACCTGCTCCGGCATGCCGTACCTCCGCGATGTCCAATGATACTGTCCCGCAACACCCGCAACCACCAGCACTTACGGCACGCGAAAAAAACTTGGTGGATTCGTGTCCCGATCGTTCGTTGTGTCTCGCTCTGCCTGTTGATCGGAGACATCCATCGAGAATCGTCCCCAACGAGAAAGGAGGTGCGATATGGGCTGAGCCACGTTGAACCAATCGCCATCAAGGCAAGGGCTAACGCCCCTAGCGCGGCCTCGCTGCGCTCGGCCGCAACCAAAGGTTGAGGAAAACAGACGTTGCTCCTGGTAGAGTGGTGGTTTGAACAATCTTCCCCTCCACTCAGGAACAACGCCATGAAGAACTTTCTAC
>Ga0302241_1001870_pt1 | contig 13951 bp, 11 predicted proteins | sample AAG_UR_Arg_MG_FD_193532 | JGI IMG/M metagenome (GOLD analysis project Ga0302241, IMG submission 193532) | Enriched activated sludge microbial communities from anaerobic digester in WTTP, New Holstein, Wisconsin, United States - AAG_UR_Arg | ecosystem: Engineered > Bioreactor > Anaerobic >... | reverse complement strand
ACAAATAACTCCACATTTTCGCGGGGTCGCCGCATACAGAATCATTCAGGCTCCCGCGGCAGTATATGGAGACGAATAAGATATCTTTGACCTCATCGGGCATTACGAAGTCGATCATAAACTGCCCATTATTCTGATATGTCCTAAACCCTTCCGTTCTCATCTGTTTTTGCCTTTATATAGCCGACCAAATAAAGACTGCCGCAACAAACTACCATTGAAGCAGACTGCGATGCAGCGTTAAGCGCGTCCACCGGATCATCCCATGCTCCGGCCGTTCTAAGCTTACATTCGCGTGCAAGCAGGCAAAGGTCCCCGGCACGCATCGAACGCTCCATCAGCGGCACCTGGGTGCAGTAGACAAGCGGGTCAAGCGGCCTCAGGATCTCAAGAGCAGCCTTAACATCTTTGTCCTGCATCATCGCCAAGACGATGCTCAGCGAGTTATTCCCGTTTATTCTCACAAGTGTTTCCACAAGGCGTTTCATTGCGTGTGAGTTATGCGCGCCGTCAACGAGAATTACGGGGTTATCCGCTATTTTTTCCAATCTGCCTCTCCACGATGTCTTTTTTATGCCTTCAGATATCGCCGTTTCAGATATTTTGCCGAATCCATCTTTGATCATTTGCGCGCCCATTATTGCAAGCGCAGCATTTTCAGCTTGGTATAAACCTGTCAGCGGCGTCGTATAGCGTCTTTCACCGTCCTGTGTCTGCAATGAAAAAACTGTCCCGTCCAAAGACGTGGTAACGTTCGATATCAAACACATATCGGACATGAGATGACCGCAGGCTCTGGCTTTAGACGCCATTTCCATAAAATATCCGCCCAGTTCAGCGTCCTTGTCGGCAAATAAAGCCGGAGTGTTTTTTCGCATTACTGAGAATTTTTCATAAGCTATCGATCTGATGGTTCCGCCTAAATATTCCATGTGGTCCATGCCTATTGGCGTTATAAGCGTTAAAACAACATTTTTCAGGATATTAGTGGCGTCCAGCCTTCCGCCCAGACCTGCCTCAACAACAGCTATATCCGTATCCTCCTCGGCTATGATCATAAATGCGGCCGCGGTAATAAGCTCAAATAACGTGGGTTTATCCTCAACAAAAAAAACGCATTCATTCATTATTTTTTTTATTCTTGCGGCCGCGTCGTACCATTTTTGCGGCGCCGCATAGCCCCCGTTTATTTCAAGCCTTTCTTTAAAAGAGACAAGATGCGGGCTCGTATATAACGCCGTCCTGTAACCTGATTCCCTTAGAATCGAGGCCATAGCGGCGGCAGTGGAGCCCTTGCCGTTTGTACCAACAACATGAACAGCCGGAAAAGAACGCTCAGGGTTCCCGAGCAAAGAAAGCAGCCTGGCAAGCCTGGCAAGCCCCGGACGTATGCCAGAGCTTGCCAGCGACTGAAGATCTCGCTCTACCTCCTCGAAGTACGACCGGGCATGCATGTCGGTTATTCTGCGAGGCTTTTTAAATTTTGAAGCAGACGATCTTTTTTAGCTTCATTAAAAGCGAGATTATCACGTTCTTTAGCGATGATCTCCTCGGGAGCTCTTTCCACAAACTGCGGATTGGCAAGCTTTGCCTTGCTCTTATTTATATCTTTCTCAAGTTTTTCCAAGTCGCTCCTAAGCCGCTGTATCTCTTTCTCTATGTCAAGGAGATCGCCGACGGGCAGGTATATCTGAACATCGTCAAGCACCGCGGCTAAACTGCGTTCCGGCTTCAACGCTTCTTCGCTTAAAACAAGTGTCTCGGTCTTTGCCAGCAGGCGTATTTGCGATTCGCACGACTTCAGGAGATCAAGCTTGCTCGGATCGTGCGCCATGACCACGATCTTAGGGACAAAAGCCTGAGGGTTGATTCTGGCCTCCGCTCTTAAGTTGCGCGCAGCGCGCACCGCGTCGCGGATGAAATCCATATCTGATATAAGATTTTCATCTATCTTTTCTATGCGCGCTTTCGGCCATGAGCCGCGCTCGATGAGATCCTGCCCGAACGGGAAGGCATGCCAAAGCTCTTCCGTCACAAATGGTATAAACGGATGGAGCAGTTTCAAGACGTCTTCAAACACCGCAAGGAGAACAGCCTGTGTCGTTTTACGTCTTGCCTCGCCCTCCTCCCCTCTTAACGCGGGCTTTGAAAGTTCAAGATACCAATCACACAGTTCACCCCATGTAAAATCATACATGAGCTTTGCGGATTCACCGAAGAAGTAGCCATCCAGCAGCCTAGTCATCTCTTCGGAGACTTGGGATATCCTGTTAAGTATCCATTTATCCTGTATGCGGAGTTCAGCTTCTTCCCATTTACAGCCCAATTCCGCATCCTGCAGATTCATAAGCGCAAAACGGCTTGCATTCCACAGTTTATTCATAAACAGGCGATATGTGGCTATTCTGTCTGTCGAAAGGAATATGTCGCGCCCCTGCACCGTGAGCGCAGCAAGCGTCAGCCTCAACGCGTCCGCTCCGTAATCTTTGACTATAGTGAGAGGATCTATCACGTTGCCGCGCGATTTGCTCATCTTCTGTCCTTTTTCGTCACGGACGAGGGCGTGTATATATACGTCGCGGAAAGGAACTTTTCCTTTCATGCCTTCCAGCCCGAACATTATCATCCTCGCGACCCAGAAGAATATAATGTCAAACCCCGTCACAAGGACAGATGTCGGGTAGTACTTCCGCAGCAGCTTGGTATCTTCGGGCCATCCCATGGTGGAGAAAGGCCATAAGGCACTTGAAAACCATGTATCCAAAACATCTTCGTCCTGCCTGAGCGCTGCGCCGCCGCACCTCGGGCATGACACAGGCTCGTCTGTCCGGACTATTATCTCATGGCAATCATCGCAGTACCAAGCAGGTATACGGTGTCCCCACCATAGCTGTCTTGATATGCACCAATCCCTTATATTTTCCATCCACTGATAATATACGTTCGTCCACTGCTCCGGAATAAAACGTATCTCCTGAGCCTTCACGGCGGCCACACCGGCATCCGCAAGAGGACGAGTACGAACGAACCACTGTTCCGAAAGATATGGCTCAATAACAGTGTGGCAGCGATAACACTCACCGACAGAGTGGGTTATCTCTCTTACGCTTAACAAAAGCCCGTCCCTGTCAAGATCCTCAGCAACACGTTTACGCGCTTCAAAGCGGTCCAGTCCGGCGTATTTGCCGGCTTCGGGCGACATAATCCCCTTGTCGTCTATGACCTGTATCTGTTCCAGGCCATGTCTTTGTCCCACCAAAAAGTCGTTGGGATCATGCGCCGGGGTAATTTTCACACAGCCCGTTCCAAACTCAGGGTCGACCATATTATCCTCAATGACCGGTATTACCCTGCCGACAATGGGCACGATAACTTTTTTACCGATGAAGCCTATGTTTTTCTCATCCCTCGGATGTACGGCTATGGCCGTATCGCCAAGTATGGTCTCGGGACGGGTAGTCATCACGGAAAGATAACCGTCTTCGTCAGCGAACTTATACGCGACCTCATAGAACCTACCCTCTGTCTCGCGATGTTCGACCTCTAAGTCAGAGAGGGCTGTATGACAGCGCGGGCACCAATTTATAAGGTATTTGCCTCTGTAGATCAGGCCTTTCTTATACAGATCCACAAAGATTTTACGAACGGCAACAGAGAGCCCTTCGTCCATAGTGAAACGCTCCTTGTCCCAATCGCATGACGCGCCGAGTTTTTTAAGCTGGTTTATTATGGTGCTTCCGTATTTTTCCTTCCACTCCCAAACCCTTTTAACAAATTCTTCGCGTCCAAGATCGTGGCGCGAAACACCTTCCGCGGCAAGCGAACGTTCGACCACATTTTGTGTCGCTATTCCGGCGTGGTCTGTCCCAGGCAGCCAAAGGACGCTATATCCCTGCATCCTCTTGGTCCTGCACAGTATATCCTGCAGCGTATTATCCAGCGCGTGCCCCACGTGCAGAGACCCCGTAACGTTAGGCGGCGGGATTACAATAGAGAAGGGCGGCTTGGGAGAATCGGGATCAGCTTTGAAAAGCCCGTCCTCTATCCATTTCGCGTACCATTTGTCCTCAATCGGGACAGGATCATAACTCTTTCCTAAATCTGATTTCGCAAAATCCATAGGTTTTGCCTCCTTGTTGGACATCGCCTGGTGGCGGCATCCGAGTCTATCTCCTTATCCCGTCAGGCCGGCCGTTCCGGCTCCTTCGGGTATATGGACCATCTGAATAATACGCTCCGCATTTTTAATTTTTACAGAAGCAAGGACGCCATCAGATATCACCCATGCGCCCCAACTCATCCAAAATCTCCGTTATACCGCGCCTGAGCGCCTCCATCTCTTGGTCATCCACGCCGGATGTCACAAAAGGAGGGAGTACCGATACGATTCCGGATCTCATGTATTGCTGATACAGGCCGTTTCTTCTGCCGGGAGAAATTTTATCTCCTTTGGTAAAAACTACAAGCCTTAAAAGCCCTTTTACGTCAAGCCACTTTGTCAGATCGCAGTCATTTGGCAAAGGTCCGTGCCTGAAGTCTATAAGATGGACTACGAACGATATATTGCGTCCGGAACCGAAATAGTCGTCTATCAGTTTCCACCACGCCTGCCGCTCGCCATGCCCCCTGGCCGCGTATCCGTAACCGGGGATATCGACCAAAGAGAACAGACGCCCCTCTGCCTCAACATTGTAAAAATTTATGCTCCTTGTTTTGCCCGGGCTGGAGCTGACCTTTGCTATTTTTCGCGCAAGCAGCGCATTTATCAGCGTTGACTTGCCCACATTGGAACGTCCGACAAAGACGATCTCCGGCCTGTTTGAAGGGGGGAGCTGCTGCTTGTTGAACGCGGTACAGTAAAGCTCTGATTTCCAGGCGCACATGTTTGTCATGCCCTTCTAAGAGCTAAAGCGAACACTTCCGTTATCTTAGAGACGTAATTTATCTCCATCCCCTTGACCATCCACTCCTTTAACTCCTCAACATCCGCACGGTTATCTTCGGGCAGTATTAATCTTTTAATGCCATGCCGTTTAGCTGCAAGAATTTTCTCGCGGACCCCGCCTATTGGCAGCACATCTCCATGGAGAGTCATTTCTCCTGTCATGGCGTAAGATATGTCCACAGGACATCCTGTCAGCGCCGAACAGAGCGAGAGCGCAAGCGTTATTCCCGCGGAAGGGCCATCCTTTGGAACCGCGCCCTCAGGTACATGGATGTGTATATCCTTTTTCTGCCACTCAAATTCATTCAGGTCGTAACTGTCCGCGTTTGATCGCAGGTAAGCAAGGGCTGTCTGCGCTGATTCCTGCATTATATCTCCGAGGTTGCCGGTGTAAGAGACTCGCCCGCTGCCTGCCATAACAGCGGATTCTATAAGTATTACGGCTCCGCCCGCTTCAGTCCAGGCAAGACCTAAGGCGGCGCCTATCGGATCCTCTTTTGGGATGCGAGTCTTATGCAGCTTAGGAGCGCCGAGCATGGCCTTTAACGTATCCTTTGTAACTGTCTGGGGCCCTTCTTTCACTCCCAAATCCATGTTTTCGGCTATCTTAGCCGCAATTTTCCGGACTACCTTGGACAGCTGTCTGTCAAGCTCTCTTACCCCGGCCTCCATCGTATAAGCACTTATAATAATTTTAACCACTGTATCCGGAATCTTAACATCCTGCTCCAATAGCCCATGCTCCTTCAGAATACGGGGGAGAAGATGTCTTTTGGCTATCCTTATTTTCTCCTCGGCCACATATCCGGGAATATATATGATCTCCATTCTATCCAGCAGGGGCCTTGGTATACTCGCCGTACTATTGGCCGTAGTAATGAACATAACCTTGCTCAGGTCAAACGGTACTTCAAGAAAGTTGTCTGTAAAGCTGAAATTCTGCTCAGGATCCAGCACCTCAAGAAGCGCTGCGGCAGGATCCCCCCTGAAGTCGCTGCCGATTTTGTCCACCTCGTCCATCAGCAGCACCGGGTTGTTCGTTCCGGCCTGTTTTATTTTTTGTATTATCCTGCCTGGCAGAGCCCCAACGTATGTGCGTCTGTGTCCTCGTATCTCCGCCTCGTCTCGAAGTCCGCCCAAAGACATGTTGACGAACTTTCTCCCCATAGATCTGGCTATAGACTTGCCAAGAGAGGTCTTGCCTACGCCAGGCGGTCCCACAAAACATATAACCTGGGCGCGCATATTGTCTTCCGCAAGTTTTTTTACGGCCAGAAACTCGAAAATCCTTTCTTTGACCTCCTCAAGCCCGTAGTGATCCTTGTCCAGAGTCCTGCGGACGTTCCTAAGGTCAAGATGATCTTTGGACGATTTGTTCCACGGAAGGTCTATCAGCCACTCGATGTATGTCCTGGCGACGTTCGCCTCCGGAGATATCGGCGCCATACGCGAATAGCGGTCTATTTCGCGCATAACTTTTTGCTCTGTCTCTTCAGGCATCTTCGCCTCTTTTGCCTTGCTGCGCAGCTCTTCGACTTCGGACAACGGGCTGCTATCGCCAAGTTCCTCGTGGATGACCTTCAGCTGTTCTCTTAAATAATACTGCCTCTGTCCTTTGTCTATCTCGCGCTGGACCTTCTCGTGTATCTCCCTTTCCATTGCCAGCAGCTCATTTTCGCGCATGAGCATTACTAACAGTTTACGCAGGCGCTCCACGACATCAGCCGTCTCTAAAAGCTCCTGCTTTTCCGTAAGTTTAAGATAACAGTGCGAAGCGGCTATATCTGCAAAAACGTCCGGATTCGATATATCCTCTATAGCCTTTGAGACCTCGTCAGGCATTTTGGGATGAAGCTCCACATATGTCTCGAACTCAGAAAAAACGCTCCTGCGAAGGGCTTCTGTTTTATCTGTCAAAGAAGCGTTAGTTGAAGGCATTTTTTCAACATCTGCCTCAAGAAAATCTTTATCGGTGACAAAGCGTTTAACCCTGCCTCGCCATCCGCCTTCAAGCATTGCCTTTATCGTGCCGTCCGGAAGGCGGGCTGTCTGTAAAATTTTGCACAGAGAACCTACGGCGCAGAGATCATCCGGCTCAGGTTCGTTGATCGCAGGATCTTTCTGGGCCGTTATAAAAATCAGTCTGTTCCTCGCGTTTGCCTCTTCAATGGCCCTCGCGGAGCGCGGTCTGTTAATAAAAAGAGGCGCGATAACGCCGGGAAACAGCACAATATCACGGACAGGCACTACCGGATACAACGACATCAAACAGCCTCTTCCTCAAGTCTTGATGTCTGCTTGGGTTTTTCGCGCCCTTCGACCGCCTCTTTAGTAACAGTCAACTTGGCGATCTCAGAAGATTTTTCCGGCAGCTCATACTGCATATCCAGCATAAGCGATTCGAGTATCGTCCTAAGTCCGCGGGCTCCGGTATTCAGTTTAGACGCTTTTTTTGCTATGGACGCCACTGCGTCGTCGGTAAATTCAAGCTCTATGCCTTCGAGCGAAAACAGCTTTTTATACTGTTTCAGCGGAGCGTTGCGCGGTTCTTTCAATATCCTGACCAAGGCATCTTCCGTAAGAGACTCGAGCGCCACAAGTACCGGAAGCCGGCCAATGAACTCCGGAATAAAGCCGTAGGCCCTCAAATCATCAGGTTGAACCTGTTTAAGAAGCTCATAAGAGTCACGTTTTTTCACATTTACCGTGATATCGCCACCAAATCCCAAAAGCTTCTCGTTTGTCCTCTGCGCGATGATCTTTTCCAGCCCATCAAACGCTCCGCCGCAGATAAACAGTATATTGCTCGTGTCTATCGCTATCATATCCTGGTTTGGGTGCTTGCGCCCTCCCTTGGGAGGTACGTTTGCTACGGTCCCCTCTATTATTTTCAGAAGAGCCTGCTGCACCCCTTCGCCCGAGACATCTCTGGTAATTGATACGGATTCCGATTTGCGCGATATTTTGTCGATCTCGTCGATATAGATTATTCCGCGCTGAGCTGCGCTGATATCAAAATCAGCAGCCTGAAGCAGCCGCAGCAGGATATTTTCAACATCTTCCCCTACATAGCCTGCTTCCGTCAGCGTAGTCGCATCGGCCATCGCAAATGGAACGTGAAGCTTTCTGGCCAAAGTCTGAGCAAGGAGCGTTTTGCCGCTGCCTGTCGGGCCGATCAAAAGCACGTTGCTTTTGGGCAACTCAACGTCGTCGTCAGACACGGGATTCATAATACGCTGATAATGGTTATAAACCGCGACGGCCAGAACTTTTTTCGCATGTTCCTGACCGATAACATACTGATCAAGAAATTTTTTTATATCAGTTGGCTTGGGCAGTTCTTTAATCACCGGCATAGACGGCGCTTTTCTCGCGGCATTTGCCGTCTGCCCAAAATCAGCGTCTATATTGTCATCCCTCAGTATCACGTTGCAAAGCTGAATGCAGTCAGAACAAATAAATATATTAGCGGGACCGGCAATCAGTTTTGATACTTCTGCCTGTGTCTTGCCGCAAAAGGAACATCGCGGAATCCGCCTGTTGTCCTGGCGTTTTGAGTTTTGATCATACATTTAATTCCACCTCGATACCATTGCTTTTTTCATATAAAAACCTTTATTTTTAAATTAGGGGATCCCGGATGGAATCCCCTAAGGTTGCGTTTAACGTTTTTCAATGACCTTGTCAACGATCCCATATTGTACCGCTTCTTCGGCTGACATGAAAAAATCTCTGTCTGTGTCGGTCTCTATCCTGTCAATCGGCTGTTTCGTGTGTTTTGCCAGGATATCGTTGAGCAGCTTCCTGGTTTTCAATATCTCTTTTGCCTGTATAGCTATGTCAGATGCCTGCCCCTGCGCTCCGCCCAAGGGCTGGTGAATCATCACCTTGGAATTAGGCAAAGCGATGCGTTTCCCTTGGTCGCCCGCGGCCAGAAGCACTGCCGCCATGCTTGCAGCCTGTCCCATACATATAGTAGAGACAGGCGGTTTTATGTACTGCATGGTATCATATATAGCGAGTCCGGCTGTTACAACGCCTCCCGGACTATTTATATAAAGATAAACATCTTTGTCCGGGTCCTCGCTCTCTAAAAAAAGAAGCTGAGCTACAACCACGTTTGCGACATTATCGTCTATAGCGGTGCCAAGGAAGATTATCCTGTCCTTGAGGAGCCTGCTGTAGATGTCGTAAGAGCGCTCGCCTCTCCCTGTCTGCTCTATCACCATAGGAATAAGGTAAGACATTATACCACTCCTCATAAATTTATATATTGACCGAAGTTATTCGGCAGAAGCATCTTCCGCCTTTTCCGCCTCTTCCGTTTTTTTCTCGGGGACCTCCAGGACTTTCACCTTGGATGCGATGAAATCTATAGTCTTACGATCCCGTATCTTTTCTGCGATATCAAAAAGGCGGTTCCTGTCACCGTAGACATATTCACGGAATTTTTGCGGGTCTAAATGCGACGCCATGGCCATTCGCCTCAGTTCGGCATCAAGTTCTGCCTGCGACCAGTTGATATCGTTGGCCTCAGCGATGGCCTCAAGAACAAGCGAACGCTTCACCATATATCTCGCCGATTTATCGAGCTCTGCTTCATACTGCTCCTTGTCAATCCCATTTCTGGCCAGCGACTCTTCAAGCGAAACACCTGATTCCCGCTTCATTCTCTCGTCCTGTTCCGACCTTATAAAATTCTTCTGTTTCGTTATGAGAGACTCGGGTATCTCTACTTCCGCAAGGTCGCACACCTTAGCTACCGCGGAGACTCTGAGGCTCTCCTCGCTTTCCCTTTGCGCGGCGGCGTTGAGCTGCTCCATCATTGCGGCCTTAAAATCATCGACAGTTGTATATTTGGAATGAGTTATTTTTTCTACAGTCTCGTCTGTGAGATCCGGCGTCTGTTTTTTCATTATGCCGAGTATCTCTATGTCATAACGAATGGTTTTCCCCGCTACCTCCTTATTTTCTGCATCTTCTTCAATCTTTAATTCAACAGACAGGGAATCTCCCGGCTTTTTACCCGCGATCGCGTCTATAAACTCAGGCCTGATGTTGTCAGCCGCAAGAGGTATCTCAATTTTTTGATTTTCTTCAATTAGTTTCAAGCTTCCGTCATTCTCAACCGTATGAGAATTATATTTTATTGAAACAAAATCACCCGCGATTATCTCCCTGTCTTCATAGGTCGGGACTATCTCGCTGTGGGCTTCGAGAATACGAGCTATATTCTCTTCCAGCATTTTTTCAGTCGGGACATATATAGTCTTTTCGGCCTCGACGGAGTCAAGCTCCGGAAGAGTCACTTCCGGCGTAACTTCAAACGTGACCTCAAGACTGAAAGGCTTGCCTTCCTCAAGCTCGGACGGTCTCACATCAGGCTCGGCGATCGGCTTCAGGTCGTAATCCTCTATCATCTCTTGGATGGCATCGGATATTATGTTGTCCGCAGTCTCAGCATATATACTTTTTTTACTGAAATAAAGGTCTATCGCTTTACGCGGAACATGTCCCTTGCGAAAACCCCTTATGTTCGCTTTCTTGGAAAGGTCTTTATATGTCTTTTCAACGGCATCGCTGACGCCTTCGGCTTCAAGCTCCGCCTTGAGGACTATAACGTTTTTCTCCTGAGAAATCAGTTCTGTCTTCAATTTATACTACCCCTTTCAATTTCTTCCCTATGGTCGCAATAGCCTTGATATTTTAACATATGCGGTTTAAATATTACAGGCATTATAGACTATACTGAGTATAATTTTCCGTAAAATTGATGAAATTCCGTATTTACGGCAACACAGCAATCTGCGTCGCCAGATATCGTTCCGGGTGAATGAAAAAACGCTTTTCGGCTGCGCCGCGCTTCGCCGCATGCTTACGTATAAACAAAAAGATTCCCGGGGCTCAAACCCGGGAATCATCGATATTCTTGGAGCGGACAACGGGATTCGGACCCGCGACCCTCAGCTTGGGAAGCTAGGGTCGATATAAAATTTATCCACTGACAGTAAGCCTTCGCGAAACTGCATATTTAACAAAGCCTGATATAGACTGAAAACCATTGTTACATATAGTTGCCCTTGACTTTCAAGCGCCATGTTTGTATTATCAAATTGGAATACATGCGGAATACAAAAACGTTCCTCAGCCGATAAAGGGTAAAAAGGGAGCAAAATTAACCTCGTTGTAATACAACCTAGAATACAAAAGGAGGAAGCGACCTGCAGCTCAAACTATCTCAAAATCAAATCAGAAAGCTGAACCCTGGCACGAAGCGCACAGACTACTTCGACAGCGAGGAATCCGGCTTAATACTTCGCGTTGAAACATCGGGTATAAAAACCTGGCTGGTCTCGCAGCGAGTCCCGGGAACGGATAAACGAATTTATTATACCATTGGCCGCTGGGGAGAGACAGCGATAACGACTGAACAGGCCAGAAAAAAAGCCCAGATCATAAAACAGACAATTCGAGAAACCGGCGCTGCCCCATTACCGCCGCAGGTCGATATTAAAATAAAATCCCCTACCCTCGAAGAAGTTTTTAAAAAATATCAACCGCAGCTTATAAAACATTATAAAACGCTGACAAGCAGAAAAACCGCGCAGAAGAATATAGAACGATTTAAAAATGATTTCTGGAATAAGCCCGCCGATGAAATTCAACCGGTTGATATCGCGGCATGGCAGCGGCGTGAACTGGAAAAATACACTGCGTCATATTTAAATAAAAACCTATCCGCCCTGCAAGTGATGCTGAATTGGGCGTCGGATCCATTAAACAAGATTATAGAAATAAACCCGATAAAAGGTATAAAACGACTGCCGGAAAACGATAGTAAAGAGTATGCTGTCTCTCTTACAGAAACGGATTATTATAAATTCATCGAGGCGGTCCGCGAGCGCGACAACCTTAAACATGACTACTGGCTGCCCGCTATCGTCGTAGCGACAAACACGGGGTTACGCAAAGGAACTCTGTTCGGAATTGAATGGCAGGACGTAAACTGGAATGAAAAACGGATCGCCCTTAAACCTGAAATAATGAAGATAAAAAGGAAAAAAAGACCGGAGCAGGACACTATTAAATACGTATATTTAAACAATGAAGCACTTGAAGCATTAAAGACATGGAGAGCACATTATAAAACTGCCCCGGCATCTACTGACCTTATTTTCGGTGTGAAGCAACCAAGATACAAGACCTGGAAAACTATTCGTAAAACAACAGGACTGCCCTCCGACACACGAATACATGACCTAAGACACATCTTTGCGAGCCGCGCGGTGGCGGCGGGAATCAACGCTGTAGCAGGGGCTCAGCTGCTCCACCAGACAACAACAGATCTGTTTAAAAGATACGGCCATCTGGCCCCCGACGCTGCGCTGAAAATGGTTAATTTAATCGGAAAAACAGAAAAAGAGTAAGAAAATAAATACTATAACACTTATAATTCCATGTCCTCTCGGCCCTGTTCCAAGCACCGCCGAACGGTATCACTATAATATTCATCATTCCCCTTACTGCCGTCGTCGTTATGCGCTTGTCGCAGTAAAAAAAACATTGTGTCGGCGGGGACATGGCACGCGCGCAGATAACAGCACATACCCCAGTCAGCGAGCGCTTTATTCCTCGTCTCCTCATATATCTTACTCCACTGCATCATTGCATGCTGCATAGCCTTTCCTCCGATATTTCCAGGCGCTGAAGCTGGGATAATGCGCGGAAGCGCGGAAGCTTGCGCTTCCTCAGGAGCAGAAGGACGACGACCCCCGCTCGATTTATTTAATGAACTTCGGATATCCTGCCCTGCTAAAGCGAGGGTTTCGACCAGACCTGCTTCCACCCTCTTATTATGCCGTTTTTCCGCTGAAACAGGCCAGTTCTCCGATTTTAATTTCGTGTTTTTAAAACCGGGAAGCCTCAAGACCCGTGACAAGTCCTTCACAGCAGGATCCCCGCCCGTTGTCACAGCGATATATAAAAGCGCTGACTCGGCTGTCTCGAACTGCATCGGCGACGCAACAAGCCAGATCGTCTGAAGTTTATTTTTGGAAGTACGAACAACGTAATTCGGCGGGGGAAGCAGGTCAAACCCCACTCCGGCTTCAAAAGCCCGGCTTGCGTCGGTGGATTCGTCAAAATCCGCGAAAAGCACCTGGATCCTCTTGACATTTTCCCTAGTCCTGGCAGGCCTTCCGTTTTTATTTAACATTTTTCCAAACCCCGCGACAGAATAATAAATCCCCCAATGCATATCGTTTAAAGCGTGAAGCAGTGAAAGATTTTTAATGATCTCCCGGCGCTTAATCCAGAAATTTATCGGAATATAATTCTCGTGATGACTGTAACAAAACTTTCCATCGTCGGAAATATGCGTTGGAAACCAGGACGAATCTGTCGTTGACCGGCGGTCTTTCGGAAAAATGGATGCAACACAAATAAATTCATCGGGGTTCGTGTGAACGTCCTTAAGAAAATCGACCGGCGAAATCATGACCTTACCTCGTTTTCTTTTAAATACTTCTCACAGAGTTTCCGCAGCTCCGCTTTAACTTTTTCTTTATAGATGCTTGGCACCCAAATAGAAATATTTTCAAACCCGGAGTCGATCTTCTTCTGCCGGAACTTTCTGCACGCAACCCGCACCCCCTCGAGATACCTCTCACGCTCCGCGCGAAGTTCCTTAACTGATTTTTTCTCTTTCATGCGTACCGCCTCCGATATTTAATACTGTAATTAAATATATGAGGTAAGATAAAATAAAACCACGGCGCGTAACAGCCGGGCATTTGACCTTCCCCCCGAAGGGGGCGAATGACTTTATCGGGGCCGCAGGCCAGGCGAAGCCGTCCGATAAAGTCTAATGAGCTATTCTATGGTAAAGAATTTTTCAATTAATAAACTCCCAGATGCGGAAAAAGGAATAAATATAAGTCCGCACCGAGGGAGGAATTAAAATGTCCGAAAAAAAATACGCAATAATCCATCTGAAAAAAATGCAGA
>Ga0302241_1001859_pt1 | contig 14030 bp, 7 predicted proteins | sample AAG_UR_Arg_MG_FD_193532 | JGI IMG/M metagenome (GOLD analysis project Ga0302241, IMG submission 193532) | Enriched activated sludge microbial communities from anaerobic digester in WTTP, New Holstein, Wisconsin, United States - AAG_UR_Arg | ecosystem: Engineered > Bioreactor > Anaerobic >... | reverse complement strand
CAACCACCCAATGATCTCCACGGCTTCCGTAAAGTCTTTTTCTTTAATGTCGTTCACTAAGTGGCTCACGATGCCATCGCCGTCGGTGAAGGAGATCGTAAGGAGCAGCTCTGTGTAATCCGCAGTCTTTTCAAAGAGTTCCGGAAGAATTTCATTTAGCTTGTTGCATTGCTTGATAAAGAGCATGCGGAAAAGTTCATCCAGCTTGTTTTCATCTTTAAGCTGCATGATTCTGTCTTTTTCATAGGGGGTAAAGTCCATGTCCGTTTCAAAGGGTGTGGTTACCATATCAGGTTCTGCTTTTCCTGCTGTCTCGCTTGATAGTACCCTCACCCGAGATGGCAGATATTCATTGACTTCCATAAACCGGATGGCGATCAATCGGTTAAACCATGTGTAGGCCACCTCTTCAATCACATATTGAAAGGCCGTCTTATAATCCGAAGTGCTTTCCTTTTCTCTGATTTTGTCAACGAGGGCCTTACGCTGTTTTATTTCATGGTTTGATATTTCTTTCGGCTTTCCTGTTCCGATGTCAAAAAACTGTATATTGGCAGTAGACATGGGCAAAGGTCCCTTGATCCCTTTTTCCGTTATGCCCATAAGGCCTACCTTATATGCAATTTCGCTTATCAGCTTTCTCCTGGCCCAGATGGCGAAGTTTTTAATAGCTACTTTGTCCATGGACTTCCTCCGCTAAAACTCTACATTGAGAATAACATCGTCTTTTATCTGCTGCTTTAATCTGTCTTTTAAGGTCTCCACATACTGGTCAACATCCGCCTCTGTCTCGATGCGCCATGTGGCCTCGGTATTTATGGTTTTAATGCTTACCGTCTTATGGATCTTTGGCTTTGGCGGGTCATTCCCTCCGTCATCTTCATCAGCTACGGGTTCCACCGGTTTTTTATCTGCAATTAACCGTGCTTCCTCTTTGCTGATTTCATTTAAGAAACGGACTTTAAGAGCATCGGCTTCAACCTTTATATTTTGCAAGGTAGCCACGTTATTACAGGATGATGCCTTCTCCTCAAGCTCATCAAAGCGGTCGGCGACTTGCTTTGAAAACAAGTTTTTGCATTCCTTATTCTCCAAATCATCATTGACCCGCTGGCGGGCTTCCTTTATCACCGCTTGAACAGGCACTTCCATTTCTGTTAGCATGGTAGTGTAAAGAAGCGAGTAGTTATCCAAAAGGTCCGGAAGCTTCTTGATATCGCTGTAGGGAGATGCTTTCGCGATGATATCTTTCACTTCTCTCACAACTGTTTCTATCCGGCTATTTACAATAAAAGTCTTGCTGTCATCATATATCTTCATTAACTTTAGGCTTCTGTTCCAAATGTCGATTTGATCTCCGCTAAAGAAAGCCTTCACAGGTTCGTAATCTTCGGCAAACTCTAAGAGAGCATCCTGCTTTTCATCTACTGCTTTAAAAAATTCAGCGGCGTATTGAATCCCCAGCAGGTTTAGTATAAGGGATTTCCCTTCTTTCACCACGACTCCACCGGGATAGCTTGGCTCGTTTTTGTAGTGAATCTCAAGCTTCTCCAAATCTGTTTTGAGATATTCTGCATACTGCTGAAAGCTCTTAAGTACCGCATCGTCTTCATCGCTTGAAGGTGTTACATTAAACAACTCCTTCATCACACTTTTGACAGATTTCTTCTGCTTATCCGTTGCCTTTTCCCGCTTCTCCATAAGAAGTTTTTCAAGGAATTCCTTTCGGCTTAAATAGCGGTAGATTTCCTCCTCGGATTTTGTAAGAAGAGATACGACTTCGCTATTTACAAATAATGTGATGTCTCCATCTTTAAAAAGCTTCGCCACGATCCACTGTACATCGTCTTCGATAAAGCCGTAAGGAGCTTTTTTGAACCGGTCCATAATGGCCTTCATCGATGTCTTATTATGCTTTTGCGTGTTCATGCTGATGAAGTCAAGGACATCGGCAAGGGCTAATTTATTGGGAGTCTGATTGACACCTTCTATAGAAATCTGAGTGTTGTTGGTACCTTTCAGTACGACTCTGATACCGGCTTCACCGATAGGGGTATCGATATAGGAGAGTTTATGGAATACCGTATCTACCAGTCTGCCCATTGCCTCATTGATCTTTGAAGCAATATCCTTTGCTCCGATATGAAGCTTATCTCCTTTTAGATAGATATCCGCATTTTTTAGAGATTGCTCCAGGAAGATCCGGGCGTTTGCGCTCCTCTCCCGCATCTCCACCTTTTTGATTTCTCTTATTTCCATATGCCTTGGGAGGACGTTTGCTGTATTGTTTTTTAAGTATTTCTCGATCTTCAAAGCACTTTTTACTTCATCCAGAAATGTCCTATCATCAGGAAGGACCACTATCACACAGGGGCTTTGGCCGCTCATCATCCGTAAGGTTGCCTCATCCATTGCATTCTCATAATTGGGGGTTAATATTTTAAGTGAAATATCGAAGTTTTGATTTGTTTTATAGGGCCTGTCGTCGACGGTTTGATTAAATCCGAATGTATAGCGACCGTTGAAAGCAGGGTAGCGATACTTATTTTCTCCGTAAATTCCATCAAAGATCATTTCAGATACTTTGCCGATAATCTCAGGCGTTTCTAAGTTTTGATTATCAATTTCCCTGTTTATTTCCTGTTCTTCGTTTGTTAGAAACACATAGACGGTCCCGTTTTTTTGGATCAGTGTCTGGGATATAAGGCGCTTCAACGCTTCTTCTACTTTCTCTTTGAGGCTGATCCTATCGCCATCTATATGAGAAACCATCAGGCTGGTAATGTTCTCAACATTGGCCTCAATCTCTTTTACATGCTTAACCATGAAAAGGACCTTGAGCACGTTCACATCGAAGCACTCTTCATCCTTATCCGGGTTTATGTATTTATTATCCAAGGCCCGACTGATAACTCCTTTGTGGCTATGGTCCAAGAATTCTTCAAGGGCATCGTAAAACATATTAAAGGGAACAATGGCTCCCTCGCTCTCATCCTTTAGCCTCTCGGCAGATTCTTTAAAAAGGGCAAGCATGGAGCGTTCCCCTTCAGCCAAATGCTTTCCGCTGGAACTATGAGTCCTTATAGCGGTTAAAACGCTTCCAAGAAGATTGAATTGATAAGGAACGAAAGGATATACAGCAGCAAAGTTATCTCTGTCCAAGTAAAGCTTCTTTTCTATGCCGTCGTTAAATAGAATGAGGTTTTTAATTATAGTCTCTTTTTCGTCGTAAAGTAGTTTTAATGTCTGCTTTCCGCTTTCGGTCTTTTTCAGTATTCTCTTTTTGATGACTTCATCCACATTAGCGGAAGAAAGGGATAGTCTTGTGTCAAAGCGTCCCTGAATTTTAGAAAAATCGTTGCCTCTTACCTCGGTAATTTTGTCGATGTCCTGTTGGCTGGTTACTACGATCCAAGCCTTGCCGCCGGAAGCCGTTCCCAGATCCTCTGTAACGGTCTGCAGGTTTAGCATGAGCTTTGAATCTTCACCTATGTACTGACCGATTTCATCTACCAAAAACACTACGTGATGATTGTTTCCCTTTTTATCGATATGCTGCTTTACCATCTGTGCAAATGAGGCTACATCAATGTTGTAGGTTCCCGTTGCACTTTCGCACCAGTTCTTTGCAGCATCCATGCTCATATAATCGATTGCAACTAAGGCATCACAGATCTGATCCTGAATAAATCTGAACTGATGCCTGGATTCCATCCATCCCTTGCCCCGGATCTCTGCAAAGGCCTTTTGGAACTCTTCATATCTTCCTTCTTCCGACAGATGTCTTTCCAGATCTGCTATAAAGGGGTTGGCGCCATAGTAGCCTAAATGCTGGTTAAACACCTTTAAGAACACAGAAAGAATTGCTTCCTTATTGTTCTGCGAATCTGCCATGCCGCTTTTGGAATCGATGTTAAAGAGGATAATGTCGGCAGGCGCGCTTGCAGCAAGCTTTATGTCCCCAAGGACCATTTCATCCTTTATTTTCTTATCCTCAATGAAATACTCTATGGCGGCCTTCCCATCAACTACTCTGTTTTCCAAAAGATATGACAGGATTTTAAGAAAGTGAGATTTACCGCTTCCGAAGAAACCTGATATCCAGACTCCCATCTTGTCGGTGTTGCCCACGATGCCTTTTTTATAGCTCGAGAAGAAGTCGGCAAAGTGCTTCTGTAATTCCCTGGTTACGACGTATTCTTCAAGCTCCTGCCTGACGTTTTCATCGTCACCCTGACCGACTTTAATAACGCCTTTTAAATCTCTGTCGATTTTCTTTTGAAACATGTTCCTTATATACATAGCCTGTCTCCTTTTATTCTACGAGTTTGAAAGCTCTGTAATAATTGTCGTCTTTCGTTTCAGAAAAAAGCATTAATGATTGTCCATCATATTTTCCCGGAAAGAACATGATGACGGGAACATCATCTATGAACTGATGCAAGTTATTGAGAATCTTATGAGAGCGGAGCATAGGAAAGCATTTTCCAACACCTTTTATGAATACGATTGCATCCTTCGGTGTATTGTTTTTAATGTGGGCAAGAACCTCATTGCTTTGGTTGTCCTCTTCCATTCTGAGCATTTCGTTGACAGCTTTGGTTATCTCCTGAAAGCCTTTTGATTTTTCCATCTCAATGCACAGATCAAGAAAGCCTTCGCGAAGGAGGCAGTCAATAATAATATCATATAGATCAAAGACGACTATTTGAAAACCATGGCTGCCCTTTGAATATTTCGCCACAAGGTAATCTATCCGCTCTCTCACCAGCAGTTCATATTCAGCAGGGTAGTCGTATATATAGTATGGGACTTCATTCCCAAGGCCTTTGTTTTTTCCAAAGCCCGGTTCTTTAATGATATCTTCAAGCTTATTTAATCTTATTTCCTGCTTTGTTGTCATCAGTTCACCCCCGTGAGAGCTTTTACAATATTTCCATCTCCGTTATCCTTTAGGTTGTTTACAAGTGCCGCATCCAGTATGGGGGGCGTTATTTTCTTCGTTTTGCCGCTGACGGTGAGAAGACCCGAATCCTTTAAAAAGTTCATATATGCGCCTCTTAGTCTTTTTAAAGTGACGTCGGTCCATTTACTTATATCCTCATTCTGGTTCCGTTTATTTTTAAAGAATATATTAATATCACCGGCTGTAAGCTCAGGCACACCCAACTGAACTTTCTCGCGGTAAACCTCATAAAGAAATTCAAAAAACAGTCTGTTTTTCTTTGCGATTGAAATAAGGTTGATGATCTTTTGGTTATTGAGGTCTGCATTAAGAAATATCTCAATCAGTCCTTCGTCAAGCACATCAACCCTGCTTTTTAAATACCCGTAGTTCCTTAGAGCCCTGTATTCTTTGGATATTCCAAGCAGGTTCTCGTTTATACATAAATCTTTGATTTCATCCCAAGCCTTGCCTTCATGCCTTAGCTTAATAATCTTCTTAAATTCGACAAACCAAAACGCTTCCGCGACAAGACCCGAGCTGTATTTCTCCATAGAGCATCCTCCGCGTGTCAAAAGGGTAGCGACATCATCATGTCGTTACCTTTTTATACAAATAATTACAACCTGATTATACTATTTGTTATTCATTCTTTCAAGGCAATCGGCTTAATATAGACAGAGCACAAGACAGAGGACAGAGTTTGGCGAAATTGAAATGCAGCATAAAAAGTCGAATTCTGGCTTATTTGTGCTATTGATAGCACAAACTTGATTTATCAAAATTTTTATGCTATGCTGTTTGCGGAGGTGATACTATGCTAAAAAGTGGAAGCGAACTGCGAAGCCGCAACCTTTATCTGCATCGGCTGATAGCATTTCAGGACGCTGAGCCTGTGAAAATCATAACGGGAATCCGACGCTGCGGCAAGTCCAGCCTGCTGAAACTGATGGCGCAGCATCTGCGCAATAACGGCGTTGCGGAAGAGCAGATCATCGAGCTCAACTTTGAATCAATGGAGTTTCGGAGAATGGGCGTGGAAACGCTGTATCAATATGTGAAGGAGCGCCTTCCAGACAGAAAACGCGCCTATCTTTTCTTTGACGAGATCCAGCGCATTGAGCAGTGGCAGGATGCGGTTAACTCCTTTCGCGTAGATTTTGACTGTGACATTTATGTGACCGGATCAAACGCTTACCTGCTTTCTTCGGAGTATGCGACTTATCTTGCCGGGAGAAGTGTTGAGATCAAAATGCTTCCCCTCTCTTTTCGCGAGTTTCTTGACTTTCATGGCTATACCGTTCGAGAACGCAAAAGCCCAAAAGGCGGGATCGGTAAGCGTATTTATGATGAGGACGGAGAAAGCTATGAGCCGAAAGAACTGCTGGAGGCCTATCTGAAGTTTGGGGGAATGCCCGGAATTGCAGATGTTGGGTTGAACACTGACAAAGTGCTGACCCTACTGGACGGTGTATACTCTACCGTTGTCGTGCGTGATATTCTGGAGCGCGAGAGGCGCAGAGGGCAGCGGCAGATCACGGACCCGGATCTGCTGAGAAAGGTCATCATGTTCCTTGCCGACAATATTGGCAACATTACGTCTATAACATCCATCAGCAATAAGCTTGTCCATGAGAAGCTGCTTGACAGCAACAGGAACGGCAATCCGTCCGTTCACACCATTCAGGCCTATGTTGCTGCGCTGCTGGAATCCTATGTGTTTTACGAAATAAAGCGTTTTGATATTAAAGGGAAAGAGTACCTGAAAACCCTCGGAAAGTATTACATTGTGGATATCGGGCTACGCAATTATTTGCTTGGTTTCCGCGATATGGACACCGGACATATCATCGAAAACATCGTTTATTTTGAGCTACTGCGCCGTGGCTATGATGTCGCAATCGGAAAGGTCGCCAATAAGGAAGTGGACTTCATTGCTGCCAGCGCCGATGAGAAGAAGTATATTCAGGTAACGGAGTCCATGAACGATCCCGGGACAAGGGAGCGGGAGCTTGCCCCGCTTCGCGATATACGAGACAATTACGAAAAGGTTGTCATTGCCGGTAACACTGATCATCCCGTAACACAAGACGGAATAAAGATTGTTAAGTTGACAGATTTTCTTTTGGACAGCTGATATGCCCCCGCCTCAATGTGGGAAGCAGTGTGGGAGTAAAGTCCGAAAGTATTGTGAACAACACAAAAGCGCCCAAAACCAAGTGTTTTTAATAGGTTATGGCGTTTTTGTTATTATATGGTTTTTTATTGTGCTAATTTGACATGTTTTGACCTGGTAGGTGTGGGAATTGGTGTGGGAGTTTTTTTGCTTGAATGGTGGATAATATAAGTCTTGACGGGGGCTCTGTCCTCGGCTCCCGAGGTTTATCGTTTTTTTTCCAAGGCGGCAAAAAAAGCGACGGTTTAAAAAAAGAATCCGCCGCCATGCAAAACCTCCCTCCTTTCCCACTTGACTTTTGTAGAAAGAATCGTGAAGAATATATTTTACACATTACATAGAGCAAATCGCATACCAAAAAAAAATGCGTGAAGAATGGGCATTTTCTGCGGTTTCTCTAGCTTAAGGGATAAAAAAGAATTACCAAAAGGTAAATTCATTTACCTTTTGGTAAAAATAAATTAACAAAATTATCTCTTTGTTTCGAACTTATAGACAGAAGAAATGGACTGAGAAAGAGCAGGATGCGACAGCCCGTTTTACACTTGATTAGTCCGTCACTTTAACGAGCACATAGGCCGCATAGTCAGCATAGAAATCATTTTCTCCAATATTTTCCATGGTAATGTTCTGGAAGATTATCTTTATCTCCGCTCCGTTTTCTGTTTTCACATGGGTCATCTCATTAGGAGGAAGCATGTCTTTCCCTCCAAGGGATTTATTTTTCATGGATTCCGCATAGTCAAGCAAGCTTAACTCAATTAACCGGATGCCGGACTGATCCTGCACTGTAAGCTCCATATCGCTCCTGCTGATACGGTTGGCGGTTAATGTATAATTTTTGTCATCGATTTCAAAGGCGAAATCTTTTTTATCGTTAACATTCATGTGGGAACTGACAATCATCGATACATCATAGCCGGATATATCCAAAGGTATCCCTGTGTCGAGAGCGGCATAGAAAAACCGATAATCGTCATTGGGTTGATAGTAATAAGAGGGGTCAAAGCCAAAGTTTTTTTTCATATCCCGATACATCTCAAAATCTTTGGGAAGCCAAGAAATATATTCTGTAGAGCTATTATTCTCCAGGTACTGAATAATATTGGTAACCTCTCTTTTAGTTTCATCGGAAGCCTTAGGTTTTGAAATTAAAACTCCTTCGGATAACATGCCTTCGGCTTGCAGGATCCCCTCGATCCGGTTGATCTGACTATTCCGGGATACGGAGAAGGCGTCAATAGGAGGAATTATCGAGAAGATGGCAAAAGCTGCCGCCAGTAGTGCGATATATCTATTCTTTGAAACTGATCTGAGGCTTAAAAATATGGCAGAAATTAATGAAAACACAGCAAATAGTGCCACGTAATAGCGCGATTCTGTAATTCCGTAAGCATTGATTCTGATCCAGACAGAAACCATCTGCATTATCACTATAGGGATCCAGACCTTTGGAAAGATAATGCGAAACAGATGAGCAAACCGGTTTTCAGGCAAACTGGCAAGCACAAAAAGCACAACCCCCGCAGCGGAATACACAAGAACCATGGGCCCAAGCTGTCCCGAAGGCCATTGTGTGGTGGCTAGTATTTTAATAAAATAGACCAGCAGTACAATTGTATATGCGGTAAAAAGAGGTATGGCAATATAGGAAACCAGGATTTCAAGGACGCGTGGGTATCCGGCGGCACTATCTATGCAGGCCTCTTTATCCTTACAGTCAGCCTGGAATATTGGGAGCCGGGACAGATAATAAATCGGAGCAAAGATGATCCAGATAACCGTCATCGAATACCCATAGGCATTATCGTCTACTCTAATGAGCAGGGTGTCCACTGCGAACAAAATAGCTGCTGTTCCGCCTGAAAGCACGGAGGAGAACAAAAATGATGTTATAAAGCTCTTAAAATGTATTAGCGATACCACATTGAAATCTGTCCTGCCACGAAACGCAGGGATCCATAGCACTGCACAAATCATGGCAAATACGGCAACTAAACTCCTAATGATTATCTCTGCACTGATTTCCGGAGCCGGCCAAAGAATTACGAAATAACCGGCTGTAAGCAAGGCGGCAACTCCGTAAACTAATAGTTTTGAGTTGGACAATCTGGAAAAACCCTCAAAAGAAAATTGCGCCACCATTCCGATAAAAGCACCTACTCCAAGGGTGAAAATCAACTTTTCTACATTCTGCGGAGCAGACTTATCAAGGCCGATCAGATAACATACTAAAGCTGCCGTCGCCGCTAAGCATAATACTGTAAAAGGGAAGCGGGAAACAGCAGCTGATATCCCGCTCGCCATTTTATTATAAATCGTTTTTAATCGTTTCATAATAACTCCTCTTTCTTCCCTCAAATAAACTATTTCCTATTTATAAATATTACTTTGCTATATTCTGTATATTATTATACCTCACTTCGATTGCATCAAACTGTACTATTTTACGACTATATCATCGGATAAGATTTGGATTTAACGAAATAACAACATAAACTCCATCGCCCGGAAAAGCAACGGGAATAGCCTTTTTTGATAAATTCCGTTGCTTTTCTTCGAATTCCTGCCCCTTTTTCGGGGTAAAAGCAACGGGAATTTGGTTTGTTCAACGTTTCCGTTGCCTTTTTTCGCGAAAAGGCAACGGAAACCTAACCTTTTCCTAAATTCCGTTGCTTTTTTGCTAAATTCTGCCTTTTTTATGGCTAAAAGCAACGCAAATCGGTTTTTTCCCCAATTTGCGTTGCCTCGGGTTGAGTACACTTTACTAACCTGCAGCAAATGCCCCTGCGCAGGCAGGTTTTCAGGCCCGTGGTCACGACCCATTCAAAGCCTTTCCCGATCATAGAGCCGGGTCATTTCCGCTATTTTCCCGGCAAGCCCGTCCGTCAGCTGCCCCGGGACCAAGCGCCACATCCAGTTGCCGCCAAGAGCCCCTGGAGTATTGGTGCGGGCGAAATCCGGCAGATCCAGATAATCCTGCATCTGTACGATGCAAAGATCTGCGGGGGAACCCATTGCTCCTCGAATGAACCCCCAATTCCATCCTTCTTCAGAGGATAAGCCCAGATATTTCTTTGCGTATATCCGTTCCTCTTCTTGTGCCTTGTCCTCAAACCAGCCTCTCACTGTGGTATTGTCGTGGGTGCCTGTGTAGACTACAGAATTTATATCATGCCTGTGGGGGAGATGGCTGCAGCGATTTCCCGAGCCGAAGGCAAATTGCAGCACATTCATGCCGGGAAAACCGGCTGCTCTAACCAGTTCGTGGACTTCCGGTGTCAGGCAGCCCAAATCCTCTGCAATAATGCAGAGCTTTGGGAATTTCTCTTTGATCCTCCCGATGAAATCCATGCCCGGGCCCGGCATCCATTCACCTTTCACCGCTGTAGCTTCTCCAAAAGGCACGCTCCAGTAGCTTTCAAAGCCACGAAAATGGTCCAGCCTCACAGCATCAAACATTTCCGAAGATGCCGCGAGACGCCTTATCCAAAAGGAATAGCCGTCTTTTTTCATCTCATCCCAATCGTAAAGGGGATTGCCCCACAATTGTCCTGTTTCAGAGAAATAATCCGGAGGAACTCCCCCTACTTTTAATGGCCTTCTCTCTTTATCATATTGCAATATTTCCGATGATGCCCAGGCATCTGCAGAATCCATGGATAAGTAAATTGGAATATCACCTATAAACTTTATCCCCTTTTGTTTTGCATATGACCGCAGTCCATTCCACTGACTGAAGAATAAAAATTGAATAAAGCAATGAAACAGAATATCTTTCTGCAGGAATTCCGAATACTTTTCAACAGATTCACGCCTGTACAGCCGAATGCCTGCATCCTCCCAATCCTGCCATGGCTTCATATCAAAATGCTGTTTCAGCGACATGTAAAGAGCATAGTCGTTTAGCCAGTCTGCATTTGCCTTGCAGAAATAATCAAAAGCAACATCATATTGTGGATCAAAACGGGAAAACCCTTTCCTGAGCAGCGATCTCCTCTGATGATATAGAATACCATAATTGACCTGTATCGGATCCTCACCTTGAGGCACAAGCTCGATTTCTTCACGGCTCAAGAGCCCACCCTCCGCCATAAATTCGAGATCAATAAAATAAGGGTTCCCTGCGTAAGCAGAAAAACTCTGATAAGGAGAGTCTCCGAAGCCCGTCGGACCCACCGGCAGCATCTGCCAGTATTCCTGCTCCGCCGCTACTAAAAAATCTATGAAATTGTATGCTTCCTTCCCAAAAGTGCCTATACCGTAAGAAGACGGCAGAGAAAAAACAGGAAGCAGGATACCGCTGCTGCGTTTCATCAAATACACCTTTCTATACGGATCTATACGGAGCGGCGGCACACCGCCGCGATACCATTTATTCCAGTTCAAACATTCCGGTATAAAGCTGGTAGTACTTACCCTTCTGGGCAAGCAGCCCATCGTGGTCGCCGCGCTCAATGATCCTGCCGTTTTCCAATACCAAAATAGCATCAGCATTCCGTACGGTTGACAGCCTGTGAGCTATAACGAAAACAGTCCTGTACTCCATGAGCCCGTCCATCCCCTTCTCAATGAGAGCTTCCGTTCTCGTATCAATGGAGCTGGTAGCTTCGTCCAATATCAGCACCGGCGGGTCGGCAACAGCTGCCCTTGCTATGGCAAGAAGCTGCCGCTGTCCCTGGGACAAATTGGCTCCGTCGGATGTCAATACTGTTTCGTAGCCTTCAGGCAAATGTTTAATGAATGAATGTGCATTGGCCAGTTTTGCCGCCTTTATCACATCCTCATCGGAAGCGCACATATTACCGTACCGTATATTCTCCATAACGCTCCCGGTAAACAAGTGGGTGTCCTGGAGCACCATTCCCAAAGAACGTCTCAGGTCATTCTTCCTAATCCTGTCCAGCGGGATTCCGTCATAAATGATCCTCCCCCGGGATATATTGTAAAAGCGGTTCAAAAGATTAGTGATAGTAGTCTTCCCTGCACCGGTCGATCCCACAAGGGCGATCTTCTGTCCCGGTTTGGCGTAAAAAGACACATCCTCCAGCACGTTTTTTTCTCCGTCGTAGCTGAATGTCACATTTTCGAAACGCACGTCGCCCCTTAATCTAATGTAATCAAAAGCCCCGTTCTCGTTCGGCCGCTTCCATGCCCACATGCCTGTGCGATCAGGGCAATTGACCAGAATCACATCCCCGTCATCGTTTTCCGGCTGTTCGTCTATCAGGCGGAATATACGCTCCGCTCCCGCAAGAGCATTCAAAACAGAATTGAAAAGCTGTGCCATCATAGTGACGGGATGGGAAAATGATCGGGTATATTGTAAAAAAGATGCTATAGTCCCGAGATCCATCCTTCCTGAAATGGCCATAGCGGCTCCGGACGCCGCGATGATGGCATAGAGAATATATGAAAGGTTGCTCATTACGGGCATCAGAATATTAGCAAAGGTATTCGCACTGGAAGCTGCTCTGCACAGCTCCAGGTTAAGCTCCTCAAATCCTTTTGTTATAACAGCCTCATGAGAGAACACCTTAACGACTTTTTGCCCTTCGATCATTTCTTCCACATACCCGTTGACCTTCCCCAGGGCTTCCTGCTGCCTTTTAAAATAGGCAGATATCCTCTTGCCGATGCCGGTGACAAGTACAAGCATCACAAAAAGCATCACAACCACCAGTAATGTCAGCAAAGGGCTTAGATACAGCATCATCACAAAAGCACCTAATACTGTAATCGAAGAGGAAATGAGCTGAGGAAATCCCTGTGACATCATCTCTCTTAAGGTATCCGTATCGTTGGTAAAATGGCTCATTAGTTCGCCGTGGGTATGATTATCGAAATAGCTGACAGGCAACATTTCCATATGAGTGAAAAGATCCCGGCGGATCCTGTACAATGTCCCCGTAGCGATATTTATCATAAGCCTGCTGTATGCGTAAGTTGAAAGTGCCCCCACCATATAAATGCTCCCCATTAAAAAAAGTAATCCTGCGAATCCTGACAGATCCGGATTTTCTTTTCCTATGAAAGGAACGATATATCCATTTATCAGCGGTTTCAGCAAATATGTCCCCGCAACACCGGCTGCGGAGCTGACGATGATTGCCAAAAAAACAAGTATAAGAAGCAGACGCTCGCCCTTCATATAGGTCAAAAGCCTCTTTAAAGCCTTCCCTGCGCTCTGTGGTTTTGCCATGGCGCCATGATGCCTTTGCCCCGGTCCGCCTCCCGGCCTCGGTCCAAATCTCGTTCCAGGTCTCTGCCCCTGCTCCGCCTTCGCTGCCGCCATGTCAAGCTGCCCCTTTCTGCTGGGATTCGTATACTTCCCTGTAGATGAGGTTTGTTCCGAGCAACTCTTCATGGGTGCCCACAGCATCTATTTTGCCATCATCCATAACGATGATTTTATCTGCATCCATTACTGAAGCTATCCTTTGAGCAATAATTATTGTAGTGGTGCCTTTCAGTTTTTTTGACAAGGCGCTGCGGATCTTCATATCGGTGTTTGTATCCACAGCACTGGTGCTGTCGTCAAGGATTATAACTTTAGGTTTTTTTAACAGAGCCCTTGCTATGCATAACCTCTGTTTTTGCCCGCCGGACAGGTTTACACCCCCCTGCCCCAGTATTGTATCATAGCCCTGTGGAAAAGCCGTGATGAAATCATGGGCGGCAGCTGCTATACAGGCTTCTGTTATTTCATCATCGGAAGCTGCCTGATCGCCCCATTGCAGATTCTGTCTTATCGTGCCCGAAAAGAGGACATTGTTTTGCAGCACTATGGCAACGGAATCGCGGAGTTCACGGAGGGAATAATCCCTCACATCGATCCCTCCCAGCATTACTCTGCCTTCCCGTACATCGTAGAGCCTCGGGATCAAGTGCACAAGGGTGCTTTTTCCC
>Ga0302241_1001857_pt1 | contig 14034 bp, 8 predicted proteins | sample AAG_UR_Arg_MG_FD_193532 | JGI IMG/M metagenome (GOLD analysis project Ga0302241, IMG submission 193532) | Enriched activated sludge microbial communities from anaerobic digester in WTTP, New Holstein, Wisconsin, United States - AAG_UR_Arg | ecosystem: Engineered > Bioreactor > Anaerobic >... | reverse complement strand
GTCTTATTTCCTCCAGACTGTTACATCCCTGAAACCTTTTACCCATTCCATTTCCATCTATATGAACTATTGCAATATGACTGTCTTTTTCTTTTATCTGACCTAATTCTTCTAAATCATCTGTAAAGGTAAAATCTTCTTTTAGTAAATCACTGAATTTATTTATAAGTTCTTTTTTAGCTTCTGCAGAGGCTTCAATTTTTGCATTTGTAACAGAGGAAATATATTTCTTTTCAGAATAATTCCATATTTCCATAGAATATCCACTCCGGGAACATTCTGCGGTTATTCCATGCCTGGGTAAAATAGTTTGAGGAACATATTTTGCTTTGTTATTTCTTAAAAGTTTAAACAGTTCTTTTAATGACTCTTTAAATTTTTCCAGATCAAATTCTTTATAAGCTATTGCTGTAGCTATTCCGGGAGTATCAATCAATAAGATTTTAGTCCATTCCTTGATAAAATCTTTTGCTTTATTTTCTTTTTTAAAGAATAAAAGCGCATTACCTCCACCAATATATCCTGCTTCAAAGGGATGAGTTTGAATCAGTAATTTTTCCGGATTATTTTTCCATGCATTCAGGTCAATTTTCAGCTCAGGAAAAATTCCTGCAAATGCCTTATTAAGTAATGAGTCGTAAATTTCCTGTACCAGATAAGAAGCACCAAGGTTTTCTTTTAGCTTATTACTTCCAAAAACATATTTTTGAATTGACACAGTATCAATTAAAACTGCATAACATTTCATATTTAACCTCCATAATTAATCACTGATAAAGTCCTGAACTTTATCAAGCAATAATTTTTCTTCTAAATCATCTATACCAAGAACTATTATGTTACTGCCACTTCCTGTATCTAATTGAAGCTCTTTTTCCAGGGTTTCTCTATCATGTTTTTTTGCACAGCATATTAAAATAGCTTTTCCTTCATCTCCACCGATCTGCCTTGCTCTCAGGATAATTTCGAAACCTTTACTTTTGCAGAGTTTTTTCTCATTTGCTGTGGTGCATGAAATTCCAATAAGTTGATATCCTTTAACTAACACTATATCCAGTTCAAAAGTTGTTGGCCATCCATCTTTGCTGATAACACGGTTTCTTTGTATTTCAATATTTTTATCTTTTAAACTACTTTTAAATATTTTATATAAATAATCTTCAAGCCATCCTCCATCGAGAAATTTTATGGTATCTTTACAATTTCTGTTGCTCATATCCCGGCCTATAAATTCTCCGGTGGCATCAAATAAACGACAGTCTTCAGGTAAACTTTTAATGATTGATAAAAAAGCCTTATTGGGAATAAATTTTTTTAATCTATCCATATCTAAATCTTTTTTCTTTTCTGCCAGACCACCTTTGCCATATTTATTTAAAAAGAGGTTCCTGTTATAACCATGTTCTATATCGAAGTATTCCTTTAGCTGTCCCCTGGAAATTAATTTTCTGAATTCTTCTATTGCGTCAGTAAAATTTATTTCTGATATCTGGCTTTTTTTATTAAATCCATGAAGATCTATGATGTCCTGAAAAGATATAGAGATTTTATCCCTTAAATCTTCTGTAATTATATCTTCTTCATCATCTATGATTCTAAAACTCCTTGCATCAAGATATGAAAAAGATTTTCTCTTTATTTTATTTGTTTTTTCAATTATTCTGTAAATATGTGTCCCCATCACCTTTGTGCCTCCTGTATAGTTCAGATTAAGTGAACAACCAGGTGATAAATTATCTATACACTGTTCTGTAAGATTTTTTTCTATAGATTTAGCTCTGCTTACATTGGATAGAGAAACGAATTCAAAAGATATATTTTGACTATCAGGTTGATTTTGTATAAGTTTCTTTAAATTTTCAGCCTCTCTATATGTACCTTTTTGATTTATATCATTTCTTTTTTCTGAATGTATAAGCCATATTCTTTTCAGCTCTGAATTGTATTTTAAAAAGTATTTTGCTACAATAAGATTAGGCAGGGGATTTGTACCAATAAGTAATAATAGATCTGAAAAATTCGAACTCATAAAATTTTTCCTTTCAATCTTCATTGAATGCTACTTCTTAATAACTCTTATCAACTCTTTTTTAATTCTGACTCCAGTTCTTCAATAGCCGGCAAATTACTCTTAAGATCTTCAGGTAACATCTTTGTTAACAAATAACTGCTAATTCCAACAGGCTTATTAAGATCCCTTACTGCATATTCTACGGTAATTTTATCTCTCGATTTACACATTATAATGCCTACAGTCTGATTATCTGCCGGATGTCGTAACAGATCATCTACTGCAGATAGATAGAAATTCATCTTCCCGGCAAATTCAGGCTCGAAATCAGTCATTTTTAGGTCTATTACCACGTAAGAACGAAGCTTTAAATGATAAAAGAGCAAATCAATATAGTAATCTTTATTTCCTATTTCCAGATGATACTGACTGCCAACAAAGGCAAATCCTGAACCCAGTTCAAGGAGAAATTCCTTTATATGATCGAGTAAAGCTTTTTCCAACTCTCTTTCTGAGGCATCTTCTCCCAGGTTTAAAAAGTCAAATACATAGGGATCTTTTAATATTTCTCTGGTCATGTCAGATTGGGGAACGGGGAGAGTCTGCTCAAAGTTTGTTATGGCCTGTCCCTGTCGATGGTAGAGACCACTTTCAATCTGATGAACCAGAACATTTCGACTCCATCCGTTTTCAATGGTTTTTCTTAGATACCATTCCCGCTCGATATGGTTTTTTATATAATCCAATATTCGGACATTATGCCCCCAGGGAATTTGTGCAACAACCTGTTGCACAAATGATTCATCTTTATATTCTCTTGCCATAGTCGTCATATATTTAAGATTACGGGGAGAAAACCCTTTTATATCAGGGAATTCATTCTTGAGATCCGATGCAATACGGTCAATTATCTTTGCTCCCCAGCCCTGCGAAGATTGACGTTCCAGTATATTCCGGCCAATATCCCAGTAAAGAAGAATTAATTCCCTGTTTACAGATAGACTGGCCCTGAGTTGTGAAGAGCTTATCCGTAATTTTAGCTCCTTTAAAAATGCTCCATAGCCAGATGGTAGATTGTTTATTTGTGTAGCAGATTGCTGCACAATATCTGTTTGTGAAGATTGTTGCCTTTTTTCATCTTTCCCATATCTATTCACCGTCTTCTGTTTCCGACATAATCTGAATACCTCAATTAATTGTATAACCTCTTATACTCCCGAAACCTCACATACCTGAAAACATGCCTGTTCACAATCTTCCCATCCTCTTCAATCTGTTCATAAACCCTCTTTGTAGTCGAATAAACCGGCACAATCCCTTCCCTCAGGCACCAGTCCACCAGAGCAAAGGTCATGCCGAACTCTCCCTGAATAAGTGCAAAATCGCCTTTCTCTGCATGATTTTTGATCCATTCAATAAAAAATCCGGCTTTTTCATCTATTTCACCTTCCGGGGATATCTGTGACCAGAGGGACTGAAGATCATTCGGGAGAGATATGAATTCCTTTACAGAAAGATTTTCTTCTCCTTCTTCTTTCTGCTCGGCAGTAAGGTTGTGGGAAAATATTAAGAGCATTCTTTTCATCTTTTATAACTTCCCTGTTCTGTTAGTTTTATATATCTATACTTTTGTACTTTTTAAACAAAGCCTTATTCGACATGGTTCGAGAAGTATAAAAAAATATCCTGCTATTACAGGATATTTTTTATACCTCTCGAACTATGCCCAAATATAATATTAAGGTGAAATTTATATAAGTGAAAATAGCATATGTCTATTTGCTTTTATTATCTGTAAGAAAGAATGAGTGAGATAAAGAGGATGAAATTGGTATTACTTAAGAAAGCAGATCTTCCACTGGAAGTGGTAATTCTGTTGATTGGCAGCATGACCATGATGATTACAGGGATTCTCCTTTTTCCTGTGTCTGAAGGCTCCCTCCCTTATTATGAAAACGGTCTGTATGGATTGCTTCTGGTTATATTTGCCCTGCAGATAATAACACTTGGGAAAACGCCCTTTGGAGAGATGGGAAGATCAGGGGTTTTACTTGTGGCAGGTGTGATGATTGCTGCTGCTGGTATGGTTACCTGTTTTATCCCGATTTTTAAACAACTTCCACGGATACTGCTGTTTCTGTGTTTTGGGCCTGGAGGTTTTCTACTGCTCATACAGATGTGCTTTCTCAGAGATAAACTCAGAACCTGGGTGAAATACGGCGGGATTTTCTGGCATCTCATATCCGGATGTTCTGCTGTCTATGTGCTGTCTATTCTGATTGCACTGTTTCTCTGGAAACAAAATCCGAACACAATACCTATGGCGGCAGTTGTGATTCTGATTTATGGGCTTGCCATCTTCTATCTTGCCTGTGTAATCCATAAAATCTATCGTAAATATCCGGAGGCGGAGAAACCCGCCGGAAAGGATATTGAATTTTCCACAGATCAGGCTATGCTTCTCCTTATAGGTGTTTTTATGCTGCTTCTTGGCTTACTGCTTATTCCTGTAAATCTGGGTTTCCTGCCTTTTTCTAAAAATGCCCAGCTTGGCCTTCTTATGGTGATTTTTGCGGTTCAAATGCTTGCCGCCGGCAGTACGCCGATTGGTGTTTTCCCACGATCATGGCCGGTAATAATCGGGGGGATTTTATTTGCGGCCATCGGAATTGTATCCTGTATTATTCCAGAAATTCTTGTTGCCCAATTGACGGTACTTGTGGGCGTGCTCAATATACTGGGGGGTATTATTACACTGGTGAAAATATGCCTTTCCCGTAAAACCCCGTCAGAAGTCCCACCTGCTCCTGCTTCTTCTGTGGTGGCAAAACTTTTTACAGTTAATCTGACTATGAATCTGTTGCAGATCCTATTCGGCACATCCATGCTTATGCCCAATCTGGTTCCCGGACTTATCATCGGTGTGATTCTTGCCGCAAATGGATGTGTTCTTTTATATCTATTGCATATTCTGATTGTATTGGATATAATAAAGAGAAATATTACAGCAGGGACATGTAATTAAAGTAACACTATCAGTATTAGAAAGGAGATTTTAAATATGAAGGAATATTATGAAAACAGAGTCGCAGTCGTAACAGGTGGAGCATCCGGTATTGGACTTGCATTGTGTGAAATGCTTCTCTCACTCGGGGCAAAAGCTGTAGTTATGGCAGATTTAAATGATGAAAAACTGAAAATAGAAAGGGCAAGACTTGAGACTACATACCCGGGAAAGGTAATGGGAATAAAAACCGATGTAGCTAAACAGGAAAACGTTTCTGACATGATACGTCAGGCATCAGAGTTCGGAGGCGGGCAGATTCATTTTCTTTTCAATAATGCCGGACTCGGTCTGGTAAAAGCTTTTGACGAGACAACAGATACCGATTGGAAATTCGCCTTTGATGTAAACTTTTTCGGTCCCTTATACGGTATCAGGGCAGTATTACCCATCATGCGTGCTCAGGGCGGAGGACATATTGCAAACACTGCCTCAGGTATCGGTTTTGTCCCTATGGCCTTTCAGAGTATGTACAGTGCCACCAAAGCAGCATTAATAGGGCTTACCGGCTCCTTACGCTATGAGCTCTGGGATGAGAATATACGGGTTTCCACCATTATTCCCGGCACTGTTGCCACTCCCATCTGGGATGCAACCGGAAGTGTTCCTGAGTCTGCCATAACTCCGGAGGAATCCGCCCGGGGTATTCTCAAAGGACTTGCGGCAAACGAGAGAATCGTCATTATTACCGAAGACGACAGGGATGGTGCAATCAATGCCTTCCATCCTGAAGCCGCCAGGGGTATGGATGAATATCTTTTGAATGTTGCCAGAAAAAGAAGAAAAGGAGAAGTTGCTATTTAGAAGTGATAATACATAAGTGAACAGTGAGCAGAAAAGTTGTCTGAAATTATTTACAGGTAAGAAACATTCTACCTGGCTGCAGTTACCTGGATATTAATTTTAGCGTTAATCTGAATTTTTGATTCTATTTTAAAGGCATAAAGTATGTACTTTTTGAGGTTTTAAGTATTAAATAAAGTTGAACTATGCCGATGGTAGATTGGTATCAATCCTCCTTAAAGATAAACCCTGGAGGAGACTCCTTTGCCGGAGGTGGTGGAGGCGGTATATAGGGTTTAATATAAGGAGCAGAATAGGTATAAGTTTCTATATAATATACGGATGGTGGTTCAGGGGGAAGAGGTTTTTCTATAGAAGGCTTATCTTTTGTAAGTGCATATGGTTCATAAAGAGGTATTGACTGTTTCAAAAGCATTTTTAAATGATAACAACCTGCTTTAAACTTATCCAATTTTTCATAAATAACTGCCAGTTCCACTCTGCTATCTTTATCTGCGGGATTTTTACTACATAACATTTCAAGATCATAAATTTTTTGTTTACCTTTATCTTCAGGGGATATATCCTTTATATTCCTATATCCTTCTGTAATGTGTAAAGCAAGTTTATACCTCAGATAGGCTTCTTTTTTATCACCGAGCTGATCATATATCTCCCCTACTCTGATATAACAATCCCTTTCTTTTATACCGTTATTTAAACACTTTTTATAATACTGAATAGATTCTTTAAAGGCCCCTTTTGCCTGATATGCCAGTCCCAGGGAATAATAGGCATAGGCCATGTTGGGAGAAACTTTTATGACTTTCTTGAATTGCTCTATGGATTTATCATATTTCTTCTGTTCATAATAAGAAACACCCTGCATATAATATTCATCAGCATAATTATGCTTTGTCAGGTTTTCTATCTCAGGATTTATATAGGGAGTGGAAGTAACAGTGGGTCCCGAAGAGAAGGACTCTACGGAAACCGACAGATCAGCCGTCCCCCATTCCTCTTTCGGAAGATAAGAAAGTTTATCCTGAAGTTTTTTTAAGAAATTCCCCGGAGATTTTATTCTGGTAAAATCTTCCTTGCCGGAAATATCGAGGAGATCATTAAATAAGTCATCACAGGTAGCAGCTATAGCCTTAATCTTCTCTGTTCCACCGGGAGGGGTAATTATTATTTTCCCCATATTAAAACCGGGTATCTCATATCTCGAACCACCTAATGCCTGAAAATCGGGATGAGATTTATTGGGGAATAATACTATCCATTCACCTGCGGTAGTTATACGGATTAAAATAATATTACAGTCCTTACTGGCAGCCATATAAAAAACTATATCATCTCCCTCTACGGCGGCATTCTGTTCTTTATTTGTTCTCATTTCCAGATAAAGGGAAGAATCTTTATTATTTATGGAATTAAATATATCAATATCAGATGCCACAGAGATATTCAGGGATAATAAAATAAATAAAAGAATGTATATACATATTTTCATAAAATCACCTCTAAAAGCGTGAAGGGTGAAGCGTAAAGGGTGATCTGTAATTTATTACAAACATATAGTAATGTACGAAATCTTCTCACGTCTCACTTCTCACTCATATATTCCTTTGCTTCCGAATTATTCGGATCCAGCTTCAGGGCCTTTGAAAAAGCATCTTTTGCTTCTGTCTCCTTACCCTGAGCATCATAAGTTTTTCCAAGCCAGATAAAAGCTTCAATATATTTAGCATCACTTTTTATAGCACTGTTAAAATTAGCAGTGGCTTTTTCATAATCCTTATTATCAAAAGCAACAATCCCCAGACAAAAATAAGCAGGGGCATAAGATGAATTAATTTCAAGAGCTTTATTGTATGCTTCTAAAGCTTTATCTAATTTACCCTCACTGTAATAGGCATCTCCTTTATGAAGATATGTCGCTTCCTTTGAAGCACCTTCCATATCTTTTACCTTATCACCTGTACCCTGAAGAACAAAACCTCCTGAAGAATAGGAAACAGCAGTTGAGGAAGTGAGAATTCTTTTTAAAACCTCCAGTTTAACCTTTGCAAGTTTTTCAGGAGTAGTACCTTCTCTTTCGGAGGCTTTCTTTGTAATAGTCATTATTACCTGACCGGAAGAAGATTTTAACACAACCTCTCTGTTAACCTTACCTGCTTCAATCTCATATGGTTTAAGGCCATCGGCAATCATATTCTGCAATCTCCCTGCCACTATTTTTGCTCTTTCTACAGGTGAAAAGCCTCCTGTAGAATCCTGAATTTCAAAAACAGGTTCGGAATTAAGGATTACTTCTCCGAAGGTCCCTCCGGGAACTTTTTTCTCTCTTGATGTAACTACCACTTTAACACCGTAAATATAATATCTGGCAACTACAAAATCAGGGTTTTTGGGATCTATCTCAAGAGCTTTCGTAAAATATTCTTTTGCTTTATCTTTATCACCCATATTTATATAAGAGAGACCAATATTATAAAAAACAGGAGCTTTTCTATCGGAATACAAAAGACCTTTTTCAAATTCATCAATGGCTTCCTTAAACTTTTTCCCGAAGACATAAATGGTGGCAAGGTTATTATGGGGATTACCAAAGGTAGGGGCAATTGTTATAGCTTTCCTGTAAAGCTCTTCTGCTTTTCCTATATTACCTTTATCCAGATAAGCATTACCGAGATAATTCATTAAGACAGGATTATCCGGATCAGAGGAAAGCATACTCTCATAATTCTTAATAAAATCATCAAGTTTACCTGTTTTTCTGGCTGTATATTCAAAATATCTGTGGGCATCCAGGAAAGCAGTATCACCTTTAATGGAATTAAGGAAAAAACCATAGGCTTCATCTATACGATTCTGCTCATATAAACGGAGGCCTGAAGAGAACTTCTCAAAGGAAGCCATACTCTGTGTAGGCATAAAATATAATTTAGTTTTTACATCATCAGAAACAGGGGTTTTAAAATAATTTGCTATTTTTATGGCAAGCTGACCCTGAAGGTCAAAAAGATGATCCATATTACCATTTAAGGTTTCTTCAGCTACTACAGTTCCATTTTTAACTTTAAACAGTTGATATGTTACCTTTACCATATTATTCTTTTCTTTCAGAGTACCACTTACAAGATAATCGACACCAACAGTTTTACCGAGAGTCTGTCCCTTGCCGGCATCAAACTTCTGATTAATATTAAGACCCATCTCATTCATAACAGGTCGTAGAGATTCTCTTTGCATAACATTTACATTATCAAGTTTTGTGAGTTTTTCTGAAAGAGTCTCAGAAAAACCTGCTCCTATAAACGCTTTAGAACCATCACCATAAAAATTCACCACTGCTACATTTATATTCTGTGTGGCCATAGCAGATGACAAAAGTATAAAGATAAGAGTTATAGTAATGAAAATTGATATAAATTTCATAAATAGAACCGCCTTTCAGAAATATTTTAATATGCAGATATTATTATAATTGAAAAGGCAGGAAAAGTAAATCGTGAGACGTAAAATGTGAGACGTAATATATAATTTAGCATGAACTATAGTACGTTAAGTAATCTTTTCACTTTTCACTATGTTAATCGTATCAATTCTGAACCATTACTGAGTACCGCAACAGACAAGTTAGTATCCATCTCACAAGTCTGTCCCTGTCCGGGCTCTTACGCAAAATCTATGATCCTGTTACAATGAAATCTGTTATTACAGAATATACAGTTTTGTATTTATTTAAGTTATAACTTTATTTAACAAGTCTTAAAACACTTTACCATAACTTCCCCACTGCAATACAAAACGTCCTTTTGTATTGAATTTCTCTATCCTGTGATTTCCTGAATCTGTTATATAAACATATCTTTCATCAGTCCCTATGGCAACACCTGTGGGGCCGGAAAATTCACCGGCATTAATACCATAACTTCCCCATGTAGACATTTTTCTTCCTCTTGAGTCAAGTTTTACTATACAGGATTTACCAACATCCACAACAAAGGCATATCTCTGGCTATCTATAACAATATCTACTGGAGAAAGGAATAAATTTTTATCCCCTCCCGAACCGCCCCAGGCTTCCTGATACTGTCCTTCACTGTTAAACTTGACAATCCTGGCATTTCCAGAATCACAGACATAGATATTCCTGAATTTATCTACTGCAACACCACGGGGAATGGAAAGTTGACCTATACCTTTTCCTTTAATACCCCACAGAGTAATAAGTTTTCCTTCAGAGGTAAATTTTTCTATTCTGTTATTCTCTGTATCTGCTATAACAACTTCTCCTTCTTTATCAACAGCTATACCCTGAGGAAATCTAAAATCTCCATCCTTCTTACCGGATCTACCCCATTGAAGCATAAAGGTGCCATCATGCCGAAACTTCTGTATCCTGTGATTATTAGAATCAGTAACATAAAGATTTTTATCCTTATCGGCAGCAATATGGGAAGGTTTATTAAAACACCCTTCTCCTGTTCCCTCTTCTCCCCACTGCATAATAAATTTACCACTATCACTGAATTTCTGTATTCTTGAATTACCTGAATCCACTATATAGACATTACCACTGCCAAGTAATTCAATACCTACAGGATTATTTAAAAGACCACCGCCTCTGTTGCTGTAATTATAGGCCAGAACAGATACGGAAAGGCATAACAAGAAAATAAGAGAGAATACAAGATGTTTTTTCATAAAATTATACCTCCTTTTTAAGTAGTGAGAGGTGAGAGGAGACGTGAGAGTTAGCAGGTAATTCCTCACTTCTTTTCACTTTTCCCTTTTCACTTTTCCCTTCTTCTCACTTCTCACTATTTATTGTCCTTAAAAACAAAGGTCGAAAAGACTCTGGAAATACCTGTTTTTTTCTTTTCCTCCAACTTTTTCTTTATCAATCTAAGATATTCTGTAAGTTCTGTTTTGATTGAAGAATGTTCTGCACGATTAATAAAGTCCTCCAGTTTACTAATACCACGTTCCAGAGCATCTGCCTTATAATAAGCTTCTATAAGTGATCTGTAATACTTGAGATCATCTTTATTAAGAGATATAGCTATTTCAAGATGCTCAATAGCTTCAGTATACTTTCCTGCTGCTGTATATATCTGCCCCAGCAGCAATTCTGCTTCAGGCTGATTTTTATTATAACGGAGTGATTTCAAAAGTTCCTGCTGGGCAATATCAGGTTTACCGAATTTAAAATAAAGACTTCCCAGTAAAAAATAATACTCACCATACTGAGGATCCAAAAAAATTGCCTTTTTATATGCCTGTATGGCCATATTCAGTTTTTTTACCTTCTCATAAACCTGTCCCAGTATAGCAAACCCACGGGCATTTTTAGGATCATAAGTGACAGCTCTTTCCAGATATTTAACAGCATAATCCAGATTGCCCATATGAAAGTAACATTCACCGATTCCGCGGTTAGCATCTGGCATCTTGAGATCAAACTTCAAAGCTTCCTCGAAATACTTAAAGGCAAAATTTAGATTTTTTAATTTAATGTAAATTGTGCCCAGATCACAGTAAGTATTTGCCAGAGTTTGAGCATCACCGACTCCATACTGCTGTGCAAGGTTCACCACTTTTTCAAGGACTTTCACGGCTTCATCATAAAGACCTTTTTGCAGGTAAGCTTTTCCAAGGTAACTATGGGCAAGTTGATTATTTGGTTCCAGACTTATAGATTTTTCATATTCCCTTATGGCCAGATTGGTCATTCCCTGCTGGGCATAAGCCTTACCACGTAAATTATAATTAAGAGCAGAATTAGGATCCATCTCTATGGCTTTACCAATTTCTTTTATAGCTTCTCCAATATTACCGGAAGCTTCAAGGGCAACACTGAGAGCTCTTCTTATATCAGCCCCATCCAGGCCAAGCCTGATAACTTTTTTTAATTCTTCAATTGCATTTTTATGTTGATTGATAAATATATAGGACATACCAAGGTCTTTTCTCTTTCTGGCATTAAGAGAATCACCCATAACTGAAGCCTGAAAATGATTTATACTCTCATATATCCTATTTTTTTTCATATAAAGATGTCCCAGAATGTTATGGTCATCAGAATTATTATAACCTAAAGAAAAAGCAGATTCATATTCAATCATAGCGGCATCCAGCATATTCTTTTTATAATAAATAGCGCCCAGTTTGCCATGGGCTTCTGCATTATTACAATCAAGTTGAATAACCCTTTTATATTCTTCAAGAGCAAAATCCAGTTTTTCAAGAAGAAAATAAAGAGAAGCGAGACGATAATGGGAAACCACATTATTAGGGTTCAGAAATATGGATTCCTCATATTCTTTTTCTGCAAGATCATATTTTTTATTCTTAAAATAAAGATATCCCAGTTCACAATGAGCATTGGGGTCGTCATTTCCATATTCAAAACTCTTTTCAAAACACCTTATGGCATCATCATCTTTTTCTATTTGAAGATAAAGAAAACCAAGAGAACTCCAGGCATCAGGGTCATTGGGATTCTTTAAAAGTAGCCTGTGATACTGTTCTATGGCCTCAGGGGTATAACCCTGTTTTCCATAGAGGTCGGCAAGATCCATAGCCAGATTAATATTATCCGGATCTATTGTCTGGGCACGCTTTAAGAGTAAAATGGCTTTAGTAAATTCTTTTTTCTCTACATACAGATCAGCCATAAGAGAAAACATATCCAGATCCTGTTCCCCTTTTTCCACAGCCTGTTCAAGTTTTTCCAGAGCCAGATCTACTTTTTGCTGTGTTGCATAAAGAACTCCTAATTCTCTAAGAGCAGATTTATTACCATAATCAATCTTCAAGATATCCAGATAACATTTTATGGCATTATCCAGTTTTCCCTGACGGGTATAAATCTGAGCCAGCTTGAAGTATGGTTCAGTTAATCTCGGATTTATCTCTATAGCATGGTCATATTCCGTTATGGCGAAATCCAGTTTCCCTGCTTCCAGTAACTCATTACCCTTTTTTATATATATAATTGGATCTTTAGGTACTACAGGGGTGGGAGGAGGTGGCGCAGGCTTTGGTAGACTAACAACGGGAGAAGCATAAGAAGGTTTATCTTGAGGTTTTGGAGTTACCTTCTCAGATTTTACCGGTTTCGACTTTGCAGACTTCTCTCTGGCTTTTTTGGGTTTTACTCCGGGAAGTTTTGCTTCACAGCTTATACAATATTCATCATTTATTGAATTATCCCATCCACATTTTACACAGACTTTTTTATCTTTAGAAAGTTCTTCCTCTTTTTCTTCCTCTTCTTCCTCCAGAAACTTCTCAAAGGATAACTTCTTATTTCTACCAAAAATTTCTTCATCCTGTGACCATCTCTCCTGAAGTTTTGCTTCCTGTTTTAAACGGGACTGGGCAAAAGCTCCTGATGAAACAGCATAAAAACTCCTGCTTTCCAGGTCAGATCTGCTTTCTATCCCCATCAGGGCATCTAATAAATCTCCTGCTGTTTGAAAACGCTCGTCAGGATTCTTTTCCAGAGCTTTAAGTATTGCATTTGCAATAGACTTTGGAATTTCAGGATTATGCTGGGAAGGATTGGGAGGTCTTGATTCTATATGCTGTTTAATTAATACAGGAATACTTGTAGCCTCAAAAGGCAATTTTCTGGTTAACATCTGATAGAGTATAACCCCTACAGAATAAATGTCAGAACGTCTGTCTGCATGAAGCCCCTGAGCCTGTTCAGGGGAAAAATATGTCATAGTTCCAAAAATTTCACCTGCCTGAGTGAGATTATGGACTCCCTCAAGACAGGCAAGACCAAAGTCCATAACTTTTACTATATTTAACTTTGTTATCATTATATTCTCTGGTTTTAAATCCCTGTGAACGATATTCTGGCTATGAGCATAATCAATAGCCTGACATACAGGAGTAATAAGATTTATAGCTTCTTCTACATAAAGAAAATCACCCTTTTTCTCCATAATATCCCAGAGAGTAGTCTCTCCATCGAGATATTCCATAACTATATAGGGTACGCCATTACTTTCTTTACCTACATCATATATACTGACTATATTAGGATGAATCAAACGGGAGGAAAGTTTAGCCTCCTGAAGAAATCTGGTTACTGCTTCATCACTTCGAACATATTTAGGCGGAAGAACTTTTATAGCAACATCTCTTTCTAAAA
>Ga0302241_1001854_pt1 | contig 14063 bp, 10 predicted proteins | sample AAG_UR_Arg_MG_FD_193532 | JGI IMG/M metagenome (GOLD analysis project Ga0302241, IMG submission 193532) | Enriched activated sludge microbial communities from anaerobic digester in WTTP, New Holstein, Wisconsin, United States - AAG_UR_Arg | ecosystem: Engineered > Bioreactor > Anaerobic >... | reverse complement strand
GATCCAGGTCTTGCCGTCGTCCAGACTGCGGATCGACCAGACGTCCAAGTTGACGTCGCCGGCCGGAGCCCGCTGGGCGTCGTCCCAGCGCCATTGGAAGGTCGATCGGTCCGCGAACACGACGACGATCGCGCCGGAGCGGGTTCGCACGGCGACGCTGTTGCCGGGCACGCCCGGCGGGGGGCCGTCGTAGAGGGGTTTCGGTTCCGACCAGGTCCGGCCGCCGTCCGCGGTCGCGCTGGCCGTATTGCCTTGGAGACAGAGGATGCCGCCGTCGGACAGGTGGACGAACGGTCCCAGTTTCTCGAACGGCAGCTTGCTGCACCGCGGTTCGATCCACGCTTCTTCGACCGCCGGCGCCGGCGCCGAAATCCAAAACACCGTGAGGGCAGCGATCGCCGCTGCAATTCCGCGAGTCATGATGTGGCTCCTTCCCGCAAAAACCGATTGAATTCGATGGCTCGACAGGTTGCAATTAGTCTCCAATGTGGTAACACATCAAACATGTGCGTTCAACTAGGAGATATCCGATGAAGACCTTGTTGGCTGTTCTGCTGTTAGCGGCGGCGTCCGGGAGTGATGCGGCGGATGCTGGTTCCGCCATCGTGATCGGCGACCGCCGGGAACTGTTGCTGGACGATTTCCTCGTGGAGAAGCTCTCCGGCGAGGCTCGGCTGCAACTCCACCAGCCGGTCCCGCAGGAAGTCGTGTTCAAGACCGGCGCCGCGTGGGAAGGAAATGCCTGCGGCTACCCGAGCGTGTTCCAGGACGGCAAGCTGTACCGCATGTACTACCACGCGGGTCACTATCGGCACGGCGGCAAGCCGGCCGAGGCCGGCCCCGTCCACCCCTGGTTCCTGTGTTACGTGGAGAGCGACGACGGCATTCATTGGCGCCGGCCGGAGTTGGGGCTGTTCGAGTTCGACGGCTCGAAGAAGAACAACATCATCCTCACGCCCGAGTGCGTGGCGGCGATCAAGGGCGATCCGGCGCATACGGCGGTCTTCAAAGACGCCAATCCCGGCTGCCCGGAGGACGCGCGCTACAAGTGCATCATCGTCGGCAAGCCGCACGGGCTGTACGTGCTCAAATCGGCCGATGGCATCCGCTTCAGCGTTGCCAGCGACAAGCCCGCGATCACCGACGGCGCGTTTGACTCGGAGAACCTCGCGTTCTGGGATCCGGTGCGCAACGAGTACCGCGCGTACTGGCGCATCTTTACGGCGGGCGTGGCGGACGGCACGACGTGGAAGCCCGAGGGGGTTCGCGCGATCCGCACCGCCACCTCCAAGGACTGCCTCAGCTGGGGCGGGCAGGCCGATCTGCGGTACGTCGATTCGCCCAGCGAGCACCTGTACACCAACCAGATCCTGCCGTATTACCGCGCTCCGCACATCTTCATGGGCTTTCCCATGCGCTACACCGACCGCGGCTGGTCGGACTCGATGATGGCCCTGCCGGGCCTGGAAGAACGGCTCGCCCGCTCCAAGGCCAGCCCTCGCTATGGGACCGCGATCACCGACGGCCTGTTCATGACCAGCCGCGACGGCGTGCTGTTCCGCCGTTGGAACGAGGCCTTCCTGCGGCCGGGACCGCGCCAGCAGGGCTCCTGGGTCTACGGCGACAACATGGTCTTCTGGGGCATGGTCGAGACGGCCTCTGCCTTGGGCGATGCGCCGAACGACCTCTCGATCTATGCCTCGGACCACTACTGGCAGGGCGTCGGCGTCAGTGTTCGGCGATTGACGTTGCGGATCGACGGCTTTGTTTCGCTGCGGGCTGCGGCGCAAGGTGGCGAACTGGTCACCAAACCGCTGGTGTTCGACGGCGGCAATCTGACACTGAATCTGTCCACGTCCGGCGCGGGGAGCATTCAAGTTGAAATCCAGGATGCTGCGGGCCAGCCCGTTCCCGGCTATGCCCTGGCCGACTGCCCGGAGGTCTTTGGCGACGAGTTGGCGCGGGTCGTACGCTGGCGCAACGGAGGCGACGTGCGGCCGCTGTCCGGCAAGCCGGTCCGGCTGCGGTTCGTGATGAAGGACGCCGATCTGTACGCCTTCCAGTTTGTGCCCCACCAGCCGGACCCGGTGCGCCCTAAACCATAGCTGGACGCCGCCGCTCCGGCGTGCGTCTTCGAGAAATCCTCCTGCGAAAGGGCTTACTCGCTGATTCTACTCGACCAGTCGGCCTCAGGAAAGAAGATCGACGAGGGTGCGCTTCGAACCGCTCATCACGTAGGCGGGTATCTCCGAGACCGGCGCGGTTTTGTTATCAATCCTTGACAAAAGGCTTGATTGGGGCTTAGATTGCCTCATTCTGCGGCGGCGTATCGGCGCGCAAGCGGTCGAATTAGCAACCTCCTGGCGGGGCGGCGATGGAAACGACAACTCAGATTGAACTTGGGCAAGTGGCGCGAGAACTCGCCTTGCCCTTGGAAAAAGTGGCGGTCACGGTCGAGTTGCTGGATGACGGCAATACGGTGCCGTTTATCACGCGGTACCGCAAGGACCAGACCGGCGGACTGGACGAAGAACAGATTCGGCGAATCCAGCAGGCGGTTAACCGCCAGCGAGTCCTGGCGGATCGCCGGCAGCGAGTTTTGAAATCGCTGGAGGTCGCCGGCAAGTTGACGACCGAACTGGCCGCCCGCATCAACGAGGCGGATTCGCTGCGGCGGCTGGAAGATCTGTACCTGCCGTTCAAGCCGAAGAAGCAGACGCTGGCCGGCCTGGCGCGCAGCCGCGGGCTGGAAGGGCTGGCGCACGAAATCCTCGCCGCCCAATCGGCGGCCGCGAATCTGGAAGTCCGCGCCGCCGAATTCGTCAACCCGGACAAGGGCCTGCCCACCGTCGCCGGCGTGCTGCAAGGGGCAGGACACCTGATCGCCGAAATCTTCAGCGAGAATTACCCCGTCCGCGACGAATTGCGGGAATCGATCAAGAGGACCGGCAAGCTGGTCAGCGCACGGATCGAGGAGACGGCCGAAGCGAAGACGGAGGACGAAGACGAGGCCTTGCACGAGGAAATCGCCTCCGGCGAAGAAGCCGCGTCCGAGGAACCCGACACAGACGACGAAACCGAACAGGAAGACATGGCGGAGATGGAGGCCGACGGCGAGCAGGCCGACGACGCGGCTGCCGGGCCGCCCGCCGAGCCGGAGACGGAGGGAGCAGCCGTCGCGGCGCCGGAAGTGACCGCCACGGAGGCGGCCGCTGCCGGAGCTTCCACGGCGGAGGTTGCAGCGCCGGAACCGGCTGGCATTCCGGCGGAAACGGTGATGCAGGACGTTTCGGAGGGCTCGTCGCCCGCGAACGCCGAACCTCCGACCTTGCCGACTGGCGAAGAGACTGCGGCGGCGATTCCCGCCGGCGAGCCCGTGGAGGCAGATGCCGCGGAGGCCAAAGTCGCCGAGGCAGTGCCCCTCGAGATTGAGCCGAGCGAGGCGGTGGCGAGCGAGCCGCCGCCTCCGTCCGCCGCGGCGGGCAGCGAACCTGCGGCCGCCCAAGCCGCAGCCGTGCCCCGCGTCGCCCCCTTGGCCGCCAGGTCCGAACCCAGGCTGACGCTGAAACAACTGGCTGCCAAGAGCCGCAAGGAGGCCAAGCAGCGCAAGCGGGAGAAGAAGATCGAGTCGTTCAAGGATTACTTCCGCTACCAGGAACCGCTGGCCAAGATTCCGCCGCACCGGCTGTTGGCGATCAACCGCGGCGAACGGTCCAAGATCCTCCGCGTCAAGATCGACGTCGACCCGGCGTCCTTGTATGAGCGGGCCGAGAAGCGTTTGATCCGCCCGGACCATCCGCATGCCGAGTTCCTGCGCGGCTGTCTGCGGGACGCCCTGATGCGGTTGCTGCTGCCCAGCCTGGACCGCGAAGTCCGCCGCGAGCTGACCGAGAAGGCGGAACTGCACGCCGTGCAGGTGTTCGCTCGAAATCTCCGCCAGTTGCTGCTGCAGCCGCCGGTGCGCGACCGCCGGGTGCTGGCCATCGATCCCGGCTTCCGCAGCGGTTGCAAGCTGGCGGCGCTGGACGAATTCGGCAACGTGCTGGGCCACACGGTGATCCACGTCATCGGCAAGGACGAGATTGTCCGCCGCGGACGGCAGCAGATCGTCGAGATGGTCGTGATGTACCACATCCCGGTGATCGCGATCGGCAACGGGACGGCCTGCCGCGAGAGCGAGCGATTGGTGGCGGACATCATCGCCCACGAATTGAAGGATTACGACGTGCAGTACGTGACCGTCAACGAAGCGGGGGCCAGCGTGTACTCCACGAGTTCCGTGGGCCGCGAGGAGCTGCCTCGTTTCGATCCGGTCCTGCGCAGCGCCGTTTCTATCGGCCGCCGGCTGCAGGATCCGCTGTCGGAACTGGTCAAAATCAATCCCGCGAACATCGGCGTAGGGCTGTACCAGCACGACGTCAAGTCCAAGCACCTGGAGGAATCGCTGGACGCCGTGGTCGAATCGTGCGTCAATTTCGTGGGCGTCGACGTGAATACCGCCAGCCCGGCATTGCTCCGCTACGTGTCCGGCCTGAATCAGCTGACGGCGCGGCGGATGTACGAGTACCGCCAGAAGCACGGACCGTTTCGCAACCGCGGCCAGTTCCGCCAGGTTCCCGGATTCGGCGAGGCCGCGTTCGTCCAGGCGGCCGGTTTCCTGAAGATCATGGGCGGCGACAACGCGCTCGACGCCACCTGGATTCACCCCGAAAGCTACGCGATCGCCCAGCGCGTGATCGAGAGGTTGGGGGGCAGCGAAGCCGAGTTGGCTCGCCAGTTGGCGGGGGCTGGCAAGATCGCCGAAGCGGCGACTCGACCGGAATTCGGCGTGGGCGTGACGGAGGCTTTGTCGGCGGAAGGAACGGAAGCGGCGCCGGCCGCGTCCGCCGAGCCGGCAGCTTCCCAGGAATTGGAGGTTTCGCCTGCTGCCGCCGCCGAGGGCTTCGTCCCGGCGCCGCAGGTTGCCGAGGCGACGGCAGAAGGCGTGGTGGAACCTGAGTCCGCCACCGGCGCTGAATTGGCCCCGCCCGTGGTTGAGGCCGAGGAAGCGGTCGCGACGGCGGCGGCAGCACCCGCCGAGACACCAGCACCCGCCGCGCCGGTTGAGGCGGCGCCACCGGTCTTGGAGACGGGCGATTCAACGGCCGCTTCGGCTCCGTCGCTGGCCGAACGCGCTTCGCGGGCCGATGCGGCGGCCCTGGCTGCCGAACTGGGCGTCGGCGAACATCTGCTGCGGGACATTTTGCACTCGTTGCAACGGCCGGGCCGCGATCCGCGCGAAGACCTGCCTCAGCCGGCGTTTCGACGCCAGGTGATGAAGCTGGAGCATCTTCAGCCCGGAATGGAGTTGACCGGAACTGTTTTGAACGTCGTGGATTTCGGCGCGTTTGTGGACATCGGCCTGCCGGATAGCGGCTTGATCCATATCAGCCGCCTGGCAGACCGGTTCGTCAAGGATCCGCACGAAGTCGTCAGCGTGGGCGATATCCTGAATGTTTGGGTGGTGGAGGTCGACAAGCAGCGGCGGCGCGTGTCGCTGACGGCGATCAAGCCGGGCACGGAAAGGCCGCAGCCGGAACGGCGAGAACGTCCTCCGGCGGCGGGCCGCCCCGAAGGACGGCCCGAAGGACGGCCGGGACGAGCGCCCCAAGGCCGGCGATTCGAAGGTCGTCCGCAACAGGGCCAACGCGGCGGCGGCCGGCCCCGGACGACCGAAGTCAAGTCCCGCAAGCCCAAGCCGGTGCGGCCGATTACCGACGCCATGGCCGAAGGCAAGGAGCCGATGCGATCGTTCTCCGACCTGCTGCAGTTCTACGAACGGAAGTCCGACGACGACGAGGGAAATCAGAAGAAAACCTGAGGCGGGCTGCGGCGGAAACCAAGTTCGAGTGCGGCGACTTGCCGCCGCTTTGGCTGGAATATGGCTGATCACTCACCTCTTCTCCTGGCCGTCGACATCGGCAATCATCAAATCAAGCTCGGACGCTTCGCCGGCGAGGCCGACCGGGGATTGCCGCAACCCGCGCGGGTTTGGAAACTGGCCACGGGCGAGGCAGACTTCGATGCGCTGTCCGCGATGCTGCCCGGCGACGAGCTGGCGTGGTGCGTAGCCACCGTCCAGCGGCGGGCCGAACGGAGTCTGGCCGCTTGGGTCCAGGACCGCCGGCCGCAGGACCGTTACCGGTTGCTGGGAAACGAAGATCTCCCGCTGGAGATCCACGTCGAACACCCGCAACACGTGGGCGCCGACCGCTTGCTGGCCGCCGTGGCGGTCAATCAGCTGCGCACCGCGAATCGTCCCGCGATTGTGATCGATGCCGGCACGGCCATCACCGTGGATCTGGTATCCGCAGACGGGGCTTTCGAAGGCGGAGTGATTCTGCCGGGATTTCGCTTGACTGCCCAAGCCCTGGCCGAAGGCACGGATCTGTTGCCTCACGTGAACCACGATCCGGCTGCCGATCCACCGCCCGTGGTCGGCAAGTCGACGGCCGCAGCCATCCGCAGCGGCCTGTTCTGGGGACAAGTCGGAGCGGTCCGGGAGTTGACGTGTCGCATCTCCGGCGAGTTGGCTTCCTCGCCGCAATTGTTCGTCGCGGGCGGGGACGCGGAGCGCCTCGCTGTTTTCTTGCCGGAGGCGCGGGTTGTCCCGGAATTGGTGCTGGCGGGGATCGCGCTGTGCGCACACGGTGGCGGGCTGCGCAGCGGGGACAGCCGTTGATTCACGCACACAACTTGCTAGCTGACGACTTGGATATGAACTTAGCCGGCTGGGCCGGAACCGACTCCGGGGACAGCCGCAGACATCGGATCAGGCTTGGGAAGAGATACGAGGAGTTCCGAGGAGCCGGCATCTCGGCGTTTTCTGCGACCTCACGCCGAGCCCGTCTTGCCAAACCCCAGGCCGTTGCCGACAATAGCGGCATGGAGGCTGCGGGACAATGAAACTCGCCAACGACATTTTGGTGCGCATCGGTTTGCACGCGGCGGTGTTCTGTGTCGCGTTGTCGGCCTCGCGCCTCCTTGGCCAGGATGTGCCGGCGCACGCCCAGAGCGTCACGACAGCCGCCTCCGGTGCCACCCATTGCCGCTTGACCATCCAAGGCCGGGGGATCGAGCGCCTGACGCTGGTCGACACCGGCCAGCGGGAAACCAAGATCGAACGGCCGGGGGAAAGCGTCGTGCTGCCGGCCGGCAAGTACCGGCTTCGGGAAATCGAATTGACGGGAGGGTTTTCCTGCCAGGAGTACTTCGCCGGCGACGACGACTGGATTCAGGTGGCGGTGGGCCGGTCGCCGGTGCTGAAAGCCGGCGCTCCTTTGACGCCCCAGGTTCGCGTCAATCGCTTGGGCAGAATCTTGACCATCGACTATGAACTCGTGGACGCTGCAGGCCGGACCTACGCGCCGGACAGCGATAACAGGCCACCGGCGTTCACCGTCTGCAAGGGCGGCCAGACCATCGGTTCGGGTTCGTTCGAGTATGGCTGAGGCGGCGTCTGCTCGTACTCGTGGCGAGTACCCTACACGGCCGGCGTGGGTCCCCTGTCGATTGTGGCTTCGCAGGACCTTGGTGATTTGGGGCCTCGCAACAGCAGTCCAACTGCCGTCGAGTGGCGTTGGTACTACCACGTTCCCAGCCTGGGGCTTTGGGGAGTGTTGGTCGCCCTGCTGGTCCTAGTGAAGCCGAATCGCCGCGCGCAGGCTTGGTTGATCCTGCTGCCCGTGATCGCCGTGGTGCTCGGCGGGTCGATGCTCGCCAGGCTGCTGTCGATGCCGTCCTCGGCGGCCGAAGGGTTCGCTGGTTTCCTCGTTGCTCTGTCTGCCTCTTGGGCGGCGGTTTGGCTGCTGGCTCCCTGGTTGGCTCGGCGCCGGGTCGCGGCGGCCATCTCGCTGGCGCTGGTCGTGATGCTGGCCGTAGGCGCCGTGTTCTTCCTGAGCGTCTGCGATTTCGGCGCGTTCGACGAGTTGACCTTTTGGATCGTGCTGCACATGGCCGGCGCCCCGGCGCTACTGGCGGCCACGGCGCTCAGCGCTCACCGCTGCCGTGCCGGCTATCGTCCCCGCCGGTTCATGCTTTGGCTGCTCCTGTGGACGCTGCTGGCGTCCATGCTCAGCATTCCCGTTGCGACAATCGTCACAGGTCTCTTCGCGGGCGGCGGGGTGTTCGAAATCTTGGCCATGCTCGTCATGGCGGTTTTCAGTTCGATCATCGGTGGCGCGATGTTGGGCGTGGTGCTCTACCTGCTGAACCTGCCGTTCCTGTTTCTGGCCCTGCGGAACCCGTTCTACGGTGAAAGATTCCTGAACGTCTTGAGGCTGTCGCCTGCGGCAGTGGCCGAAGTGGTGACGGCCGAGACCGTCCGCGATGTGCCTGCGCTGGATGCGGTTCTGGGCACGGTGACGAAAGGCCAATAGCTGATGATGAACGACGCCTGGCGATGGCTGGTGCGGATTCTGCGGGCGGCAGTGCCTCTGGTGCTGCTGGCGGGCGGCATTGCCTCGCTGGCGTACGGCGTCGTCCGGCACACGGCCGTTGTCTCGGTGGAACAGGAGATCGAGATCGATCTGGCTGCGCCGCCCGGCATGGAGGTTCCCGGCGTGGAAGGCGGGGCTCCGGGCTTCGGTCCGCCGGGATTCGAGCCGGGCATGGCGGCGCCCGATTTTCCTCCTCCCTTCCGGCAACTTCCCCCGGAATTGTCGAAGGTGAAGGAGAAAGTCATCGTTAGCGAACCCAGTTCCGAGCTGACGTTGATCCGCGAAATAACGTTCGGCGGAGTGGTTCGGTTGGATACCGGCGTGTTGTGGCGGACCTACACGGGTGATCCGCCTTCGTTGTGCCCTACGTGAGTAAAGTGAGTCCGGTCATGGCGCCCATGGCCAAGGGAAACTCGATTCCGCTGTCGGCCCGGCTGGCCCGTTGGCGAGCCTGGGTGCAGGGGGCGTTCTTGCTGGTCTGGCTGGACCCGCTGGGCGTCCGCCTGCACATGGTCTGCTCGCCGGTGTTTCACTGCTACTCCTGTCCCTTGGCGCTGTTCGCCTGTCCGATCGGCGTGCTGGCCAACTTCAGTGCGCTGCACCTGGTGCCGTACGTGGCCCTGGGAACCTTGGTCGTGATCGGGGCGCTGGTGGGCAGCTTGATCTGCGGCTGGGTCTGCCCGTTCGGATTCCTCCAGGACTTGATCGGCCGGATCCCGACGCGGAAGTTCGAACTGCCCGGTTGGATGGGTTACGGCCGGTACCTCGTGCTCGTGTCCTTGGTGCTGGCGATTCCATATTTCTTCGGCGAGGAGCATCCGCTGTTCTTTTGCCGGGTTTGCCCCGCCGGCGCGTTGGAGGCCGCCTTGCCGCACACGGCCAGCACGGCGATTGGAGGGGCCGGCATTGCGTGGCCCAGTGCGGCGAAAATGGCGGTTTTCGGCCTGGTGCTGGCAGCCATGTTCTTTACTTGGCGGCCCTGGTGTACGGTCCTCTGCCCGCTGGGGGCGATTTACGGACTGTGCAACCGGGTGTCATTCCTGTTCTTGAAGTTTCACCCCGCGCGCTGCAACGACTGCGACCTCTGCCGCCGGCTGTGTCGCTATCACGGCAGCTCGGAACGACGGGGTGACGACATGCGCTGCATCCGCTGTATGGAGTGTACGCGGTGCAGCGCCGTGACGCTGTCCCATGTATTTCAGTCAGAAAGGAGAGATGTATGAGACGACGCTTCATCCGTTTGGCAAGCGCCGCAGCGGCCGCAGTGGTCGTCGCCGGCGCCATGGCCGCTTGTGCGGAGACCTGTTCTCTGCAGATCAAACGGTTGGAGGCGGTGTCGGGTCGAACCACCGGTCCGCCGTCCGATCAGATGTTCCGCGGACTGTATCCTCAACATTTCTATCGCCAGACTGGGGGCAACGTTCGGTTCGGTTCCCAACAGAGCGACGAGGCGGAGTTCTCCAAAGTCATCAAGAAGGAGCCGCCCACTTACAACTCGAAGTCCCCGCTTCGCGCCGTCGCCAAGCTGGGAACGCAGCAGTTCGGGTTCGTGCTCGACAGTCGAGAGGCGGAAAAGAAACCGGAGGCTGCGGAGGGCGAGCCGAAGAAGCCCGCTCCGCCCCGGGGAGAAACAAGGCAGCCTCCCCAAGTGCCGGACTTCGGCCGGCTGCTCTTCGATCTGAACCACAATGGCGACTTGACAGACGATCCGGTCGTCGAGGCGCAGGCCGCTCCGGGCGTCAGATACCCGCCCGGATACTCGAACTTCGAGTTTCCCCGCGTCGACCTGACGGTAGAAGCCGAGGGGACCAAGATCGACTATGCGTTCGTCATCTCCGGGTATGCCCACTCGCAGTACCTGAACGAAAAGAGCCTGTACCAGTACGTTTCCGCGTCGCTCAATGCCGCAGCGTACCGCGACGGCGAAATCACGCTGGACGGCAAGAGGTTCCGGATCGTCGTGGCGGACTTCAACAGCAACGGCCGATTTGATGACCTGCCCGTCCTCGACTACAGCACCACCTACGCGGGTGGCGGCATCTACCTGCGCCAGGGCGATATGCTCTACATCGATCCGCAGCCGCAAAAGGCCGCGTACGGCTACGATCCCACGACCAGCGATGAATCGCACCACTTGACGAAGACGATCAAGATCGGCGAGCGGTTTTACAGCTTGCGGATCACTCCGGCAGGCGACAAGCTGACGTTGGAGCCGTCGTCGTTGGCCGTGGGCCATGTCCGCAATCCTAACCAGGGTTATCGGGCCCTGGTGTACGGCGACCAAGGCGTCTTGAAGGTGTCCGGCGATGCCGAGGGCCGGGCGCCGCTGCCCGTCGGGCAATGGAAGCTGTTGATGTACACCATCGACGGCACGGGGCTTGCCGATCCTGCCAAGCCGGCCGCCAAGCAGCCGTCCCTGCTGCAATCGCTCGCCAATGCCATGTTCCGTAGCGAACAAGCATCCGGGCCCAAGTACACGATGGTCTCGGCGCGAGCCAGTCGCGACTATCCAGCCGTCGAGGTCCGCGCGGGCGAGACCGCGGAACTGCGGTTCGGTCCCCCGTACACGCCTCAGGTGACGGGCACGCTTCCGCAGGCCGGCGGCCAAGCGTCGCTGGGACTTTCGCTGGTGGGCGTGGGCGGCGAAGTCTGCAGCAACCTGATGGTCAACGGCGGCCGACCGGCCAAGCCCGGGCTCACGATCACGGACCCGGACGGCAAAGTTGTCCAGCGCGGCAATTTCGAGTATGGCTGAGGCTTCACCTGCCGGTACTCGTGGCGAGTACCATCCGAGCCTGCCAAGGAATACCGCGTGAAAGTAAAGATGGACGCCGGTCCATTCAAGATCGACCCGGAGTACGAGAGCATTCTCAAGAGTGCGGAGTCGAGAAGTCCGTCCGATCCATTCCGGGTCGGTTCTGGGGGGTGAGGCCCGGCGGTGCGACACAGACAGCTTCTGGGCAGATCTCATGGCAACGTCCGGAATGGTCCGCCAGCACCATCCCGGACGTCTTGCCTCTCATTCCAAATGGTCCGCGCTGCCTGGACGAGAATGCCTACGCCAGATGTCCTCGGTCCATGTGCAACACGCGATGTGCCCGCTGCGCCGCGTGCGGGTCATGGGTCACCATCAACACGGCCGCTCCAGCGTCCGCATATTGCCGCAGCGCATCCAGCACGTTGACGGCGTTGTCGGGATCCAAGTTGCCCGTGGGTTCGTCCGCCAGCACCAGCTTGGGGCGATGGAATAGCGCTCGGGCCAAGGCCACGCGTTGCCGTTCCCCGACGCTCAACTCCGCCGGCACGTGATGGCGACGGTCTTCGAGGCCGAAGTGCCGGATCAGTTCCTCCGCACGCTCGACGGGATGCGGCTGACGGTTGGGCAGGTTGGCCGTGAGGATGTTTTGCAGGACGTCGAGGTAAGGCACCAGGTGGAATTGCTGGAACACGAAGCCGATGTTTTGGGCTCGAAAGGTGCTCCGCGCGTTGGCGGACAGCTGGTACGGATCGACGTTCGCGACGAGCACCGTCCCGCCCGTGGGCCGCAGCAAGGCCCCGCAGGCCAGCAGCAGCGTGCTCTTGCCGCAGCCGCTGGGGCCCTGGATGGCGACTGCTTCCCGGGCGGCGACCGTCAAGGAAACTCCGTCGATCGCTTTCACTTCCCGCTGGTTGCCGGAATAGGTCTTGGCGACCTCCTCAACTCTCAACATCCTCACGCCTCCCTTAGAATCTCGGCCGGGTCGCGCTGCGCGGCCAACAGCGCCGGAATCCAGCCGGCCACCACGCCCAGCAGCGAACCGATGACCAGCGCCCCGATGACCACCTGCCACGACAGGAGCCCCGCGGCCCCGACCAGCAACACATCCAACTCGCCGCGCAACTGGGCGGCGATCAGCAGACCGGCAACGCAGCCCAGGGCCGCCCCGGCCACGCCTCCGGCCAGAGAACGAAACAGGAACAGCACCAACACCTGGTTCGCCCGGTACCCGATGGCCCGCAAGATGGCCACCTCGGCGCTGCGTCCGCGGGCATTGCCAAAGGCGGTCAGAAAAATCCAGATCCCGCAGGCGAGGACCACGCCAGGCACGGCCACAGCGGCCAGTCGCTGGCGTTCGGCGCGCAGCGTTTGCTGGTGCGATTTCTCGCGATCCGCCGCCTCGATCGCCTCTTGGCCCACCCTCATGCGGGCCTCGGCGCGAGCCAGGACTTTCGTGCCCAACTCGATCACCTTGGTGTCGGGAAGCTGCTTGGCCACGTCGGCGCGGACGCGGGCCAATGCCTCGCTCCCCACACACAGACACTCCAGGGCCAGAATGGCGTTGATCCGGCCCGGCTTGCCCAACAAGTCCTGCGCGTCCTTCAGCGGAATCCACACTCCGATGTCGTCCTTGCTGCCGCGTTCTTCCTGGCACTTGTGAATGACAAACGGGCGGCCCATCAGCTCGACCTTCTGCCCCACCTGCAAGCCGAGGCTCTGGTGCAGCTCGTACCCCACGACCATCGTCCCCTCGGGCACGGGCTGGACCAGCGGGGCCTTGGGACTCTTGTGCAAGTTGGCCACTTCGCCCTTGCAGCCGACGAGAATCACGGTGCGTTTCATCTCCGGCCATTTCAGCTTCTCGGCCAACATCGGCAGGAAGTGCCGCACAGAGACGATCCGCGAACCGGCCAGGCGGTGTGCATAGTCCTCGGGCATCGTGGTCGTGGCGGTGTCCGTGGCGTGCCACTCGCGCACGTCCTGATCGCCGGGCAGAATGGCCAGGTTGAAACTCAATTTGAGCGTGGCCTTGCGCATTTCGTCCTGCAACACGGTCAAGCGGTCCTTCAGTTCGGCTTCCTTCCGCGCCAGCAAGGCGTCGGAGCGGAGGTCGTAGATCTGGAGCGCCGCCTGGACGGTGAGCATGGTTCCCACGGCCACCGTCACGGCCAGCGTTGCCAGAAAAAACGTCGTCTTGCGCCGCAAAATTTCGCGCAGTGCCATGTGCAGGATTGACATCGTTGCTGCCTCCTTCGCCTTGTCGCACGGCTCGGAGAGCCATGCTACGAAGAATCACGTACCGCCTCAACGGTTCCTGGGTTCCCTCTTGCTCACCGTTCGTGGAGGATTTCCGCCGGATCCAGCGCGGCCGCAACCCGCGCCGGCAGCCAACTTCCCAACACGCACGCGGCGATCCCCATCGCCTGGGCCAAGCCGAACTGCTCCAGCGCGATCCCCCATCCCAGCGCCGCGACGGCCTGTGCGCGGCCCTCCAGGAGCATCGCCCCGGCCGTACCGAGCGCGAATCCGGCGAGTCCGCCGGCGATTCCCAGCACGCACGCTTTGGAGAAAACCAGGGTTCGAACGTCACCCGCTCGAAACCCGATCGCCCGCAGCACGCCGATCTCCGGCGCTCGTTCTCGGACGTTAACATACATCAGCAATCCGATCCAGACGGCACACGCCAGAAAACCGAGCGGGACAAGTCTCGTCATCGCGCTGCGGCGTTCCGCTTGGAGCAGCGCACGTTTTTCCTTTTCCTGCTCGACGGCCGCTTGGGCCTCTCCCGCCACCTTGATGCGGGCGTGAGTCCGGGACATGGTCTCGGA
>Ga0302241_1001851_pt1 | contig 14088 bp, 12 predicted proteins | sample AAG_UR_Arg_MG_FD_193532 | JGI IMG/M metagenome (GOLD analysis project Ga0302241, IMG submission 193532) | Enriched activated sludge microbial communities from anaerobic digester in WTTP, New Holstein, Wisconsin, United States - AAG_UR_Arg | ecosystem: Engineered > Bioreactor > Anaerobic >... | reverse complement strand
TATTATTCTATAAGAAGCCTGGAAGAAATAGGGGAGAAAAAAATGGCATCTTCCTTAAAACAATTACTTCAGTTAGATATGGAAGACACTTCCCTCATATCCGATTTAAGGCAATATTTAACTCAGGAAATCATAGAAATTATTAACGAATCTCTTGCAGGTAGAATTATTCTTATTACGAGGGATATAGATGAACTTTATGATAATCTCGTAGATAGATCTTTTCCTAAAGATAAATTCATAGATATCTTTCAGGAATGGCTTGAAGGAGGTCAGAAACTGGATAGCAGGGTATATATCAAGGTTATATCTACTTCTCATCCTGATAAAGAGGGGCCTTTAAAAATGGAAATAGAGGAAAAATACCCGGAGATTTTAACTTTTTATCAGAGATGGGGAGAGGAACATTTTAATTTGCTCCTATGGACTCTGAAATGGTTTCATAATTATTCCATAGAATATTTCCCCTACATATATTCCCTTGCTGGAATAGAACCGGAAAATATACAGAAAGAATATGATAGTATAATTGAATTTGCAGATTATATTTCTTCAAGAAAAAAAGATCAGAAAGCCTTACTTATAAAAGAAGCTGAAAGCCTTATAATAGAAAGGAAACAAGAAGGAGAATTCTGGAAAATCCTGGAAAATAATTCTCAGGATAGAATTCTTATGTTACTCAATATAATAAGGAAAGAAAATATTTTCCCCTTTATTATAGAAAAAGCTTTTTATTTATTTTTTAAAATGATACAGGACAGACCGGCACTGGTTAACAGAGAAGAAATCATAAATTTTTATAATTCTCCTCATATTGATATAGAACTTATTGGTAAAGAAGAAAGTAGAGTTTTTAAGATATTTTTCTCCCTTTACAAAGCTATGGACTCCCTTAATAAATGGCCGAAAGATAAAATTAATGGATATCTGGAATGGGAAAAAGTTTTTTGTTTCTATATGGCTTTTATTCCATACTGGTTATGTTCTTTACATAAACGTTCGCAAATCACTACACTTATAGAAGAAATAACACTGAAGCAATTAAAGGAAAATACAAAAAAAGTTTTAAGAGAATATAATGAAAAATTTCTTGAATTTTATCAGAGGAAGTATCCTGAATGGAAAAACGGTGAAAAACCAAGACCCTATTTTGCACAGGATATTATGACAGAAATTCATTCAACTTACAGTAATACTCTTAAACCTCAAAAAGTAGAATTTTTACTTATGGATTGTATGAGATGGGATCTATGGTGGTATATAAAGAAAAAAATTTCTTTATATGAGTGGAGGATTGTTAAAGAAATACCTCTCTGGTCTCATCCGCCTACAATTACACATGTTCAGTTAGAAGCAATTTATTCATCTACCTGGCCGAACTGTGCCAGGCTGGAAAAATTTTCTCTGGAAACTTATGAAGAAAATTTACCACTGGAGGAAAGGGAAAATATATCTTCTGCAGAAAATTTAATTAAGTATAATTTGATTGATAAAAAAGTTCATACTTCCATAGAAGATATTGAAACACTTTATCAGGAGATAGTTCTTCAACTAGCACCATATCTCCAGGTTTATCTTGATAGTTTACCACAGAAAACAATGATAATTATATTTTCAGATCATGGTTTTTGTGAAAGGGAAAAAGGGGGATATTTTCATGGAAGTGTATCCCTGTGGGAAGTTATAGTACCTATGATAATTATGTTTAAGTCTTGAGAGGGGTTACGTGAGAAGTGAGAAGTGAGAAGTGAGAAGTGAGAAGTGTTGTAATTTATTACCTCTCACCATTCACCTCTCACCATTCACCTCTCACCATTTTATGAATAAATGTGCCGAAGGTATATACATAGTAGGTCGTTATGGAAATCCATTATGTGCCACCTGGCTATTTGAAAACAACGGGGAATGTGCTATTGTTGAAATGCCACCTTTTTTTAAAAGAAAAGGAAGACCTATTGAAATAATTAAAGAAACTATTCATAAAAAAGGGTTGAAGGGGCCTAAATATATTCTTTCATCTCATGCCCATATTGATCATACTTATTCCATATTTCATTATAAAAAAGCTTTCCCGGGGGCTAAACTCATAGGTCACTCATCTTTTTTAAATGATTATTTTATAAAAAGCTTCTTTTATATGTACTGGACTAAAAATAAAAGAATCTATGGACAGGACATAGCAAATAAAATGGGGTTGTTTGATGAGGTTTTTACAACAGACCTTTATCAGTTAATATTAGGGAAAGAACCTCTTTATCTCATTTATGCTCCGAAACATTCATATGAAGATATTATGATTGTATTTAAAGGCGCTATGATAACAGGTGACTGGGCTATTGGTCCCTATCCTGATTGTAATGATATTGTATCATCCCATGATAAGATACAATCAATTGATAAATTAATTTATATATTAAGAGAAAAAAATTATAAGGTTCACATGCTTTTTAGTGCCCATGGAGATAATCTTATCTACAATGTAGACTTCGAGGCAGTAATGAAAGAAACCCGGGATTTCTGTGCCAGGATAAATAATACTCACCATGATTATCAATGGTAAGTCTGAAAGTAGGTTAATTATTGATGGTCAGGTTATGAAGTTAACTCAAAAATCTGACAACTGATAGATCATAGATGAAAGCTTATTTAAAATTTTATTTTGAGAAGGAAAAGAGATATTAAGCTAGAAATTTCAAAATTAAGTAGTTAATAATAGATGTAATCTAAAAATAATATATAACAGGATATTTTTCTTAAAATGACAGAAGATTCTAAGGATTCCAGGATACTTCCTAATATAAAAAGTGACAGATTTGCCCTGCTCTATCAGGTAGGTCAGGTTGTTAATTCTACCCTCGATTTCAATGAAGTTCTAAATCGTATTATGGATATGGTTATAGATGTAATGAAGGCAGAAAGAGGCTATCTTGTACTTATTGATACTGAAACAGGGGATTTTGTTTTCAAAACAGCAAGGCGTATGGACAAACAGGAAGTTGCAGAAGAAGATCTATCTTTAAGTAGAAGTATTGTACGAAAAGTAGCAGAAACAGGAGAAAGTGTTTTAAGTACAAATGCTCTTCAGGACCCGAGATTTAAAAAGAGTTCCAGCATTCTTCTTCATGAAATCAGATCAATACTATGTGTTCCTGTGAAAGTAAAACATAAAATTCTTGGAGTAATATATATAGATAACAGGGTTAACAGCGGTGTATTCAATAAATCTGATTTAGAACTTCTCTCAGCCCTTTCAAATCAGGCAGGTATTGCCATAGAGAATGCTCAACTCTATGAGAATCTTCAGAGAACACTTCAGGAACTTCAGGAATCCCATAATCAATTACAGGAAGCCAATGCTCTTAAAGATGAATTCCTGGCCAATATAAGCCATGAATTACGTACACCTCTCACTTCTATACTGGGATTTTCCGAAACTATAGCCAGCGGAAGATTAGGAGAATTAAATGAAAGATATCAGCGTTGCAGCAGATATATACTTGAAAACGGCAAACACATGCTCAGACTTATAGATGATCTCCTGGATATTTCTCTTGTTCAGACTAATAGAATAGTATTAAATCGTGAAGATATAGATCTAAAAGATATAATAGAAGAGTGTATAAAAAACCTCCCAACTGAAAAAGAAAGAAAAAAGATAAGTGTTTCTTTTATTATTCCTCAGGAAATCAGCACAGTTTATGCAGATCCCCAGCGATTAAAACGTATAATGACAAATTTACTTGATAATGCCATTAAATTTAATATCTATGATGGAACAGTAGAAGTTCGTGTTGAAGAAAAAGATATGTCCTTTGAAATATCTGTGGCAGACTCAGGCATTGGTATCATCTCGGATAACTTTGAAATAATATTTGAGAAATTCAGACAGGTTGATGGAAGCACCACAAGGGAATATGGAGGAACAGGTCTTGGACTTGCTCTTGTAAAAGAACTGGTTACCCTTCATGGGGGCCATGTATGGGTTGAAAGCCGCATCAATGTAGGCAGTATATTTACCTTCACTTTACCCAAAAAAGAAATTACAGAATTCTCTCATATCTAAAAAAGCAAGGATTTGTAATTATATAAAGATGAAATTAATTAATAAATCCACACAAAATAATTCAGGACTTACATACCTCATATTTAAAAATTTCTCACCTTATCCTCATTTAAAAAGTGCAGTTTTTACAAGACTGGGAGGATATAGTTTGAGTCCATATAAATCGCTTAACATGGGACTCCAGGTAGGAGATAACTATAATACCGTAATCTTAAATAGAAAAAAAGCTATAAATGAAATTGGCTTCACCTTTGATAGACTTATAGCCATGGAGCAGATACACAGCGATAATATAAAGATAGTCAAAAGAGAAGATGGAGGAAGAGGTGCTTATGAGTGGGAAAATGGGATAAAAGAGACAGATGGAATGATCTGCTGTGATAGAGGAGTTACACTTATGGCCGTTGTGGCAGATTGTCCTGTAACTCTTTTTTATGATTTTCATAATGGAGTTATGGGTATAGCTCACTGTGGATGGAGAGGAACAGTTAAAAGCATAGGACGAAAATTACTACAGAATTTAAGATCTCATTATAACTCCAGACCATCTGATATAATTGCAGGTGTGAGCCCCGGTATAGATATATGCTGTTATGAAGTGGGAGAAGATGTATTTTCAGCTTTTCAGAATGAATATGGATCTGAAGGGAAAAAATTTTTTGAATACAGAAATAAAAAGTTATATTTAAATCTTAAAAAAGCTATAAAATTTCAACTTCTTCAGGAAGGTATGAAAAAAGAAAATATAAATTTTTCAGAATTTTGCACTTCATGCAGAAAGGATTTATTTTTCTCCCACAGAGCAGAAGGAGGTAAAACAGGTAGAATCGGTGTTTTTATAGGAATGAAAACATAGAAAGTGAAATTTTAGAAAAAAAAATGTTTATTGTAAAAAATATAATTTATCCAGTCCTTTCACGCTTCATATCTCACTTCTCACGATTTGTGTCCAAATGTTAACAAAATTTTAACAGACTTTTTCAATAATCTATTGTATTATAATTTCACAGAAGATTTTTTCAGATAAAATTCTAAGTAAGGAGGAATTTAGATTATGAGAATTAGTGATCAGAGAAGTAGTCAGGTGTTTAACCAGGTTGTAAATCAGCAAAAACCCAAAGAAGAGGGTACACCACTTCCTCAGGATGGTGTGGTACTGAGTGGCGATCCCAAAGTTGATACACCTGTAGGTGTACAGAAAAAATGGACATTTATGCACTGGGGTGGAGGCGATAATAATCTTGACAGATTTATCCTGGGTGATGTAGATGAAATGGAAACCAGAGGTTCTGATGAAAATACTCATGTTGTAGCTATGCTGGACCTTACAAGAAATAGAGGAGCCAAAACCTACTATCTAATCCAAGACGATAAACCTGGATTAAATTCTCCTGTTGTTGCCGACCACGGTGTTGTAAATTCTGCTGATCCAAAATTTATGGCAAAATTTATAATCGATACAGTAAAGAATTATCCTGCAGAGCACTATATGTTTGATATTGGTGACCACGGAGGCGGATGGTCAGGAGCAGTTTCTGACGACTCCCACGGTGGATGGATGTCTATGCCTCAGATCAGAGAAGCTCTGGATATGGCACAGAAAGAAACAGGTGTGAAAATGGATATTGTGGCTTTTGATTGCTGCCTTATGGCAACAGGAGAAGTGGCAGCTGAACTTAAAGATCACGCGAATATTCTTGTAGCTTCACAGGAAAGTGAAGGAGGATTGGGATGGAATTATAATAATGTCCTCGGTCCTGATGGAAAGCCTATGGAAGTAACACCTGAATTAAAAAATCAAGAACAAGCCTTTGTTAATGAACACGGTGTTCCTATGAGAAAATCATATAGAAATATTTTAATGTCAGCAGAAGTCTTAGGAAGTCTCCAGGACAGTTTACAAAAAAGAATAGATATGACTCCAGAACAATTTGCAAAGCATCAGGTAGCCTGTGCAGAGAAACATCAAAATGATCTTCCCACTATGTCCGCTACAGATCTCACAAAGATGAACGAGTTCAATAAAGTAGCTGGCAGCCTTGCAGATTCAATTCTTGCCACAGATACACCCAATGTTGCTCTTCAGGCCATAGCAAGAAAGACCAAAGGTTTCAGCAGCGGAAAAGACATCTATCATTTTGCAGAACTTATATCAAATGATCCCACAATAACTGATGAAAAACTCAAGGAATCAGCCAGGAATGTTATGGCTATGATAGGAGACGTTATTATTGCAAATGAACATGCTGAACCACGTTATAAAGATGCTCACGGATTAAATATTGAAATTCCAACTTATGGCGGTGTATCAAGCAAATATGATAGCCTTGCTTTCAATAAAGAGGTTCCTCAGTGGAAAGAAGCTATGAATAAGATGAACAAAAAAGAATTACCACCAGAAATGGCACCTGGATATGATAGAGACTGGTAAATAGTTCCTGAACAGTAAGGAGCGGTTTTCGAACCGCTCCTTTATTATTTCTCTCAGATTTTATATCAGGAGTTATACCAATCTACCATCAAACGTAGTAAAAACAGTCTTGAGGCTGCGGAAAAACGAAGTTCTCCGAAGGACAAAAGAATGGCGTATTTAAAGGAAGTTTTAAGTTAATTTTATGACGAAATTTAGAGTATATTGCCTCAGGTAAAGAAGTATAGGCATTCATATTTTTTTGGAGTAACCTCAAGGCTGTTTTATTAGTACAATTGATGAATAATTGGTATTAAGTATATTTACTGTAAGAACCTTTCTCAACTATAAGCCTGTTACCCTCTATTTCCAGTACACATATCTTCTGACCTCTTTTTATAAAATCTTTCCTTGATTTAGCATCATATATCTTATTATCAATCTCAGCTTTTCCTATGAGGCTGAAATCTGTAATGGCGACACCTTCTTTACCTAATAAATCTTTAAACTGGTCCTTCTTTTCAGATTCTTTTATTTCAAGTTCCTGTTTCTTTTTTGTATGCTCCTGCTGCATCTTTTTAGAATATATCTGCCCTTTCATTATACAGAGAGATAAAGATAAAACTATAAGGAGAATGAATGAAATAATTAAATAAGTCTGGGTAGCTTTAAAAGATATTATAATAGCTACTATTCCCAGAATTATCCCAAGAGGGCCAATGAGTTTTGTAGGTGCAGGCATAACATAATATTCAAGAAATAGAAGAAAATTAGCAATAAAAGTCAGAAGAAATATTACAAAAAAAATATTATATACAGCCAGATAGGCCCACCATTTAAGGTCACCGCTTACTTCAAGAGGTTTAGTAGAGGTACCGGGTTTTATTAAGACCAGACTTTCCGGGAAAACCCATCCCTTTCTTTCATAGGTAACTATATGCCTTCCTGAAGAAACATTTTCAAAAACAAATCTTCCTTCCTTGTCAGTCTCTGTAGTAATAATACCATTTTCCAGAATAACCTTTACCTTTTCCATAGGAGTAAAGTTCATATCCAGAACCTTACCTTCAATTTTACCCGTCTCCTGAGCACAGACAATTAAAGGAAATATGACAAAAATCAGGATTAATAAAAACTTTTTCATCATAGAGAATCACCCTCTATATATAAAATCTATATTATTCCACATATATATTTTATCATTTATTTTTTCTCCGGGGGCCAAATTTTTTGATATATTTATTCACCTGCCATAGAAAGAATTTCCTCGAGTAATACCTCTGCCATCTCTTCTTCTTTAATTTTTTTATAAATTTCACCTTTTCGAAATATTACTCCTGAACCTCTGCCGCAGGCAATACCCAAATCTGCCTCTCTTGCTTCACCGGGTCCGTTTACAATACATCCCATTATTGCTACAACAAGAGATTTTTCAAGATGATTTGTCTTTTCTTTTATCTCTTTTACAAGAGAAAAAAGATTGACTTTACATCTACCACAGGTAGGGCAAGAAATTATTTCTATCCCTTTTTTCCTGAGCCCGAGAGATCGTAAAATTTCATATCCCACCAGAACCTCCTCCTCAGGAGGAGCTGTAAGGGAAACCCTTATTGTATCACCTATACCTTCACTTAAAAGAATACCCAGACCTATAGAAGATTTCACCGTTCCCGATAGTGTTGTCCCTGCTTCTGTTATTCCCAGGTGAAGAGGATAATCACTTTTAGAAGATATTAACCTATAGGCCTTAACTGTATCCATTACATCAGAGGATTTTAAAGAAAGCTTCAGAGAATAAAAATTCAGTTCTTCCATAATCTCTATATGACGGAGAACACTCGCAACCATAGCTTCAGGTGTGGAATGACCATATTTTTTCAAAATATCTTTTTCTATAGAACCGGAGTTAATACCTATACGGATAGGAATTTCTCTCGCTTTTGCTTCATAGACAATTTTTTCAATTTTATCTCTGGTACCAATATTCCCGGGATTAATTCTTATACAGTCAGCACCTGCTCTGAGAGCACCCATAGCAATTCTATAATCAAAATGAATATCAGCTACAAGAGGAATTTTAACCCTTTTTTTTATTTCGGAAAAAGCCTCTAGTGCTTCTTCATCCACAAGAGCAAGGCGAACTATTTCACATCCTGTGTCTGTAAGAACATGTATCTGCCTTACTGTTCTATCTACATCTTTAGTATCTGTTTTAGTCATAGATTGAACTGAAATCGGTTCCTGCCCACCTACTTTGACTCCACCTATATTTATAATCTTTGTTAATTTTCTTTTTATCATATCACTCTACCACAATATAATCTTTAATCTTATCAAAGGTCTTCTCCCCTATGCCATCAACATTTTTTATATCATCAGGAGTGTTAAAAGCACCCTTTGTTTTACGATATTCTATTATTCTTTCTGCCATTACCGGACCTATTCCGGGAAGAGAATCCAGGTCTGCAAGGGTAGCTGTATTTATATTAACCCTGCCATCTGTTCTTGTAGGACTAACACCAGGAGTAATGGCTTTGGGCTCAGGGCCTTCAGTAAATGAAACTTCAGGAGAAACAAAAGGTGTAGTTCCCGAAAGTCCTGTAGCAGGAATAAAAAGTTTTTCTCCATCCTGAACATGCCTTGCAAGGTTTATTGCCTCAAGATCTGCATCCTTAGAAGGCCCGCCGGCGGCATCTATAAAATCTTTCACACGGCTACCAGCAGGTAAAGTGTATAAACCTGCTGCTTTAACTGCTCCGCATACATGAGACACAATCTCTTTCTTTTCCTCTGAAGGTGTGGGAGTTTCACGAGAATAATCTGGGAACTCAAGGGGATGCAAGGTAGAAACAGGTTCGGACTTCTGATTTAACGGTATTATATTGGTCCGAACACTAAAGGCAGAATAAAGCCTTACTCCTCCTCCTAAAAGAAGGAAAAAGATTATTAATATAAGTGCTTTTTTTTCATTTTGTGATAAATCCATCATGATAAAAGTGAAAAGTTTCAAATTTTCACGACTACCTCTTAAATTATTTCTCTGGAAATATAAATGGAAGTAATAAAGCCACTATGCCGACACCAGATACAACCAGTCCAAAAATTGAATAAAAAATCCTTTCACCCTTTCGTCCAAACATATTAACCATAAATCGCGCTTTACGACTGTTAAAGAAAAAATCCCAGTTAAAAATAGATGAAATCAATGAAAACAAATCTCCAAAAATACATATAATACCAATAAATAAATTTTCAGTCATATATGTTTCACCTCACCTCTCAACCTTTTATAACCCCCAGTGGCCTCATTTTAGCCACAAGTCTTGTAATACCTGCTCCTGTAGTAGAATCTACTACATCTTCTACATTCTTATAGGCTTCAGGCATTTCCTCTGCAATTGTATCCCATCCTGTGGCTCTTACTATAACACCATAATCTTTCATCTCCTGACGGAGATTTTTACCTTTTGCAATCTTTTTGGCCTTACTTCTGCTGAGTCTTCTTCCTGCACCATGACAGGCGCTCCCAAAGGTTTCTTCCATAGCTTTTTCTGTCCCTACTGCAAGAAAGGAATATCTTCCCATATCACCGGGTATTATTACTGCCTGACCTGTTTCTCTATGTTTTGCCGGTATTTCAGGATGCCCGGGAGCAAAGGCTCTGGTAGCACCCTTACGATGGACACATACTGTTAACTCACGGCCATTAATTTTATGTTTTTCTATTTTTGCTATATTATGGGCCACATCATATACCTGTCTTATACCGAGACTGGAAGAACTCTGTTTAAAAACCTGTTCAAAAACCTCTCTGATCCAGTGGGTAATACACTGACGGTTGGCCCAGGCAAAATTGGCTCCTGCCGCCATGGCGCCGAAATAAGACCTCCCTTCGGGAGAATCCACAGGAGCACAGGCCAGTTGTCTGTCAGGAAGATTTATATCGTATTTCTTTGATACCCTGCCGAGGATATCAAGAAAATCAGTTGTAATCTGATGTCCAAAACCTCTGGAACCGGTGTGAATCATTACTGTAATTCCACCGGGAAATATACCAAAAATATCTGCCGCTTCAGGATAATATACCTCTTCTACAACCTGAACCTCAAGGAAATGATTTCCCGACCCCAGGGTTCCCAGTTGATCTCTACTTCTCTTTATGGCCTTTTCACTCACCTCATCAGGATTTGCCCCTTCCATAGCTCCCCCTGCTTCAGTAAGCTCAAGATCTTCTTTTGTTCCATAACCATGTTCTACTGCCCACCGGGCACCTTTTAATATTACAGAAGAAAGTTCTTTATGATCTACCTTAAGCTTACCGCCTTTACCGACACCTGTGGGGATATTATTAAAAAGAGCCTCTACAATGTCTGCCATACGGGGTTTAATATCTTCTGCAATAAGATCTGTTCTAAGAAGCCTCACACCGCAATTTATATCAAACCCTATACCTCCCGGTGATATAACACCACTTCTAACATCAGTAGCCGCCACACCTCCTATAGGGAAACCATAACCCCAGTGAATATCAGGCATAGCAAGGGAATTCCTTACTATACCAGGAAGAAATGCTACATTTGCCACCTGTTCAGGGGCCTGATCAGATACTATGTCATCTAACATCTTCTTATGGGCATAAATAATTCCGGGGACACGCATGCCTTCTTTATAGTCTTTTGGTATACGCCATCTGTAATTATCTATTTTCTCAAGTTTACCCTTCCATTTTTCTTCCATAGAATCACTTCCTTAAACATCAAATATAACCTGTCCATACCAGCCATCTCCTGTCTGTTCAAGCCTGAGACTATGATAAGTAGCGGCTTTAAGACAGGATTTAAATGTGTGTTTATTTCTATCCATTTTCTCTCCCCACACTTTAGCTTTTAAAAGAGGAGGCTCAAGAAAGAATATTTCAAACTTTACAAGAAAAACTCCTTCCGTATCCTGAATAAATATTAATTCATTAAGCCATGCTACCAGAAGTTCATCCGTATCATCTCTGGAAATCTCTATATCAAATTCTTCTACAGATTTAACCTGTTCAGGTTCTGTAGAAAGAGCCGAAAGACCTTTAGCTGCATTAATAAAAATTTCTAAAAGGGAAGTACCCCTTACTATTATGCCCTGATCTGCCGTATGTTCAAAGATTTCAAATTCCATAATTACTTTCCTATTAATAGAATATTATTCTTTATTACACCAGTATCGAAAACTTCCTCTTGTACTTTTAGCATCCTTTAATATTTTGTAGAATCGTGCCAGAAAATCTCGTCCCCTTGTAAGGGGGGTCATGGACCCTTCTTTAATAAATACTGGCTATGTTAGTTATTGTTATCAAATTATAAATAATATTTATTATCATTATAAATAAAATATTACTGAAAGACAAGGCAAAACTCCTCATATACAAATAATCTCTTGATTATTATTTAACCTACCGTTAACCTTGCATCCCATCCATTGGTATAACATTTAAAACTGCTTTCAAATATTCTAACTGTTCAATAGCTCTGATGAAGATAAACAGTTGACTTTATTAAATAAATATTGCATAATGTTGTGGGTAGTTTCGAAAAGATGACTGCTTCAACTATAGCTTCAGATACTGTTATCAGTCAATGAGAGAGCGAATTATAGAAAGATCTATCCATAGCTTCATATAGCTTATCTGAAGATTGGAATAGATTTTTCTGGCCAGATTACCTGTAAAGGTTAAAATGTATGAAAATAAAAATATTATCCCTTCTAAGTATCTTATTTTTCCTTTTAACCTCAGGTTATGCCAGGGAAAAAGAAGACACTCTGGCAGGAATAACTCTGGGATGGTCAAAGGTCCAGGTAAAAAAGATACTTGGAGAACCACAGAATGTTTCTGAACTGGAAAGTGACTCACCTGATATAAAACAGGTAGTATGGGAATATAAAAAAGGCATAAAGATTTTATTCAGCAATGATTATGTAGAAGTTATAATAATAAAAAGCCCCTGTAATATACCAACACCAAGAGGACTCTATATAGGAGATACCTGGCGAAAAGCCCTTGATCTTTACCGTCACTCCAGTGCCTATGTACAGAATATGGGATATGAAATAGGTATTGTCTTTACTCTTCAGGAAGATGTCAAACTTTCAATCTCTATTCCATCTGATAAAGAAGAGATTATGACTATAAGCATCTGGCGAGAGGAACCAATCAATAGTGAAGTCCCCTAACTGATCCATTTTGTCTCTTCAATAAGTTCTGCTAATCTGGAAGGATCATCTTCCAGGGCATATCTTCTTGTAAAATAGCTTTTAAATATCGGGGGATGGTCATTAATATATTTAATTCCAAGATATGTAACCTTATCAGTATTTAATTCTTTACACCAGTAATAAAGTTTGTCTATTTCTCCGGAAGGCATGTGTAAAGACTTATAGATTTCTGCCACTTTATCTACAGGAATACCCTCATAGTCAATTTTAATAACAGGCTCAATCTTATCAGTAAAAACTATAGAGGTAAAAACACTTCTTTGAGGTTCAGTAGCAAGATAATTATGAAAATCCACAAATAAACTTATAAGTTTTGACGAAAGGTCCAGTTTTGCCATTATTGCTGTTATACCGGGACATAAAGAGTACCCGCTTTTTTCTATGGCATTACAGAAAAAGGTCTTAAGGGCAGTTCCTCCCTCAGGCTTATAATTAAATCCTATATAAAGATTTTTTTTTCTTAACAAAAAACTTATTACATCTACAAAATAAGCAATAGAAGCAATCTGTATATTCATTCCCCTCATTATACTGGCAGCTATACGATTGGACACAAGGCGTTGATGGTAAAAACTCAGCTTAATCTTACGGTCCTTTGAAAAATCCACTTTAAGTAAAACATCAGTACCGGGAAAATGACCATTTAATTTTTTAAAATTTTTTATCTGTTCATGTGCCATACCTGTAAGAGACATAAAATCTATTACATTTGTAATATATTCTTCATTTTTACCTTTTAGCATAATACCAAGGCTATTTGAAAAAGGAGAAACACTCAACTCAGACATCTTATAAAGATTTTCAATGAAAAACTCCTTAAATTTCTTAAAATAAGAGTCTTTCACCTCATCAAACCAGGGGGCCAGTAATTTTACTTCTTTTTCAAATCTCTCAAGCTTATTTTTTTCTGCCATTAATACACCTCAGTCTATAAAAAATTTAAGAAGGAACAAAAGTCCTTCTTAAATTTATCATATTATAAGAAAATATGCAATCAAATTTTAATCCCATCTGGCACGATATTCAGCCATACCCCGGGCCCAATCATCTAAAGGAGGGTCTTCTTTTTTTATTATTTTATCCTGAGCTGTCCAGTCTATAGTCGGCTTATCGGTATTATAAAGATACCTATTTATTCCATCCCGATAGCGTGCCTCTTCAGGTGATATCTTACCCGTAATTTCATTACCTGGGAAGCCGTCTGATCTAATAATCTCATCTTCTTTTTTAACAGCTTTTTTCCAGACAGAAACTTCCGGTTCAGTCCCCGGTAGCTTTATTTCCAGTTCTGGTAGATTTACAGGAAATTCCAAACCGATCTCTGGTAGTTCTATTTCAGGACCAGGAACACTCAGAG
>Ga0302241_1001850_pt1 | contig 14094 bp, 5 predicted proteins | sample AAG_UR_Arg_MG_FD_193532 | JGI IMG/M metagenome (GOLD analysis project Ga0302241, IMG submission 193532) | Enriched activated sludge microbial communities from anaerobic digester in WTTP, New Holstein, Wisconsin, United States - AAG_UR_Arg | ecosystem: Engineered > Bioreactor > Anaerobic >... | reverse complement strand
CACCTTCTGCTACCATGGGACCAATAGAGCCAAACACGGAAGCGCATCTGCCTATCTGAATGCCAGCACCAATGAGCAGTATGTATTCAGTACGCCCATGCTCACCATAGAAAGCGACAGTACTCTCGACTTCTGGGCTTCCTGCTCAAGCAACGGTGGATTCTTGCAAGTGGTTTATTCTACGGATAGGACAAGCTGGACGCAGCTTGGAAGCAGTATCACCTTCCCTGCAAGCAGTACTTGGTACAATCACAATATAAACCTCAGTTCCCTAAGTGGTAACAACTATTATCTCGGTTTGCGTACAGCACTGTATGGCTGCAGCTATGATGTGGACATGTTTATTGGTCCTGATATAGCTGCGATCGCCCCTGGTGTCCCTATCCTTGTAGCTCCGGAAGATGGTGCTACCGAACTGTTTGTCAAGCCAACCTTTACCTGGAATGTGCCCAACACGGGTGGCATAGCGGCATCTTACAAGATCTATTGTGATACCAACAACCCTCCCACTACCCTGATCGGAACCAGCACTGCCAGCAGTTTCACGCCAACAACAGGCCTACCTTATGGCAGCACTCTGTATTGGAGTGTGGTGGCGGTTAATGAGTATGGAGAAAGTCCTCAAACTGCGCCGCGCAGTTTTACCACCATGGCAGACCCCACTATCTATGATCTGCCCTGGCTTGAGGATTTTACCAATACCACCTTTCCTCCTGCAAACTGGGCCCGCTATTCAGGCCTCTATCCCACAGCCACTCTCAGCCCCACAACGAGTGGATGGAATAGATACAACTTTGCTTATGTTCCCAATCCCGCCAATCCTTCTGCCAGGCTCCGCATTTATGGTTTTGACACCAGATACTGGTTGGTTACCCCTCCCATCGTTATTCCTGCTGCGGGTTACCGATTGGAATTTGATCTGGCTCTCACCAAGACCGGCAGTTCCGATCCGGTAAATCCAAGCCTGCAACAAGATGACAGGTTCATCGTCCTGATTGCTGATAATCCCACCATGGTTGGTGCTACCGTGCTGAGAGAGTGGAATAATACCGGCTCAAGCTATGTGTACAACAACATCGTCACGTTGGGTGAAAGTCAGACAATAGACCTCAGTGCTCATGCCGGCACCAAATACCTTGCCTTCTACGGACAATCAACAGCCTTCGGTGGAGACAACAACGTTTATGTGGATAATGTGAAGGTGCGCCAGACGCCTACCGCTCCTATTTTCCATTACACACCGGATAACCTGCAGTTTGAGACGGTTCGTGTCAACAGCGGCTCAGATTATCAGATTGTCTACGTGACCAATACCGGTATCGGCACCCTGGAATTGACCGCTGCAGACGTCAGCATCACAGGGACCGATGCGGCGATGTTTATGTATGATGCAGAGTATTTGCCTCTTGCCCTTAGCGAAAATCAAAGCGGCATGATCCCGGTGCGCTATGTTCCCACTGCAGAAGGTTCACACAGTGCTATCTTGCGGATGGTCTACGCCGGAGAAAATCATGATGTGGCTCTGAGCGGGAGTGCTGTGGGTCAATATGCGCTTTTTGAGCGCTTTGAAAGCTTCGAACCTGCAGACTTCCCGCCTGAAGGATGGACTGTCTACAATGGCGGCGGTCCTAATACCTGGTTTCAGTCTTACACCAAGCCTCACGGGGGTATTGGCCATGCACAGATCAGTTATGACTCAGTAGCACATAACGACTGGTTGATCTCGCCTAAGCTTGTACCTTCAGCTTTAAACCATACCTACGCCTTCTACAGCACCCAAAACAACACCTATTGGGACGAGAGGTTCAACGTCCTGGTCTCTACCACAACACCTGATATCACATCCTTTACTCACACTTTGGCTACAAATGTGCAAACCGGTGGTGCGGACTATAAACGTCATGCCTATGACCTCTCCAGCTTCATTGGACAGGAGATCTATGTGGCTATCCAGGCTATCTCAACAAATCAGTTGTACATCATGATCGATGATGTCTCGGGTCCGGATATCTGGATGGAAACGCTCCCTGCTCCTGTGGTGCAAGCGAGTATTTCCGGATCAAATGTGGTGTTGTCATGGGAGCCGGTCACCGGTGCCAACAGCTATAAAGTCTATGCCTCATCTGATCCTTATAGCTTTGACTCCACTCCTATCGCTACAGTCAATACCAATAGTTACACTCTACCTGCAACATCCGATAAACGCTTCTTCAAGGTCATCAGCGTTGGCGGTCGTGATTTTGGTGGAGAAATCAAAAAACAATAACCTGCAATCAATATGAGGAAAAACCAATGAAGAGACATCTCTCGTTCATTATGCTGCTGGCCCTGATGCTGAGTATCTTCAGCCTGGGCTTTGCCATCACCGTGCAAGTGGGTGCTGATGGATATGAGACTACCGGCAATTTTCCCGTGGTTGGCTCATTTCGCTACAGTTATACCCAGCAGATCTACACCCAATCCCAGATCAACTGTGCGCTTCCGATCACCAAAATCCGCTTCTATTATTCTGTCGGCCCCATTGATCCCAGTAAAGACTGGACTATCTACATGGGGCATACACAGAAAACATCCTTTACCAGTAATTCAGATTGGGAACCAATGGCCAATCTCACCCAGGTTTTTGATGGTGATGTATCATCCATGTTGCCTGCGCCTAAAAATTGGATGGAGATCACGCTGGATACTCCTTTCACCTATAACAATATTGACAATCTGCTCGTTGCGGTGCATGAAGATACACCCTCGTGGCAATACTTGGAATGGGGAGCATTCTCCAGCGGTGCCAATGCGGGTTTGATTTATTACAATTATGACAACAATCCTGATCCCAACAATCCTCCCGCTGGGTTATACAGGACATCATCGATCAGCCGGATACAGCTCTACTCTCCGGATACCACAGCACCCATGACTCCTCTGCTTGTTTCTCCGGCAAATGGTGCCAGACGTGTGATTGGTGAAAGCCTGAGCTGGACTCTTCCCGTCGGCAGCGCAGAAGCCACCGGCTATGACGTCTATATCGATGGAAACGTGGTGAGCAGCAATCAACCATTAACTCACTACACCATTACCTCCGCCCTGAGCGAGGGAATGCACAATTGGTATGTGGTCGCCCGCAACAGTATCGGCGACTCTCCTGCGTCAGCCACACGCAGCTTTCTGTATGTGAACGGAGTGCTGATCGGCAATGGATATTCCAACTCGTACCACCCTTTCAATGCTGATGTGGGCTACGCACGCTCCCTGTGCCTTTACACCCAAGATCAAATAGGGCAGTATGGCCTGATCACAAGCCTGGGATGGAACGTGTTCGTGCCCCAACCTTTAGCTATACCCTACAAGATCTATGCCAAGCTTACCACCCAGAGCGTCCAAACCCCGATAACCTGGGCTGATTTCACCTCTGGAGCCACGCTGGTAAAACAGGGCAGCTACTCTTTTAGCAGCGCAGGCTGGCATGATCTTGCCCTAACTACCCCATTCCCTTATACTGAGGGCAATCTGCTCATCGGTGTGGAAGTTAATTATGGCGGAGGCGGAGCTCCAAATTACTCAAGCCCCAGATTCTACTGCACACCGGGAATGACGGGTAGGCATCAAACGTGGGGACAAGATAATACCATGCCCACAGGTAACGGATGGGTGGTTGATATTCTGTCTGATGTGATCATCCTGCTCTCGGCTATTCCAACCGGGCCTGAGGTTTATCTCAATCCTTCTGAGTGGGATTTCGGCACGGTAACGATGGATGATACAGCCACCAAAACCTTCTCGCTTTCAAACGCCGGTACCGGAACTCTGAACGTCACGGGCATCAGTCCAATCTCCAACGGCTTCTTCACGATTACAGACGCTCCCACCTTCCCGGTAGCTCTGGCTGAGGGGCAAAGCACCACTTTCAGCGTCCGATATACGCCTACAGTTGGCGGAAACCACACGGCTACCTTCACCATCAATGCCGGAGCTGCCACCGATAATTTTACCGTCAGCGGGGTATGTTTCGATCCCACCATCACCAGCTTCCCATATCTGCAAAACTTTGATGGCCCATGGAGCGGAACACCTGCCGCACCTGCCTACTGGAAGGTGATCAATGCCGATAACGACTCCTACACTTGGAGACAGACGAGCGGGGATATGTCACCCTATTCACCACCTTACACCGCCTTCGGAGCGGGGAATAATGACGACTGGCTGATCTCACCTCCCATCAATCTCAGCGGCGTTAATATCAGAATGAAGTGGTGGGATAGAGTGGAAGCCATGCAAAGACCAAACTCCTACAAGGTGATGCTCTCTACCACCACGCCGGAAATTGCCTCCTTTACCACAGAATTGCACGATGAAACCTGCTACAATGAATCATGGATAAAGTGTGTCATAAACTTGGATGCCTACACCGGACAGACCATCTATCTGGCTTTCCACCAATACGAATCTCCTTCTTCCGATTGGGGTTTTGGCATAGAGGACTTTACTCTGGAGGCGATACCCATCAACCCCGTCTTCACTTACACTCCGGCAAGCATGCAGTTTGGTGCTATTCGCATCAATAATGCCACAGCGTTCAAGAGTGTAACGGTGACCAATACCGGCGGCGGAACCCTGAATCTGACTGCAGCCGATGTCAGCATTATCGGGCCTGATGCGGCGATGTTTGAAGTTTCTACCATCAATCTGCCTTGTACCCTCAGCGAGGATGAAAGTCGCAGCATCTATGTTCGCTACCATCCCACCGCAGTAGGGATACACAACGCCACTTTGCGTATGGTAAATGCCGGAGCCAATTATGATGTGGCTTTGGCTGGAACTGCTCTGAGTGAGACCGCTCTGTTAGAGAGCTTTGAAGGGGAGCTCTTCCCGCCCGCCGGCTGGAGAGTGCACAACGGTGGAGGCGGCAACACCTGGCTCAAATCCACGGCATTCCCACTCACGGGGAACGCTCACGCAGCAATCAATTTCAGCAGTGTTGCCCATGATGACTGGCTGATCTCTCCTAAGCTCGCACCCTCGGCTGCCAACCATGTATATAGCTTTTACGGCTGCAATTACAGCTCTGAGTATGACGAGAGATTCAATGTAAAAGTCTCCACCACCAGCCCTGATATCGCTTCCTTTACCCACACTTTGGCTACGAATGTCCAGACCGGTGCCCTGCAATATCAGCATCATTACTACGATCTTTCCAGCTTCATCGGTCAGGAGGTCTACGTGGCTATTCAGGCGATCTCTACAGATCAGTTTCATCTGTATATCGATGATGTATCCGGCCCGGAGATCGTACCTGAAGCACCGGCTACACCCGTGTTGGTCAGCCCCCAAAATGGTCAAAACTACATTTCCGTGAGGCCAACGCTTAGTTGGAACTCCAGTCCCGGTGCCACTCCTACCGGTTATAAGGTGTATTTGGGCACGGACAATCCGCCCACCACAGAAGTGGCAGACCTGACCACCACGCAATTCACCTTCACCACTGCACTCTTGCCCGCAACGGTGTATTATTGGACGGTAAAGGCTTACAACGAAGCAGGCATCAGTGCTGTCGCCACACCCTTCAGCTTCACTACTGCTGCTGAAGGGGTAGTGCCTGTGGGCTCCGGAACCACTTACAACAGCACCACAACATTCCCAGCCGTATATGGTGGCTACTACAAAAATGGGCGGGAGCAATATCTGGTTCTTGCTTCTGAACTGACTGCAGCGGGTGCCGAGGCCGGCTGGATCAATTCCATCAGCTTCAATGTCAAAACCATAAATGCCAGTACCAGTCTTCCCAACTTTTCCATCCGTATCAAGGCCACCACGGCCACGGAATTTGTTGAAGATATCTTCTTTACCGATCTGGAAGATGCGTTTTCCGTCCCGGCCTATACACCCACTTTCGACTGGAATCAGCATTCCTTTAACGTGCCTTTCTACTGGGATGGGCAATCCAATCTTGTGATCCAGACCAGCTTCGATATGCAGAATGTTTATGCCATCAACGCCGGCGTCTACAATACCAACCTCCAACCACGCTGTGGAAGCTTATACTTCCGGAGCAATAATACCGCTTGGCAATATTCCTATGCAGGAACAAGCTCTTATTATCGTCCCAATATGCTGTTGCACATAGTGGAGCCCGTTGTGGCTGCTCCCGGTGCACCTGTTCTGGATTCTCCTGTCAATAACGCTACCGGTGTCTCCAAACGTGGATTTGAGCTCAAGTGGCATCCTGACATCAGTGCCGGAACACCGGATCATTACACCGTCTATATGTCTACCAATCCGTCTGATATCTACAATGGATTCAGTTGGCAAACCGCGGAACAGTCCTTTAACCCCATCGCTCAGGATGCTAATTTCAGCGTCGAGTACTTGCAGCGTTGGTATTGGACAGTGAGAGCACACAACGCTCTGGGCGAGGCTGTAGCAGAGTTGCCTCACAGCTTTGTGATCGAGGCTGATCCAAGTATTCTCAGCTACCCTTGGTGTGAGAATTTTGACACTCTCACCGAAGGGCAGATGCCCGAACATTGGGTCATCACCACTTCCAATGGTGGTACGCATCCTTACATCTGGAGAGCCAGGTCAAACAGTTATATCTACTACACTTCCGAGCCCAATGCCGCAGTGGTAAACGCTCTCAATGGTCCCAAGGATGATTGGATGATCACGCTTCCTTTCCATATGCAGGCTGGGCAGAGATACGACATTTCCTTTACCCTCAGTGCACCGGGATGGGAGGGAGTGGCAGAAGCCCTGAAAGTTCACTGGGCTACAGAGCCCACCCCGGCTGCCATGATCAGTAATCCGCCTTTGTATGACAACAATAATATCCTCCAATGGGAGTGGACAACGGAAACCATGAGCTTCATCCCGCCCAGCACAGGCACCTATTACTTTGGCTGGCACGCCTACTCGGCGGCTGATTTGCACTATATCGCCGTGGATGATATCACCATCACAGTGAGCGAAACCCTGTCCGCACCTGTGGTGCAAGCGAGTATTTCCGGATCAAATGTGGTGTTAACTTGGGAGCCGGTCTCCGGTGCTACCAGCTATAAGGTCTATGCCTCATCTGATCCTTATAGCTTTGACTCCACTCCCATCGCTACAGTCAATACCAATAGTTGCACTTTGCCTTTAGCGGAAGCCAAACGCTTTTTCAAGGTCATCAGCGTTGGCGGTCGTGATTTTTGGGGAGGTATGAACAAGCAATGACCCTCTACTGAGATAATAAAGACGAGCCCCTGGGTCTTCGGATCTGGGGGCTTTTCTATGGGGAAAGTTGGTCTATTGCGAAAAAAGCAGTTGCCCTAGTGTGATCCTCCCTTCCTCTTCCTTACTTAGCCGCCCGGTGATTACTCGGTGCCACTCGGGAAAAACCCGAGTATCTCCACGGCATCGCCCTGCGGGTAAGTAAGGGCGAAGTGAGTGACGGGGAGAAAAGCTCAACCTTAGAGAAAGAGCCTATTGCTTTATCTGGGATAATGTTCGCTACGGCGATTGACCGTACGTGCGGCGTATCCGCCTCAGTTCCAATACTTCCTATCTAAACTCCTATATTGGATTGCTTCGCTGATGTGTTCTGCTTTGATGTCTTTGAGACCTTCAAGGTCGGCAATGGTGCGCGAGACTTTGAGGATGCGGTCAAAGACGCGGGCGGAGAAGCCCAAACGGTCGATGGCGTCTTCCATCAGGGCTTGGCTGTCCTTGTCCATGACGCAATACTTGCGCAGAAGTCTGGAGCCCATCTGGCTGTTGCAGAAGATGCCTTCTTCGTCTTTGAAGCGCTGAAGTTGGATGCTGCGGGCTTTGTTGACGCGGGCTCTGACCTGAGCGGAATTGTCGCCTGCGGGCAGGGAGCTGAGGTCGGCATAGGTGACAGCGGGCACCTCCACATGGATGTCTATCCTGTCCAAGAGTGGGCCGGAGACCCTGCTGCGGTAACGTTGGATGGCGCCAAATTCACAGTTGCACTGGTGGTTAGGTATCTTGGCGCCGAAATAGCCGCAGGGGCAGGGATTCATGGAGGCGATGAGCATAAACTCGGCGGGGAAAGTGAGGGAAGTGACGGCGCGGGAGATGGTTACCATGCCGTCTTCCAGGGGTTGGCGCAGCACTTCCAACACGCCACGTTTAAACTCTGGCAGCTCATCTAAAAAGAGTACGCCGCGGTGAGCGAGGCTGACTTCACCCGGTTTGGGGAATGCACCACCGCCCACAAGCGCAATGTCGCTGCAGGAGTGGTGCGGTGCTCGGAAGGGACGGGCGGTGAGGATGCCGTTTTTGAAGTTGCGGGAATATCCAGCGACGGAGTGGATCTTGGTAGCTTCCAGAGCTTCGTCCATGCTCAGTTCCGGCAGTATGGTAGGAACGCGGCGGGCTAACATGGTTTTGCCGGAGCCGGGAGGGCCGATCATCATCAGGTTGTGTCCGCCTGCAGCGGCGACTTCCAAGGCACGTTTGACTTGGTATTGTCCCTTCACATCATGTAAATCCACGCCGAAGGTGTTGAGCACGTCAAAGATGCGGTTTCTATCTACCTGCGTGGGTGGGATGTGGTATTCGCCGCGCAGGTAGCCCATGGTTTCCTTGATTGAGGTGACGCCGATCACTTCGATGCCTTCGATGATGGCGGCTTCTTCGGCGTTTTCCAGGGGGACGATCAGCACGTCCATGCCATCACGTTTGGCCGCGATGGCGATGGGCAGGGAACCATTGATGGGACGCAGGTTTCCATCCAGAGAGAGTTCGCCCACGATGGCATATTTCTTGGCGGAACTGATGGGCACGGCTTCGATGGCCTGTAAGGCGGAGATCGCTACCGGCAAATCCAGGGTGGCACTGTCTTTCTTCACGTCTGCTGGTGCAAGATTGATGGTGTAAAAACGGGAGGGGATATGAATGCTGGAGTTGCGCAGGGCGGCAAAAATCCTTTCTTTGCTTTCTTGAACCGCACGCGTGGCCATGCCTACGATGGTGACGCCGAAGGCAGAGCCAAAGGTGTCACATTCAACGTTAAGTTGCAGCGCATCAATGCCTAAGGTGGCATAAGTAAAAACGTTTCCTACCATGAAAATCTATCCTTGATCACTGATAATAGTCTCTGATCACAAGCTTTGGGCTTGGTGCTATTTGGTCAAGTCATTTTATAAAAAGATAGGTGGGATCAGGTTCCCAAGAGATCGGATGTTTCCAGTTTGGCGGGGTCGAAATCCACGGTGTCATCGTGCTTTAGCTTCCTCACGATGGCGAGGACAAAGAAGAAGGACATGGCGGTGGTGAGGAAGTCTGCGCCGGGCATAGCCAGCACCAGGCCCTGGAAACCGAAGAAATAGGTGAAGATGTATAAAAGTGGGACGTAGATGACTCCCTGCCTGGAAATGGCGACCAGGAAGGCTTGGAACGCTTTGCCCATGGCTTGGAGGCTGGACATCAGGATCATGCCCACAGAAGCTGTAGGTATCGCAAACACATAGGCTTGCAGCACCAAAGCGCCATAGACCTTAACGGCGGTGTCTTGGATGAAGATGGAGATCAAGGTCTCTGGGAGGAGGGCAAAGACGAGGGTGAGAGCAGCACCGTAGGAGAGGGATAGGAGCATGGCGGTGCGGATTACGCGCTTCATGCGTGTATAATTGCGGGCGCCATAGTTGAAGCCGATCAGGGCTTGCACACCTACCGAGGTGCCGATGAAGACGAAGGTGGCGATGCTGAAGACGCGTCCTGCGACTCCCATCGCCGCTACGTGTGCATCACCAAAACGGCTGGCCATGTTGTAAGAAACGGTGTTGCCGATGGCTAAAGTGATCTGGGATAAGGAAGAAGGGATACCGATGTAGAAAATCTGCTTGTAGGTCTCGAGTCTGGGGCGTAAGTACTTGAGTTTGGGCGTGATCAGGGTGCGTCCGGAGGTGTAATAGTAGACGGCAAATAGGGAGGCGAAAGCCTGGCCAATCACTGTGGCGACGGCTGCTCCGGTGACACCCATTTTAAAGCCAAAGATAAAGAGGGGGTCTAAAAGGATATTCGTCACCGTGCCGATCATGAGGATGACCATGGCGGCTTTGGCGGCTCCTTCTGAACGTAAAAGCTGAACCTGTGCAAACTTGGCCATGGTGAAGGGAGTGCCTAAGAGGATCCAAAACATGTATTTATAGGCGTGGGGATAGATGTTGGGACTGGCACCTACGATCTTGAGGTAGAGAGGGATGCCGAATACGCCCAAGAGGCCAAAGAGAATGGAGGCTATTCCCATGGAAAAGAGGGCTGTGGTGGCAGTTTCATGGGCGGTTACATAGTCTTTTCTGCCCAAAAGCCTGGATACATAGCTGCCGCCTCCATGACCAAAGATGCCGGCAGTCGCCATCTGTAGCGTGAAAAGCGGCATCGATATGGATAAAGCGGCCACCAGATCGGGGTCGCCAAGCTTACCGATGTAAAAGGTGTCCGTGAGATTGTAGAGGACAGTGACCAGCATGCTGAGGATGCTGGGGAGGGATAGCGTTACGATCGCACGAGTAACGGGCATGCTCTCGAGAACATAGATCTTTTCTTTATTCACTAAAACAAATCTTCCTTTGAGGGTGCAAACATATTATAGGGGCTGATCTTGTCAATAGCAGAGTGACAAAGGCAGGTTTCAGGGCGGTTGGTTTTGCATTGGATGCGGGTAGCAGCCTCTGAGGGTTTGTTGGGCTAAGAGTTTGTGCTTGCTTGGGTTGGATGTTGTGCTAAGCCTCATTCCACTCCGATAACCTGGCGCAGGTATTTGATCTTCTCACTTGCAAAGTCCCTGGCTTTGGCTGAGCCTTCGGCCAGGATTCTGTCTATTTCAGCGGGGTTGGCCATCAGCTCATCGTAGCGGGCACGCATGGGGCTCAGATGCTCGTTCATCAGTTCAAAAAGCTCTTGTTTGGCATGTCCCCAGCCCATGCCACCGGCCAAGTATCTTTCTCTGAGGGATTGGATCTGTGCTTCGGTGGCGAAGTTTTTGTAGATGCTGAAGATGGTGCAGGTATCAGGGTCTTTGGGTTCTTCCACGCCTTGGGAATTGGTGATGATGCGCATGATAAGCTTGCGTAGCTGCTTTTCGGGCACGAAGAGCGGGATGGTGTTGTCGTAACTCTTGCTCATTTTGCGTCCGTCCAAGCCTGGCAGGATGCTGGAGATGTCCGAAGAGAGCGCTTGAGGAATCTTGAGTGCTTCGCAGGAGTAGACGTGGTTGAAGCTCTGAGCGATGTCCACAGCCATTTCCACATGTTGAAACTGGTCTTTGCCCACGGGCACAAAGTCGGTATCAAAGAGCAGGATGTCGGCCGCCATCAGCACTGGGTAGGTAAATAAGCCCATGTTTACGCCGTCATCGGGGTCTTTACCGGCTTCGGCATTGCTCTGCAACATAGCCTTGTAGGCATGGGCGCGGTTCATCAAACCCTTGGGCGTGAAGGCCATCAGGATGGTGAGCAGTTCATGGGTTTGTGGCACCAAGGATTGCTTGTAAATGAGCACCTTATCGGGGTCTAAGCCGGCGGCAAGCCAGGTGGCAGCCACTTCCAGGGTCATTTTCCTGAGGACAGCGGGGTCTTTGCAGGCGTTGAGGGCATGGTAGTCTGCGATGAAGTATCTGGCTTCGCAGGTTTTGGATAGTTCCAATGCGGGACGGATGGCACCCAGGTAGTTTCCCAAGTGCGGGATGCCGGTGGGTTTGATGCCGGTGAGGGCGATTTTCTTCTTTGTATCTGTCATTTTATATACCTCCATAGAGGCTGATGGGATCGCAATCATAGATGAGGAGTCTGGTGAAGCTGCCTGAGCTGGAAAGTAAGCCGGGTAAATATGTTTTGGTCTCCAAATCTGGAGCTTGAAACCAAGCCCTGCCATGTGCATCATATTCTCCCATGATCTCACCCTCGTCCTCAACCAAGATATCTAAAAAGCTGCCGACATACCGCTGCAGTCGTCTTTCGCTGATCTCTTCCTGTAGGGACGTGAGTGCGCTGTATCTGGCTTGTTTGATGGCTCGGGAGACTTGGTCAGGTAGCTTGGCAGCGGGTGTGCCACTTTCCTGAGAATAGCGGAAGGCACCCATCTGATCAAACTTTACCCTCTCCACAAAATCCAGGAGGGAATCAAAGATGGCGTCGGTTTCACCGGGGTAGCCGACCATCAGGGTGGTGCGCAGAACTGCCCTTGGTACCTGGCTGCGGATGGTGGCAAAGAGGGTTTCCAGCTCTTCTTCGCCTTTCTTGCGTCCCATGGATGTCAGGATTTGGTCGTTGCAGTGCTGGATGGGTATCTCAAAGAAGGGCAGGAGCTTGGGCAGGCTCTTCCATAACTGGAGCCAAGACAAGTCAAAGTGATCCGGATGCATATACATTACCCTGATCCACTTGAACTCAGGAATTTCGTGCAGGGCGGTCAGGAGCCGGGGCAGGGCTTTTTCGCCATAGAGATCGAGGCCGTAGGAGCAGGTGTCTTGGGCGATGATGACCAGCTCTTGAGCTTGCCTGCCCGGGTCTGATGCCAGGCTCTGGGCTTCAGCAACCAAGTCTTCGATGGGAACACTTTTCAAGGGGCCTCGGATCGAGGGGATGGTGCAATAGCTGCAGTTGTTGTTGCAGCCGTCACTGATGCGCAAATAAGCGTGGAAGCCGGGCTGGACGGGAACTCTTTCAAGGTAGGGGTGCTTGACATCAGAGGCAGCGCCAGTCAGCAGCTTTTCAAAAGTGGCAAAGTCCTTGAGGCCGATCCATTGATCCACTTCTGCGAACTCCTGCTGAAACTGCTCCAAACCTCTCTTCATCACACAACCGGTGACCCAGAGCTGTGAGTATTTGTCGGCGCAAAACTCCTGCAGTTCAAACCTGAGCTCATCCAGGGAATCCTTGAGGAAAGAGCAGGTGTTGACCAAGACCAGATCAGCCTCATTGGCGGCAGCGATCCATTTATAGCCATGCTTTTCCAAGAGAAAAGCGAAAGCCTCGCTGTCTACCATGTTTTTGGCGCAGCCGAGGCTTTCAATATAGTAGGTTTTACTCATGTAAGGGGGTGAATGAAGAGCCCGGAGCGCAGTTTGGGCTCAAACCAGGTGGATTTTGGTGGCATGATCTCGCCGGCATCAGCGATACGGATCAGCTCTTCCACACTGGTGGGATACATGGCGAAGGCTACGGCATCACGGCCGCTGTCCACGCGTCTTTCCAGCTCTTCCAGACCACGGATTCCGCCGATGAAGTCGATGCGTTGATCCTTTCTGGGGTCTTTTATGCCGAGGATGGGATCGAGCAGGTTGTCTTGCAGGATGGAGACGTCCAGGCTGGCGACTACGTTCATGAAGTCCCAGCTTCCGGGCTTGGGAATGAGGCGATACCAGGTTTTGTTGATGTACATGCCGATTTCATGCAGCTTCTTGGGGTAGTGGTCGCCATTGGCAAACTGAGCTTCGATCTCAAACTTCTCTTCGATCTTCTCAAAGAATTCCTCGATGGTGTGGCCGTTGAGGTCTTTAACAACGCGGTTGTAGTCAAAGATCTTGAGCTGGTTGTCGGGGAAGATCACGGTCATGAAGAAGTTGAATTCTTCCTCGCCGGTGTAGTCCGGATTCTGCTCTCTGCGGACGAGTCCCACCTTGGCTGCGCTGGCGGTGCGATGGTGTCCGTCTGCCACATAGAGGCAGGGAAGCTTGGCAAAACCGGCTTCGATTGCGGCGATGTCTGCAGGATCATCCATCAGCCAGAGGGTGTGTCCGATGCCGTCGTCTGCGACAAAGTCGTATTCGGGGGCTTTGGAGGCCATCACCTTGTTGACCACGTTGTCGATCTCATCCTTGTGAGGATAGGTGAAAAAGACGGGTGAAGGATGAGCGTTGCAGGTGTCAACGTGGCGGATGCGGTCTGCTTCTTTGTCCGCACGTGTAAATTCATGTTTCTTGATCTTTCCTTCCATGTATTCATCCACGGAGGCGAGGCCGACCAGGCCAACTTGGGGACGGCCATCCATCGTCTGACGATAGATGTAAAACATGGGCTTTTCGTCTTGAGCCATCAGGCCGCGGGTCACATAGGAATCAAGGTTTTCGCGGGCTTTGGCATAGACCTTTTCATC
>Ga0302241_1001848_pt1 | contig 14102 bp, 9 predicted proteins | sample AAG_UR_Arg_MG_FD_193532 | JGI IMG/M metagenome (GOLD analysis project Ga0302241, IMG submission 193532) | Enriched activated sludge microbial communities from anaerobic digester in WTTP, New Holstein, Wisconsin, United States - AAG_UR_Arg | ecosystem: Engineered > Bioreactor > Anaerobic >... | reverse complement strand
TATCGGATAAACCAATAGAAGGCACCGATATCAAAGAAGAGCCAACTCCAAAGGCCGATGCTTCGGTCAATGTGAAAAGCAATATTTCTCCTGTAGCTCCTGTACTGCCTCCGTTTCAATCAAGGCGGGACAGAGTCGGGCGATATTTCACAAAACATCTGAAAGAATTTATTTTTGACGAGTTTTCTGATTCCTATCTCAACAAGTTTAATAATATAGATTTTATGAAAGGCGTACCTATTCCCCTAAGACACGAAGACTATCAGGCCTTCAACGGAGGCGACGGTCTGAAAGTGCTTCATATCGCCGAAAATATGGCCTGGGTCATGGGCATCGATCCTAAATTTAAGTATACTCCGCAATATGTTGAGTTCATGAACAGGTTTTTTAATTACAAACTGGCAGAGGGATTGGTAAAGGAAGGAAGGGATGCGGCGGAGAGAGAGGATTTTGACAATGCCATCATCCATTTCAGGGCCGCACTTGTTTTGAAATCCGACTATATCCATGCCATGTACAGTTATGCAAAAGTTTGCAGGGAGTTTTACCAAAGGGGAGACGACGATAAATATATCGGACGTTTTAAAGGAGAATCCACAGAATACTTTGAGCTGCTTACACAGGCCCATCCTCGTTTTGCCCAGGCTTATTATTACTTAGGCTATGATTATCTGAATCTGGGTTTGTATAAGAAAGCAGCCCTGGTATGGCAGGAATTCCTGACAAAAAGCAGCAACTTCAAAGACAAGAAGGAAATCAGGCAAAGACTGACACAGCTGGAGCAGCCGCTGACAATTGAGAAAGGATATAATGCGGTCTTGGCAGGACGTTGGGATGAAGGCATCGAGACCCTCGAACCGTTTCTGAAGACAAGCTTTAAAGGCTGGTGGCCGCTGCACTACTATCTGGGAGTGGCCTATGCAAGGACGGGAAGCAATGGCAAGGCCGTGGCAAGCTTTAAAAGAGTATTGGGGATAAACGGCTCCCATGCTGAATCCATGAAAGAACTTGCCGATTTATATGCAAAGAGTAAAGACAAAGAGAATGAACAAAAATACAGAAGAAAAGCAGAACTGATCTTGTCCAGTATAGCCGATCAGGATCAAAGCAAGGGAAAAGAGGACAAGCATGAAACAGATGATGACGGGCAATGAAGCTATTGCAAGAGGAGCCTATGAAGCGGGGTTAGTGTTTGCATCTGCATATCCGGGGACTCCCAGCACGGAGATACTGGAGAATCTCAGCAATTACAAAGATGAATTGTACTGCGAGTGGGCACCCAACGAGAAGGTGGCACTTGAATCAGCGATAGGCGCATCTGTTGCAGGCGTCAGATCCCTTGCCGCCATGAAGCATGTGGGTGTGAATGTTGCGGCAGATCCTTTGTTCACCTTTGCCTATACGGGAGTAACGGGAGGATGCGTCTTGGTTTCTGCCGACGATCCCGGGATGCACAGTTCGCAAAACGAGCAGGACAACCGAAACTATGCCACGGCCGCAAGAGTATTGATGCTGGAGCCGTCGGACAGCAGCGAAGCCAAAGACTTCACAAAGCTGGCCTTCCGGCTTTCTGAAGAGTTTGATACTCCGGTGATGCTCAGAGTGACAACAAGGATATGTCACAGTAAAAGCATTGCAGAGCTTGAAAAAAGGGAAGAAACTCCTCCAATAGCTTATGAGAGGAACATAGCAAAATATGTAGCTACTCCGGCTAACGGGATGAAGCTCCGCCGCAGCCTTGTGGACAGATTGAAGGCTATGGAAGCATATTCAAACAGGGCGGAAATAAATAAAGCAGAATACAACGGGAACCGTGTCGGAGTGATCTGTGCCGGCGCCGCCTATCAATATGCCAAAGACGTCTTTGGCGCTGATGCTTCATATTTGAAGCTTGGCATGACATACCCGATGCCTATGGATCTGATAAAGGAGTTTGCAAGTAAGGTCGAAACTCTCTATGTGATCGAAGAGATGGACCCATATATGGAAAATCAAATCAAGGCGGCCGGGATCCATTGCATAGGGAAAGAGATCATACCTGAATTTGACGAACTGAACCCGGATAGGATCCGCCATGCTGTTTTCGGGACAAAGAGCAAGACCGTAAAATCAGAAAAGCAGGCAGTTGTAAGGCCGCCTACTCTTTGCGCCGGTTGCCCCCACAGAGGCTTCTTCTACGCTTTAAGTAAAAAGAAAAACGTAATGATCACGGGAGATATCGGATGCTATACATTGGGCTCTGCACCGCCGCTTTCGGCAATGGATACTACGTTTTGCATGGGCGGCAGCATCAGTGCCGGCCACGGTGCTGCTAAGGCTTTCCGTCAAACGGGAAGAGATACGAAAGTAGTTGCGGTAATAGGGGATTCTACGTTTTTCCATTCCGGGATTACAAGCTTGATGGATGTGGTTTACAATAAAGGGAATTGCGTAACCGTAATACTGGATAATCGGACAACAGGAATGACCGGACACCAGGAAAACCCCGGAACAGGCCGGACACTTATGGGAGAGCCCGCTTTGGAGGTTGATATTCCGCTGCTGTGCAAGGCTATCGGTATAAAGAATGAAAACATTTATGCGGTAAACCCACTGGATTTAAAAGAGACTAACAAAGCATTAAACGAGGCAATGCAAAAAGAAGAACCTACAGTAATAGTCGCTTCTTGGCCATGTGCCATTAAGAAGTTCAGCGAAGGTGATAAAGCTCGCTTTGACCTTTTAAAAAGAAAATGCATAATCGACCAGGAAAAGTGCAAGCGCTGCAAAGCCTGCGTCAGAACAGGATGCCCGGCAATACTGTCCGGTGAAAGAATCCTCATACAGCCGGAAGCCTGTACCGGTTGCAGCATATGTCTGCAGGTTTGCCCATTTTCCGCTATTTCTTTTGTGGAGTAATCAATCCGGAGGCAATTATGAGCGATGTAAAAAATATACTTTTGGTCGGCGTAGGAGGGCAAGGCACCATCCTCGCCAGTAAAATACTATCGGAAGGTTTGATGGATGCGGGGTATGACGTGAAAATGTCAGAGATTCACGGAATGTCACAGAGAGGCGGAAATGTAAGCACCCAAATCAGGTTCGGCAGCAAGGTCTTTTCCCCTATCATCGGAAAGGGTGAAGCGGATATCATCGTAGCCTTTGAGAAGATGGAAGCATTGCGATGGATCGAATACCTAAACCCGGAAGGAAAAATTGTGATCAACGATGCGGAAATCCCGTCGGCCCCGGTTCAGATGGGGATTGCCTCATATCCGGAAGGCATCATAGAAGAGCTTTCTGAAAAGGTGATCACATACGTGTTCAAGGCCTCTGAGGTGGCTGAAAGCTTGGGCAATCCCAAGAGCATGAATCTTGTCCTGCTCGGCGCTTTGGTTAAGGCTATGGGCCTTCCTCAAATCGGTTGGGAAGATATAATAAAACGCAATATTAAGCCTGCCTTTCAGGAAATCAACATTCAGGCTTTCCGGGCAGGGCAGTCACAGGTTTCATAAAGAAAAATCACTTTATCAATCCCACCGCCTGCCGAACTATAAAAGCAACGAAGACTGTTTTTTGCCCTCTGACTAAAAAAGGCAACGAAAACCGGGCATCTTCCCAAATTCCGTTGCCTTTTACGGCTTTTGCCAGTCATTTGAGCGCTAAAAGCAACGTAATTTTAAAAAAAATACGATTTCCGTTGCCTTTTGCTCTTAAAAGGCAACGAAAAACAACGTTTGGCCAAAATTCCGTTGCTTTTTACAGCCTTTGCTAGCCATTTTGGCGCTAAAAGCAACGTAATTTAAAAATAATTACGAATTCCGTTGCCTTTTAGGGTTTACTGAAGCTGCGTCCAATAAGTTTATTTGGGGTGCGGACAAAATCTTGGAGTCAGTAAGAGACAGGAGGAGTCCGTATGTACACAAGAAAAGATAGGGTGAAGTACGAGACGGGACACGAAGTTCTATCAATTGCAATCATTGGTGCAACAATGGATAAAAAAATGAGTATGATCCGGTTGACATTCGATCGTATGCTGATGTATAATAACAAAGTCGCCTGAATTGGCGGCTCTGACATTCCAAGGTAGCTCAATGGTGGAGCACTCGGCTGTTAACCGATAGGCTGTGGGTTCGAGCCCCACCCTTGGAGCCAGAAAGAAGCTTGGATCCGGAGCTCTATCAGAGCTCCGGATGCCGGGGATCTGCCGGAGTGGCGGAATTGGCAGACGCACAGGACTTAAAATCCTGCGATCCTTACCGATCGTACCGGTTCGATCCCGGTCTCCGGCACCAAGACAATTTCATATCATCGCGGGGTAGAGCAGCTGGTAGCTCGTCGGGCTCATAACCCGGAGGTCGCTGGTTCAAATCCGGCCCCCGCAACCAAATCAGTTACCGTAGTTGATACAATTTCAACTACGGTAACTTCTTTTTTACCCCAAATTTCTAAGACGTCCTTCCACTTCATAGAATAGTGTCTCCAGTATTTCGCTTGCTCCGCTCGACAGTTCGATAGGCTCGTTTGAAGCCTCTTCTGCAAGCAGTGACTTAACAAGGGATGTGTAACCCTGCTTTGCCTTCTCCGGGATCGGAGTTGCCTGAAAAGCGCGTGTGCCGATAGCTGACTTGGGCATGGAGTACAGAAAGCGCGCAGTAAGTCCGCGCCCACGGAATGTATTGTTGCTTATAAGACCGTTCAGCACTTCTGGTGTACAGTAAGCAGCATTGTGAGTGCTGGGTGTATGATGCTCTCGCTTTCTCTGCCAATGCGGTCAACACGGATGGTGTCTCCACTGTGTCGCTTAAGAAACACATCGATGTTGACGCTCTTGTTGTACAGACCACTTATGATATCGAAGATGCCGCCTTCCGCTGATACAATGGCCGCTCTGCCGTTGTTATCGGCAAGAACGGAAGTCAGCTTTTCTGAAGTCAAATCATCCATAAATAGGCGTAGAGGCTTCACCGGTTTGTATCTGGCAATTTCAGCAGCTTTATTATGAAGTTCCTTTCGGTATGCTCCATATTCGCTCTGAATCGGCAGAATAGCAAGTAACAGAGGGCTGAAAAAATTAAAAGAGATGTAGAGATTTTCATATTTTCGTGATATGCTGGATTTGTGTCATAAAAGGAGGTCTGGCAATGAGTGTAAGTTATAAGAAACTTCAACATTTAATGATTGAAAAAGATGTGTCCAACGCAGAACTGATGCGCCGGGCCAATATATCTGCGAACATAATCTCAAAAATAAAGAACGGGCAGTATATAGCGCTCGACAAGGTCGAGAGTATTTGTTTAGCTATGGATTGCACACCTAACGATATGATGGAATTCACGCCGACAAAGGCTGAGGACGGAGGAACAGGAGCGTTTCTTTTCTGCCGACGGGACTCTTCTACGCAATACAGTTTACGAAGCAGCCATGCAGATGGATGTCAATCTGCTTCATCTCTTGTTCGATAATTCAGATACCCAAAATGCTTTTTTCACCGATGTGGAAGGTACGCTCGTCTTTGACAAGGTAAAATTTGGGTGGATAATCAACAATCGTCAGTTCCTGCCTGACAGTTATACACGTTTCAAAAAGGCATATTGGTATTAGTAACTGAATCTTATTTTCAAAAAATTGCGGAACAGCAGTCTTATAATTTAAATTGATTCTTTTTTTAGCAATTTCAATAGCACAATTGACTTACTTGCCACTCTTAGGAGTGGCATTAAACTTTTTTGTCTAATTTTGGTATTTACAGTATATTCCTAAAGGTTTTAAAACTCATTGATTTAATCTGATACTAGGGCATATGCAATATGAATACACCGTTATGAATCGGAACTATCCCAGATAAGGTTTGGGAAACAACTACATAATTAAATTAGTCAGTGCATTCGCTTAAAATGAAGCAGTCAATTAGTGAGACGCGACGGTAAGTATGATGGCTTCTATGGATTTTCGATTATCCGAGACGCCGCCATACGAAAAAAATAGCTTGCATCTTGGGCTATGTTCTATCTGTCCTCATTGCCCGTGAAGTTAAATTTAAAACGCCGTTGACTGTATATATGCATTATACAACGACAGCATGGTGCATTGTATCAAGTAACGGTAGTGATGCCAAATCATCAACACTTGTTGATACAAAAATACCACCAAACAAACGGTGGTATTTTTGTACTTAAACTTCGTACCGGGCACCAAATTCAATTTCTCGAATCGTACTCCTTTACTACCGGCCTCATCTCGGACAGGTTGTTAAGCAGAAAGACCTTTTGCGTGTATTCTGCCGATATGCTGCCTGCTGCCATACTAAAAGTTTTGGATGCCGACTGGCCTCGGAGCGCATAGATATCGCTGTGGTCGATTGCTGCCATTCGGCCGTCAGCATCATATAGAGCGGTAACCAGGATGGGGCTCGCATCCGCAGAAGTGTTGTTCTGCACAAAAATCCTGGTGGTGAAAACACCGTTTTCACTAAGTGTTCCATCAGCAACGAAAATTTCAAAGGGCGGCAGCTCCTCCTGATACTCGGGATTTTCCAGGACGCCCAGCATGCTGGCGGTTTGGATGGCCAGCGAAAAATCATTCTCAACTAAGGGCCTGACATTTACATAATACTCTTTTACGGGCCCGATAAAATCAACCTTAGTTTCATCGATGGGATAGCGGATATAGGACTTGCCCAGAGGTTCAAGAGTATCAATTGTTTGAGTATAGATTACTTCCCCGTCAGGGCTGTCCTCGCATACCTCTATCACGAAGTAGTTTGCAGGAATCGCTCCGGTGTTTTCAATGGTAGAATTGAGATAATACCTGCCCCGGACCTTTTCCGTATAGACCTCCTTCACAGAGAGCAGGGGATAGCCGATAATTACTCTTTCCTTGTCCGTAAAGGAAACCGTATCGCTATATGGAAGCGTAATACTGACATCGATATTCTGCCTCCCGCTGATGAGGCCTGCAGGCAGCAGGGTCTCAACAGTCAGCGGCTTACGATGGTCAAAGCTGTATCCACCAATCTGATCCAGGCACTGAGAGTGAAGCAAGGTATTATTACTGTAGAATTTCACATCAAAGCCATTGATATTGTAGTTCCTCTCCGATATGTTTTCTATTTCAAAGGTAAAGGGTACATCCTCCCCTTTTGCATAAGCCTCTTCGTCCCAGCTGATGCTGCCGGGGACGATTTGAAAAACACTATCTGCCAGGCTCTTCATGGGATAGCTGTAGACCTTGAGCTTTCTGGCCCCCCGGACCACATACCCCGTTTCAGCATTTATAATCTGAGGGTGGGGATCTTCAAGATAAGATATAAAAACCCTTCCATCAGCATCAATAACGGCATTGAAATTCTTAATGTTATGGCCGTAGGATCCCCCCTGGCCGGGAAGACTGAGCTTTTTATCTGTTTCAATTCCGCCGGGTTCCCGGAAGTGATAGGAGGCGCACAATCCGTTGTAGCCGCCTTCTTTGGAGGTCTCAAGCCACATAAATCCGCTGTAAGCCGGGTCATAATTATCATTAGGATCTGCATTTACAGAGTCGGAATCAAGTATTTTCAGACCGTATCCTTCCACCTGGCCTGCTTCCACTATATTACCAACTCCGTAGTCTAAAATTTCCTGCCCGCTTTCGCTTTCAAACAAAAGTCCGGTATATTTTATATTCCCTTCGGCATTCATGTATGCGACTCTCAGTCCGTTAAAGCCGAACTCATTAAAGAATTGCCCACCTTTGCTGTTTCCATCTGTGGAAAATTTCTGGGGCACTCGGCCTTCATCTATCAGGTTCATCAGGTAAACGGCCATGTCAGGTGTATTAAGGTTTCTGTCCTCGTCTTTATCGAAACAGAGATAGGCGGTGTCCGGACCGGTATCCCATTCCAAACCTCTACCCCAGCCCACATCGATGGAGGTGACAAGACCTACATCTGCCATAGTCTTGACAGAACTCCATTTGCCGTTTTCATAAATGGCGTAATGTATGTTATTAGTGCCGCTGATACCTAAAATATCGGATTTGCTGTTGGAAATCCAAGCCACAACCGCCTTACCGTTTCGCACAGCTATGACCGGGGAATGGTCGGCGTAAGTGTTGTCTGTGAAGGTAAGGGGTGCACCCCACTCACCGGTGTCATTGTCATACTTACTTGCACATATTTCTATAGAGGACGCATATTGGCCGAAACTCACAACATTACTGTTGAAAGCAGCCTTGCTGTTTTCCCAGACCACAAAAGTATCCCCTCCATGGCTTGCAGCATCGAAATTTCCGTCAAGAGTCCCGTCGTCGTGGATTGCCACCGCAGATTCCTTGAGAAAATCGATCCCGCTTTGCTTGACCGAAACCAGCTTCAGCCCGTCAGCACCGGAACGACTTTGGTCGTCCTGCTGATAGAGGAGATGTACATCACTTCCTATAATAAGAGGTTTGGAAAATGTATTGGGGAAGGCATTTTCCTCAACAGTAACTGTGTATCTGGCAGGGGGGTCTTCCTCCGCCAGTAAGCCGATACCCGGTTCCGACAACAGGTTTATCCCCGGTTCCGACAGGGCGGCTAACTCAGGGGCGGCATACCCGGTGTCCGGAGGAGCATTTTCCAGGTAACTCCTCCCGATCATCTTTAATTGATTTGTGTCGAGGTTCTGCAGATCCATATCAAAATCCTGCAGAGCCAACCCTCCGGCCGTCTTTTTCGGGAAGGCCAGATCTCCTAACTGCTTTTCATATTCAAAAGGTCCCACCTCCAATTCCACCCCAAAAGACAGAGTAAGGGATGGGTTAAGAGTGTTACCGCCAGGTTCCTTTGAAATGATAGTAATCTGAGCCTGCAGCTCTCCCTGGCCGTAGGCGCAGACATTTGCAGCCTTAGCCAAACCTACACCGGCAGAAACCCGGAGGGCTCCTGAAGGAGTAATGGAAAGGCTGGGCTTTGCGTCGCTGAAGTTCCACTTGGTGGCGGAAACGCCTCCTTCCGCTTCAAAGCCGGCGGAAAATTTTACTTTTATCACTACGGGAACGGGGCCTATAACCAGTTGGTTTTGGATTTCGGCAATGTTTATCAGCTTTCCCTTGCTCTTTGATCCCAGGGCAATCCCCACGCTACCGGAGAATTCGCTCTCCTCTTTTAAGATGTCGATGGGTATTTCAAATCTCCCGAATATTTCAAGCTCAGCCTTCGTACTGCCTATGAGGCCGAATTTCTTTATAAATGCCGGCCCTCTATTCAGAGCCCTGGAAAAATTACGCTCTTGTAACGTTCTGCCGCTGCCGATTTTTATGATGACCTTTCTGTCCTTAATGCTGACGCTGACAGAGTTGGAGAGCTTATCAATGTCTAGGCTAAAGGTCGTGCCGCCAAGGATGGGAATGTCATCATCCACCTTCGGCCCCCCAACGGTGGGTATCTTATAGCTGGCAGCGCCTTCACGGACTACTTGCGCTATTTTCTCCATTTCGGCGTAGAGCATTTCTGCTTCAGTCTCTCCGGTGTCCTCCCGGGTGGCCTCTACATATATTTTCTCACCCTTTTGAAACTCCTTGCCGATCTTTCCGGTGAGCTTCCCGTTTTGGTCAAAGGGGATGCGTTTTTTGCTCTTAGCCCCCACCAGGGCTACTGTGCCGGTTTTGCCTTCTTTGTTATTCCAGTCCACCTTGGCCGTCAGGGTATAGGCCTCTTCGTCCTCATTGTCAACGATGAACCCGCTGTCGACCATTAACTCCCGTTCGCCTCCATCAGGCAGTGCCACCTTAACCGAATCGATGGTGAGACCTTGTTTTAAATACACCTCTTCCGTTTGTTCCTCTGAAGAGATGTGGATGGTGTTCTCATACTCGTTGTACTCTTCCTTGATTACCCGGATGGTATAGTCAGCCATGTTACTGATGTCGAATTCAACAGTTCCGTCCAAGCCGGTTACTTTGTTGTTGGTACCTATGGTTACCATGGCGCCGGGAATTACCTGGCCGGTGCCATTATCCATTACCCGGACAGTGAGTTTGCTTGCCGGTTTCTCTGCTAATATGTATGGGTTTGCTTTGCTGCCTGTGCCGGTTTCAACCGCTGCCTTTGCGGTGTCCAGGTAGAAGGCCGGGCGGACGCCATTGCCTTTACAGGCAGTTTCGTGCCCATTAAACTGCCTCCAGTGAGCTATTATAGGTACATCACCACTATATCCTTCGATGGTGGTGGTTAGATTCAAATTATAAGTATCAATGTTGCTTTTAAGTACAAAACCTCCGTTCCTGGCATCGTCATAAGCAAGATTGGTAATATATATCGTGGCCGGCGTGCGAAGCCAATAGTCATATAAAGCACCTGAATCCGGAAGCCTAAAATCATCAATCAAGCTCTGAGTCGCATATGCTGCGGTGGTATAATCCGATCCTAAATTAATCGCATTCTGTAACACCCGGTATTGCTGTTTCAGGTCAAGGCAAAACATCCTGTCCGTCACATTGTGATAATAGTAGCTATCGAAGTTGCTTACCAATGTCGATACAGGAGTCATGGCTGACGATGGGGTAACAGTACGCAAATGATCCCATGCTTCGGGTGGCTCGCCCGGTGGGGTAGTCGGCCATGCGGGTCCTGAGGGATGAAATAAATTTCCTGAACTTAAGCTGTTCATTTCAAAGTGCTGATTGCCTCCCACTTTCAGCTTAGGCACATCGTAGTAATGTAGCACGGATTTTTGCACTACGGTTTTAATGAATCCTCTTTCCGTTTCAGTGAAATTGCCATCGGATAGGAAGCCCTTTTCATTATCGTATGGTTCTTTGTATGAATATTTAGGTGGCAATAACTTGCCACTAGCCGGAGGGCAGTTATCAAGCCATATCACATTGCCTGCTGTGGCTTCTGAATTCAGCCAAGAGCGCAGGGCGGAGGTTTCCCAGATGTTTGAACCATCTACAGCACGTTGATGAGGTAAAAACCCCATCGGGGCATCCCAGGGTACCCGTGTAAAGTAATTCAAATCATCTCTCTGATTAGTACCATCTGCATAAGTGGGATACGTGGGATACGAGGCCCTTGCCGCAAAGGCCTTAAACGTTAATATTTTATCCGACAGCATGAGGGGGCCGTTTGCATCCTTATCCACGCAGCGCCACAAAATGGGTTCTTCATTGTAAGTACCCATCAGCACATAGTCTCCGATATTGATCACAAGTTCTTCCCCACCGGGGCCGCCCGGCTCCCCGGCACTTACCGGATACATGGGAATACAGGAAATAACCATTGCAAAAGCGACTATAATAGCAAATCGTTTCTTAAACATAGCATCACCAGCCCTTTTTCAATGAAGCAGCGTTTTCCGAGCTTTTGCATTAAAAAACTAAACTAAACAACCTTCTGCAATCACAATAAGGATAAAAAGTAATTACAGTGTCATTTCTGGCAAAAAAACTAGTATGATACAAGTATAACATAATGTCAGGAAATAGCAACAAATGACTCCATTTGGTTGTTTTGAAGAACATACCTACGGAAAAAGCGCAGGAATACATTTGTGTCAAACAGGCAATTTAATAATATACTGAACTATAAATATATTATTCGGGAGCGGAAACATGGTATATAACAACCAAATCGGAACGGAGTGCATTACAGCTACTCAAGTTAATATTATTTTTAACACAAGGCTATTTTGGCGGGAGCTTTTATACTGGAGCAGGGCTTTTTTCAACAGCGTTTTTTCCAACATCGGGAGTGCGCAAGAAGTGTTTACCAGATTGTATTACACGCCAGCCGGCTATGCTCATATGCTGCAATTGATTTTAGACAGGCGCGTTTCAGATCGATTTACAGCCTTATTTGATCAATATATTATAATTTTAAGAGAACTTGTCAGAGCTGCGGCGAATGGCGAAACAGAAACAGTAAATAAAAGTGTTTCCGACTTATACAGCAATTCTAAAGAAAGAGCGGAATTTCTGTCGGAGGTTTTTCCCAGCCTCGATAAAGATGTGCTCGAACAAATGTTTAACATCTTTGTGCAATACGAAATCAAAGAAATAAACGCATATATTATGCAAGATTACGGTCAAATGATTGAAACATACGATGATCTCTTAATACATACGGATAAAACAGCAGATTATCTTTCACAGGGCATAATAAACTTAATAACAGCTGCACCCATATCGGCGGACAACGCAGGCAATTCAAACAATATAGGCCCGGGCATTTGCATTACCCGCAATGAATTGAATACGATTCTGGATATATCAATGTTTTGGCTCGACCTGTTCTCTTGGTTCAGAGCGTATAGAATAAGCGTAATATCCGGTATCGGAAATCAGGAGCTGCTCTACAACAGGCTGCTTCGTGTTACTACCGATTTCGGAAATATCATGAAGACATTTTTAGACGATGAAATCGTAAATACACATATTATGCTGATACAGGAATATTTATGGCTGATGGATCAACTGCTCAAATCACGTATGGCAGACGACATAGAAGAAATGAATCGCATATATCAGTTAACAATTGATAACATAGATGAGCGGGCAAAGTTTTTAGGATCGGCTTTTCCGAGTACAGATGTATCAGAATGGAGAAATTTGTTAATCAAGTTTCACACATATTTGATCGGAATGAGCGGAGCGTTTTTATCCGGGGACTATGCGGCAAACATAGAAATATTTGACGGTTTGATCAATCAGGCCGAAGACATGGGTTCGCTGTTTATTGAGGCACTGTTTGATTCATTATCGAGCAATGATATACCGGCATAAAATTGACGGAAAAACTCTCCCAATTTTCTTTTGCCGTGAATATTTTTTCTCCCTTTCCGCAAAATATGAGAAACAATGGAAAGGAGACAGGGAAATATGAACAAAGGTTCAAGACCAAATCCCGACGATCGGCGGGATAATGTGGACCGTATCGAATTCAATATAGGCCAAACCATAAAAAACATCAGGCTGGCAGATGAGATGATCGAAAAAACTGATGATGAGAAGATGAAAAAGGATCTTGTTGAGAAAAACAAGCGAAGGGAAGAAGCCTTATCGGATATGAGGGCGGAAATCAGGGATGAAGCCCTGGACAAGCGGAACGACTACCTTTAATCGTGTTATTTGGGTGAACCAGAGACAGTACCTAGTGTACTCCCCGGTGAACCGAGGTAGAATGGTGTTGATTTTGCCGCAAAATAATCAACGCCATTTTTAGATTCTAAAGATTTATGTTTTCCTAATCCTTTAAAAACCATTCTGCAAGTTTTGTATGAATAACTGACAGCCAGCTATTTTTGTTGATTTATTTGTCGAAAAATGTATAATACAAAGTATATCCATTTAAATACACTTCCTTTGCGATTTGTTATATCGAAAAGAGGATAAATTAATGTATTTCGGAAGCGTTCAGTTTTTTAAACATTTGATTTTAACGGTGATGACGCTATCTATGATAGTACCGGCAGGATTCGCAGTTTATTTTGCGATGGACAATGCCCAACTGTCAGAGGAATTAAATGCCCTGAAAACCGAAAACATCGCTAATTTGTTAAATGCACATCTAAAAGAATCGGAGTCCTTATATCAGTATAGTGCCGCAACAGTGAGCGAAGCAGCCTATGATTTTGATTTGGAGTATAAAAATCTTTATCCGGATCTTAATGTGGGAGACATCCCGGAGCAGACAAGGGAAACGGATACGATTTACCTGACTTTTGACGACGGCCCTTCAAAACTGACCCTGCAAGTATTGGATGTCTTACAGGAAAAGAACGTTAAGGCTACATTTTTTATCGTTGGAAAGTGCCTGGAGTCAGAACAAGGCAAGCAGATTTTAAAAAGGATAGTTCAGGACGGCCATACGGTCGGTATTCACTCCTATAGTCATATTTATAATAAAATCTATAAATCCGTCGAAGCTTATCTTGATGATTTTTACAAGGTTTACGATCAAATCTACCATATAACCGGCATAAAGCCCGAGGTGTTTCGTTTCCCCGGAGGGAGCGTCAACGGCTACAGTAATACTGTCTATAAGGAAATCATCGCCGAAATGACCTGCCGCGGCTTTGTATACTACGACTGGAATGTTTCTTCTCAAGACGCAGCCGGCAACACCAAAGAACAGCAGATCTTCGATAGTGTAATCACTACATCAA
>Ga0302241_1001846_pt1 | contig 14120 bp, 14 predicted proteins | sample AAG_UR_Arg_MG_FD_193532 | JGI IMG/M metagenome (GOLD analysis project Ga0302241, IMG submission 193532) | Enriched activated sludge microbial communities from anaerobic digester in WTTP, New Holstein, Wisconsin, United States - AAG_UR_Arg | ecosystem: Engineered > Bioreactor > Anaerobic >... | reverse complement strand
AAAATACGGAAGACAATATATATTATATAATAAAAAAAAAAAATACAATAGAAAAAAAAATCAGGCCTAGTTAAAATCGAAATTGCTATTCAGATAGCAAAATTATACAGCAATGAAGAATAAAAATTCTTCTCACCTCTTCGAATTCCTTTGCAAGTACCTATTAAATTTGATGGATGTGTAGAGAAAAAATTTGCTCTGGTAACTCCTGGTATGGCTGCAGGTATTACTAATCACATATGGACTTTTAAAAAACTTTTGACTTTCAGAAAGAGGGTGGTCACATAATCAAAGTATTAGCGGAAGAGCATCCTTATGTGAGGCATAAAAAAAATTTTATATATACCTTCTTTTTCCGCAATCTGGAATATTAATTATCCCCTGGTTTTCCCGTTTAAATTGCTGGCAATATTCTTCTGCTATTGTAAAGGACTCAATATCTTTTCCACTGATCCAGGCCTTTTTATCACGGCCATTGCCTTCTACAGTGATGGTATATACTCCAGGACGGAAAAGATATTTTCCTAATACAAATTCAGATAAGAAACTTCCTTTTATTAGTTTTTGTGGTTCTTTTACATCCTGCATGGTGAGCACTTTTATATCATCTTTGAAAATAGAAAGACTAAACTTAAAATCTTCTATATCTTCAAGGCATTCCCCCTGAAGGGTAATTTTAATGTCTTCTTCCGGCCTTATTACAGGATTTTTTACTCCTTCTCTGCTATTAATACAGATTTCATTAAAATGTATTTTTGATATTAAAGGACCTGAAAAAATATAATTATCCGGTCTGTCAGAATTTTTTCCTTCGTTTATATATTTTTTTATACATTCAGAAGGAGTGGAAATCATTTGAACCTCTCCGTCTTTTAAATAAATTCCTTTGTTACAGAGACTGCTGATTGTATTCATATTATGGCTTACAAATATTATTGTTCTTTCTTCTCTGGTAAGTTCTTCCATTTTTTTTAGACATTTTTTTTGAAAATTATTATCACCCACGGCAAGAACTTCGTCTATAAGAAGTATTTCTGCATCTAAATGAGCCGCCACAGAGAAGGCAAGACGAACATACATGCCGGAGGAATACCTTTTTGCCGGGGTATCGATAAATTTTTCAATTTCTGCAAAAGCAATGATATCATTAATTTTCCTGTCTATTTCTTTTTTTCTCATACCCAGGATAGTTCCTTTTAAATAAATATTTTCTCTCCCTGTCAGATCGGAATGAAAACCTGTTCCTACTTCAAGTATTGAGGCGATACGGCCTTTTATTTTTATTTCTCCTCTGGTTGGAAAGGTTATTTCAGACAGTATTTTTAAGAGTGTAGATTTTCCTGCTCCATTACTTCCAATAATACCAAGGAGATCATTTTTATTAATCTGAAAAGAGACATTATCGAGTGCCAGTATATGATCTTTCAGGTTTTTCTTTTTTATCTCTCCTTGAGAGGTAATTAAGGCGTTCGGATCTTCCCTGCCGCGAAGTTTTGCCCACCAGCTCTGTAAATCCCGGCAGAGAGTACCGTGGCCTATGATTCCCAGACGATATTCTTTATATAGATTTTCGACTTTGATTACAGTTTCATTCATGATTTTCTGATTACACCGTATCTATAAAAGTCTTCTCCACTCTGGAGAACAGTATCATTCCTGTTATTAAAATCAGAAGGGTAATGAAAATATTAAGTGTTGTAAATGGGACCGTTACTGTACCGGCCCCCAGAAGACTCAACCTGAAGGATTCAATTATAGATGTCATAGGATTAAATATAGAGAAAAACCTCCATTTTTCCGGTAAAAGCGATAGAGGGTAAACTACAGGTGTGGCATACATCCATAATTGAACTAAAAAATTTATAGCAAGCATTAAATCTCTATATCTTGTAGTAAAAGAAGTGGCAATCATTCCAAAACCCAGGGCCAGTAATGCCGTTTGTAATATAAATAATGGCAAAAAAATAATTGACCAGCTTATAGTAACAGGAACCCCTTTAAAAATGAATATGAAGTAAATCAGGATAAAAATAAAAAATTGAATTAGAAATTTTAAAAGTTCGCTTATTACAATAGAAATGGGAATAACCATACGGGGGAAATAAACTTTTCCGAATATACTGGCACTCTTAACAAAGGTTTTAGATATTTCCAGAAGAGAACCGGCAAAGTAATTCCATACTATTACACCGGACATATAGAAAAGTATATGAGGTATCCCGTCTGTCGATATTTTTGCTATTTTACCAAAAATCAATGTAAATAATCCTGCAGTAAAAAGAGGTTGAATTATCCACCAGAGAGGCCCTAAAATAGTCTGTTTGTAATATATAACAAAATCTCGATATACAAAGAGCTTTATCAAATCTCTGTAGTGCCATATTCTTTTTATATCAATATTGAACCATCCCGAAGGTGGTCTTATAATTCTGGTCCATTCTTCTTTTATTGGATATGTATTACTGATATTTTTAAACATTTCTAATTTAAATGCATAGGAATTTTGATTATTGTTAAATTATTAGCTTCAGTAAAAATAAACCTTTTATTTTTGAAGCAATGAGCTTAAGGAAAAAAGCTGAAAGCCAATAATAATTTAGCCTCTATAAAATATATTCTTTCTCAATTTATGTCAAGAAGATTTTTCTCTCTGTAATAATATGTTTATTTTTTTCATACATCTATAACTGTAGAAAAGTAAGAAGATAGCTATCAGTTCTTCAAAAAGTTCACTTTGCCCTGAAAAACTTGAAAATACAATGAGAAGTGTTAGTGTTATCATACACGGGTGAGGGAGTATTAAATTATAAAAATACTCTGATAACTGCTTATATTGTATCCAAAAAGATAACAGAATTACGCTTAATAGAGAAATTGACACAGATATATATAACACTTTAAGATCTTTCAATATATTATGTAGATTTGTTTCGTTCTGACTATTTAAGTTTTTCAAGTAAAATGGAGTTTCCCATCCAAATATTCTCTGTCCCCAGCTTATTTCTTCCATAGCCAGAAAGAAAAAGGCAAAAGATAAAAAGAAATAAATCAGGAAAAGGAATTTAAACTCATTTGTTTGTTTTTTATACATTATTAAAGATAGGGAAATTTTAAATACCATAATAGAGCTTATTATTAATAATATTACTGTCATAGATTCAAATAAATAATCTTCTCCGTAGAGATACTTTAAAAAACTGTTTCTAAATTTATCACCGCCGAAAAATATACTTCCAAGAGGTTGATAAATTACCGTAAGAAATATGCCTGTTATTGATGAGACAAGGAATAAATTAAATTTTCTATCTGTTCTCAGATGATAATCATCTGCAATGAAAGTTCTGATTTTATCTCTCATAAGATCATTTCTCATTATGAGAGATATAATTCCTGTTACAATAAACAATATGGCTAATGTATAAAGTAAATTCCAGAGTTTCCATTTGATGTGATCTGTTATAGAGTTATCTGAAGAAAGGTGTGTTTTTATAAAGGAACATAAAAAATCAAATAAAATTGGATGCAGTGAAATAATGATTATACCTGATAGAATAAACACTATGGCTATAATGAGAAAAAAGCAGTTTACATTAAATATCTTCAATGTCAATTTTTTTTTCATAAAATTGTTTATAGAATTTTAATATATATTTTTTATTGTTTTTTGTCAATATGTTTATTATAATTAACCTTAATAGATTCTATTTTCTGATGTTGAAGAAATCATATTAAGCCACGGAGGTTTTTTATTATGAAAAAAACAGTAATGAAGTCACCTGTAAAGGATATAGAAGATGATATTTTTTCCACTCTCAATCTTTCATCCTTTTATAAAGAAGCACCTTTTCGAAAAGAAATGGTTCGAAAAATATTAAAGAAAGCCGAGATTATCCCTTATATTCCTCTTTTCAGTGTTCTTTCTGCTAAAGAAATTGATAGAATTTCTGAGAGATTCAAATATAGAAGATATAAAAAAAGTGATATCTTATTTAATTATGGCGATGAGGCAGATGTAGTTTTTATAGTTAAAACAGGCGAAGTTCTTCTCTATAGAGAATTGGATAGTGAAAATAGGATTGAATATGCCATATTGTTTAAAGCAGATATCTTTGGAGAGATGGGTGTTATTTCAGGTTCTCCAAGGTCTCTTTCTGCCAGTATTTATTCTGATATGGCAGAACTATATGTAATCTCCAGAGAAGATTTTCTTTATATGTTGAAGAAATATCCTGAATTAGCAGTTAATTTATGTAGAATTCTCTGTTTCCGTGTGGAAGAAGCCAATAAAAGGTTACTAGACGATAAAAAAGATACTCACAGAAAACAGGTTTAGATTATATGGAGAATAAAAAAATCCAGAAAAGAAGCCTTTCTTTTATTATACCAGTTTATAATGAAGAGAAAACAATAAAACTATTATTTGAAAAAATAGTAACTGTAATGACAGAAGAACATTATGAAGTATATGAAGTTATCTTTATTGATGACGGTTCTCAGGATGATTCATGGAGAGAAATAAAAAAACTTTCAGAGGAAGAACCGGCCCATATTGTTGCTATAAGATTCAGAAAAAACCTGGGGAAATCTCTTGCTCTGGGTACAGGTTTTCAGAGAGCCAGTGGTGACCTTATTTTTACCATGGATAGTGACTTACAGGATGATCCTGCGGAGATTCCCATTTTTATAAAAAAACTGGATGAAGGATATGATATAGTCTCGGGATGGAAGAAAAAGAGATATGATCCTATTACGAAAACTATGCCGTCAAAACTTTTTAATCTTGTTACATCACTGGCTTTCGGCTTGAAATTACACGATTTCAATTGTGGCTTTAAATTATATAAAAAAGAGGTTGTAAAAGCACTCGAACTCTACGGTGAATTACACAGATATATACCAGTACTGGCAAAAGAACTGGGGTTTAAGATAAGTGAAGTTCCAGTACTTCATCATCCCAGAACATTCGGAAAATCCAAGTATGGATGGGAACGTTATACAAGAGGTTTTCTGGATCTACTCACTGTTATTACAATAACAAAGTATCTCGAAAGACCGAGTCATTTATTTGGAGGCCTGGGAATAATATTGGGTTCAATAGGTTCCTTTTTATTACTATATGTTATTATATTGTGGCTTGAAGGTTACAGGCCTGTTGGGAACAGACCTATTTTCTTTTTTGGTATACTCGGTGTAATTTCTTCAATACAATTCATATCTTTAGGTTTGCTTGCAGAACTCATTAATAAGAAATCTGACAGAACAGGAAAAGTCAAAAATATTATTGCGGAAATATGTGATAGAAAGAAAGAAAAATAACCTTTATTTCTTTAATGTTTCAAGATATGAGAGAAATTCTTCTATATCCTTTCGGCCTGGATCTATCTCCAGTGCTCTACTGTAGGCTTTATATGAAAGAGTATATTCTTTAAAACTATAATATATAGTACCTGCTCTTATATAAGCATCCAGGTTTTCAGGATAGCATTTTATAGCTTCTTCATAAGTGTTCAGAGCAGATTTAAAGTCCCCTTTATCTTCATATGCCTGTGCTAATAACATATAAGTAGTATAATCTTTATAGGGTTTTGATATTATCATAAGAAGTTGTTTTATTGCTTTATCATACTCTTTTTCATCTATATATGCAGAAGCCAGGTTTTTTTCCGCTCCAGGGCAATCAGGATTTTCTTTTGTTGCTTTTTCCCAGAGAGTAACTGTATTTTTCCATGCAGTATTATCCCTTATCGTTATAGTGGAAAAGACTATTATTATAATAATTAGTACACCTGTAGATATATATTTCCCATATATCTTTAATTCATAAAGTTTATATAACAGGTAAGCTATAATAAAAGAAAGTCCTATGGAAGGTAAATAGAGATATCTTGTTGCCATTGATACTGGATAGTAATAACAGTATAAAGCCGGCAGCAGAACAATTATGAACCATAAGACTCCAAAGGCTATAAACTTTTGTTTTTTCCACAAAAAGATTGTCACAGCAATTATAAGTAAAATAACTAATGGAAATATAATTACATCTGTTAAGGGTAGAATTTTTATATAATGAGCATCTATGTATATTATTTTTAAATTCCAGGGAATAATAAACATAATTATATATTTTCCATACATCAATAAGATAGTAACTATAATTTCCAGGGCATTAAGGCTAAGATATTTCTCACCCTTCTCAGGCATAACACCTTCCATCACAAAAAGTTGGAGATAAGCAAATATCATTGATATTAAAAAAAAAGGGATATAGGAGGCCCAGTTTTTTTTCAGAGAAAAGTCTTTCCTGAAAAAATAATCCTGAAGGAATAAAATAACTGGAAGAGTTATGGTTGAAGGTTTGGATAATATTGCTAAAATAAAAGCGAATATAGAAATAATATATATAAATTTATTTTTATTTTCAATGTATTTCATGTAAAGCAGATAGGTTAATAAAAAGAAAAAGCCTGATAATACATCTTTTCTCTCTGAAATCCATACAACAGAAGGGGTTCTTGCAGGATGAATTGCAAAAATAACTGCACTTATAAAACCTGCCCATCTATTTCCCATCAATCTCCCTGAAATCACATATATAATAATAGTATTCATGATATGTAATATAAGATTATTCAGGTGAAAAGGAAAAGGATCTCCTCTGCCGACAGCATAATCTATTGCAAAAGAGAGTATAGTTACTGGTTTATATATTGCTATTTTTTCACTGGCAGGATTAAATATCTTTATTAGATTTTCCAGAGAAAGTTTTTCGATTACACTATTTCCTCTGATAAAAGTAAAGTCATCCCAGACAAAATCACTGTTCAGATTACCTGAAAAAACAATAACATTTAAGATTATCAGGAAAGAAACTATAAGGAAGGAGGTTTTATTTAAACTGAAAAATAAAAAATTCTTCATCAGAATAAATCTATTCACCTCTCAGGGAAAAATCAAAAATATTACTTCCTGCTATGATGACCCTTTTAAGTTCATCCAGGCTATTTATTCTGAGAAAAAAATCCAGAATATAACCAGGACGAAAATAAAAAGAACGGTAAGCTTTTTTAATTGCTCCGTCAAGTTCTTCCTTCTTTAGAGAAGTAAAGCTTTCATTAAAAAAACCAGAAGTATGAATTTTTTTAAAATCACATTCAGAACCATCTGTTATGTCCGGATGTTTACTGAGAAGAGATTCAAATAATTCTGTTCCCGGATAGGGTGTGAAGACGGCAAAACTAACTGTAGAAGGTCTTATTTCTTTTGCAAATTTTATGGTTTCTTTTATTGTCTCAAGGGTTTCCCCATAGCAACCGAGCATTATATGAGCATGTGTATCCAGGCCGATTTCCCTGGCTTCTTTGAAAACTTTTCTTGTATCTTCCACCTTTATTCCTTTTTTTATATTGTCCAGTATTTCTTGAACACCTGATTCTACGCCAAATTTGATCATATGACATCCTGCTTTTTTCATCAAGCTCATAGTAGCTTTATCTACTGTTCCTACTCTTGCATTACATATCCATGTGAGATCTATTTTTCTCTTGATCATTTCATGGCAGATTTCTTCATTTCTCTTTTTATAAAAAGTAAATGTTTCATCTCTGAAAAATATTTCTTTATAACCCATTTTAGAAAGCATTTCCAGTTCTTCAATGACACTTCCTGAGGACCTGGCTCTGACCTTATAACCGTAAAATTCGGGAACAGTACAGAAGATACATTTACCAGGACATCCTCTGGAAGTAACGACAGTAGTATAGGGCATTCTTTTAACTATAGGATTGAAATAATCTATATCAGGCAGAAAACTTCTGTCCGGTATAGGGAGATTATCCAGATTTTCTATATATTTATGAGGTTCATTTAATACAATCTCATCATTTATACGATAGCCTGTGCCGGGTATATCTTTCCAGTTTTCTCTGTCTTCATCTATAGCCTTCAGAAGTTTTATGAGTATTTCCTCCGGTTCTTTTCTTATGATAAAATCCACACTTTTTTTCTGGAGAGAAAAAGATGGCATAAAAGTCGGATGGGACCCGAATATTACTGTCTTAATATTCTTATTTATCTTTTTTAACTCTTCCAGATATGCAGTATCTTCATGAAAAGTAGAGGTAGATACCATCATAACTACAACCTGTGAGGTTTTTACTTCTTCTTTTATTTTATCATCAAGTTTCGGTTCTGCAGAAGCATCATAAAGATAAACCTCATAACCTGCAGATTTAATTGTTGTAGCTACATATAAAAGAGAAGTGGGAGGCATTTTTGTCCCACCTATTCTTTTCCCCTTGCACCAGCATCCGTAAAGAAAATCTCTAACTACATTTTTTGCCAGTTTGGATGGAGGGCTTACGATTAAAACTTTCATTATCTTTCTCCTTGTAGTAATTTTCCCGAGAAATCCCATTTACAGATAAATTATTATTAGCTTTCAGCCCTCAGCAACCAGCTTAGGAGCTGATATCTGATTACTGATTGCTTTAAACATAAAAAGTTTATTTTTACTGAAATTAATAATTTAACAATAATGAAAATATCTGTGTATTAAATCTATTATAATATTCTAATATAATGACCTATAACCTCTTGAGAAAATCCAGAATCACTGCTTATAAGGTCTTTTTATCTTTAGAGGTTATTAATATCTTCTATAGAATAGCTTATTTATGAAAAAGTTACAAATATTGGCTTATATAATTACAGTTCTTTCTTTTTTCTTTTTACTCAGATTTTTTTTTACTTTGAATCTGAAGGATTTAAAACTGCCAGATCCTTTATGGGCAATAGTTTATCTGCTTCTTTTTATATTTCTCTATTCCCTGACTATCTTTTGTTTTTCCTTTTCCTGGAAGTTGATCTTAGAATTTCTTTCTCAAGAGAAACTCTCTTATACAAATGTTATTGAGGTTTATACAAAAGCTAATCTGGCCAAATATATTCCGGGGAAGGTTGTTTATCTGGCAGTGAGAAATCTACTTGGAAACAGATATGGATGGAAACAGTCTATTATTCTTATGTCTAATGTTCTGGAAATATTTTTTTTGTTTCTTACTACCTGTCTGGTTTCTTTAGTACTGACACATAAAGATTTTATAGATGTAATATTGCTTATTTACAAAAAAATAAAAGGGAAATTTATTTTTTCTTTTATTATAATCATTTTTATGTTTATTCTGGGAGGAGTATTGTATTTATTAATTAAAAAAAGAGATTATATAAGGGAATTGAAAAAAATTTTAACATGGGACTTCCTGATTTTATCTATAAAAATTTTTATAATTAATTCAATAGCTTTTTTTATTTCAGGTTTGATTCTTTTTTTAATTTACTCTTTTGTTATGGGCATACATGTTGAAAACAGTCAGATAATTAAAATTATTACCAGTTATATTTTATCCTGGATGGGAGGGTTTGTAAATCCCGGTGCTCCTGGAGGGATCGGTATCAGAGAAACCATACTTATATTGCTCCTTGCTTCAACCTGTGGCAGTTCCACCACATTAATGGCTGTATTGTTACACAGACTCGTTTCTGTTACAGGTGATTTACTGGCTTTCGGTCTTGGTTATCTCATAAAAAAGGTATTATGTTATGAAAAATAAATCGGTTCTGGAGTCTCTATCCAATTACAGCAGTGCAAATTACAGGAAACACACAAGCAAAAATCCCTTGCAGAGATTTCTTATAAAAAGATTTCATAATTCCATAAGGGATCTGATTATAAAAGCAGGGGTAAGTAAAATACTGGATGCAGGCTGCGGAGAGGGCCTTGCAATAAATGAAATTATAAATAAAAATAACTCCTCTATAACTGGAATCGATATAAGTATGGAGGCTCTCCATATTGCAAAACAGTTAAATCCGGAATGTTTTTTTCTACAGTGTAATCTCCAGACTCTTCCTTTTCTGGATAATACCTTTGAACTTGTTTTATCTCTGGAAGTTCTGGAACATCTAAAAAACCCACAGAAAGTTATGTTGGAATTATGCCGTGTAAGTCGCCTCTGGTTATTATTCAGTGTACCTGATGAACCTGTTTTTCAGATAGTTAATTTTTTGAGAGGAAAAAATCTGAAATACTGGGGTAATGATCCGGAACATATCAATCACTGGTCATTTAAATCTTTTGTTGTCTTTTTGCAAAAATTCTGTTATATAATTGAACAAAAGCAGAGTTTTCCCTGGACTGTGGTTTTATGTAAGAAAAAAGAGTGAAACATTTATTGGATTTCTATGATTTTCCCCTCTCACATTTCTCGGACAGACCAGAACTGATTTCTTCCGTAGTTTTTGGCAAAATGTGGGCAAGTTTATGAAGATGAGCTTTATCTATGACTATAGCTGTCTGTGATACCAGAGCGGTAAGTAATTCCAGATCATCTTCATTATAAGCTATATTATTTTTCTTATTTATTACATTAACTATACCTGTAATTTTTTCATTAATTATTATGGGAAGACACATAAGATTTTTTATAAATTAGCTAACAGAATAGAGATAATTTCTACTTCTCTGCCAATTTTTTTTAAAATCCCTCTGTTTCTTCGGGTTTTATAATCGCCGGATTCAAATATTCTTTCGACTTACAGAATTACTGTTTCTCCTGAATAAAGCTTTTTAAAGGTCTCTCCATCTGCGTTACTGCCAACAATACTTCCATAATGCATGGGAATTACATATTTCGGTTTTATCACTTCTGCAGCATGGACGGCTTCTTCCGGATTCATAACATAAGTTCCACTTACAGGCAGAAGAGCTATATCAGCATGGATATCATTCATTTCAGGGATAAAATCGGTATCACCTGCATGATAGACACTTTCCCCTTCAATATTTACTATAAATCCAACCTTACCGGTAGATTTCGGATGAAACTGTTTATTTATATTATAAGAAGGAACTGCTTTTATTTTAATACCTTCCACTTCAATCTCAGAACCGGGGGTTACAATTTTTATATTTCCAGAAAGTTTATCTGCAGCACTCTTAATAGTCACAATTACTGTGGAGTCTTTTTTTATTTTCTTTATATCATCAGGAGAACAGTGATCATAATGTTCGTGAGTTATAAGTATTAAATCGGCTTTCTCTATATCTTTGATCTCATAAGGATCAATATAGATTATCTTCTCAGAGATAATTTTAAAACCAGCATGGCCCAACCATTTTATTTTACTCAGTAAATTTGACATTATATGAAACCTCCTTGTATAGATTTATATTATATACAAACTTAATCTATAGAACTTTCTTGTATAGTTTCTTTTATAGCTTCTACACTTTTTCCGTCTATCAAAGACAATTCTATACCTTCCACAGTTTTACCTGAAATTATTTCAGAAGCCAGAAAAATACGATAAAGGGTTCCTTTAGATTTTCTTTCTTTCTCACCTATATTAATTCTTGCCATATATTTCTTTTCTATAAGACTTTCAATAGCGAGTTTTGCTGTTCTCGTACAATTCAAACTGCTGCATTCTACAAGAGAGCCGTAACCAATCTGACAGTAATTTCTCCCCTCTCCAAAACTCAGACGATAAAACTTATTATAAATCACTTCTTCATAAGGAGTCAGATTTAAAGACAGGCTATCGCTCACAGAATATTCGACTGAATAGGTATTTTCCTTAACCATTTTCATATTATCCCTTAAAGATAAGACTATTTTATCCTTTTTTCCCTTCACTTCTGAAGTTGGTCTGATTTTCTTCTCTTTCTTTTCCTCTTCAACAGGAAAAAATACATCCATAACATCTGCAAGACCACGACCCAATTTTTTTTTCTCACTCATGACTTATTACCTCTTGAGCTAGCGCCATATAATCCTGGGCACCCTGAGACTGAGGTGCATATTTAATTATAGGTAATCCATGGCTTGTAGCTTCTTTCAATTTAACATTCATATTTATAACAGTCTTAAATGTTTTGTCCTTAAAATAACTTCTTATCTCTTCAAGAACTTCTCTTGCAAGATTGGTTCTTTTATCATGCATTGTGGCAAGGGCACAGTAAGAAATATGATGATTGAGTTTTTCTTCAAGAAGGCGGAGGGTTTGAAGAAGTTTACCAACACCATGAAGGGCAAAATAACTGGTTTCTATAGTTATCATCACTTCTTTACTGGCTTTCAGGGCATTAAAAGTTAAAAGTCCCAGGCTTGGAGGGCAATCTATTATAATATAATCATAAGACATGTTAAGTTTTTTTATACGAGTAGAAAGTTCATTTTCTCTGCCTATTACTCCTGCAAGCTCCAACTCCGCTGCACTTAAAACTATATCAGAAGGAACAAGGTCAAAGTTTTCCGAAATATTTATTATCGTCTTTTCAAGTGGTACATCTCTTGTAAGGACATCATAAATGGTATATTCAAGATTAGGGGTTTCTATATTAAGTCCTACAGAGGCATGTGCCTGGGGATCCAGATCGATAAGCAATACTTTCTTATCTTTTATAGCAAGACATGCAGAGAGATTTATAGCTGTAGTTGTTTTAGCACAACCACCTTTCTGATTGGCAATAGATATAATCCTCATAATCTTATTAACCTGCTTTTCCATTTCCATTTGAATGAAAATAAATTCTACAAAAAGATTGAAAATCCTTTATTTGCATATCGCAGTTACTGCTTAACTTAAAGATAAAAGGCTTTACTGCACTGTAAAGAAATACCTCTTTCTTTTTTCATATAAACGTGGTAAAATTTTCTTATTATTCATAGTTAATTATAGTTAGTTTCATAACAATCTATAAAAATGAAACGTAATATTATACAAAGGATAAGAATCCATTAACCATTAGGCATCACAAATTACTTAAATAAGTTATGAAACACACTATAAATAGTTTATTAAGTTAGGAGTTGTAATTTATGTTAAAATTCAACAAAACTTTATTTAATCCCTTTGATTATATAAAATCAGAAAATGTTCGCAAAAAAGTAAACAATATCAAAGACAGGCATCCTGAATGGGAAAAAGAAGATATCTGCAGAGAACTTATAAGGCAAAAAGCCCGTATGTGCGGCACAACAGGAGCACTTTCAGCGCTTCCATCTTCTCTTCCCGGACTTGGAACTTTTATGACCTTAATAGGTGGAACAGCAGTAGATATAACCAGTATGGTATATTTCCTGTCTGAGCTGACTCTGGAAATCGCAACTGTTTATAACAGAGACCCTTCGACAGAAGCAACTACAAAAGAATCTTTCTGGGTACTTTCATCCTGTTTCGGTGTTGAAGCAGCTACAGTGGGTATATCAAAAGTCACTGTTATAAACGCATCTAAAAAAGCTCTTGCCATACTTGTAGAAAAACTTCTCACAATAATAGGAGGATGGCTTGCCAAAAGAATAATACTGAAAATGATCCCTCTGGCAGGTTCTTTTGTTAATGCCTCCATAAATATGTCTGCCTGTAAACAGGTAGGCAAGGAAGCAGTATTATGGTATAAGACAAATACGGAGCAGGATAGTATGTGGAATGTATCAGGAGAAACGAAAAAAGAATTCTGGGAGGAAGATGAGGAGGAAGAAGATGAAAAAAGAGAAGAACAGGATATACCAGTAGAGAATATTATACTGGAACCTATGAATGAAGACGTAAAAGAAGAAGTAATAGTAGAAATTATAGTAGAAGAAAAAGAGAAAAAAACAGAACCGGTTCCGGCTCATGAGACAGAGAAGGAAAAAGCTGACATACCAGTAACTGCAGAAATCCCACAGGAAGGAGAAATAAAAAAAGAAGAGAAAAAAATTGATATTCCAAAAACTTCGAAGATTTCACAGGAAGGAGAAATAAAAAAGGAAGAGAAAAAAATTGATATTCCAATAACTTCGAAGATTTCACAGGAAGCAGAAATAAAAAAAGAAGAGAAAAAAATTGATATTCCAAAAACTTCGAAGATTTCACAGGAAGCAGAAATAAAAAAGGAAGAGAAAAAAATTGATATTCCAAAAACTTCGAAGATTTCACAGGAAGCAGAAATAAAAAAAGAAGAGAAAAAGAGCGATGTATCAGTTTCAGAAACAGAGAAAAAAATAGACGAGAAAAATAGAAAAATAGAAGTTGAAAAAAACATTGAGAACAAAAAGATTTTTAAACATTAAATGGTG
>Ga0302241_1001838_pt1 | contig 14172 bp, 12 predicted proteins | sample AAG_UR_Arg_MG_FD_193532 | JGI IMG/M metagenome (GOLD analysis project Ga0302241, IMG submission 193532) | Enriched activated sludge microbial communities from anaerobic digester in WTTP, New Holstein, Wisconsin, United States - AAG_UR_Arg | ecosystem: Engineered > Bioreactor > Anaerobic >... | reverse complement strand
TTCAACTTTTATCTTTCTTGCCGGTATCTGCAGCTTTTCGAGTTCAGGAACACAAAATTGATACATGGCCGGTGGTCCACATATAAAGAATGTCCAGTCAAGGCCATCCAACCTTTGTTTGATGAAATCAGCATTGATGAATCCCGCATGCCCGCGATAAGAGGATGTGGGCTCGGATACAATCAAATCCCAGGTGAAGTTCTTGTGGGCTGATGCAATTCTGTCAAGCTCGGTTCTGTATATTACATCGTCTTCCACCCTGCATCCGTAAAACAGGTGCAACCTGCGTTTCAGATTTTTATCAGAAAGCTCCCGAATCATGCTCATGAAAGGAGTGATGCCGCTGCCGCCTGCAATCAATGCCAATTGATTGCCGTGAAAAAGCGGATTGTAATGGAAATTCCCAGAAGGCGATGAACTGCTGATTTTATCACCCGGTTTCAACTCGTTGAGCAGGTAATCAGAGACAAACCCGTCTTCCACCTTTCGGACCGTAATCTCGTAATGGCCTATTTGCGTCGGAGAAGATGCAATGCTGTATGGCCTGCTTGTCCTGACTCCTCCCGCATCCACAAAAATATTAATATACTGTCCGGATTGAAACGGCGGCTGACAGCCACTTTCGTTTACAAGTTTAATGGATTTGGCGCTTGCCGTCTCCTGAGTTATTTCCGATACAGTCAGGTCAAGCCTTTGCGGGTGAAGTTCATTGATGATGCTTTTGACTTCCCCCTTTCTTGTCTGATAGTCAAAACCATATTTCTCAAGGATAGAACTCTCCTTCACGATTTCATGATATCCTTCAACGTTTTTGAATATCTCTTTTCGAGTCATTTTCCTCTCCTCTATTGCTTTTTAAGAAGTCGTGAAACCTGCCTGGCGACAGAAGCGCCCGACTCAAGAGTCGGCTCAAAACCACCGGCGCCATTCCAGGCGCCTGCGAAAAACAAACCCTGAATCAGCGACTTTGAACCCACAAAGACGGCCGCCTCTCTTTTAAAGTGGCCCGTCCCATAAATCGAACCGCCCGGATGGCCAAGATAACGCATATGCGTAAGCGGTGTCGCCGGCTCCGCTTCCTCAAGATGCTTCCGGAGATCAGGGAAAACCGTTTCAGCAAGATTCAACAAATTCTCGGCAAAGCGGTATTTCGTGTCATAATATTTTGTAGATGGAACGTTCAACCACTGCTGGCCATACTGAAGCGTAACAAGCGAGGCCTGACACGAACCCTGGGGTGAAAATTCAGGGTCATCTACGTCATAGCAGCTCATTATGGCAAATTCAGGTGCTTCCAGCGTTTTCGTTGTTAAGTACAATGAATCCGGGCTCGTGTTCTCCTTGACGATGAAGTTTGTCGCCTTCTCTATTCCAATATCCTCCGGATTGCAGTCGAACCCCATATAAAGAGTGAACGCGGATATTCCGATCGTTTTTGCGTTGAGTGTCCTGAGCTCATCCGCGGGGCATTTATCCGCGCCGACCATATCGATTAATGTTGTTATCCGATCGGCGTTGGAAACCACAAACTTTGTTGATATCTCATCTCCGTCTTCCGTGAAAACGGATTTGATTTTGCCGTTGACAACATTAATCTTTTTTGCCGCGCAATTGAACCTTGCATCTCCGCCGAAATTGATGAAGGCGTCACATATTGCGTTGGACATTGCCTGCGACCCTCCCTTCATATGCCACGGTTTGAATTCGATATACGCCCAGAGCATCATGGCAAAATCCATAAAACTGAGCCTGCTTGGCGGCAGTCCGGCATAGCTCCAGTATATACTAACGATTTGCTGCAGGACGGGGTCTTTGAAGTATTCATCGAGAATGTCCTGGGAATCCTTCAGGGCCAGTTTAAAAAAAAGCGGATACTTCTCGGGACTTGCCTCCGGGTCCTTCATATACAGCGCATTCACCGTCTCCAGGCAAAACGCATATAAAAGTTCAAAAAACTTTTTAATTCCTTCCTTCTCGGCTGGAAAGCTTTCCATCAGTGCCTGTTCCGCCGCCGCTCTTTCCGCTTTCAGGTTGATATCCACTTTCCCGGGAATAACAAACCGGTAAAGGTTTTTCTGTTGTATGAACTTAATTTTGTCGACAACACCCAGATTGTTCAGAACTCCATACAAAGGTCCTGGAAATTCCGGGAGACCAATTCCGCTCAACTGGTGAAGGGCCGTTTCAAATTCAAATCTACCCCTGATAAAGCTTGTAGCGCATCCGCCAGGAACATTATGTCTTTCCAGCAGCAGCGTCTTATGCCCGTTTTTGGCAAGACCGGCGGCAGCCGTGAGCCCGCCGTTTCCGGCGCCTATTACGATCACATCATAATCACTCATTGTTCCTCCTTGTTCTTACAGATTTTTTATAGTGAAGACTCTCCTTGACGGCTGCGGTACCGACGATCGAACCCATTTTTTTCATCGTCTCAATGATATAGAGATCAGAGTCCTCTTCAAGCAGGCCAACGCAGATGAATGAAGCCAAACCGTGTGTGAAGATCCACATTTTATTGAGCAAAGCATCCCGTTCTTTCTGGGTCATCCGCGAAAATCTTTCATCTTTTCTCATTTGCCGGCTGAGATCCATCCGTAAGTCATTTAAAAGATCCTTGAAATCGTTGTTTTCCATGAACAGGATCCGATAGAGCACCTTGTGATCTCTGGCAAAAAACGTTGCCCCCGTACCCATATTCAAGAACACATCATCTGTATAGCATTTGGAAACATAAGCCAGCATAAGCTCCCCTGCCTTACGCATCGCCTCTTGCTGAAGATCTTTCATTGAGGCAAAGTGGGAATAGACAGGCCTCGTGGATGACCCCAGCTTTTGGGCGACATTTCTCGCCGTAAGAGCTGTCATCCCTTCTCGCTGAACAATCGCAAAAGCCGTTTCGATGATTTCCTCTCTGGTAACACTATTTTTTGGAGCCACTGCATTTCTCTTTCATTAGATGGACAACACTTGTTATGCAACATGTGTTATCTATCAAACAAAATAATCACTGTCCAGCGTTATTTTGATATTGATGTTCTAATGGTTATCTGTTGATTGCCAGGACATCGTGAAAAGTTCCCCTTAGTTTCCGAATTCATATCTCAAAAAGTAGATGGCATTACACAACATGGTATGGTGAACAAAAGCGAGACAAGGGAGGAGGCGCAAGTTGTCCGGAGTTGCCTCGCGCTGGAGTTTATGGAGGAACGTACCATGATAGAAAGCAAGGGAAAACAGTCCGTCTCCGGCACAAAGACCTCACGCCTGGTACCTGCAAAATGAGTGGCTATCCTCAATTATACCGCTAATTGGTATTTTGAAGTGCATCTCCCATGCCCCACATTTTGTGGCAAAATATTCTTGACACACAAGGGGGCGTTTCTTATACTACCGCCAAATAAAAGCGAGTTCTTATCAATGACCCGAAAAATGCTTCGGCGATCTTGGGCCATGAGACGGGCCTGCATCAAATCCAGGGAATCGGCGACGGTTTCATCCCCGCCGTGCTGGACGTCAAACTCGTGGATGAAGTGATAGAAGTGACCGACGAGGACGCCATTGAAACCGCCCGGGAACCCGGAAGTAACACGGGTCTTCTGGTCGGCATCTCCTACGGCACAAATTTCCGGGCCGCGCAACAGTTGGAGAAAAAATATCCGGGCAATATCGCTACGGTCCTTCCCGACCACGCCGAAAGGTATTTCAGCAGCGGCGCATTTAAAAACCAGTAAAAGCAAATGGTGAAACAAACTTTTCCGTTCAAAGCACTCACTCAAAATGCCTGTGAAGCAACGTGTCCTTGTGTTAGATAAACACCATATCACAAAACCAACTGCCGAAAGGCAAATTCATTTTTGGGAGGACGGTATGTATAAAGCCACATTACTTATAGTCAGCCTGGTTTTGTTAGGCTGGTCCGGTGTTGCCTGCTGCGCGCAATGGGATTCGGTAACAAAAAAAATGAATCCGGATCATGGTGAAGCGGTTGCTTATGACCGATCCGATTGTACAACGCCGGACTTACAGGGATATATGGTTTTTCAGGACAAGCCGGGCGTGACCTACAGCTATGTCGGGTCGGCCTTCAACGACAAAGCCTCGTGCATCACGATTGGGACGCGAACCCGCGTCAGGCTGTATCAGCACAAGAATTTCAAGGGGAAGACATGGGATATTTCCAATGACTCCCATGATGAGATCAAACAGGTGGAGCTGAGCGGCTGGTGGGACGACACACTAAGTTCCATTAAGGTTTGGAAAAAGTAATATTGGCCGGCTGATAACCGTCAAAATGGCATTTAATTGCCTGGAAGACGGAATCCTTTTTAACCTTTTATCGGACTTTAAACGCGATGATCGGGCAGCCTTGCCGGGCAGGCAAGACTTCAGGTGGATTATTGCGTCTTGAATTGGAAAACCAATACCACGGAAGTCGCCGGCAACGCCATCACAAGAGCTCATGGGAAAACAGGATACGTTTGCCTTTCTCTTCTTTTGTATTCAGGGCCCTTCCCCTGAAGCACTTTCCTGATGGTTACGCATTCGTAGCGAAACAAGTCAAACAGTTACAAAATAGTTACAATTCGACCCAAAACAGTAATAACGTCTTACCCCTCAATGCTGTAAACCACTGAATTTACTTGGTACCTGGGGCGGGAATTGAACCCGCACAGGGCTAAGCCCCGAGGGATTTTAAGTCCCTTGCGTCTACCTGTTCCGCCACCCAGGCCCATAGTTAAACTATTTAATATATTTTCGTTTATCTCGTTTTACCTTTTTGGGTAAGGCAACCAAAAAGTGTTAAAAAATACTCAAATTGGCCGTTTTCCCGGGTCAATTTTGTTGAAACTTTCTACCTTAATTTAGCATCAAAGGCAATTTTTTCTTTCACTCGCAGGCAAGCCCGGGTGGTATGCATGTGATGAAGACAAGACCGTCGCATTTGCAGATCACTTCAGGCACCTGAAAACCGGTCGGGATGACCGCGCCATGAATCATCCTGCATTTCCTCCGGTGCCGATGGAGTCCATTATCTCCTTAAAACTTTCCACGGCTGATTCGAGGTTTTCGATGATGTCGTTTGCCAGCACATCCGGGTCGGGCAGATTATCCAGATCGGCAAGGCTTTTATCCTTAAGCCAGGTTATGTCCAAACTGGTCTTGTCGCGGCTCACGATTTCGTCATAGGTAAAGCGGCGCCAGCGGCCTTCGGGATTTTTTTCCGCGTGCCAGGTCTCTTTGCGTTTATGCCGGTCTCCGGGATTGTAGCATTTGATGAACTCCTGAAGGTCTTCAAACTGCAGAGGCGACTTTTTGAGCGTGTGGCGGATGTTGGTGCGATAATCATAAAACCATACTTCCCGTGTCCAGGGGTCTTTACCGGCCGGCTTGTTGTCAAAAAACAAAACATTGGCTTTGACGCCCTGCGCGTAGAAAATACCGGTGGGCAGCCTCAAAATCGTGTGCAGGTCCGTCGTTTCGAGCAACTTTTTCCTGACTGTCTCCCCCGCCCCGCCTTCAAACAAAACATTGTCCGGCAGCACCACCGCCGCCGTCCCGCTGGTTTTCAGCATGGTACGGATGTGCTGAACAAAATTTAGCTGCTTATTGCTGGTCGTCGCCCAGAAGTCCTGGCGGTTATAGGTTAGGTCTTCCCTTTCCTGTTCGCCTTCCTCATTGGTGAACGTCATTGAGCTTTTCTTGCCGAAAGGCGGATTGGTAAGCACATAATCAACGCGCAGGCCGGTATCCGCCACCAGAGAATCAGTCGGCAAAATGAATGTCTCGGAATCGATATCGCCGATGTTATGCAGAAACATATTCATGAGCGCGGAGCGGCGTGCGCCGGCGACAATCTCATTGCCATGAAAAGTGGAATTTTTAAGAAATGCTTTTTGCTCCCTGTTCAGCGTATAGTTTTCGGGATTGGAAATATAATCATAAGCCGCCAGGAAAAAACCGCCCGTCCCGCAGGCAGGATCGGCAATTGTTTTCAACGGCTGGGGCTGGACACAAGCCACCATCGCTTTAATCAGGGCACGCGGTGTAAAATATTGGCCCGCGCCGCTTTTCGTGTCTTCGGCATTCTTGGCCAAAAGCCCCTCGTAAATATCGCCCTTCACATCTGCGCTCATCATCGTCCATTGCTCTTTGCCGATCATGTCAATCAGCTTGAAGAGCTTGGCCGGGTCCTGGATCTTGTTTTGGCTTTTGGTGAAAATCTGGCCGAGCGTCCCTCTGGCGTGCGACAGTTCACGCAGAACCGCCGTATAGTGCTCCTCCAGCGCCGCACCCGTTTTGGAGGTCAGACTCTCCCAGTTGTAATCATCGGGAATGTCCAGCCTGCGGTTATAGGGCGGCTTTGAATATTCATCCGCCATTTTCAAAAAAAGCAGATAGGTGAGCTGCTCCAGATAATCGCCGTAACCCACACCGTCGTCACGAAGCGTGTTGCAAAAACTCCAGATTTTACTGATGATCCCGGATGTGTTGTTCGTTTCGCTTGTCATACGCCTTTATTGCCTCGATATTCTCATTTTGTTTATCAAATCAGCTTCGATAATATGCACACCGAGGCCGAATTCCCGCGATGCGTCCATGATTTCCTGTCGCGTGATCATTTGGTTTTACTCCAACTTTCCGGTATCCACAAACGCCAGCGTGTAATCAATCTGTCCGCGGTAAGTTTGGCATCCAGTTTCGTATTTCCTTTTGTCAGCTCCGCAGAACACTTTTCAATAGCTTCTTTTTCCTGCGGGGCAAAACGTTCCAGAAAAAAACCAAGCCGCTTGAAAACTGCACCGTTACCCAACTGCTTTGCATATTGCAAAATCAGTTCAATGTCTTTTGTTTCAAATCTCAGATAATTTGAAAACATTTCCGCGACTGTTCGAATACCTCCACCAAGCGCAGGATCGCCGAGCATATCCACAATGGTGCGTGCCGGATCTGATACCAGAACCTTAACCTGCCCCTGCCAGAGCGGCTTCAAGCCGAACATCGCTTTGGGAGGAATCCGACGCAACAAAAATTCCGTTCCTTTAATGGCACACATACTGCGTCTTGGTTTTTGCGTTGTCATGACGATGAGCTTTCGGAAAATCTGCTCCGTCAATCCCCAATTTTCGGCTGCGCTCCAGCCTCCGATGTAGCAGGGTGAAAATAATTTTTCGGCAATCACCCATGGATTTTCCAGCGGCATATCAGCCGAGCGTGATTCCAGCGGAATTACAACGTAAAGTCCGCGGTAAACACGCGAAAGCCAACCCTTCTTTGCCCAGCGTGAAAGCAACTTGGCCGCATCCGTGGAGGACATCTTCAAAATTTGTGCTGCATCAGAAACAGATATAGAGCCTTTGGCGGCGCGAACCACCTGCCCCAGCCTCTGGCGGTCAAGTTTCCCGATACCTGATAAATTTTTTACGCCGTCTTTCTGCCCGACCATATTTCGCCTACTTTAGTATACTAACGACGCAGCAATTCATTTATTTGCTGAATTATTACGACTCTCATATACTATATTGAGTCATCATTGCCAAGAGGAAACTGAACTTACTTATTCTTTTTATTCTTTTCTCTTTCCGCTTTGATACGGGCGAGTAATGTAGAGGCAGGCAGGTCATTCGGATCTTGCGCAACGAGTTTTCCTTCAAAGGCTTTTTTCAGGATGCTCTGGCGGAGGGCTTCGGCCTGCCTGAGACTTTCTTCAATGCTCTCTTCAATTTTGTCACAGACGGAAAGGCGGGATTCAATTTCGGCGACGATGCGGTGTTGTTCTTCTATTGAGGAAGGAAGCGGGAATCTATCATATCTTAATAGTTTTGCCTTATTAATGAAGGGAATATTGACACCTTGTAATTGTTCATTAAGCCAACGTATGAATAATGGTGACTGCAAATAATAAAGAAAATACCGATTGAACAAATTTCCGAAAAATTTAAATCGGCCAACACGTTGATACAAAATAGCAGGAACATCATCCTTTCGTATTTCGGCGATTTTTAGTTGGTTATTCAACATTGGTCTATTCAGTGCCATAACAATATCACCAATGTTTAAGAGCAGTTCAGGATATTGGTCGATGTATTTTACGGGTAAGTATTCAATCTCTTCCCATTTAATAAAATTAAATGAGACATTTGCGATTTGAAAAAGTCGTACACCGTGTGAAGAATATTCTGATTTCTTAAACGCTATTCCAGCTTGCATATCTGCAACATCTTCTATCTTTACCCATTCCCACCCTTCCGGAAATTCGCTTTCTTTATTCGTGGCTTCGACAGGCTCAGCCACCGGCTTTACCGCATCCTGAGCCACCGGCATTACTGCACCCTTAGCCACCGGCATTACCGCACCCTGAGTCACCGGCTTTACCGTACCCTGAGCCACCGGTATTACTGCACCCTGAGCTTGTCGAAGGGTGCTTTTTGTCAGCTTGCCTTCAAAGGCCCATTTGAGGACGGATTGGCGATAGACTTTTAGTTGTTGCTGCGCGGTTTTGAGGCTTTCGATGCCCTTGTCCAGACTGCTGAAGAGCTCTTCTATCTTGGCGACAATGCGCTGCTGCTCGGCAAGAGGCGGAAGGGGCAGCATTGATTCTTCAAATTTCTTTTTGGTTATATGAGCAAGACCCGCTGTCCCATGTGCCTTATTCACAAATTCTTTAACTTTATGATTTAGTGCGTGTAAATAATATTTTTTTGATATTTTTTTTTCATCAACTATTATCCGGAAAATATGCTGATTCAATACCGCGCGACCACCAGTCCAAATATGTGCACCAAATGATGTGCCCGGTGTCCCTGACCAAGCAAAAAGTAAATCACCTTTATTTACGTAGTATTTTTCATCTACAGCAAAATTACAGAAATTAAATTCTGATATTTCACGATTAAGATTTTGAATCCTAATAATGGGTAATCCTTCTTTACTCCATTCTTTGGGCTTAAAAGCTCTACCATTAATATAAGTGGCGATCTCAGCTAAACTTACTTTTATCCACCCTTTTGGCACTTCCATATTCCCATTCATCCTATGCCGCCAATGCCTCGTTCATCTCATCAATAATGTTTTCCATCTCGGGGCCGAAGAGCTGCCACATTTTTCCTTTGCCGCCTTTGGCGTCAAAGGGGGTGTAGTCGAGGTCATCTATACTGAAGCTGACCGATGCGGCGATATGGTCTTTAATCATTCTGAGCCACTGCATTTGCTCGTCGTTGAATTTCAAAGTGCCAGCCTGTTTTTTGAAAACCCAATCCTGAAAGTTTTTGTCCACGGTTTTGTCATAGGCGGTGAGGCTGGCATCAATCCCTGCCACTTTGCGTATCAGCGAAACCAGCGCAACCAGTTCGTTTTTCGGGCTGCCGATGGGAGCTTGGCCTGCCGAAGCTTCCAGGACTTCATAGGCACGCCAGACGCCAAGCGGGGCAAGCGCCGGTTTGTCGGAGACGATTTTATCCACCAGCTCGCGAATCATGCTGTAGGTGAGTTCGCGCCGTCGGTAGGGCTGGGCGTAAAATATCTGCAATGCGGTGATTTCGTCTTTGTGGCGGGCGATCCAGTCTCGGAAGTCCTCCACCAGCGCTTCGGCCTTTTCTTTGCTGTCTTTTTCCCAACCGACATGGGTGGCCTCGTCAATATTGATTGTGTCGATGATCTGCTCGTGAACCTTGCGGATGTTTTCAATATAATCGTTCAGCTCCCCATGAAAGACGGCGGCCGCCTTGTCACGCAGTTCGGAAATCATTTGTTTTATGATTTCTGCAATTGCGGCCGGCGCAACGTCCGGGTTTTGCGCCTCAGCCCTCCGGCGGATATCATCCAGCGTATCGGGGTTGTAGGCATTCAGCAGCTCTCCCACCACCTGCGGGATGGTCCTGCCTCCGGCTTTTTCGGCAAAGGTGTTCTTTTCCTTTTCGGTAATCTGTTTGTCGAGCCTCGCCAAACGGTTGGCCAAAGAGGTAAACAGATCCTCATCTCTTGCCCCGATGGTAATTGCGGCAAGCAGTTCCCGAAGCGGCACGCCCGGCTTTCGCTCCAGCGGGCGGCTGTCGGTTTTCAGGCTGCGGGTCACGCCTACAGCATCGACGATGACGTAGTGGTCTTTGGTCATCCTGGCCCGCGGCGTGACTTTTCTCAAGTCGTCAAGGCTGATGGTGCGCGTGCCCCGGCCTTTCATCTGCTCGAAGTAGTTCCGGCTCTTCACGTCCCGCATGAAAAGCAGGCACTCCAGCGGCTTGACGTCGGTGCCGGTGGCGATCATGTCCACGGTGACGGCGATGCGCGGATGATAATCGTTTCTGAATTGCGCCAGCGTGCTTTTGGGGTCTTCGCTGTTGTAGGTGATCTTTTTGCAAAATCTGTTTTCTTCTGCAAATTCTTCGCGCACGATTTGAATGATGTCGTCGGCGTGGCTGTCTGTTTTGGCAAAGATCAATGTCTTGGGCACTTCCAGATTGCCTTTTTCGTCGAGGCGGTCGGGGAACATTTCCGGCAGGCGTTCCTTGAAGGTGCGGATGACGGTGCGGATCTGGCTGGGATTGACCACATCGTTATCGAGCTCGGCTCTCGTGTAGGTCAGATCTTCATCCAACTGTTCCCAGCGCTTTCTGCGGGTGAGTTTTTCGCGGCGATCGATATACTGGCCTTTCCAGACCGTGGCGCCTTTTTGGGTGATTTTTGTTTCGATGAGATAAACGTCGCTGCCGACGTTGACTCCGTCGGTCACGGCCTGCTCGTGCGTGTATTCGCTGACGATGTTTTGATTGAAAAATCCGAATGTGCGGTTGTCGGGTGTGGCGGTGAGCCCGATCAAGAATGCATCGAAATAATCAAGCACCTGTTGCCATAGGTTGTAAATGCTGCGGTGGCACTCATCGATCACGATGAAGTCGAAAAACTCGACGGGCAGTCTAGGGTTGTAACCCACCGGTACGGGCGCACGACCTTCCCAGCGTATTTCAGCCGGATTTATTTCCTCTTCGCGCTCATCGAGCTCTTTGTCTTTCAGTATGGAATACAGGCGCTGAATCGTGCTGATATAGACCTGATTGTCGGTGGGCACAAAACCGGACTTCAGCCGATGCACGCCGTAGAGTTCGGAAAATTTACGGTTGTCGTCATTGGGCACGTAGGCCATGAATTCCTGCTCGGCCTGCTCGCCGAGGTTTTTTGTGTCCACCAGAAACAGCACCCTGCCCGCTTTGGCGTATTTGAGCAGTCGATAAATAGCCGTGATGGCCGTGTAGGTTTTACCCGAGCCCGTGGCCATTTGAATGAGGGCTCTGGGATGATTGGCACGAAATGATTTTTCCAGATTGTTGATTGCAACAACCTGACACTCACGCAGGCCGGTCGTCTGCAGAGGCGGAATGTCCTGCATCCTGCTGCGGAGAGTTTCTTCCCCTTTAAGTAACTGCAGAAATGTTTCCGGACGGTAAAACGAAAATACGGGGCGGGATCGGGGTTTGGGGTCGCGATAATCGGTAAAACGGGTCAGCGTGCCGGTGCTTTCATAAACAAAGTGAAGCGGGTCGTTATCAAGATATTTCAGCTTGCTTCGGGCATAATCTCTGGATTGGTCTTCATGGACGGTTAAGCGGATTCCCTCATCTTCCTTTTTGGCCTCTATAATGCCCACCGGTTTCCCGTGAACAAACAGGACATAATCAGCGGGGCCGATTTCAGTTTGATATTCTCTGACGGCGACACCGGGCCCGGCATGAAGGTTAATCTGCTTTTTGTTCTGGATGATCCAGCCGCACTCGATTAACTGTTTGTCGATCTCATCTCGTGCTATCTGTTCAGGTGTTTGATTGACCATAATTTCGACAAAAAACAACGCTCCGTTTTCATCTACGGATGCGATTATTATAAATTGTTGATTATCTTACAACTTTGAACGGACAATGCAACAAGAAAGTCAAGTGATTGATGGGGGATGGTTAGATGATTAGAAGTTTAGAAGATTAGATGATTTGAGGGTTAGAGGATTAGCTGATAGCTCTTGGCGCAGGACAAAGGATAAAGGATAAAGGACAGCTGAAGATGTTTTGTTAAAAAAAGCAGTTGGCGTCTCCGCCTTTGAAGCAAAAAATCCGCGCAATTTCAAAAAGCCCATTCTCTGGCCTCTCTGTGCGGCTAATTTTCTGCAGGATATCCTGTAATATCTCTTATTTCCTTAAACAGAGGCTTCAGTTGCCTGTACATTTTCAGATAAACTCTTCGGTAAAGATCATCATAAAGAGTGTGGTTGTCATTATTGGGCTCAAAAACCATCCCTGTCCTGGTCATTGCCTGCACGGCCGTGGGAAAATCGGGATAGATTTTCAGACCAACTGCCGCATCAATAGCCGCGCCGAGGGCGGATGTTTCGAAAGTATGAGGACGTTCCGCCGCAATGCCAAAGACATCCGCGGTAATCTGCATGGCCACGTCGCTTTGCGATCCTCCACCGGATACCTTGAGTCTGGTCACCGGTACTTTGGTCTTGCGTTGGGTCAGCTCTCCTCCCTCTCTCAAGCCGTAGATTAGTCCTTCCAGCAAAGCGCGGTAGAGATACGCACGATTGTGTATGTCGCCAAAGCCGATAATTGCCCCTTTTGCATAGGATTCAAGATCGCGCCCCGGTGTCCAGTAGGGCTGCAACATGAGCCCCTTACAACCGGCGGGCACATTTTGGATCAAGGAATCAAAAAATTTTTCCGGAGGTTCATTGCTCTTTTCAGCAAGCATGCGCTCCTGAAAGCCGAATTCTTCCTTAAACCAGCTCACCATCCAAAAACCGCGAAAAATAGATACTTCCGTATAATAGGCACCCGGCACGGACGCGGGATATGGCGGAATCATGGGACGCAGCTCAACATATTCTGGTGTGGCAACATCAAAAGTAGCGATCGTTCCGAAACTTAAACATCCGGTTTCGGGCGTGAGACAGCCGCAGCCAAGTATTTCACATCCTTTATCCGATCCTGCCGCCATTACCGGCAGTCCTTCCGGTATACCGGTCTGGACGGACGATTTTTTAGTAATGCGGCCCATCATCTCGGAAGGTTTGACCAGGTCAGGCAATTTTTCTTTCTCGGCCTTGAAGATCAGCCATTTGAAATCATACTTTCGTGCCCACTGATAGGTTTTATTGTCAAACGGCAGATAACCTACATTGTTACCTGTGGAATCCACGAACTCACCGGTAAGTCGATGCGTAAAAAACCCGGAGAGCAATAAATATTTGTATGTCTTTTCCCAAATGTCCGGCTGGTTCTGATATATCCAGTTTGACTCACATTCCTGGATCGCACTTTCCAGCGTGTCGAGTAATTTCACTGTCCTGAGCACAGGCCTCAATACACCAGGCAGAATCTTCCGGGCATCGGCCTTTCTCTGGTCCAGCCAGATAATTGCCGGCCTGAGCGCCCGGCCGTCCTTGTCCACGTTAATCATCGTGGCACGCTGTGTCGTCAGCGTCACCCCGATAATGTTCTTCACCAGGGATTGCCTAAGGTGCAGAAGTTGCCTGGTTGTTTTACAAAATACATCCCAGTAGTAATCAGGCTCCTGTTCCGCCCAGCCGGGATGCTTTGAAAAATAGGGTTGGATGGGCGTCTTCACGATATCCACGATGTTGCCTTCCATATCGACAAGCGCAGCCCTGATCGATTGCGTACCGGCATCAATCGAAAGGACTAATTCTTCCGGATTACTTTTGCCCTGTGACATATACACCTCGGATTTGCCTGTGATGATTTTAAATCAATCCAACCCCAGTTGTCCTCCCGGGTTCATAATACCATTCGGATCAAAGTGTTTTTTCAACGCACGTAAAACGTCCATCTGTTCTTTCCCCAGATGTGTCTGCATCCAGGGACCGATCATGCGTCCGACGCCATGATGATGACTCAATGACCCGCCGTATTTTTGGATATTCTCAACAATGCCGCGCTGAAATTTGCGAAACTCATCGGGGTCATCCATTTTGAGTATAAAGATGAAGTAAAGATTGGTGCCCTGGGGATAAAAATGTGAGGCATGCGTCATACACATCGTATCCGGGCGGCTCTTGATATACTCCCGCACACCTTTGTGCAAATTATGCAGGTTGTCCCAGGTCACCGCCGCCTCCAGCGTATCAATCAAAATACCATAATCACCCAAATCCTCACGCATATACGGCTA
>Ga0302241_1001837_pt1 | contig 14183 bp, 7 predicted proteins | sample AAG_UR_Arg_MG_FD_193532 | JGI IMG/M metagenome (GOLD analysis project Ga0302241, IMG submission 193532) | Enriched activated sludge microbial communities from anaerobic digester in WTTP, New Holstein, Wisconsin, United States - AAG_UR_Arg | ecosystem: Engineered > Bioreactor > Anaerobic >... | reverse complement strand
TTTAATGCTCCTGCAGGTATGCCTATACCTTTAGCTCCGTCTTTAACTCCGTCTTCCAGATACTGTTTTATATATTTTCCTTTAATATCCACAGTAAGTATATTTTCATCGGTAAAAGGAACAGCATTGAAGAGATCTTCTTTATGGACAGTTCCTTTTGAAATATTACCTCTTACAGTTCTGGCACTACAGAGGCCTATTTTCGTTCCTGCTCTTCTTACTATTGCTTCTGCAAGCACCTGAGTCAGTTTACTCGGACTGTTATGAGAGTAATGGATATCTTCTTTTGCTTCTCCCATTACTTCAGAGCCGAATTTTTTCGCATCTGAAAGGTATGGTTCAATAATCCTCTGGACTCCTTCATCAGGTGTTACGTTACTGGCAATAACAGGAATGAGGGTTGCCGTATGATTTACAATCTTTTTAGTAGAAGTATCTACCTGTAAATCCAGTTTACCAAGATATCCCCCTTTTGTTCCTGCCTGAACAATTATAGTATTTCCTACTTTTTTGCCTTCTTCCAGTTTATTATGAGTGTGCCCACCTACTATAACATCAATGCCTTCTACTTCTTTTGCAAGCTTTTCGTCTTCCGGTAATCCCAGATGGGACGTAACTACTATAAGATCTACTCCCTCTTTTTCTTTAAGTTCGGAAACATATTTTTTCGCAGTTTCTACGGCGGCTTTAAATTCAATACCCTTAACCTTTGCAGGATCTAAACGGATGGCAGTTTCCGGTGTGTCAAGACCGAGTATTCCGATCTTTACACCCTTTTTCTCTATTATAGTATAGGGTTTTACCCCTTCCATTACAGTGCCGTCTGCAGTATTTACAATATTTGCCGCCAGTATGGGCGTATCCATACCCTGAACCATATAGCTGAAGCCATCTTTACCCCAGGCAAAGTCGTGATTTCCAGGTGTTATAGCATCAAATTTAAAGGATTTAAAGGCATCTGATACTATACGTCCTTTAGAAACATAGGCCGCCATGGAACCCTCTGCAAGGTCTCCTGCATTTAGAAGTAATGTACCCTGTAAATCTCTTTCTCTTTCCGTATCTATAACTGTTTTTAAATTTGCTATGCCCCCCACTTCGCTCTCGGTAGAAATGGAAGGTTCCATATAAGGTTCTATAGCCCCATGAAAATCATTTATATGAAGTATATGGAGATCTATAATAGAACTATCGCCAATAGTTACGGTATCTTTCTTTTCTTTCTGAGTTGGAGCTTTTCTCGTGGAAAGAAGAGGGGTTTTATTTATAACACCCGGTAAAGTACTATTTATTATCATAAATTTCTCCTGACGTAAAAAATTTCACCCTTACATATTATACTTTCTAAAGAGAAAAAATAAAGGAAAAAAATGTTAAATTTTTGTTAAAATTTAGTAAGAATTCTGGCAGGTGACTGGTAAAGCGTGACGAGTAGAACCAGTCATTCTTCACTAAAGGTATGATAAATTATAAGATTTCATGTTGTATTTATAAAAAAAGACCTGCCGCAAGGAGAAATGACATAGAAATAGAATCTCTATGTCTGTACTTTTTATATAGAGTTTTTATAAAAAAAATTACTCGGAATAAAATTTGTCCACTGTTCATTAAATTAATTGATGAACACATAAAAAGGAGAATTAAAATGTCCCGCACAAAAAAGATAGATAAACAAGAAACATCACCTGAAATTGCAGAAAAAGAAACTGAAAATGCTCCTGTGTATATAAAGAACAGAGCTTTTTTTATATCCCTGTTGTTTATACTGATTTATGTATTATTTACACGTTTTTATGATCTCGGCCCCAGAGCTTTTCACCATGACGAAGGGATTCACGCCTTTTATTCCTGGGAGATTGCCAATAAAGGCCCTGCCTGTTATAAATATGATCCTACTTATCATGGAACTGCACTGTATTTTGCCAATGCCCTTGTTTACAGAATCTGGGGAGGATTTCTTCATGTTGTTGCCACTGATGCAAATTCCCGATTCATACCTGCTCTGTGCGGTCTTCTTATAATCTTACTATTTATAAATCTCCGAAGAATTATTGATTACAGAAGTGTTTTCTTTATTACCCTTCTTGGAGCCATATCTCCCACTCTGGTCTATTTCTCAAGATTTTTAAGACATGATATTCATGTAGCACTCTGTTCCCTTGCTATAGTGGTTACATTTCTGTATTACTGGAGGTTAAAAAATTCTGATTATATTTCTTATTGTTTTGCTATGGTAGCTCTGTCTTTTGTTACAAAGGAAGATACTTATATAACTTTATTTATATTCTTTTCTTTTGCATTCTTCAAGTTACTTATTGAAAAATCCTTAAATACACTTTACTCTGAGCCGGATATAATGACATATCTCTCCAAGTCTTATCCTGAAATAATAAAAGAAAAGAGATACAGACTTTTTCTATCTATATTATTCCTGCGAATAATTACGTTAAACACCCTTGAATATTATCTTGAAGATAAGGTACAGCTTGTAAAAACGAAAGATTTTGTTCCGGTGGACAGTCTTAAGAGGGTTATAACGGATATAAAAAAAGATATTTCCCCCTATCTTCATGGAATATTTGTTTTTATTACTATATATACCGTATTTTTTACATCTTTTTTTACCAATCCCAGTGGTTTATTCCGTGGTGTCATCGGGTTTTTTAGTTACTGGGTCTTTAATCAGCAAATGGCTCCCAGAATTCCAGGACCTTTTTATTATTATATTTCAAAACTCTGTCTTTATGAATCTGTAACTCTATTGTTCTGCCTTATAGGAATAGGTTATCTTCTTATAAAAAAAGACAGGTTATCAACAGCTGTTTTTTATTCTGCTCTTATATTTATTTATCTTTACTCTTTTGCCCAGGATACTGTTCCTGTTCTTTCACAGAAATATGTTCTTTATACTGCCTGTGCCATAGGATTTTTTTATGTTTTATGGGGTATATTCCGAATGATTTTTTATCTCGAAGGGGAGGGAACTTTTACTGCTTTTATAATTTACTGGAGTTTAAGCAGTCTTTTTATATACTCCTATGCACAGGAGAAGGTTCCATGGCTTATGGTTCATATAGTTTTACCTTTCACAATCCTTGCCGGTATGTGTTTAGGGAAGATTTTCAATGAAGGAAAGGCTTATTATAAATTTGCTGCATCTATAATTCTTATAATTCTTCTCTTTTTTAATATATATTCCAGTTACAGATTAAACTTTAAAATGGGAGATGACCCCAGGGAACCTATGGTTTTCACTCAGACTACCAGAGATGTTGTTGAAACTTCTCATAAGCTCAGAGAAATTGCAGGGGAACTGAAGAAAAAAGAACAGGAAACAGGTGAAAAAAAGAATTATACTATTTTTGTAGATAATGAGGTTTCCTGGCCTTTTGTCTGGTATTTAAGGGATTTACCTGTTCAGTATTCTCTCCCTGGTTCTGCTGAAGATGCTCAGAGGGGAATTGCTGTTCTTTCCAGTATTGAGAAATCAAATAGTGTGGAATCTTATCTTGTGGGAAAGTTTTCCGGAGAACATAAAAAACTGAGGGCCTGGTGGATAGCAGATATGAAAAGACTTTATTCATATTTATGGAAATACTATGAAATTGATGATAATGTTATTGAGGGTTTGAAGAATAAGATTTCCCATGATAAGTTACAGGTTATTACTTGTTTAAAAGGGAAGGCTTTTACCAGAGAAGAAATTATATCCAGTTTAATAAAGTTAGATTTTGATGAGGAAGAAATTAAATTTACAGCAGATAGCTTCTCAAAGAATGGTATAGAAGCGTTTCTGGGCTATTTGTATAGATTTATATTTTTTAGAGAAGTCTGGAATGATACAGGTTCAACTGATTATATGTTTTATCTTAAAAAAGATTTTTCAGATCTTCCTGTTCTGGAAGCAAAACCTCTCAGTGGATATAATGTTGCTCAGGAAAGACCTGTTACTATGTCTCCCACAATCTGTAAAGATATTGTTCTTACAGGTAATAAGGGTTTTGGTAAGGGACAGTTTAATTTCCCCAGAGATCTGGATATAGATAGTGCCGGTAATATATATGTTGTAGATTCACTTAATCACAGAATCCAGAAATTTTCCTCTGCTGGTTCTTATCTTTCCTCATGGGGTGAACAGGGAAGTCAGGAAGGTAGATTTCAGGAACCATGTGGGATTGAAATTGATTGTTCCAGAGGCTATGTTTTTATTGCCGATACATGGAATCACAGAATTCAGCGTTTTTCTGCAGATGGACAGTTTCAGCTTTCCTGGAGTGGAGAATTTTACGGCCCCAGGGATTTAGCTGTAGATTCTAATGGAGATATATATGTAACCGATACAGGTAATTGTCTCATAAAGAAATATAATAACAAAGGTGAATTATTAGCTACAATTGGATCTAAAGGAAGTGGAGATGGACAGTTTCAGGAACCAATTGGAATTGCTATGGATAAAGCGGGAAATATTCTGGTAGCAGATACCTGGAATCAGAGAGTTCAGATTTTAAAACCTGATGGGACTTTTGTCAGTAAATTTGATATAAGCGGTTGGTACGGTAATTCAATAAGAGAACCATATATTGCAATGGCATCTTCAGGGAATTGTTTTTTAACAGATACATCTCAATCTAAAATACTTGAATATGATTTAAAGGGTAAATTACTATCAGTTTTACAAACCGATAGTATCCTTGGAAAAATGAGTGCTCCTATAGGTATAGCTTACAGAGAAGAGGATAAAAAACTCATTATAAGTGATATTACAGGTAATTGTATTCATATAATCAGTCTGGAGAAGTGAAAAGATTATGTACATTACTATATATTCATGATAAATTATAATTCACTTCTCATCTCTCACTTATTTAAAATAAATATTAACAATGGGCAGGAGAAATTCTTTTTTATATAGAAATTATATCAAAATATATAACAGCATAGTGATAATTGATGAGTAACTAATGACTATGCCATATAAGGAGTTGAATTTTTTTGAAGAAACCCTCATTGCAATTTTCAATACCATGTCTTGAAGTAGATGAGACTAATAATAAACCTCCAAGCTTTAAGTATATTTTTTATGAATTACCTTTTCCTGAATTTCCCATTAAAAGCCCTTCCTTTTTTATAAATAATGGATGGTGTTATGGGCTTGGACCTCATAAAGAGAGAACAAAGATATTAAGACCCGATAGAAGAACTGTGCTTACAGATACTAAAGATCATGACTTCACTCTGGAAGATACAGAAACCCCTTTTATGGCTATTAATATGTATCAACAAATAGTATTCCCTGAGGCAGGAACTTACTGGGTACAGATTTTCCTTGATGATCAGCAGGTAATCGAATATCCTCTTCCTATTCGTCAGGCAGGAAAACTTGCTACAAAGTAGTCTGGCTTTACCAGGCTAAAATAGTATTGATAAAGCGCTTTGGGGTTAACCTGTCAAAGCGCTTTAAAATTTTGTAAAGGTTTAGAGGATTCTTATTTATGAGATTTGGTTCTAAAATTTTCGCACTGGCCCTGGTTATAATATTTGTTGCTTTATTTTTAACGTCTCTAATAATGCATAAGTATATAATAGAAAGTTTTTCTTATAATAATGAACAATTAGCTTTGAGCCAGGCAGAAATACTTGCACGTCAGGTAAAGGATCTCCTTGATACAAAACAACAGATAATAGTGCTTCTGGGTAGTGTTGCCCTTGCTGATTATATAACATCACTTCAGGGTCAGAATAAAGAAGATATTGAAAAGAAAAGAAAAAAAGCTGAAGTAAAAATTAAAGTTTTTGCCGAGCAATTTGATTTTTTTACCGAATTGAGATTTATAGATTCCAGTGGAGATGTTCTTATAAAGATTCTTAATGGTAAAGTTGTTGATAAACCTGGAGAAAATGTTTCTGGAAAGGATTACTTTAATTTTCTTATTTCTTCTAATAAAGACAGGAAGAATTATAAATATATTTCACCTGTATTTAAATCGGAACAGAGTTTAGCAGTGAATATAGCCTGTCTTGTTAATTATAAAGAAAAAGATATAGGGCTTATAGTGGCAACTTATAATCTGGAAGATATTTGCGATCTCTTTATTGATGTGAAATTTAAGAGGGTATGGGCCGGAGAGAATAGTTTTGCCTGGCTTATTGGTTCTGATATGGATGGCAAAGGACAACTTATCTCTTTTCCTGCTGTCTTTACTTCGGATTCTTCTTTAATGAGTATACTCGAAGAAGATAAAAACTTTGCAATCCAGGAAGGAATATTGAAAGGTGGAGATAGATGCATAAGGTATGCCTCCAGGAGTGATAATGAACGGATAATAGCTTTTACACCGGTTAATAAAACATCGGGATGGAGTGTTGCCATATCAATTCCCTACAGGACTTTTTTCTCTTCAGCTGAAAGATTGCAGATTAAACTTCTTATTATTTTAACAGTAGCTTTTCTGGTTATTATAATTTCTATTTTTATAGTATTTCTTAATTTTACCAGGTATCTTACACTTCTGTCACATGATGTAGAGGTTCTTGTGGAACTTGAACAACAGTCAGAACTAAAAATAAAAGGTCAGAATGAACTTTCAGATATTGCAGGTTTTATTAATAAATTAAATCAGAAATATCTGGATTTAAAGAAACAGGGTTCGTCTGATTTGAATTCCATTACGAATTTACCGGGAAATCTTACTGTTCAGAAAAAACTCTTTGACATAATAGATAGCGGTAAAAAATTTGCTGTTGCTATGGTTGATATAGATAATTTTAATGTTTACAATCAACGTTATGGTTTCCTCAAAGGAGATAGTATCATACGTATGACTGCCACACTGGTAACAAATATTGTAAAAGAGTTTGGTAATAAAGAGGATTTTGTGGGACATCTTGGAGGAGATGATATTGTCTTTATTACTACAACAGATAAAGTAGATAGAATATGTAATGAAATAATATCAGCTTTCGACAGGCAGATTCTATTATATTATGACAGAGAAGACAGGGAAAAAGGTGGATTTGCCTGGAGAGATAAGGAAGGGATAATAAGGAAATTCCCTGTTATGACACTTTCAATTGCTGTATCAACCAATGAAAAAAGACAGGTAATTCATCCCCTTCAGATAAGTCAGATATTTTCCGAACTTCTTGTATATTTGAAAAAGCAAGAAGGAAGTAAGTATTTTAAGGATAGGAGAACGACTGATAGAAAACCTCTTTCCACTGAAACTGCTTCAAAGATGAGAAAAGAGGAAGATGAAAAATCTGAAGAGAAGCAGACAGAGGGGATAAAGACAGAAGATGAAAAGGCAACAGAGAAGATAGAAGATAAGGAAAATGGTAATACGTGAGACGTGAAGAGTAATGTAATGAGTAATGAGTTAAACACCCATAACCCTTAAGAAAGTGAGAATTTTTTATGTCCGGCAAACTCCAGGTCGGTTGTGACAGAGATAATGTCCTGGCCCGCTGTGCTGAAAGATTCTGCGAAATCCTTGAAGAAAAATACTGAAAATAGCCAGAATTTGTCTATCCCGCAGGGTTTTGCTGTTTAACCGACCCTGGAATCGATATGTTGATACAAAGGTTTTCCCAAATCTTCAGAGATGTAATGACTGGTATGAGATAAATAAAATTCTTGTAAAATCATTAAAATAAAAATTATAATCTATTGTAAAAGTATCCCTTTAGTATGTATAATTATTAAATACATGGAAATTTTCATTTTATAAAGCTATTAGCAGTCAGCTATCAGTAATCAGCTAAGGAATAAAAGCTGAAAACTGATAGCTAATAGTTGATAGCTAAAGAGTATGGAGAAAAAATATGATTAAGAAGTGTATTATTCCAGCAGCCGGCAAAGGTAGTAGCTGGCAACCGATTTCTGAATTTGTTCCTAAAGAAATGTTTCCTCTCCTTAATTATCCTGTTATACATTATACCTTTCAAGAAGCTTTCAGAAGCGGATTAAATCAAATAGCCATAGTAATAACATATGATAAAGAAATTATAAGAAATTATCTTTACCGTAATTTTGGAGATTTTATGGAACAGGGGCTTACTGTCGAATTTGTCTACCAGGAAGATGCTTTTGGGCTGGGAGATGCTATATTACAGTGTGAACATTTTGTTCAGGGAGAACCTTTTGTTGTCCTCATACCGGATGATGTTTTCTTTTTCCATTGCTTTCCTATTGTTAAGCTAGTGGATGCTTATGCTCAGGAAGAAGATATAGGTTCTCTTCTGGGGTTGATTTCTGTCGAGAAAGATTTATTAAGATATTATACAGGTTTTAATTTACAAAAAAAATCTCCTCAACTTTATAGTATAAATAAATTTTATTCAAAGGATGATGTAGACGTAAAGATTTCTTCCAGTTATAAAAATTCCCTCAGAATAGTGGGGCGATATGTTTTGAGTTCCATAGTTTTTGAGTATTTACATGAGATTAAAAATGAATTTAATGAGGCAGACTTCAGTGAAATAAAGCTTTTTGAAAACATGGTAATTGGTGGAGAGAAGGTTTTAGGGACAATATTAAAGGATATTTGCTTTGATGTAGGTACTTTGCATGGTTATGTCAGGGCAAATGATACATTTTTTTATTATTAGCATTCAGCTATCAGTGTCCAGCATTCAGTATATATACATATGAATTTTTCTTGTTTTTTCCCGCCTAATTAAATATGTAAAAATTTTATATGGGAGGAATAAAAAATGATAAAAAAGCATGTTTTTTTGTTACTATTTTTAGTATTTTTTGTTACACTTATAACTATAAATTCTCTGGATGCCAGAAGTTCTCCTGATTTATTGGTGGCAAATAATCAGGAGAGTCAGGTTCAGATACAGGAGGATGTAAAGCAGGATAATAGTAATTCTGGCCAGATGGATAAAGCCAATGAGGCAGCCGGACAGGTTGTAAGGATAAGAATGGAACAGCAGAAACCTGATAAATACAGGGTATGGGAAGATGTTGAAGATAGTGATATTATAGTAGTAACAGGTGTTTATGATCATTTACAGGATGTTCTTGATGCTACCAGAACTCCTTATTCTCTTATATCTCCCGGGGAATTATCCAGGGTAAAATTAAATCCCCGTCAGATTTTAATGATTAACTGTCCCGGTGATGTAGACCGTAAAGCCATAGAAAAGATAAAAGACTTTGTTAAAGCAGGAGGATATCTTTTTACTACAGACTGGTGTCTTTCCAATATTCTGGAGAAGGCTTTCCCGGGATTTGTAGAATATAATAACAATCCCACCCGTGATGATGTAGTGGAGGTTCAGATTGCTGATAAAGGAAATCCTTTTCTTATGAATGTTTTTGATCGTAATGCAACTCCCTGCTGGTGGCTGGAAAATTCCAGCTATCCCATAAGAATCGTAAATGACCGTAAAGTTAATGTTCTTATTACAAGTAAAGAAATGGATCGTAAATATGGTGAACCTTCCATAGCAATTACCTTTCCTTATGGAGATGGCAAGGTTATTCATATGACAAGCCATTTTTACCTTCAGAGAAGTGATACAAGATATGACAGGCAGGCAAAGAGCGGTAACTATTACGTAAAGGATGAGTTAAAGATAGATATGAGTGCTCCTTCTGCTACGAAATTGGAAAAGGATTTAGAAGGTTTAAATCTGGGAGAAGTTGAAAACTGCTATTCAAATCAGCAGTTTATTGTAAATGTGATTATTGAAAGGAAGGAAACACAGAAAAAGTGAGATCTGCAGGGGCGAACCTTGCGTTCGCCCTGTTAACCAGGTCGAGTTCGCTCACCCTATAACCTTAAACACTGATCCGTAAGTTGGCGACTTTGTAACTTCTATTCTTGTGGGGAACATATTTTTAAGGCTTTCCATATGTGTGATTACAAGGATTTTATCAAAATCTTTACTTATTTCCTGTAGGGCCTCTACAAGCTGTTCTATTCCTTCAGAATCCTGTGTGCCGAAGCCTTCGTCTATTATGAGGGTTCTAAGTTTTGTTCCGCTCCTGCGGGCCATTAATTTCGCCAGAGCCACCCTTAAGGAGAAATTTGTTCTGAAGGCTTCTCCGCCACTGTAAAGTTCATAGTCCCTTGTGCCTGATTCATCACTTATCTTTATATCCAGGGTATCTTTAAGGCCTCCGCTTTTTTTATCTCTCTGCAGTTCAAGAGCTATATGAATCCTATTATCTGTAAGACGGGAAAGGATATCGTTAGCTGCTGTTTCTATTTCGGGGATACAGTTTTGAATTATAAGAGACTGTATGCCATCTTTACCAAATGCTTTCGAAAGAATCCTGTAAATTTCTCTGTCTTTTCCTTTTTCTTCGAATTCTTTTTCAAATTTCTTCAAAATTTCCTCGACTTTTTTATGTTCTTCAAACATATTTTCAAGGTTTCCCTTTTCTCCGGTTAAATCATTTGCTCTTAACCTTAATCCGTAAAGGAGTGATTCTTTTTGTGGTATTATTTCACAAAGAGAAGGAAGTTCCTCTATTAATAAGGTTTTATGCTCTTTTTCATTTATAAGGGTAATGAGAAGATCTTCTTTTTCTTTCAGGTTATCTGAAAGACCTTTATGTTTTTCAACCATAAGAGGATACTGTTTTTTTGCATTATTCAGATAAACCATCTGTGTGGGTATTTTATTTAATTTTTTCAACTGATCCCTTATGGTATTATGTTCTTCCTGAGAAAAATTAAGTTCCTCAAGTTCTCTGGTAATTTCTTGTAGTTCTTTTTTAAATTCCAGAGAAAACTCTTCTTTTGTAAGAATTTCTTCTTTTTCTTTGAGGGTATTTTCCAGTAATGGGAGTTCCAGGGAAAGTTTATCTCTGTTTTCTGTAGCTATATCAAGTTTTATCTTCTCCTGTCTGTATTTATCCCATTTTTCTTTTTCTCCTTTTATATTCTGAACCTTTTCTTCACTGTAATCCAGAAGAATTAATTTTTCTTCTATTTCTTTTTGTTTTTTTATTTCTTCCCCTGCATAATGTTTCTCCTCCAGGATTTTATTTATTTTCTGCATTTTAGCTTTAATTTCTTCTTTAAGAAGAGATGCTTTATTACAGTTCTCCAGTTCTACCTGTTTTTGAGCAAGGATTGACTTTTTAGGGTGAAGTTTTTTTATTTCTCCTTCCAGTCTCTTATATTCTTCCTTGATGCTATGAGTTTCTTTTTTTGAAGTCTCTATTTCTTTTACGAGTCTGTTTATTTCTTCTTTTTTTGCTTCTCCTTCCTTTTTTATTTTACCAAGGGTTTGTTTCTTCCTTTTTTCATCAAAGGGGGCATCACAGAGAGGACAGTTACTATCTTTCGATTTTGATATGTTCATCCACTTTTGTCTTTCTTCTTCCAGTTTTTTTTCGATTTCTTTTATCTGTTCCTTCATACGGGTTGTTTTTGACTGTTCTTCAGTTCCTTTCAGTATTACTCTTTCTTTTTCCTTTTCCAGAGTTTCCATATGGTTGATTTCTTCTTTAAGAGTTTCTATCTGTTTTATTATATTTTCTTTTTTAAGGATCTGTATATCATATTCTTCCTCTCTCTTATGGAGAGTGGCAAGTTCTATCTTCAGACCACCTTCTTTTTCAGAAATGGATTTTTCCAGTTTTATTCTGAGATCTTCAAGGTTTTTCTGAAGTTTGAATTTTTTTTCTATTTCTTTTTCCTGGTTTTCTAAGGCCTTTAATTTATTAAAACCATCCTCTATATCTTCTTTAAGATCTATGACTTTAAGTGTCTCTTTTAATTGTACTTTAATAGAATTTATTTTTTCTTTAATTACGTTTATTTCTGATGAGAGTTCATTTTTTCCCTGATTTATCTTGCTTTCAGTGGACATTTTCTTCTGTTTTAAGCTGGTTATTTTCTTATTTTTTTCATACATAAGGGCATCCTGTTTTATTAATTCCTCATAAAGATTATGGTTTTTCAGTATAACCTCTTCTTCTTGAAGGATTTTTTCTGTTAATTTCATTTCCTCCTGTAATTGAATCTTCTGTTTTTTCATATCTTTTATGGATGACTCTTCTCTTACTATCTGTTTTTCAATTCCTTCAATCTGGTTCATTATAGCCGAAAGGGTGCTTTTCTTTTCTCTCATAACAATCAATTCTTTTTCTGTATTATCTATTTCTTTATTCAGGTTTTGAAGATCATCTTTTATATTCTTCAGTCTTTCTTCTACATTCTCTTTTTCCAGAAGTTCTTTTTCCAGTCTATTTTTTTCTTCTTCTACGAACTCCATACGAATATTTGATTCTTTATATTTTTCCCTTGCAAGCATTGAAAGCTCATCATATTTAGAAAGGCCCAGTATATCACAGAGAAGCTGTTTTCTTTCAGAAGCTTTTTTTATGGCAAATTCGTCTGCTCTGCCCTGAAGTATTACAGATGAGTTTATGAAGGTTTCATAGCCCATTCTGAGATGTTCTATTATTTTCTCCTGTGTCTGTGACATGTTTTTCTGTGTGAGATTTGTAAATTCTCCTTTTTCGGAAGAAAAGACTTCAAATTCGAGAATGGTTTTTGCTGTTTTTCCACTTTTAGAATACTGTCTTATTACCCGGTATCTATCTCCTTCCATATCAAAGGTAAATTCCACCATCATTTCGGTTTTCCCGATTTTTAAGAGGCCTTCATCGGGCTTTTTTTCTATGGAAGCCTTTCTTCCTTCTCCCCAGAGAGCCCATGTTATGGCATCTATTACGGCAGACTTCCCATGACCGTTATTACCGCAGATGCAGGCCATTTGAAAAGCTGTAAAATCGAGAGGCGGAGGGTCTTCATAACTCATAAAGTTTTTAAGGTTCAGTCTTACGGGTATCATATTTTTGCCATAATTCCCTTTCTAAGAGCTGTGCATAATGTTTTATATCTTCTGATTGTTTTTGTAATTGTTCCTGTTCAAGGTATTTATTAAGAGCTTCCATAAATGTCAGATTTTCAGGAATAAATGCTCTTTCTATATCTTTTCTCTCTTCAGTTTTTCTTATTATGCCATAAATACAGAAAGCAGGGGAGAGGGCTTCTCTTATATCACTCAATCTGATAGGTTCCTGCCAGTTAGCTGTTGTAAGATATATTACCCTCACTATAGCATTCTGAATATTATATTTTTCTATCTCTTCTATAATTTCCCAGGTAGGGTCAAGTCTTTCTCTTACATCAACATCTATTGTAATCATCGGTCTTGAAGGGGTTTTTACAAATCTGTAAATGAGATCCTTTCCGTTTAATTCTGCAAAAATGAATCCTTTATCTTCCTGTTCTTCGTTAAAATCTATCCTCTCTATACTTCCCGGGTATATTACCGGCGGGGAAGAGGCAGAATTTAGATTCTGATGTTTATGTATATGCCCCAGGGCTACATAGGAGAACTCTTTTCTTGAAAGGGTGCTTGTCATAATAACAGGATCTCTTCCCAGAAGAGTTGTTCTTTCTGAACCCGAGTAATGGGCTTCTGCTATGGCAAGATGTCCTGCAAAAATAGAAGGTATCTCAGGTGATAATTTATTTATGAGATCCCTTATGGCTTCATGGCAGATTAACTGGAGTTTTTCATTTATTTCCTCACTCTTCAGCTCACCATAATCTTCTTTATCTATCAGTCTGCTTCTTGTAGGCCAGGGAAAACCTGCTATCTGTATTTTCCCCTTATCTTCAAGCTCCAGTGTTAATATTTCAGGTCTGGAGATTATGTGTATATAAGGGATATTCAGTTCATTGAATATATCTATAGAAGTGGCTTTACCGAAAGCCACAGGATTATCATGGTTTCCCACTGTCATTATTATGTGAATTTTCTCTTCTACCAGTTTCATAATAAGGCGGACAAATTCTCTCTGATGTGTGGGAGTGGGATTTGGTGTATGATAGATATCTCCACAGATAAGGAAAAAATCTACTCCTTCTTTTATTCCGTAATTTACTGCTTTTTCAAAAGAGGAGATAAAATCTTTGAATCTCCAGTGGAGTCCTGTGTCAGGGTCTACTTTACCGTAGTTTTCAACTCCGAAATGTATATCTCCAGTGTGTATAAATTTGATAGTCATAAGGTTTTCCCTTTTCTGTAGAAAAAACTTTGTTGATATTATATAGAAGCTATCACAAAATATAACATAAGGAATTATTAAAAGCAAGTAAGCCTTCAGTTATCGGCAGTCAGCAGTCAGTTTTACTTTATTATTA
>Ga0302241_1001836_pt1 | contig 14198 bp, 9 predicted proteins | sample AAG_UR_Arg_MG_FD_193532 | JGI IMG/M metagenome (GOLD analysis project Ga0302241, IMG submission 193532) | Enriched activated sludge microbial communities from anaerobic digester in WTTP, New Holstein, Wisconsin, United States - AAG_UR_Arg | ecosystem: Engineered > Bioreactor > Anaerobic >... | reverse complement strand
GTCGATGTACAGCACACCCCGCTGGGCGGCATCCAGATCAAAGTCCGCCGCGTGCAGCAGCTTCAGCAACAGATTCTCCACGTCCTCGCCGACGTAACCGGCCTCGGTCAGCGTCGTGGCGTCCCCGATCGCAAACGGGACGTTGAGGATCCGCGCCAGAGTCCGGGCCAGCAGCGTCTTGCCGGAGCCGGTGGGACCGATCAGCAAGATGTTGGATTTGTCGATCTCAACGTCGGTGCCTTCCCAGCCCAGGGAGAGACGTTTGTAGTGATTGTGAACGGCGACCGCGAGGACTTTCTTGGCGGCTTCCTGACCGATCACGTATTGGTCCAACTGCCGCACCATCTCGCGGGGCGGCGGGATTTCGTTGAACAGTTTCTTGGCAGGGCCCCGGCGGCGTTTCTCCTGTTCCAGGATCGACTGGCACAGATCGATGCACTCGCCGCAGATGTAGACATCTCCGGGACCTTCGACGAGCGGCCCAACGTCACGGTAGCTCTTGCGACAAAAGGAGCAGAACGCGTTTTTCTTCGTCGTGCTGCCGCCCTTGCGTCCGCCACCCAAGTCCTTTCCAACGGGCATACAAACTCCTTTCCAAAGCCCACTGGCGATCTCCCAATCTACGAGAGCCGCGAGCGGTTCAAACCCCAGGTGTCGCTCGACTCAACCACCGGGCGATCCAGTTTCGCCGGCGGCTGTTTGGTGGGCTTCCCTGTCCGCTGTACTCGAGCTGTCAACGATGTCGGTAACTCCCATATCGCACCTCGGAGGTGTCCGAGAACACAGAAGATTTCGGCGGCGGATCAACCGACATAATCTGTGGCACCAAGCTTTGCGGCTTATCGGCACCGACGGCTCTATTCGTCGCCTTCCGTATTCTTGGACTCCCCCTTGGGCTGCAACTTCGTCCCCAGCACCGCTTTGATCTGCCGGAACTCCTGCGGCGTGATTTCCCCGTGCTCACTCATCTCGCGAAAGTCAGTCAACAACTCGCTGGCCGGCGGTTCGTCGCTGGCGTGCCGATTCCGAACCCACTTCACGACGTAGGCGCCGACGGTGCAAAGCACGATCAGCACACTCACCCAGATCACCGCCTGGGCCGGCGTGGAGCGAAGGAATTCCAGCATGACAGGAGACCCGTGCCGGCAACGTGGCTGGCGATTGGTGCTTCCGGATTGATCTCGCCTATATTATGCACATTCCACCTTGTTGGTAAAGCTTTGCCAACGTGCAAGTGCAAGGTTTCTCGGCTCGACCTTCCCGGGTCTCCCCTTTTGCCTCGGTGCTAGATGGCCTTTCCTGGCCAGCTTGGACGGCGACACTGCCGCCCTGGCAGGAATCCGGCACAGCGATGCCCGCCACTGTCGAGCAGCGGTTGACACCAGCCGGCACGATTCCTACGCTAAACGCGCGTTTCTGAGTTTTTCAGCCGCAAAGGACCCCGGCTTTTCCGAAAAAGCCTGGCTTCCGGGTTTGCGTTTCAACCCAAAACAGGGGACTGCCGAACGGTCACTTGCGTCGTTTCCGTCCCGACATTCCCGTTTCGCTTGACATGTTACGACGCCCGCACACGGCAAGTTCACGGAATTTCGCTATGAAAGACAAACACCTGTCCCGCGTCCTGGATTCCGGTATTGTGGCGGTGATTCGTGCCAGCAGCGGCGAATTGCTCGCAGACGTTGCGGAGGCGCTGCTGGCTGGCGGCGTGGAAGTCATGGAGATTACTTTCACCGTTCCCGGTGCGGTCCGTGTCCTGGAGACCGTAGCTCAGCGAATGGGCGACCGCGTGTTGTTGGGGGCGGGTACCGTCCTGGATGCGGAGACCGCGCGAGCCGCCCTGCTGGCCGGTGCCCAGTTCGTTGTCTGCCCCAACATCAATTTGGACGTCATCCGACTGTGTCGGCGGTACAGCAAGCTGGTCATGCCGGGCGCCTTGACGCCAACCGAAGTCGTTGCGGCATGGGAAGCTGGGGCGGACATCGTCAAGATTTTTCCATCCGAAATCACCGGCCCAAAGTACCTAAAAGCCCTACACGGGCCACTTCCTCAAGTGCGCCTGATGCCGACCGGCGGGGTCGACCTGAATACCGCCGCCGAATTCCTCCGCTGTGGCGCCTGCGTATTGGGGGTGGGCGGCTCTCTGGTGGAAAAAAAGGCGGTCGAGACGGGCAACCTGGAGCGCATCACGTCGCTGGCACGCCAGTTTGTCCAGATCATCCGGGAAACTCGCCAAGCCCTGGCGAGGGATGGCAAGTAACCCTGCGATCCGGGGTTCATCGTTAGAATCGTCCCAGCTTCTCCGCTTATCCCGCAATAGAGCAAGAACTTCAAGCAGAACTTGGTCTTGGCCGATACGAGACTTGGGCGGTCTCGCGCGCCCAGTACGGCCGCGCGGATTGAAGGTCTGGCGACCCAACCCACCAGAACCAGGCCCGCGCCGCCCGGCACGCACGGGAGCCGTTATGTTCAAGGAAGGGGACGATCCATGCGATCGTCAGCGTTCATCATTGCCGTCCTCGTCCTCCTGAACGATCGAGGACTCGCCCAAACCCTCTCGCCCGGCGAGACAGCGGCTCCTTCGACAGCAGATCCGTTCTCAGCACGCCAGAATCTGCCCGCTTCAACGAACAACGTTCCGCCCGCTTCCTGCGACACGAGCGGCCCGGCCCCCGTCTACTCTCGCGTGTCCAATTTCACGATTCCGTTTTCGGTGACGCAAACAGAGAAACAGGGTCTGGAGGTGCTGCTGTTCGTTTCCCACGACTTTGGCGCCACCTGGACCTTGTACAACCGCCAGCCGGCGTCGCAAGGACAGTTCGCCTTCCGGACGAATCAAGACGGCGAGTACTGGTTCGCGTCGCGCACGATTCCCATCGGCACGGTCATCTCCGCGGGAGCGACCTTTCGGCCGGAGTTGCGAGTCGTAGTCGATACGGCGCCGCCTCGACTCGACGTTCAGGCAGGCGTGGATTCCAACGGCAAGGTTCAAGTCGAATGGCAAGCCGTGGACGACCTGATCGCCCCGGAGACGCTGAAGATTGAGTACCAGCAGGCGTTGGGCAAGCCCTACCAGGCCGTTCAGGCGACAGGTTCCGCCCCCACACCGGGCCGAAACGGCGTCTCGGGTCGGGCCAGCTGGACGCCGGACGCGGGTAGTTACTTCGTCAGCATCCGCATCCAGGTCCAGGATAAAGCCGGCAACACGCAAGAAGTGACTCGCCGCTTGATCATCCCCATCTCGCTGAATGCCAGGCCCCAAGCGCCGACACCAAACCCAGCCTCGACCCCGACGTCCGTCCCGGCCGACCCCCTGGCCAATTACGGCATGACGACCGATCAAACAGCCGATTCGCAGACCGCGTCGACAGGGGATCGTACAGAACAGCAGCAGCCGTTTTCAGCGGCCCCTCCGGCGACCGCCTGGCCCAGTGAGCAGCGAAGTTCCCAAGATCCTTTCGATCCGTATTTCACGCCGGATCGTGATCCCCAGACCGCTGCCGCGACGCCGGCTGGGCAGGCCGAGGTCCGAGAGGTTTCCAAGCCGTTTGCATCAAACGGGCGGCCGGCATCCGGAGCGGGACAAGCCGACCAGACCCCCTTTGCCGAAACGGAGCGCGATGTCTGGGGTTCCGGTGCCGAAGCGGCGTTGACCGATCGAACGCCGGCCACCGCCTCGCCCAGCCAACCAAAATCACCGGCGGAAGCGGATCGGCCGGCCACCCGCACGCCTGCTGTGTCTGCCAGTCTGCCAAAGGGCGAACGGCCACGGATGACGAACTCGAAACGTTTCAACCTGGACTACTCGGTCGATGCCGTCGGGCCGTCAGGCGTGGAAAAAGTCGAACTCTGGGTGACCCGCAACGGCGGCCGCGATTGGGACTTGGGCTGGTTGGACGAAGATCTCGAGAGTCCGCTGCTGGTCGAAGTGGAAAACGAGGGCATCTACGGATTCCGCGTGGTCGTCGTGGGCCGCAACGGCCTGGCCAGTCAATCGCCGCGTGCGGGCGACCTGGCCGATCTGTGGGTCGGCGTGGACGTGACGAAACCGATTGCCGAGATCACCTCCGCGGCGTACGGTTCGGGTTCCTACGCCGGCCAGTTGGACATTCGCTGGACTGCCGTCGATGACCATCTGGGAAGCCGGCCCGTGTCCTTGTCCTTCAGCGAGAAGCCGGACGGGCCCTGGACGCCTATTGCCTCGGGGCTGCCTAACAACGGCCAGTACCTGTGGCGAGTCGATTCGCGGGTCCCCGCCCAATTCTACTTGCGGCTCGAGGTCCGGGACGAAGCCGGCAACGTCGCCGTCCACCGGCTCGACGAGCCACTGCAATCCGCCGGCCTGACGCCCAAGGGCAGCGTCCGCGGATTCGCCCCGGCGGGCGGCTAATCCGGGCCGGTCAGCGGGACTCATCCTTCTCGCTCCGGTCCGCACTCGGCCCTTGCCGGCCCGTCTTGCGGAGGCGTTCCCGCATCCGCTGCTTCGCCACCGCCTGCATGTCCACGGCCGAATCCGCCTCGTCCACGATTTCTTCGCCCAGCAGCGATTCCATGACGTCCTCGAGCGTGACGATGCCCGTGATGTCGCCGAATTCATCGACCACGCCGAACAAGTGCGTCCGCCGCGTCAGGAACGTCCGCAGCAACACGTGTCCGGGCGTTTTTTCGGAGACGAAGAACAGGGGGCGGCAGAGCGAATCCAGCGTCGTTTCAAACTGGTCCTGCGCCAGGCCGCTCAGGATGTCGCGGCTGAAGACGAACCCTTTCCAGATTTCCGGATCCTCCCCATCGTAGACGGGGACGCGCGAGTTCGTCCACTCTTTCACCTTCTGAGAGACTTCGCGGAGCGTCATGTCTGAAGCAAGTTTGAACACGACCGGCCGCGGCGTCATGATGTCCCGCGTGCGGACCTTGTCCAACCGCAGCACGTTGCTGACCAGCGCCGCCTCGTACGGCAGGATGCTGCCCTCTTCGGCGCTCAATTGCGCCAACTGACGCACTTCCTCTTCGGGCGCCTCGTGCGTTTCCTCCGGCTTGAACCAGCGCGACACGCTTTGAACACCCCAAATCAACGGGTACAGGACCTTGATCACCGACGCCCACGGCAGTACGACCGCGGTGGCCACGGAGCGGCTGTAAGCCACACCTAATACTTTGGGCATGATCTCGCCGACCAACAGCACGGCCACGGTGAAGGAGAGCGAGAACCAGAGCAGAGACGACTCGCCGAACAGGACGTGTGCCTGGGCGCCCGCCACGGCAGCTCCGGCGGTGTTGGCCGCGGTGTTGAAGATCAGGATGGCGGTGATCGGCCGTTCCATGTTCTCCTTGAAGTCGGCCATCGCTCTGCCCGCCCGGCTCCCCTGTTCGGCAGTCTGTCGGACGTAAGTGGAGCGCACCGCGTACAGGGCGGCTTCGCTGAGAGAACAAAACGCGGAAACGATCAGTACGATCACTACGGACAAAATGAAAAGCGTCATGATTCCTCTCGTCACGGATGGTACGAAACGCGATCCGCCACAAATATATCATCACCGGCGGTCCGAGCTATGCCTGTACCGCAACACGGATTGGGATCTGGCGGACGCGTCGAGCGAAGGCAAGGTGAAGCTCGGCGAGCTGAAGGCCGACGAACTGCCCGACGCCCTCCGCACGCTGGCCCCCGAAGAACGCAAGGCCCGCGTCGAGAAACTCGCGGCGGAACGCAAGCAGACCCAGATTTCTGCAGACGTACTCAAGTTCCTTGCCGTACGTCCGCTCATTTCGCCGGCGCGGGACGGTCCAGCACGTCGACCGGGTCCTCGATTGCGACCTTGTCCGCTCCGGCCAGCGCGACCAGGTCCGGCAGGTCGTAGTGCTGCAAGCCTCCGTGGACTACGTTGGCCGCCTGGTTGAGGTTCTCCGGGACCGAGACGACTTCGGACCAGGAACGGATCATGTTCCGCAATCGGACCGACGCGAACTGCTCCGGAGCCAGCGCCGCGGCGTGCAGGGCTGGAACGGCGGCTTCGCCGACCGCCACCAGATGTAACTCGCGAGGTTGATCGCCGGACTTGCGGTAGCCCGCGAGGAACCGGGTCCACGACGCGACATCTTCGGTCCGCATCTCCACGTACCAACGCCCGATCAAGTAAGCCAGGAAGATTCCTTGCACGTCGCGGCCAAACCGGCCTCGGCCATAATCCGACTTGTCGTGCCCCGTCTCCGTTTCGCCGATGCCCCGCAGTTCGGCTGCCAGCACGATCTGGCCTTGCTTGGCGAGCGATTCGATCGGGCCGCCCGGCGCGGCGTCTGCCTTCATGCTCTCGCCGTGCAGGTACAGGCAGGCCTGGTCGTTCGGTTTTGCCGGCACAAAGGCCACATGCCTTACGCGAAAACCCGCCTGCGCCGCGAGATCCCCATGCAGGACGTCCTGCACTTAATCGGCTTCCAACCTTCCCGGACAACCGGCGACCAATGGTACGGCGGCTGTCCTCTGCACGGTTCCACGGCCCTTCGCACCGCGGGCGGCGTAGTACCACCGCTCGATGGTGCCGGCCGCAAACTGAACCGCACCGAGGGCGGTGTAACCCGCTTGCGGCAGCCCTCCCGGTTGCAGCAGAAGCTGAAGCGATAACAGTACTCCGCCGGCAGATCCGGTGGTCCTCCTCGCGGCGTGCGGAGGAAATCAGCCCGATGCAGCACCCCGCCACACGAGCAGCCTGCCTGACGGGCCTTTGCCGCCAGTTCCTGATCCAACGAAAGAAGAGCCGTCCAAAAAGCCACCTGCTGCAGCAAACGATGATCCATAATTCAGTACTCCGAGTTCTTGCAAAAAACACTACGGAGTACATCCCTCGCGGACCTTGGTCGAGCGATCAGCCTTCGCGAGGGAATTTTTTCGCGCCCATCAGGTAACTTGCACGGATTCTGCCGATTATCCCGTCCTGATCTCGCTCACGCTCAGCCTCGGCACGAGCGCGGACTTGTTCCGGCCTACCGCTGCTCTCCCTTCCGGATCGCCGTCGGCCCTTGCGGGGTCACAGGCACACTTCTAAAATGATCGCCTCTCGCGGCCCAAGGACAGGTCTGCCGACTTGTTGGACGCGGCGCTGCGACTCCGACGAACGCTCTTGCACTGAAAAAATTCTACCAGAACGGAATTCCATGTCACGCCGTTTCATTCAGCAACTGTCCGACCGCGAGCAGGTCGACGAAGTGTTCCTGGTCGCCGACAAACAACTCCGCACCAATCGCCAGGGCGGACTGTACCTGCAGATGCGATTGTCCGACCGCACGGGTTCCCTGACGGCGATGATGTGGAACGCCAACGAAAAGCTGTATCATGCGTTCGAGAACGGCGACTACTTGCGCGTTCAAGGCACCGCGCAGGTTTACAACGGCGCGCTGCAAATGATTGTCACGCGGATCGACCGCACGCCTGCCTCGGAGGTGGACGAAGCCGACTTTGTGACGCTGGACACGGCCAAGGTCGACCAGCTGGCGACTCGCGTGACCGAGTTGCTGCGCGGGATGCGGAACTACCCCCTGCGGAACCTGGCCGATTGTTTCCTCATGGACGAGACCTTCATGGCCCGATTCACGGCGGCCCCGGCCGGCATCAAGAACCACCACGCCTACCGCGGGGGCCTGCTGGACCATGTCGTCAGTCTCATGGAGGTGACGGCGGCCGTCGCGCCGCACTACCCGGAAATCGATCCCGACCTGTTGCTGATGGGCGCGTTCCTGCACGATATCGGGAAGATCAAGGAGTTGACCTACGAACGCGACCTGGCCTACAGCGACGAGGGGCAACTGATCGGCCATCTGGTGATCGGCGTCAGCCTGCTGGAGGACAAGATCCGCGAGGCGGAGAAGCTGTCGGGCGAACCGTTTCCGGAGGAACTGCGGCTGCGGCTCCAGCACATGGTTCTCAGCCATCACGGCGAGTACGAATTCGGCAGCCCCAAGCTGCCGATGACACTGGAGGCGATCGCGTTGCACTTCCTGGACAACCTGGACTCGAAAATGCACAGCATCAGCGGGATGATGCGCGAGGACGCCAACGACGACAGCCCCTGGACGCCCTACCAGGCCAGCCTGGGCCGCAAACTGTACAAAGGCCGCCGCGGGGAGGACAACGGGGAGTAGGCACCGTTCGAAAACCAACATGAATCGGGAGCGACGCCCCATGAGCACCCCCAGACGATTGAATATCCGGCGGATCGACAGCCAACAGAGCGACGTGCAACAGGCGCTCGACGCCCTGCGCGAGAAACTCAGCCCCCGCGGCGGCGTGGTCAGCCAACGGGGTCGCCAGCGGACGATCGAAGTGTTCGGCAGTCCTCTGAGTCCGCAGCAAGTGGTGGAGAAGATCTGCTCGGACGTGCGCGGCGAAGGTCTGGATGCGGTGTTGCGGTACGGCGAACAACTGGACGGCACGCGCCTGACCGCGCAGACCATCCGTGTCAGCGAGGCGGAGATCGCCGCCGCGCATCGCCAAGCATCGCCGGAGTTCCTGGCTGCGATCCGCCGCATTCGCGACAACGTCCTGGAATTTCAACAGGCCATTCTGCACCGGGACGTGGAAGTGCAACGGCCTGCGGGCGTGCGGCTCGGGCAGCGTTATGTCCCGCTGCGGCGAATCGGCGTGTGCGTGCCGGGCGGCGCGGCCGCGTATCCCTCGACGCTCCTCATGACGGTCGTCCCCGCCCAGGCGGCAGGAGTGCAGCAGATCGCGGTCGTCGCTCCGCCGACGCCGTTCGGCGCCAATAATCCGGACGTGCTGGCCACCTGTGGCGAATTAGGCGTGAACGAAGTCTACCGGATCGGCGGCGCGCAGGCCGTTGCAGCGCTGGCTTACGGCGTCGCGGGACTGCCGCAGGTGGACAAGATCGTCGGACCGGGCAACCTGTTCGTGGCGCTGGCCAAGAAGTTCGTGTTTGGGGAAGTGGACATCGATTCGATTGCCGGGCCCAGCGAAGTGGTGGTGATCGCCGACGATTCGACCCGCCCCGACTATGCCGCCGCCGACTTGCTGGCCCAAGCCGAGCACGCGCCGGGGGCCAGCATCCTGATCACCTGGAGCCGCCAGACGCTGGAAGCCACGGCGGCCGAACTCGAACGGCAAGTCGCCCAGTTGTCGCGCTGCGAAGTGACGGTGCAGAGCCTGGAGGATTTCGCGGCCTTGATCCTGGTTCGGGACGAAGACGAAGCCTGCGCCACCGCCGATTCGATCGCCCCGGAGCACTTGCACATCGCCACGGACAACGCCGCGCGGCTGTTGGAGAAGATTCACCACGCGGGCGCCACGTTCCTGGGCAACTACAGTCCCGTGGCGGTCGGCGATTATGTCGCCGGCCCATCGCACGTGTTGCCGACCGGCGGCACCGCGCGCTGGGCCTCTGGCTTGTCGGCCAACGATTTCCTCCGCGCGCACAGCGTCATTGCCTACACTGCCGAGGGCCTGCGGCACGTGGCCGCTGACGTGCAGCAGTTGGCCGAAAAAGAAAGCTTGACCGCGCACCGAGCCAGCGTGGACATACGCGTGGCGTCAATGTCCCGGTGATCGCCGAGTTCCCCACGATCTCGCCGCGACGAAGTCACGGGGAGCCCCGCCCCGCGAATTCCCACCGCTGTGGCTTGACGCCCGTTCCCTTGCCCCGCACCTCGATCCAATCCAGTTCCACGGGTTTTCCTTGGCTGGCCGGAAGGTAGAGACGAACGACGCCCAGCGGCCCTTGCGCGGGGACCTCGACGGAAAGAGTCTGCCAATCGCCGGCTGGCACGTCAAACGGGACGGATTGAACGCCCGTTGGGTCGCCGGCTCCGTTGGGCAGCCACTCGATCTTTCCCGCCCCGCCGGCGGTCGCGCGGACGCGGAGCTGCACCGTGGCCGGTCCGCCCAGCTTGCCCATGCCGTGTCCGAGGAACGCCGTGCCGGGCTTGCCCGTGCCGGTCATCGTCACTACGCCATCCTTGACGGCGGCGACGCACTGGCGGGCCTTCCAGCCCGCCAACGGGTCGTCGGGCGTCGCCGCGGACTTTGCGGCGGCGGGCCGGTAGGCGGGGTTCGGACGCGGATACGTCGCACCCGTGTCGGCCAGGAAACGGTCGATCAGCGCGTCGAGATCCTTGACGCGAGCCTCGTCTGTGGAGGCCAGGTTCGTCGTTTCGCCCAGGTCGTCGCGCAGGTTGTACAGCTCGTGCCGGCCTTCGTCTCCTGCCGGCACGCCGAACCAGCGGATCAGCTTCCAATCGCCAGCGCGGACCCACGCGCCGCCCGCGCGGCCGGGACTGCCGCCGTGCGGGAAGTAGTTGAAGAACGCCTGCCGGTCGAGCGTGCCGGTTTGCCGGAGCACGGCGGCGTAGCTCATGCCGTCCATTTGCTGCTGAGCCGGCCGCGGCAGGCCGAGCAGGTCGAGCAGGGTGGGATACAGGTCGATGTGACCGACCACCGCGTCGCTGGTGGCGCCGGGCTGGATGCGGCCCGGCCACGACCACATCAGCGGAACGCGCGTGCCGCCTTCGTACAGCGTGCCTTTGCCGTCGCGCAGCGGCGTGTTGACGGTCGGCGGTTGAATGCCGGCCCACTTGCGCCAATCCGTCAGCAGCGGATCGTTCGGTTTGCGTTTCAACGCCTTGGCGTCCTGGTCCGTGTTGCTGTGCGTGTTGCCGCCGTTGTCCGAGTTGAAAATGACGATCGTGTTGTCCGTCAACTGGAGGCGATCGAGCGTGTCCAGGACGCGGCCGAAGCACTCATCGACGCTCTTGAGCATCGAAGCCATGATCGGATTGCCCTGCACGCCCCGCGGGTCTTTTTTGGAAGCGAAGGCACGCGTATACTCCACCTTGTGTCCCCACGGCCCGTGGACGCCGTAGTTCCACAGATTCAGGAAGAACGGCCGGTCCCGGTTCGCCTCGATGAAGCGGACGGCCTCGTCTGCCAGCCGATCCACGATGTACTCGCCGGGCGGGCCGTCGGTGATGGTGCCGGCGCGGTTTTGGCCCCTGGGCTCCCCGTCGGGTTTCACGCCGTAGGGCGAGAAATAGTTGCCCGGCGGGCCTGGGTCGGGGTGACAGTGGAAGGCCACGTCGAAACCTTGCTGCTCCGGCCAGTGCGGCTGGGTCAGCCCCAGGTGCCACTTGCCGATGTGCGCCGTGCGGTAGCCCGCGTCGCGCAGTGCCTCGGCCAACGTGTACTCCGAGGGCTCCAGGTAGTTCTTGCTCTGAGGCGTCAACATCGGCTGTGCGGGCCCGGCCGTGTCGGGCAGGAACTGGTGTCCCGCCGGCTGCGGCGGCTGATGGCCGGTGGCGCTGGTGATCCCGTGCCGCGCGGAGTGCTTGCCGGTCAGCAAGCTGGCGCGGGTGGGCGAACAGAGCGGTTGCGCGTAGGCATCGGTGAATCGCATCGCCCGCGCGGCGAAGCGGTCGATGTGCGGCGTCTCGTAATACTTCGAGCCGTACGCGCCGCAATCCATCCAACCCATGTCGTCCACCAGAAAGACAACCACGTTGGGCCGAGCGGCGTTGCTCGCGGCGGCGCCAGCCACGGCTGGTGAAGCCAGGAGCAAGGCAGCCAGGGTGAGAAGTGTGTGTTTCATCTTGATCCTCGTAGTTTCTTCGCGGCTATCGGCTAAGCAATCAGGCGCGGCGCGGATCACAGCCCCATCAAGCCTTTCCAAACCTCGCGGCCGACGCGCAGCACGCTGCCGTGCCGATGGCCGGCTGGAAATCGAACCTTGTCCGATTCCTCGTTCCAATGGACGAGATCCTGGGAGGTCACCAGTCCGTACCGATGCTCGGTGTAACGATCGAAATACACGAACCACTTGTCGCCCAGTCGGACCGCGGTGGGGCCTTCGGCCCAATACTTGCCCGTGATCGGCGCCGACGGCGGGCCGTAGGGACCGGTCGGCGCGTCGGCCGTCGCCACCCGCAGGTTCTTGGCCGGCGGATGCCGGGTTTCGTCTTTCAGGAACATCACGTACCGCTCGCCTTCCCGGACGATCGTAGCGTCAATCACATTGAAGCCCGGGTCGTAAAGCAGTTGGGCCGGTTCCAACCGCTCAAAGTCAGTCGTGACGGTGAAGTACATGCGGTGGTTGTAGCCGCCGTCGCCCGTGCTGTCCGTGGCTGGAAAGCGGCCAGGGATCGTCGAGGCCCAGAAGATCATGAATTGTTTTTGGGCGGCGTCGTAGAAGATCTCCGGCGCCCAGACGTTGCGGGCTTGCGGCTCGTTCTGCATCACGTCCAGCAGCTTCTGCTGCGACCAGTGGATCAGGTCCTTCGAGTTGGCGTAGCCGATCCCGTGCTTGTTCCAGGCCGTCGTCCAGACCATGTGGAACTTGCCATCGGGGCCGTGGAGGATGTGTGGATCCCGCATCAGGCCGCCGCCCACTTCCGGACGCAGCAGCGGCTTGTCGTCCCTGAGCGGAGTCCAAGTGTAGCCGTCGTTGCTCCAAGCCAGGTGCAGGCCGTCCTCGCCATTTCCACGAAACGAGCTGAACACGAGCGTCTCGGCCGGATCACCTCCGGGCGGCGTGTCAGCGAAACAACCCGAAGGGCAGATCGGGAATAAGAGCACGGTTGCTGCCGGTAGCGGAAGAAGTCGCATCGGATGATACCTCAGGTTCAGGGAGTCCGAGAGCCGTCTCGATGGAGGCGGAAATGACTCGAACTGCCCGATTGACGATCGACATCCTACCAGCGCGGACGGAACTCGCCAACATGCGCGATTCCAAAGAAAGCGACTTCTTGACGGCCAGCGACGGCGCCGTTATGGATATGCTCAAACCTCTTGTTACCCCGCGATGCTGCCCGGCATCACGAAACTCGGCTGAAACCAGGCGAACGGCGGGCGTCAGCACTCCGGTGGCGGTGAGGAGTAACGCAAATGATTCGTTCCGGAAAGACCATCACCATCGCTCGGTCGCTCGCCGCCCTGCTTGCGGGCGTGTTCTTCGGCAGCAGTCTCTGCTACGGCTGGGGCAGCGGACACGGGAAGATCACGCAGGCCGCGCTGGACTCGCTCCCGGAGTGGCAGCGAGCCCGCTGGCGCGAGAGCGAAGCCGGGTTCCAGAAATACTGCGTCTATGTGGACATGGGCCCGGACAACGCCGAGGCGAAGCCTTACCTGATCGTGGTCAACAAGCGGCTCTTCCACTACTTCCCGCGGGACAACCGGGAAGACTACCAGGTGTTCATGGAAGGCGCGGAACGGTACGTGCGGCTGATCGTGGACAAGCTGCGGGAAGGCGAGGATGCGGAGGCGGCCAAGTTCGCGGGCGCGTTCGCCCATGTGTTGGAGGACCTGAGCCAGCCGCAATGTCACGCCCTGGAAGGCATCAACGGAATGCCCTGGACCGTGCTCGACGAACTCTTCACGCCGCAAGACCAGAGTTGGAACCGGGCGCCCCAGTCGATCATCAGCCTGGACAGCGATCCGCGCTTCGTGGTCCGGCTCGACGGCTACCGCCCGCAATTGTTGGGAATGCACCCGAAGGAAGTCGCGTTTCGTTTGTACGTGCGTTGCTGCCGCTTGCGGCAACTGGCCCGCAAAGCCTTGCCCGCCACGCTGACTCGCGTCTACGCCGGCGACGTGGGCGGCGCGGTCGAGGCGATGACTCCTCCGGCCGTCGAAGACGCCAAGTTGGTGGCCGACATGTTCTCCACGTGCTTTGCGTTGGCCGCCGGACGCTTTGAGCCCGAGGATGTGAAGGCCCTGGAAACGATGGACCTCACCGACGTGGTCCCCATGGCGGCCCCGGCGCTGATCAACTTCCCCTATCGTTTCAGCCCGTTGGCCTACGGCTGTAGTGTCAACATGAAACGCGAGCCGGTCCCCCTGCAGCTCTGGCTTCAGGACGCCGACGAACCGAGGCGGGAGGTCGTGCTTCCGAAGGGCATCGGCACCGGCTGCTGCCGCTTCAGCTACGAGATTCCGGCGGGCGTGTTCCAGGAGTTCCGCTGCACGGCCGGTTTGCACTCGCAGCTGGGCCTGCACCCGTCCGGCGCCAAGTTGCGTCTGACCGTTCGGTTCGGAGGCAAAAACGCGTTCGAAAGCGGCGTGCTGGAGGCCGGCTCCCCGGCCCAGAAGATCGTCATCCCAGTCGCCGCGGGCGGGACGCTGGAGTTCGTCTCGGAAGGCCACCCCGGCCAGACCGGCAACGAAGCCAACCACGCCGTCTGGGCCGAGCCGATCCTGATCCGCCGGGACCGCG
>Ga0302241_1001833_pt1 | contig 14216 bp, 9 predicted proteins | sample AAG_UR_Arg_MG_FD_193532 | JGI IMG/M metagenome (GOLD analysis project Ga0302241, IMG submission 193532) | Enriched activated sludge microbial communities from anaerobic digester in WTTP, New Holstein, Wisconsin, United States - AAG_UR_Arg | ecosystem: Engineered > Bioreactor > Anaerobic >... | reverse complement strand
GCCACAGGCAGCGTGAACAAGGCCGCCAGTCCGATCAGCGTGATCATGATCGAGGGCACGGAGGCCAGGATCGGGCGCTCGATGAAGAACTGAGAAAACACGTCAGGACCTACCTCTTTTCCTTCGTGGGATCGCCCGACGCGCCGTTCTTTCCGTGCTCCTGCGAGGGCGGCGCTGCGGCCCGCTGCCCGGCCGTCTGCTGGGGGTTCGCTTTCTGCCCGGGACGCACCCGCTGCAACCCCGCCACGATCACCCACTCGTCGCCGCTCAGGCCCGACACGACTTCCCGCAAACCCTCGTGCAGCGATCCCAGCTTGACCTCGCGGTACTGCACCACTTGGTCCTTGTCGACGGTCAGGAGGAACTTCTGCCCCTGGTCGGTGCCGATCGCCTCCTCGCTGACCAGCAGCCCCTGGTGCGGCGGGCCGATGGGCAGCCGCGCCCGCACGAACATGCCCGGCGTCAGGTACCGTGCGTTGTGAAACCGCCCTCGAGCGCGGATCGTCCCCGTGTCCGGATCGATCTGGTTGTCGACGAACTCGAGTTGCCCTGTATGAGGAAAGCCTTCCTCGTCGGCCAGCCCGATTTCCACGGGGATGTTCAGCTCTTTGATGCGGCTCAAGACCGTATCATCGCCGACGCGCCAGCCGAGACGCTCGTAACGCAGCAGCGTCGGCTCCTCGATGTGGAAGTAGACATAGACCGGATCGACGGTCACCACCGTGGTCAGGACGGTCGATTCGGAGGAGCCGTTCTGGACGAGGTTCCCCTCGGTGACGCGCCGCCGGCTCACGCGGCCGTCGATCGGCGAGATGACGCGCGTGAATTCGAGATCCAGCTCAGCTTCGTCCAGCGAGGCTTCCGCGGTCTGGATCGCAGCCTGGCGGACTTTCAATTCGGCCACCGCGTTCTCATACTCATCCTCGCTGGCGGCTCCCGAAGGGCGGAGCCGTTCCGCGCGTTTCAAATCGGCCTCGGCCTTCTCCAGCATCGCGCGCGAATGCGCCAGTACCCCCGTAGCCCGATTCAGAGCCAGCTGGTAGGGCCGCGGATCGATCTCGAACAGCACGTCTCCCTGCTTGACCTGCTGGCCGTCTTCGAAGTTGATTTTCACGATATAGCCGGCGACTCGCGCGCGGACTTCCACTTCGCCCACGGCGTCCGCTTGCCCAGGGAACTCCACATAATCGACGATCAAACGCTGCTCGGGCTTGGCCACCGTCACCGCGGGGACTTGCGGCGGGAGGGCCGCCGACATCGGGCCGCCGCAACCCGTCCAAGCCGGGATCCCGAGCGCTAACAGAATTCCAATTCGTGTTGTCACTTGCTTCGACACCTGGAAAGACCGGACTGCAGGCAGGCTGTTTCTGGCGGGCTCACACGCGGGGAAAACCGCTCGCATCCGAGGGCTCTCCCGGACCGGCACCCACCACGGGTGACGCAGCCTCGTACGAGCATCCTCGATGCCAGCCTAATATCCTACCCAGCGTCACCGCCCGCCGCAACCATCAAAGACCCGGTGGTCACGGAATCGCTACTCCTGATCCATCGCCGAAACCGGCAGACCGTGCCCCGGCTTGTTGGCGTAGATCAGCCAGTAGGCGACGGGGATCACGAACAGGGTGAACAGCGTCGAGGCGAACAGGCCGAAGATCAGGGACCACGCCAAGCCGGAAAAGATGGGGTCGATGATGATCGGAACCGCGCCCAGCATGGCGGAACTGGCGGTCAACAGGATCGGACGCAATCGTACCACGCGGCTCTCCATGATCGCGTCAAACAACGTCCGGCCCTTGGCCAGCGAAAGGTGTATGAAGTCGACCAGGATAATCGCGTCGCGAGTCACGATGCCCGCCAAGGCGATCATGCCGATCATGCCCGTGGCCGTAAAGTACACGGGGTCGAGAAATCCGCCGACATCCTGGGCCGACAGGGAATTCAACAGCCAGAATCCGGGCATCACGCCCAGGACCGTCAGCGGGATGGCCAACATGACGACCACGGGAACGGCGAACGAGCCGGTTTGCGCCACCAGTAGAATGTAAATCGCGACCATCGCGGCGCCGAAGGCGAGGCCCAAGTCGCGGAACACGTCCAGCGTGATCTTCCATTCGCCTTCGCCGGCAAAGTCCACGACGAACCCGGCCGGCACGCCCCAGCGGATGCCGCTGCCGTTGGCCAGGAACGTCCGTCCCTCGACCGGTCGCGGCGGCGCTTCCGCGATCCAGCCGCTGCCGATGGGCTTGCCGTCGGCTGCGGACTGCCGGAACTGCGGGGACTTGTTCCGGCCTACCGTCGACGCATTACTTACTCGGTCGGCCAAGACGTCCACGACCACGTCGGCCGGCGGACGCCCGGCCGTCTCCGCAAAGACATAAGCCACGCGCTGCAGATTCTTGTGGTAGATCATCTGGTCGACGCGGCTCGTTTCCCACGTTCCCAACTCGGCCAACGGAACCAGTTGACCTGTCTCGCCTTTGACCTGGACCTTGGCCAAGTCGGCCGTACTGCTCCGCCGTCCGACGGGCAGCCGCAGTTCGATCTGCAGCGGATTGCGCTCCGTGCCGCTGCGAACCGCGCCGACCGGCTCGCCGGCCAGCACTGCCCGCAGCGTGCGAGCGATTTGGTCCGTGGACACGCCGTTCAGAGCCGCCTTTTCCTTGTCCGTGACGAACACCAGCTTCCGCTGCGGTGCTTCCCGAGAGTCGTCCACATCGACCACGCCCGGCTCCATTGCAAGCCGATTCCGCACGGTGTCGGCGGTGGCCAGCAGCTCTTCGTACTGATGGTCCAATTGCCCGTACACCTCGGCCACGATGCCGGCGATCACGGGCGGCCCCGGCGGGGTTTCCACCAGCTTCATGCGGGCCTGATGGCGATCCACGATCGCCTGCAGTTCATTACGCATCCGCAGCCCGATGGCGTGGCTTTGCAGCTGGCGGTTTTTCTTGCCCGCCAGGTTGATCCGAACCTCCGCCACGTGATCCCCTTGACGAAGGTAGTAGTGCCGCACCAGGCCGTTGAAGTCCATCGGCGAGGCGACGCCGGCGTAACTGGTATAGTCGCTGACTTCGGGCACGCCGGCCAGATACGCTTCGATCTCCCGCACCGCCGCGTCGGATCGTTCCAGGGTCGTGCCCTCGTCGAAATCCAGGACCAGCAGCAGTTCGTTCTTGTTGTCGAAAGGCAGCATCTTCAGCGGCACGCTGCGCACGGCGGCCAGCCCCATCGCGCCGACCGTCAACAGGGCAACCGCCAGGAGGAATCCCCACGCGACGATCCGCGAGTGCAGCAGCGGCGCCATCAGCGGGTAGAAGAACCGGTACAGGCGGGTCTGCCTTAACGCCTCCAGATCCTGCTCTTCATGGGCGGCATGCGCCGCGTGCTCGGCGGCCCCCGCGCCGTAGACGCGTTTCAGGACGTGATAGGCCATCCAGGGCGTGATCGTAAAGGCTACCAGCATCGACATCATCATCGTCACCGGCACGTTCAGGGCCATCGGCTGCATGTACGGGCCCATCATGCCGGTGATGAAGAACATCGGCAAAAAGCTGACGATCACCGCCAGAGTGGCCGTAATCAGCGGCGGACGAATCTCGGCGACGGCCCCCAGCACGATGCGGCGAGTCGCCTTCTTGCGCAGCACGAAGTGCCGGGTGATATTCTCTACGTCCACAATCGGGTCGTCGACCAACAGGCCCAGCGAAAGGATCAGCGCGAACAACGTGACGCGGTTGATGGTGAAGCCCAACATCAGGTTGACGACCAGCGTCAGTCCGAACACGACCGGAACCGCGACGGCCACGATCATCGCCTCGCGCCAGCCCAGGCCGAAGACCAGCAGCAGCACCACGATCAAGATGGCCACGACCAACCCCTCGACCAATTCGTTGACCTTTTCGTTGGCGGTCAGGCCATAGTTGCGGGTCACAACCAGTTTCATGTCGGCCGGGACAATTTTCTGCCGCAGTTCTTCCGCTTGGCGAAGCACGGCGTTGGCGACCCAGACGGCGTTGGAGCCTTTTTTCTTGGCGATGGCGATGGTGACGGCGGGAAGGGAGGTGGCGGCGCCCGCAACGGCAACGGACGCGCTCCCCGTTGGGTCGCGGTTAACCGAGGGGGCGAGGTGGGCACCGGCGGCGGCTTGGGGTTCGCCCAGGAGCGTGCCGGGGAAGTATTCGTGATGCGTGAATCCGCGGGCCGGTCCCCAGCCGTGGCGGACATAACTGGCGACTTCCCCCGGTCCGTCTTCCACGTCTGCTACGTCCTTCAGGAACACCGGGTGGCCGTCGAACACGCCGACGACCAGGTCGGTCAGCTGCCGGGCCGCATCGAACGGCTGGCCCGCCTCGACGCGGATCACCTGGTCCCCGCTGCGGAAGTCGCCGGAGGTCAGCCGCACGTTGGACGCCTGGATGGCCCGCTGCAACTCCAGCGGCGAAACATGATGCGCCGCCATCCGGTCGGGGTCCATCAGCACGTGCACCACCCGCGGGCGGCCGCCGACCACATAGGCCCGGGACACGTCCTGCACGCTGGCCAGGCGTTGCGTCACTTCCTCGGCCACTCGGCGCAGCGTCATATCGTCCGCCGCGGCGCTGGACAGCGTCAGCGTCACGACCGGCACGTCGTCAATCTCGACCGGCTTGACTACCCAACCGGTCACGCCGGGAGGGACGAGGTCTACATTCTCGTCCAGCTTCTTGTACAACTTGACCAGGCTCCGCTCGCGATCCTCGCCCACGTAGTAGCGGACCGTGATCACCGCCTGGTCGGCGCGGCTCATCGAGTACACGTACTCCACGCCGTCGATCTGGTAGAGCATCTTTTCCAGCGGCGTCGTCACCAACTGCTCGACTTCCTCGGCCGAGCGGCCGGGGAACTGGACGTACACGTCGGCCAAGGGCACGACGATTTGCGGGTCCTCTTCGCGCGGCGTCAAGCCCAGGGCGGCCAAACCGACGACCGTGGCCAGCAGGATCAGGATCAGCGCCAGATTGGACTCGAGAAAGGCCTTCACGATCTTGTTCGTGAAGTGCTGATCGTGAGCGAGAGAATTGCCGGTTTGTTCTGACATGGCTCGTTTCCTGGTGCGGCCGGTGGGTGTCGTTGCCGGTCAGATGATGTCAGGCCGCTGCCGACTCGGGTGAAGCCAGGACCTGCTCGCCCTCGCGCAATCCAGACAGGACCTCCACGTCACCGTCGAGCTTGCGTCCCGTGCGGACCGCCCGCCGGCTGAGCCGGTCGCCCTCTACGACGTCGACGAGTTCCAGTTGGCCAATGTGGCGGACGGCGGTCTGGGGGATCACCAGCACCTGCTCCTCGTCCAGTGGAATCAGAATGCGTCCAAACATCCCCGTGTAGATCCCCGTGGGACAGGGACCGGTGACTTTGACCTGGAAGGCGCGGCTGGCGGCCTGGGCTTCCGGCACGATTTCGCTGATCGTGCCGCTGCACTGCTTGTCCAGCCCCTGCACCAGCACGTCGATGTCCTGGCCCGTCTGCAGTTGCAGCGCCAGCGACTCGCGGACGCTGGCCACCAATTGCATTCGTTTCGGATCGAAGATGGTCACCAGAACCTGGCCGGGTCTGACGGTGTCGCCTGCGTCGACGTGTTTGTCGATCACCACACCGTCCATCGGCGCTCGGACGGTCGCCCAATCGAGCGTTGCCTGGATTTCCTTGACAGTCTCCTGCGCGCGGTGCCATTCCGCTTCGGCCTTCTTCATCGCAGCCACCGTGCGGTCGTATTCTTGCTGGCTGATTGCCCGGTCCTTGGCCAGCGGAGCGTGACGTTTTTCTTCGGCGGCGGTCTGCTCGTACTGGGCTGCGGCGGCTCGGACGGCCGCCTGAGCCCCCTGGAGTTTCGCCTGCAGATCGCCGTCGTCCAACCGCACCAACACGTCGTCCTTCTTCACCGCCTGGCCCGCCTTCAAGTTGACCTCGACCACGCGGGCCAGCAGTTTGGAGCCGACGCTGGTCTCGTGAACGGCCCGGATGCTGCCGACGGCCGATTCATACAGCGGCAGCTTGCGGACACGCACGGGAACGACCTCGCCGTTGACTCCCGCCGTCGACGTCGGAGAACCGGCGGGAGCGACGGGCACCTTTGGCTCGAATTTGCCCGCCAGCCACAGCATCAGCACCACCACGCCCGCGGCAAAGACCAGCATCCCAGCCAGTTGGCCGATCCCTCGCACCCAACGCACCAAAACATCATGTCGTAGCGTCATCACTCGCCCCCTTCGCTTGAAGACGATATCGAACCAGCGATCGAGCCCACTCGGCCGGTGTGTTCTTCGGATTCCGCAACCGGAACGACGTCCTTCCGATCGCGACGCCCAGGTCTTGACCAGTTTCGGCGGCGATCTGCGGGGCCTGTTGCCGGCACACCTCGATCGCGGCAACCGGCCCCGAAGCCCCCAGGACCTCCGCGAGCTTGTTTAATAGGCGGCCGGACATCGCGTCGCGAGCAGCCAAGGCAACCTGCTGCTGCTCCAACTGGGCGTCCGTCAACACGGCCGCCTCATCCGTCGCGGCGGTAGTCCCGCCACGACTAGCCTCTGGAGGACGGCATCCTGCTGTCCACGCGAAAGCGACGATCAGCACCAAACTGCAACTTCGTGTCATGATCTACCTCTTGGCAGAAGCTCGGCTCTGTAGAAAAGCCGGACTTCTGTGTTCAGCGGCGCTGTTCTGCTTTCAGCGGCGGTTGCCGAAACAATCACGGGGAGGCCTGGTCGGATTTGGACGAAACCTTGGGAATCTGCCCCTGGCCGCCTTTCGACTCTTCCTGTCCAGCGGCCGAACTCGGCCGACAAGCAGGACTCATTCACGTCGACACACCGAAGCGCGGCAGAATCCACGCCTGGAGAGCAAACCACGCCACGATGAAACCGACGGCGAAAAGGATTTCCATATTCGAGGATCCTTGCTTTTCTGTTGTCATGATTTCTTGGCACCCTGATTGAGCGGTGGCGGCGCCTCAGTATCTCTTGACGAAACCGTCGACGACTTGGGCGTGAGCCTGAGTCAACTTGGCGACGTACGCGTCCTTCGAGGTCTCGACGACCTTCACGCCTTTCTTCGTCTTTTCGGCCTTCATCTCGATCTGCCGAGCGTGCCGGAACAACTCGACGAACAGCGGGTCGCGCACGTGAATCGGCCGGACCTTCACCACGCGACGGTGCAAAACCGACATCATTCATCTCCCTTTTGGCAAAAAGGCGCTATGATCTCGCGAAACTTCAGGTGACCCTCTCGCGAAGCGAGAGGGCTACGATCTGTCGGCGTTATGCGAACAGACCCGCCACAGCCGAACAGGTTACACCAAGCACCGCTTATTGGACAAGCGCCGAAGTCAGACTTAGTAGTGCAGCAACGGGCTCACGTTGCTGGGGACGACCACGCTGTCGCCTTCGTCCAGCCCCGCTTCCACGTATCCGTAGCGATTCCGGAACAGGTCGTCGCCGAGTGCCTCGTTGCGAGGGCTCTGCAGGAATTCAACGTGCAGGTCTTCGAACAACACGTTTTGGCCGCGCCCGCCGTGATTGCCGCTCTGACGCCCCGCCAGATGAAGACTGGGCGCGTCCGCCAGCAAGGCGAAGTACGGGCGCACGCGATTGCGCGGCGTCACATACCCCTGCCGGCCGATGTTACCCAAGGTGTAGCCGTAGCTGCCGCCAAGGTTGCGCTGCAGCCTGCGTAACTGGATGCCGCCCGCCTGGTCCAATTCAGACAGACTGGGAATACGAAACTCGGCGTTCTGCGCCGCGAGTTCCGATCCAGGACACACGACGAATCGAGGAGTCTCCAGATATTGACTTTCCAGCAGGATCGGAGCGTAGATCCCCGCGACCGCTCGATTGCCGCTGATGGGAATCACGGGAAAGAAGCCGTCGTGCTGCTCGCTGTACCGCGCCAATGCGATCCCTAGCTGGCGAAGGTTCTCCTGACAGTGCGTGACCTGCGTAAGATAACGGCTGCGGGCCATGGCGGGGAAGAAAATCAGCGATACCGCCAACAGAATTCCCGCAACCACGATCACGTCGGATGCGGACCATCTGTTGGCAGGAGCCAACGGGTCGCGAGCCTTGAGGCGGACTGGCGAGCGTCCAGAGCGACGCCGTTCGGCTCCGGCAGGTATCCTCACCACGTGCTGTTCAGCGTAGCCCTCGACCAAATCACACGTCAAATCGGCCAGGCCCGCCGGCGGATCGTAGTCGCAATTCGTCGCATCCAGGGGACGCAAGTCACCGCGTAAGGTCTCCAGTTCCTGCCGCAACTGAGGGTCTTTCTGCAACGCTTCAAAAACCCGCTGTCTTTCGGCCTCGTCAAGGGCGTTTAGCAGGTAACCCAACAGGTCTTCACGCATCGCTCAGTCCAGATGGGGATGGTGACGTTTCCAGAACTCGGTCAGCTTCGCAATCGCCGTGTGGAGCCGGCTGCGAACCGTTCCCACAGGAATCGACAACACTTCTGCGGCCTCGCGATAAAGCAGACCCTGATAGTACACGAGCTGGATCACCGAGCGCATCTGCTCGGACAGTTCGTCCATGGCCCTGCGGAGCAACTCATCGCGCTCGTCGTCCGCCACTTGTTGCGACGGGTCGACTTCGTCGCTGACCATCAACTCGGCAAGCCCGCGCACGTCCTCCGTCTCCCGCAGCCGGCCGGGACGATCCAGGCTGACCGCTCGGTAACGCCGGCTGCAGCGCTGCGCGTCGATCGCCTGATTCGTGGCGATGGCGTACAGCCAAGGCCGTACCCGCCGTTGCGAATCGAACTGATCGCACTTCAAATGGACTTGCAAAAACACCGCTTGAAATGCATCTTCCGCCGCCTCGACGCTGCCTAGATATCGCCGCAGGTAGCAATATAATTCGCTTTCGTAGCGGTGTACCAGTTCCGCAAACAGATCCCGGCGGCCGGTCTCGCGATATTGGATCAGCAGTTCTTCGTCAGACCATTGATTCAGCGAGCGAGGTTCCGTCCGAGTTGCTGTGGTCGCTTGTAAGGTCGCGTTCATTAGTTCTACGAAGCCCGTAGAGAAGAGTTCATCGAAAAAAGCCGCTTCCAGGATGAAGACAATGCTCTGATCCTAGCACAAACCGGGTGTCCCTGCCAAGGACCTCCCGTGAACTGCAAGTAACGGCATTCCGGTCACCTGGCAGGGGCCCCCATCGGGTCTTCTTTAGGATGCAAGAATCGTGCCGCAACCAGAACCACCCCACCTCAATCGCGCTTCCTGGGCCGCCCCCGGCGACATTAACGCCTTTTTTGGCTTAATGTTAGATAATTTTGCCAACTTGCTCTTGACAGTCGGGCTGCTAGCGGTCGTTTTTGAATTTCCTACAAACTTCGCGATCCAGTACATGGTTCCTGGCACGGCCATCGGGGTGCTGGTGGGCGACCTGTTGTACTTCTGGATGGCCCTGCACTTGGGCAAGCGCAAGGGCCGCTTGGACGTCACGGCGATGCCCCTGGGGTTGGACACCCCCAGCACGTTTGGGATGGTGTTTTTTGTGCTTGGCCCCGCGTTCCTGCAGGCGCGGGAGACGATGCCCAGCGTCGAGGCGGCCGCACGTTACACATGGCACATCGGCATTTGCTCGATTTTCATCAGCGGACTATTCAAGCTTCTCTGCGCGTGCGGGTCGAACTGGGTGCGCCGCATGCTGCCTAGGGCTGGCCTGCTGGGCTCGCTGACCGCCATCGCCCTGGTCATGATCAGCTTCCTGCCGCTGGTCGAGATTCTGCACCAGCCCGTGGTCGGATTTGTGGCTCTGGCCATTATCTTGACGACGCTTGTGGCTCGCGTGCCGCTGCCGCTGCGTCTGCCAGGCGCCTTGGGGGCGCTCTTGGTTGGCGGCGCTTTGTTCTATGGCATGCAGGCCCTGGGCGTGATGGATCGGTCGGCGGAGCCCTTGGTCGATCCCCAGCAGGCCCTGCTGCCTTCGGGCTGGCTCTCCGCTCTCCGGTTCGAATGGTTGGCGGCGATGGGCGATGCCGCCCACTACCTGCCGATCGTGATTCCGTTCGCTTTGGCCACCGTGATCGGCGGGATCGACTGTACAGAGAGCGCGGCGGCGGCAGGCGACGATTTCGATACGGGCTGGGTGATCGCGGTCGAGGCTCTGGCAACCGTCGTGGCCAGCGCTTGCGGCGGCGTCATCCAGTCGACGCCGTACATCGGACACCCGGCCTACAAGGCGATGGGCGCGCGGTCGGCATACACACTGGCGACCGCACTCTTTGTCGGCGGCGCGGGCATCCTCGGCTATTTCGGCTGCTTGTACGTCGTCATTCCCAAAGCGACCGTGTATCCCATTCTGATCTTCGTCGGCCTGGAGATCACGTCGCAGACTTTTCAAGCAACGCCCAAGCGGCACTATCCCGCCCTGGCCATCGCCTGTATTCCGGCCCTGGCCGCGTTGGCGGTGCTGTACATTGATAAAATCTTCGGCGACGCGGCCGTCGTGTCCCACCGGCTGTCTCCGGCAACTCTCAGCGACCCTGGATTGCGGTCCGAATTGCAGACCATCCGCATGCTGGCCAATGGTTTCATCGTCACGAGTCTGCTGTGGGCCTCGGCGTTAACCGCGCTGATCGACCGCCATTTGCGCGCCGCGGCGGCCTGTTTTGCCGTCGCCGCGATCTGCGCGGCATTCGGCATCATTCATTCCACGTTGCCGGGCGGGCGGCTGTTCGTGCTTTGGGACGCGACGCTACCCGCGGACGCCCGATCCGCAACAGTGCAGTACGTGACTGGCTACGCGATCATCGCGTTGCTGCTGGTTCCGTGGGACTTCTGGCAGCGGAAGGGCCAAATCGACGCCGAGCCGCCACCGGCATGATGGCCCCGGTTCAGTAGGCGGGTCTGCGGCTGTGCGAACGAAAGTCGGCCGTCGCGCCGATGGACATCAGGCCCAGCGTCGCTGCGCCCGAAAGCCAGATGGCGTGGCCGGCGCTGAGTGTAATCATCGTGGACAGACCGACTGCTCCGAGCAACACGAAAAACCACTTTTGGGCCGAACCGGTCGCGGGCGAACGTTCCGGCAGTCGGGCTGCAACGACGCTGGCCACCCCAGAAAGTTGAATCGCAACAATCGACGCAATAGCAAGGACTTCACTGATTGGCGGCATGGCTGGCAACTCCCAGACTCCATTCCAGGGGTAACATGAGCGGCAGCGAATGGAACTATACCACCGGTTGCCTGCTATTGGGAGTGCGATTTCCATGCCGGGGGACGGGCAATTTGCGATCGTCGCGGCAACTTGCCTTGCGCTAACCAGTTGCGTGCGAATGGCGGAGGGAGTGTTTGCTGCTAGCTGATGGTACGATTCGATACTTTTTTGAAAATCCTGCAAAAGGCGTTAAAGTCATGGGCAATTTTGGGTGCCGTCTTCTGCTTGGACGGATCCAACGCGGCCTGAAGGCGCAAAGGAGCTTTCAAGGACATGCGTTCCCAAACGAAGCTCGGGAACGAGATTCGGGCTCCATGATGCGTCCGCCGGGAGAAGTTCCGGCTAGGGCAGAAGTTTGCCAAGTTCGTCGCTCAACTCGGCGGCGTGGATGTTCCGGTTGACCACCTTGCCCTCCTTGTCGATCAACAGCATCGTGGGCAACGTCAGGATGCCCAGTTCCGTAGCCAAGCGGCTGTCCAGCCCTCCCGGTTCGTACAGGTGTGACCAAGCCAGCGGATTGCTCTGCAGATAGGTGACCGCCGAGGCTCGATCACTGTCGAGATTGATTCCGAGCACCGTGAAGCCCTGCTTGGCGTACTTGGCCTGCACCTGTTTGAGAGTCACGAAGTCCTGTTTGCAGGGTTCGCACCACGTGGCCCAGTAGTGGATCAACACCGGGCGGCCTCGCAGCATGTCCAGCGAAACAGCCTTGCCGTCCAGGCCGGTCCCGCTCAGTGCAATCGTCTTGCCGGCGGACTCCAACCGCCGCTTCGCGCCCGCCGCCTTCGCGGCCGGCGCAGCTTTGGGGACCCGCTCGACGATCTTGCCGTACCAAGCGATGGCCTTGTCGTCCTTGCCGGCGAATTCCTCGCCCACACCCAACTGCAACATGGCTTCCGCAGCGTCTTCGGCGTTCGGATAGGTTTCCACGAATTTCGCCAAATCCACGAGCCATTCATCCTGGATCTTGGCGTAGTCGGCATTAGGTTGCTGCAACTTGCGGGCATACTCGGCGGACAGATACATGAACTCGACGTGCGCCGTCAGCTCCAAGTCCGGAGCCTGCTGCTTGAGCTTGTCGCGCAAGGCCTGGAGCCGATCCAGGCCGGCCGGATAGCCGCCCGACTGGACGGCGGCCGCAATGCCGTCCGCCAACTGACGAATCCAGTTCTCGCGGTCTTCCTCCGTCTTGGCATTCTGAACCAGCTGTTCCAGTACTTCCGCGCGGCTGGCGTGCAATTTGGCGAGTTCCGCTGGTCCCGAAGCGGAATCCAGCGACTTGTCCAACTGCTCCAAGTCGCGGAGCAGTTTCTGCGCGGCCTCGCTCAGCCCCTCTTCGGGAGCAGCCATGGTGGGCTGGCGTAGGGCTTGCTGGAAAAAGTAGCCGCCCGAAACGCTCACTGTGCGGGCATCGGACAGATTCGCCGGCAGATCGATGACCCGCCAACCGCCGTCGACTTGGATCAGGGTTCCGATGACGATTTGGGCCGTCTTCGCATCCGTTTCTACGATCGCCGACGCATTGTCGTAGACGGTCACGTCGCGAGTGGCGCCTTCCCATCCCGCCGGAATGACGCCCGGTCGGTTCGCGCCGAAGTTCAGCCATTTCGACTTGCGGCTGACCACCGACTGACCGCTGGCCACTTCCAGGAATCCGCGAGCGGCTTCGGCCACCTTCTTGGCAATGTCGCGTTGCTGGACGTCGCCGAGTCCCAGTGCGGTCAGCTCCTGTGTTGTGGGCAGGACGCATTGAAAACGCGCGGCGTCGCGGTTAGCCAAAGCGGCGACGACCTCGGCCGTGACCTCCTCCGCCGAGATCATCTTCCAGCGTTCGATCTTGCCGTCTTCGTTGCTGTCCAGCCCCCAGCGGGTGCCGGCGGTTCCCAGCCAGCGGTACTGGTCTGCCTTGCCGTTGAAATCGGCGTCGATATCACGGTAGACTTCGATACCACCCCGGTAATAGCACCACAGATCCACCTTGTTGTCTCCGTTGCTGTCCAGGAATCGCCGCAACAGTTGGCCGCCTTGATCCAGAACGACCCAGCCCGCGACCCCGCCTTCCGACTTTGCCTGGATGCTGCACTTCTCGACGTCGGACTCCGCAGGCATGTCGTACTCCACGTCGCTCTGAATGGGACGAAGCGCCAGCGCCTGAGCCGGGGTCACTTTCGCTGCGCTGGCATCGGCAATCCAAACGAAGAAGGACGCGGCAAGACTGATGGCGAACGAGATTCGACAGGTCACGTGCAGCATGAGCGGTCACTCCCTGAACCGAGATTCGGAAACTTCGTGTAATTGTTCGGTTCCAGCTGGCCTTCGAGCATAGCCAAACTGGGTAAATTCTGACGATTATTCGCTTTGCGCCGCTAGCATTCCGGCAGTTGTGGGCGCGGATGGCCAGCAGCGGGTGGCCGCGCAGTTGGTTCGGAGAATAAGCCCGGCTTTTCCGAAAAAGCCGGGCTTCTGAGTTGCGGTTCCTGCCGAATCCCAAGACAGCTTGGCTTGCCGTTCCGCTCTTGCCGTCCTCCCCTTTGACAGCGGCCATGAAGGGTTTAGAATTGAGCAAGTTAAAGCCTTTGGGGGCGCATAGCTCAGTTGGTTAGAGCGCGTCGCTGATAACGACGAGGTCCGAGGTCCGACTCCTCGTGCGCCCACTGGGACGGAAATCCGAAGTGCGAGACTCGAAATTCGAGCCCCAGTTGCTGATGGTCGCCGTTGCAGACCGTCTTTGCGAATTTCGGTTTTCGGACTTCGGATTTTCTCTTTTGGGGACGTAGCTCAATTGGGAGAGCACCGGCTTTGCAAGCCGGGGGTTGACGGTTCGAGCCCGTTCGTCTCCACTTCATGTAAACCAAGCCGAAACAAGAAGTTATGTTACCTGCCGAGTAAACATTCGCCGAACCCGGCCACCGTGTGATCGAGTGTGGCGTTGGTTTCGCGGCAATAGCAGCTGACGGTGTTCGGTGCGCAGGATGATGGTGGGACCATCGAGGCAGGAAGCTCGCGCTGGTCGTCCAAGACCAGGAATC
>Ga0302241_1001828_pt1 | contig 14234 bp, 9 predicted proteins | sample AAG_UR_Arg_MG_FD_193532 | JGI IMG/M metagenome (GOLD analysis project Ga0302241, IMG submission 193532) | Enriched activated sludge microbial communities from anaerobic digester in WTTP, New Holstein, Wisconsin, United States - AAG_UR_Arg | ecosystem: Engineered > Bioreactor > Anaerobic >... | reverse complement strand
TTTCAATATGGATATGAGCTCAGGTATCCGTCAGGCAGTAGCAGATAGCGATATTTCTGTTAATACTCAGGGAGACATACCGGTAGAACTCGGTGGTTTCAATATGGATATGAGCTCAGGTATCCGTCAGGCAGTAGCAGATAGCGATATTTCTGTTAATACTCAGGGAGACATACCGGTAGAACTCGGTGGTTTCAATATGGATATGAGCTCAGGTATCCGTCAGGCAGTAGCAGATAGTGCGAATTCGAATAATCTCAGACCTTCAAATATGGATCTGAGTCTTGAGATGAACAGATAATAGAAGCTGCAAAGGCTAAAACAGAAGCAGCAGTAGAAGCTACTGAAAAAGCAAAACAAACCTTTGAAGACCAGTCTTCCCCCGGAGTAAATGGAACAACAGGTGAAGCCAAACAGCTTAAAGAATCTGAAACAAACCCGGGTTTACTGTGTTTTGAAGGGCCATGAGCCTGAACATTTATTAAATAACTAAAATAAAGCCGGCTTCTGCCGGTTTTATTTTTTTAGAAGGATTTTCAGAAGTTTAACAAGAATTTTTAGTGGGAAGGTTTATTTGATTATCTTTCGGAGGAAATGAACAGACAGACAGCTTTAAGAGAGTTTATAGATGGAGAGAGGTCAGTTCAGACATTCCTCCGGGCTTATCTAAATGTAACGAACTATTATGTAACGAAAAGCGAATGTGAATTAAATAAAGGCTTCTGTGACATACTATTAATCCCTAATTTACTTAATTTTCCTGATATGGGCTATTCATATTTACTGGAGATAAAATATATAAAATCAGCTGATTACAGTAAAAGTAAATTACAGGAGAAGATAAGACTGGCAGGAGAACAGTTAGAGAAATATAAAGATGATACTTCTCTTAAGACTTTTACTGGTACAACGAAATTACTAAAGATTATCCTGGTCTTCTCAGGAGTCGAACTTAAATATAAAGGTCTGGTATAAAGTGCGCCGGAGTATAGTTTATTCAGAAGAAAACTGCTTTTAGAAAATACACTTAAAGGAGGCTATAAAAATCCTATGGTTAGTATGTGTTAAAGAAACACTGACAAACACTCGAATTTACGGGTCGTAACCGCCGTTGGATACTAAAAGAAGTTCTAACAGCCAATGTGCTTACTATCGAGGATAATATTATCCTTTCAATAATTATCTTTATTTATCCAATTCACTGTTAAAATCTGGACAAAATATTTTTCCCTTTTTTTGCTTTTTTATCTCAATTATATCTACCACTACCTCTTTAGGACTACCAATTAATAAAAGCAAATAAAAAATTCGACAGATCTTTATAAAACTCATTCCCCAAAAGAAAATTAAGTGCTAAAATATATAAAAATTTATGAAAGAATAAACTTAAATTATGAATAACAGATTATATGGACAACATAAAATACAGAAATTGCTTAAAGAACTTGAAAGGCGACGGATTAATGGATGGGTTATTGATACACTGGAAAAGGATCTGGATTATGAAGAAAATGAAAAAATCTTACTGGAATATATAGAAACATCTCTCTTCAGAGAAAAGATAATAAAAGCTATGGAGATAAGTAAAAAAGCGCACACAGGCCAGACTCAGAAAAGGTCTCAGGATGAAGAAGGTCTCGATAATATTCCCTACTTCAACCACCCGGTACAGGTTGCTCTTATGGCCTGCAGAAAAAATCTCTCTCCTGAAGCAATACAGGCAAGTCTTTTACATGATGTAGTGGAAGACACTCACTGGTCTCCTAAAGATTTAGAAAAAGAGGGTATGGAGCAAAAAACTTTAAATATTGTAGCAAATCTGACAAAAGATCCTCAGGAAGACAGAAGAGCCTATCTAAACCGTGTAAAAAATCTTACAGGAGAAGCAAAACTGATAAAATGCTTTGATAGATACCATAATATTCTGAGATCTTTTTCTTTGAAAGATATAAAATTCCTGAACCGTTATATCGTGGAATCAGAAGAAATATATCTACCTGCCTTTGCAAAGTATGAGGAACTTTCCGATATGAAAATTTATTTTAATATCTTACTCCAGGAAATTAAAAAATTCAGAGACAGCCTTTTATTCTAACTACGGCAACAGATAAGTTAGTATCCATCTCACAAGCCTGTCCCTGTCCGGGTTCTTATGCAAAATGCGGTGCAAAGTGTTAACAAAGTGTTAACAAAGTATTAACATGAAATTATTGACTTCAAAGAAGCCGTTCTTTATAATTATTCTGGGTAATTTTAGTATTCTTATTCTTTAAGGAGAACAAATAAATGAAAATCAATAAAAATAATGTTCAGATACAGAATAAAAACGCTATAATAAAAGAGGCAAATACTGAATCAGAGGAACAGGTAATTTTAGGTTCTACCTATAAAATACCTGATTTTCTTCAAAAACCACCTGTAATAACAATAGGAGAGGGAGCAGTTACAAAATTAGATCATCCGAAATCAAGAGAAGAATTTACAGAAGGTGGTTTTTTTAAAGCCATACCGGGTAAATACACTATTGATGGAAGTCTTGGAGGAACAATCTTTCCTGATTCATGTGGCAAGATTGAACATATGGCCTTTCAGTTCGGTAATAAAGAATTTGAAAAGAATCTCTGGTCTTCTACCAGAGAGGCAGTGCTTAATGTCTATAAGACACTCTTCAGGCATATGTCACCTGAGACTCAGTTTACCATTGTTGTCCCTGATAAAGAAAGTATGGAAATCTGTCAGAACCTGGTAAAGGAATGTAAACCGGAGAACCCTCAAAGAATTCATATAGTAGATTCAAAAGCTCCTCACGGATTTTCCATATGGATCAGGGATTCTATGATACCTGTAAGGGACGGAGAGGGAAAAGGAAAACTCATAATACAGGATCGCACTTACTGGCCGGGGGAAGATGATGCAATGATACCGGCAATTATTGACGACCATCATGATGATATTTCTTCTGTAAGAAACCCCGTACTCAGAATAGACGGAGGGAATATTCTCAGTAATAAAACCCATGCCTTTGTAGGTATAGATTCAGCTACCCAGACAACAGACCTTCTTAAAGAACTTGCGGAAAATACGGAAAATAAAAAAGAAATAGTCAGATTTTATGAGACTAAATCAGGGAAAGAAGTTATAGAAGAAGGAACTCCTGAAGGCAATCAGGTTACCATAGAACAGATGTGGACTGATATTGCTCTCATGGTATTTGAAAGTGAATTCAATAAAAAGATCTATATAGTAGGTAACGATGATCCTTCTACACCTGATATAATTGAAACACAGCCTGTATTCCATATAGATATGTGTACAACTCCTATCGGGGAAGATACCTTTCTTGTGGGAGATCCTTCTATGGCAATAGAACTATTAAGAAGTCTTCCTCCGGAAGAAGTAAAAAGACTTAATGAAAAAGTTTCAAAAAAATGTGGTTTTAAAGAGACTTCAGATATAATCGGAAAGATTATGGATGCAAATAAAGCTAAAGAATTTCAGGTAAATTTTGATAATCTTGCAAAGGAACTTAAAGAAAAAGGTTATAATGTCCATAGAATGCCATATCTATCTGGCCTTCGAACCACATGGAGTCTTCCCTATCTTACTTATAATAACTGTATACAGGAAAATTACATAGATGATAGTGGAGAACACATCAAAAAAGTCTATCTACCTCTCTATGGTATGGATCCTCTTGATGAAATTGCAGTAGAAACCTATGAAAAATTCGGTTATGAAGTTATTCCCCTGGATATGTCTGCTATTACCATTCTGGAAGGGGCCATAAGGTGTTCGGCCTATCCTATTGATAGAAGTCGTGAAAAGTGAAAGGTGAAGAGTGAAGAGTATATTACAGTATCGTCTCACGTCTCACCAGAGGAAGGATGATTTTCTGTGAAAAAATTTATCTTATTCATAGTTTTTATTATAATTATCTCTCTCCCCTCTTATGCTGAGAAACCCTTGCCCTATGGATATGGCAAGGTAAAGCTTTTAGATAGCTTTGAGAAAGTATCTTCCGAATATAATCTCATACAAATAGGTCTTTTAGGGCCTTTTAAATCCAGGCTTTATGTTTTACAGCTCGAAGATCCTTACATAAAAGAAGTGGATTTTGAATTTAAAGATGGACGTCTTGTATGGATCTGTATAAGATATAAATCTACTACAGGGCAGTGGAATAAACCAAAAATGGAAGGCTATGGAGATTATCCTTTTGAAATAATGGAGAAAAAATTCATAGAGGAATATGGAGAACCTGAAGATACAGATGATGGAGAAGTAAAAAAAGCAAATACTGTTACAGCTATCTGGAAAATATGGACATGGAAGAACGAAAAAACCGTTATGGAATTTGAAGGGGGATGTAAATTTTCTTTTACTGCTCAGGGGGCTTATGTTTATACCCAGAATATCTATCCCGCAGAATTTGAGGAATATATTAAAGAAAAAAGAGAATCAGAGAGAAAAGATTAATTACAATCCTCAGAGCATCACTAAAGAAAATTTGTTAACTTTAAGACAAAATGCTGACTGCTGACTGCTGACTGCTATAATATTCTTAGTTCTCTTTCCATTTCTACTACAGATTGATATCTATCAGACTTTTTCAAACTCATAGCTTTATGAATCACTCCAGAAAGTCTATTGGAAATAGATTGATTATAAAGAAAACACTCTACAAGATGAGCAGTGCCCACAGTGCGTTCAATAGCATCTACAGGATGAATTTTCGTGGCAAGATAATATAAAGAAGCACCTAAAGAATAAATATCTGTTAAAGTATCAGTCTCTCCACCGTACTGTTCCGGCGGAGAATAATAGGTGTTTGCATGTTTTGCAAAGGAAAGGGTTATTTTGTCTGTGTCAAAGATTTTACATAATCCAAATCCCATTAATTTGAGATTCCCTGTATCTTCCAGGAATATATTATCAGGTTTCAGATTCCTCAATACTACAGGATTGGGTCTCATTCTATGGAGATAAGAAAGGACATCACATAGTTGAAGACCCCATCGTAGTAATTGATTTTCTTTTGGTAAACCCGGCATCTGTGAAACAATATCTCTCAAATTTTTACCCTTTATAAAATCCATTACGAGATAATGGCACCTCTGGACTTCAATATAATTCTGAAATTTAGGCAGATTTATGTGATTAAATTTAAAAAACAATCCTGCTACCATACGAAAATGTTTTATTATTTCTTTTCTGTATGATAATGGTGTGGACGAATCCATAAGTAATTCTTTAATAGCCACTTCCTGACCTGTGTCTTCATCGAGAGCTCTGTATATATAACTTCTTTTACTGGTAAAAATTAAAGACAAAATCTTATAGCGATTTACTATTATATCATTTACAGATAAAGACAGATGAGAATTAAAAGGTTCAGCTATACCTTTAGCAGATGAAATTTTATCTTTAATTTTATTTCTGGAAATTGATGTATACATATCACTTAAAGATTCACGTTTAATTAAACGTTTATCAGATCCTATATCAATGTAAAAATCCCCGGATTTACTCCTACCAGACATTTGTTGTCCCGGGTGCAAAGGATCACCATTTAAAACAACCTGTTCCCTTTCCCATGAAGTAGAGACTTCCTTTAGAGGACTTACATATTCCATTACTGCTTCAGAAGAATGATCCCTTTTCCAGGAACTATCTTCTACCTCCTGAACTGAAGGTATATATTCAGGTAAAGCTTCATAAAACTTATCTATAGATTGCTGAGCAGGACTTATAACAGGATGTTTACGGGATTTTAAAAACGATTTTTTTACTATTTGGGAAGGAGATTTCGGCAGAGATTTTCCCGGTGTAATTCCAGAAGTATGTCGCCGGGCAAAAATCCCTTTAGAAAACCTCTCCAGAAGGCCTGCACTCTTCTGAAGTTTATCATTTACTGCAGGAATCTTTTTTGATAAAATACTCTTTCTGGATAAAGTAGTAATCTTTTCCAGATCATCTTTCATTTCCCTTACATCCTGATATCTATTTATTCTGTCAATTTCCATAGCTTTCATTATAATTGTTTCTAATTCAGGAGAAATATCAGGATTTAATTGTCTGCAGGGCACCAGGGGTTCATCATCCAGAGAACGGTCAATACAATCCATAGGCGACTCCATGGTTATTAAATAATACATAGTTGCTCCCAGAGAATATATATCAGATCTCTTATCAGTAGACTCAGTATATTGTTCTATAGGAGAATAATGGGGGGTTATAGTTTTGGCAATACCAAGTGTTTGTACCTGAGCTTCAAATACCTTGGAGATGCCAAAATCTATAAGCTTTAATTTCCCATCTGAAGAAAGTATTATGCTATAGGGGCTCATATCCCTGAAAATAATAGGGTTAGGTTTCATATTATGAAGATATAAAAGGACATCACATAACTCAAGACCCCATTTAATTACATCTTCCTCAGGGAGAAAGTGTTTCTGATGTTCTATAAAAGTTGTTAAATTCTTTCCCTCTATATATTCAAGTATAAGATATCTTCTATCTTCATAATCAAAATAATCTTTAAACTTCGGAAGACTTTCATGCTTTAATTTAAATAAAATTTTAGCTTCACATTTAAACTGTTCTAAAGCCTGTTGCCTTAAATAAGGATCTGTATATACAGTAATCTCTTTAACAAATATATTTTTCTTATTTTTAAGATCAAAACCCTGATAAGTTCTACTTACGGGGCCTGTATGAATAAGTTTAATTATCTTATATCGATCCTGCAGCACCATATCAGGGGGAAAATTACCTTCAATAGATCTCACTAAAATTTCCTCCGGTAATTTATTTTAGTATATACTATATTATAAATGACTTTCTGAAAAAAGCAATAATAAACTTTTTATAAATAAATATAAAACTGTATATTCTGTAATAACAGATTTTATTGTAACAGGATCTTAGATTTTGCGTAAGAGCCCGGACAGAGACAGGCTTTCCATATGGACACCAACTTACCTGTTGCCGTATCAGGTTAATCTTTAAAAAATTATTTACAGAAAGAAATATTTGACACCCCTAAAAACTGCAGATATAATATTGAAAATGCTATTATTAAGGAGAATAGAAAAATGGATTACAGATTTAAAATCCTTATGGTTTCTTCTGAAATGACCCCTTTTGCTAAAACTGGAGGTCTCGGGGATGTAGTAGGTGCACTACCAAAAGCTCTTCGACAGAGAGGGCACGAAATATGTGTGGTCTTACCGAAATATTCCTTCATAGATACACAGAAATATGGTATAGAACTATTTCATTATCCTATGGGTGTAAGAATGGGCAACAAAGAAGAATGGTGTTCTGTTCACAGAAGTTTTTTTGATGGAGTCCCTGTATATTTTATAGAACAAAATGATTTTTTTTATCGCGAAGGCTTATATCATGATAAAGAGATGAATGACTATAGAGATAATCCGAAACGTTTTGCTTTTCTCTGTAGAGCAGCACTGCAGCTATGTCTGGACAGAGGTTTCAGTCCTGATATAGTTCACGCTAATGACTGGCAGACTGCTCTTTTACCTGCCTATCTTAAAACTCTTGACTGGCGTAATACAGTCCTTGAAAGAAGTGCTTCTGTTCTTACAATTCATAATCTTGCCTATCAGGGGGTTTACTCAAAAACAAATTATCCCTATACTGGGCTTGGATGGGAAAACTTTATACCAGGCATATTTGAATATTATAATGCCATAAATTTCCTCCAGGGTGGTATCTATTATGCTGATATGGTAAATACTGTAAGCCCTACCTATGCAAGAGAAATCACAACTCCGGCTATGGGAAACGGTCTGGATAGAAATCTGAGAGCAAAGGAAGACCGTTTCCGGGGAATATTAAACGGCGTGGACTATGAAGTATGGTCTCCTGAATATGATAAATATCTCCCTGCTCACTATTCAATAGATCATCCTGAAGGGAAAAAAATATGTAAAAGAGCATTACAGAAGGTATTTAATCTAAATCCTGATACCCATGTAGCTCTTTTAGGTGTGGTAGGAAGATTTGTTGAACAGAAAGGTTATCATCTTTTAGCAGAAATTCTGGAAGAACTTATGAATACTATGTATATTCAGTTTGTTATTCTGGGAACAGGAGATAAACATCTTGAAAATTTCTACCGATCCATGGCGTATAAATATGGAGACAGGATGGGTGCTTACATAGGTTTCAGTGAAGAACTTGCTCATTTAATTGAAGCAGGAAGTGATTTCTTTATAATGCCCAGTATGTACGAACCATGTGGTCTAAATCAGATCTATTCTCTCCGCTATGGAACTCTCCCAATTGTAAGAGCCACAGGCGGATTAAATGATTCAGTGGAAAATTATAATGAATATACAGGTGAAGGGACAGGTTTTAAATTCTGGGACTTTACCACCTATGCCCTTTATTATACAATCGGATGGGCTGTATCTACTTATTATGATAGACCATATCATATGAAAAATCTTATAAGAAATGCCATGAGCAGAAGATTTTCATGGGATATGAGTGCTCAGGAATATGAATATGCTTATCTGAAGGCACTTACTTAGTACCACTTCAGGTAAAAGAGTACCCAAAAAACTTTAAACATTATACATCTGTCCCTGTCCGGGCTCTGGAGCAAAAGATATACCGTCAAAGGAGAAAGTCATAACTTGAATAAATACAAAACTGTATATTCTGTAATAACAGGTTTCATTGTAACAGGATCATAGATTTTGCGTAAGAGCCCGGGCAGAGACAGACTCTCCATATGGATACCAGCTTACCTGTTGCCGTACTTATTAGAAGATGAAAAGTGAAAGGAATGTAATATGCAAAAATTAAAACAAGTAATAATCATCCTATATCTTATATTCTCCATAACCTTTCCTGTTAAAGCCTGTACTCTATGGGCTGCTACAGGAAAATGTACTGAAAACAACACAACCCTTATAGTAAAAAATAGAGACTGGAAACCTGATAATCACAACGAATTAATGCTTATCATCCCTGAAAAAGGTTATTCCTTCCTGGCACTTTATTCAGCAGGAGGAGGTTATGAAGGTGTAAAAGGAGGTATAAATGAAAAGGGTCTTGTCATAGTTACTGCTACAGCATCTACCATACCTTCTGAGGAAAGAGTCGAAGGGAAAGGATTCCTTATTGAATTATTAAGAAATTATGAAAGCGTGAAAGCTGTTTTAGAAAACAGAGAAATCTTTTCTTCTGGAAAACCGGGTTTTTATATGATAGGAGACAGGGAACATATAGCAGTGATAGAAATAGGAATGAATGGTGAATTTGCTGTAAAAGAAATAGAAGATGGAATTTTATATCATACAAATCATTACACTGATGAAAAACTTCTGAAATTTAATAAAAAAGAAAATGAAAGCAGTAAAATAAGATATAATCGTATTAAATATCTTTTAGAAAACCACGCAAATCCATTAAAAATAGAAGACTTTATAGATATGAGCCAGGACACTCATGATGGCCCTGATAATAGTATCTGGAGAACTGGAAGTACACCGAAAAAAACCAGAACCCTTGGAACCTGGATTGTAGCTATACCAAAAAATGATTTCCCAGAATTATACATAAAATTTGCAAACCCCGAGGAAGATGAAAGAATTTACAGATTTACTCTGGATGAAGCTTTCTGGGAAAGTGGTAAATTTAAAGAAAAATAGTTTCCTGTGAGGTGAAGATTATGAGTGAGACTGATAAAAATTATGATAAAATAAACTCACCTGATTATATAAAGCTCTACAGATCAATGATAGAATTAATATTTGAACATGAAGGACTGATAAATCAAACTCAAAGAGATATACTGGACAGCAAAATAAAGGAATGGAATTTAAATCCTCTGGAAATAAAAAGTCTGGAAGATGAAATAAGAAAGAATTTTTTAAGTTTAAATGGTAAAAACATTCTGAATCAGGCCAGATTTATTATTAATAATGTAAAAAGTAAAAATTATGTAATTCACCCTTTAGAAGATTATGAAGATATACATAACTGGCTCAATCACGGCTTCAGTCTAATAATTGAAGGAAAATATGAAGAAGCCAGCAGGTGTTTTCATAGAGCTCTTGAAATCGAACCCGAAAATACCACTATCTATCTCTATAAAGGTATTCTGGCAGGAGTAGAAAAAAAATATAATGAAGCAATCCTCTGGTTTAATAAAATTTTAAAGCATAACCCGAAAGATCATCTTGCCTGTTATTATAAAGGAATTACTTTATACCATCAAAATAAATTTGAAGAATCCATAAAATACTATGATAAATCCCTTGAGATATATCCTGAAGATACAATTACCCTGGAGTGCAAAGGAGAAGCTCTCTTGAGACTTGGAAGATATGAAGAAACCCTGACATGTTACAATAAAGCACTGAATTTCAAACCCTATGACCCTGCAATCTGGACAGGGAAAGCCCTTATTTTATACACCCAGAATAATTATGATGAAGCACTTTTTAACTGTAAAAAAGCTCTGGAAATTAACAAAAAATATACCAGGGCCTGGCATGTAAAAGGTCTTATTCTGGAAAGGCAGAATAAATTTAAAGAAGCAATTATGGCTTATAATAAAGTCCTGGAGATAGAACCTGATTATATTGAAGCCTGGCATAATAAAGGACTGGCTTTATCTACACAGGGCAAATATGATGAAGCAATTGCCTGTTATGATAGAACACTGGAAATTGATTCTAATTACATCTATGCCTGGTATAATAAAGGACTGGCTTTATCTGCACAGAGCAAATATGATGAAGCACTATTAAATTATAATAAAGTAATAGAGATTGATCCTGAATATATTCAGGCATGGTATAACAAAGGTGTTATCTTAGAAAAACAGGACAAATATGAAGAAGCCCTTATCTGTTTTGATAAAGCCATAGAACTCGATCCTGAATATACTGATGCTCTTTACAACAGAGGGGCTACTTTATATAATCAGGGTAAATACAAAGAAGCACTGGACTGTTATGATAGAATACTTGAGATTGATCCTTACCATATTTTTACCTGGAATGAAAAAGGTATTATCTTTAATATGCTCTATAAATATAAAGAAGCAATTGAATGTTTCAACAGAGCCATAAAGATTAGCCCTGCTTATATAACTGCATGGATTAACATGGGAAATGTATTAAAAGATCAGGGTAAATATAAAGAAGCAATCAAATGTTACAATAAAGCTATAAAAATCAGATCCAAAGAAAATCTTTCCCTTCTCGAAAGAGATACTATCTCAATTATATGCGGAAAATATGAAGAAGCAAATAAATATTATTCCAAAAACTTGAAAGGCCCCTCAGGTAATCAAAATTTTATTACAGCCCTCTATAATAAAGGTCTTGCTTTAAGCCATCAAAAAAAATATAAGGAAGCCCTTGAATGTTACAATAAGGTTCTGGAAATTGAACCACTTGATTTTTTTACCTGGCTTAACAAAGGAGCTCTTCTTACAAAACAGAGAAAGTACAAAGAAGCATTGAAATGTTTTGATAAAGTAATAGAGATTCATCCAGAAGATATTAAAGCACTTGAAAGCAAAGGAATAATTTTAAAGATTCTCCGTAAATATAAAGAGGCACTTCTTTGTTATGATAAAATACAGAAAATTGATAAAAAATACCCTTATATAAAAGCAATAAAGGAACAACTGGTAATTCTTCAAAAAAAACAGGAATATAAAAAAAGTCTTAAACATATAAAAAAGGATTCTAAGAGCTAATTTTATTAGCTTTCAGCTTTCAGCCCTCAGCTTTCAGCTTTTTTCCTTGAGCTGATTGCTGATAGAGAAAATAGAGCATGAGTAAAATTAACGACAATCCTAAATTTGAATATCTGAAACTTTACCGTTCAATGGTGGAATTAATATTCGAACATGAAGGACATATAGATGAAAAACAGAGAGAGGTATTAAATAAAAAGATAGAAGAATGGAACATATCACCGGTTACTGCAAAGATAATTGAAGATGATGTAAAGCTATTAACACCTGAATGTAAAAAGTTCAGCTCTATTTTAGATGAAGCCAGACTTATGGTTGATAAAATACGTTATAAATTTATTTCAGAAGAAAAACAGGAAGAAAATTATTACACAGATGAAGAAGAGGACTATGAAAAAGACTCTCTATGGATTGATAGAGGAAGTAAATTCTTAAAAAAGGAAAAATATGAAGAAGCTCTGGAATGTTTTAACAGAGCTATTGAGTTTGACCCACAGGACAGTATTGCATGGTTTAATAAAGCACTCACACTGGGAAAACAGGGAAAATATAAAGAAGCTATAAGATGTTACAATAAAATACTGGAATATAACCCTTTAAACCCTTCTGCCTGGAATGAAAAGGGAATTATTCTGGATAATCTGGGAAAATATGAAGAAGCCCTTATATGTTTTAATAAAGCCATAGAACTTGAACCTGAATATACTGAAGCATGGAATATGAAGGGATTATCTTTATATAACCAAAAAAGATATGAAGAAGCCCTCAGATGTTATGAAAAGGTACTGGATTTTGACCCTCTCGATATTCATGCTCTGAGCCACAGGGGCTTTATTTTACAAATCCAGGGCAGATATGAAGAAGCCCTCATGGTTTATAATAAAGCATTGAAGCTTGAGGGAGAAAATTCTTTTCTGTGGCATACAATGGGTAATGCCCTGGGTTTTTTATGGAAGTATGAAGAAGCCATTGAATTTTTCGATATAGCACTGGCACTTGAACCTGATAATATATACATATGGGTTGACAGAGGGAAAATTTTAACGAAACAGAAGAAATATGAAGAAGCTATTACATGTTTTAATAAAGCTATAGAAATTAACCCCAATTATATCTATGCCTGGTCAATGAAAGGATATGCTCTGGCAAGACAGAGGAAATACAGGGAAGCCCTTGAATGCTGTGACAGAGCTTTAAAAATTAATTCACACCATATTTATACCCTTGGTACAAAAGCTTCTATTCTGGAAGAAAAAGGAGATTACGAAGAAGCAATTATTTATTATAATAAGGCTTTAGCGATTGATCCTGAATTTAGTCCTATATGGATCAGTAAGGGAGGAAACTTAAAAAAACAAAGGAAATACGAAGAAGCCCTGGCATGTTTTAATAGAGCCATAGAAATTACTCCCGAAAATGGACTTGCCTGGAGTAATAAAGGATCAGTACTGGCAAGACAGAGAAAATATGAAGAAGCTATTAAATACTATGATAAAGCTTTAGAACTTGAGCCAGAAAATATCTATGTGTGGGGTATAAAAGCCATTCTTTTAGAAGAACAGCATAAATATGAAGAAGCTACGCTCTGTTACGATAAAGCTTTAGAGATTGAACCAAAACGAAGCACACTGTGGAATGGGAAAGGATCAGTATTTGCCAGTCAGAAAAATTATAAAGAAGCTCTTGTCTGCTATAACAGGGCACTGGAACTTGATCATGAGGATGTATATGCCTGGAATGGAAAGGGAAATATTCTCTACAATCAAAATCAATATGAAGAAGCTCTTATCTGTTACACTAAAGCTATAGAAGGCAAACCTGATTTTGCCGAAGCCTTTGTTAATAAAGGTCTGACACTGGTAGAACAAAAAAAATACGGAGAAGGAATGGAATATTGTGACAGAGCAATAGAACTTGAGCCTGAAAATTCCTCCTGTTGGAATACAAAAGCCTATGCTCTTGATAAACAGGATAGATATGAGGAAGCACTTAAATATTATGATAAAGCTATAGAACTTGATCCCGGGTGGAGTATGCTATGGAATAACAGAGGTTACAATTTATACAAACAGGGAAAATATGATTATGCTATGAAAGATATAAATAAATCAATAGAATTGGATGAAAAAAATTCATATGCCTGGGACAGTAAAGGGGAATTACTGGTAACTCTGGGAAATTATGAAGAAGCTTTTATCTGTTATGATAAAGCACTGGAAATTGACCCAGAACTCCATACTGCATGGTATAACAGGGGGAATGCCCTGGCAGACATGGGAAAATACGACGAAGCTATTTTTTGTTATGATAAATCGCTGGAGATCTTACCCTCTTACAGTGATGCTCTTAAGAGCAAGGGAAAAATCACAAAAAGTGAAAAAAAGTGAAAACGTCAAGTATTACCCATCACTCATTACGTCAAAAAAATCTTTTCTGAAAAAACAACAGATGAGGTTCTGCCACAAAAGGTTTTAAAAATTTCTGAACT
>Ga0302241_1001822_pt1 | contig 14266 bp, 6 predicted proteins | sample AAG_UR_Arg_MG_FD_193532 | JGI IMG/M metagenome (GOLD analysis project Ga0302241, IMG submission 193532) | Enriched activated sludge microbial communities from anaerobic digester in WTTP, New Holstein, Wisconsin, United States - AAG_UR_Arg | ecosystem: Engineered > Bioreactor > Anaerobic >... | reverse complement strand
CGAGTCCCTTCCTGAACCGCTTCACCAGGTGCGCAGCGTTGACCTGCTCCAGCGCTGCCATTATCTCCTCGTCACTTATCCCGGTGCCGGCGTCGTCACCGCTCACTCTGTTCCGGGCTCCGTCGTCCGCGTCGTCACCGCTCACTCTGTTCCGGGCTCCGTCGTCTGCGCTGTTACTCCTTGTACCTCTTTTGCCCGGCAGCCCGCTTCCCCCGGCTGCAGGAGCGCTGTCCCATACCAGGTTCTCCCTCATCGTCCCGTCAATGAAGAAAGGATCCTGTGGCAGGTATCCCAGCCCTGCCTTCCACCGGGGCAACAAATCCTCATCGAGCGCCACGCCGTCAATCAGTACCCGCCCAGCATCAGGCTTCTGCAAGCCCGCCACCAGGTCTATCAGTGTTGTTTTACCCCGACCGCTCTGCCCCACAATCCCCGTAATGGTATTGGCCCTTATCTCTGCATTGAAATCATCAAAGAGCCTCTCTCCGTCCGGATAAGAAAAAGTTATCCCCTCCAGCCTTATCCCCTCCGTCAGCTCAACTCCCCTCTCCGGGCTCCTCTCTCTACGCTCCACTCTCTTCTCCGCACTTTTCGCTCTCCGCTCTCCTTTCTCTCTGCTCACCCCTCCGCGCTCTCTGCTTATCCCTGCGTCCGGCAGATCAGCATCCAGTTGCATGACCAGCTTTACCGACGGCACGTTTGCAATTATCATGCTGAGATCAGTGTTCATCGCTATCATCTGCGGGAAGATCCGCGAAAAGAGCAGTATCAGTATCACAAACGAGGCCATCGGAACGGCGCCCGACCTGTATCCGAACCACACCACGCCCACAAGCACCAGCAACCCGGCAATCTTCTGTATCAGCTGTGGCAGCGACCAGTTCCTCTGCATTCTGAACTCCATGTCAAGCAGTGAGGTGCTGGCCTCGTTGAAGCGGTTGTAGTAATAGTCCTCTGAGCTGTGCACCTTGGCTATCTTCACCGTCTGCCAGAAGTCGTCAATGTACTTGAGCAACCTGTTATAGGAGTCAACGTATCCCTGTCCGAGGCGGAATGAGCGTGAGAGGAACCTGCGCAGCAGGAAGAACAGCACCGCGCCCACGCCTATGATCACAAGTGTGAACCGGAGGGAGATGAACAGTGCATAGAGAGTATATGCTCCGGTCATTATGACCGTGGTGAAAAGGCGCAGGTAGTAGAAGTAATAGTTGGCCAGGTTGGGTACCTCGTTTGTAAGAACTTGTAAATGATTGGTTTTACTGCGATTGTTCAGAAGCTGCCAGTCGGCCATGATAATCTTGCGGAACAGTCGGCGGCGAAGCGTATAGATGAATGTCTGCTGGTATCGTGCATCCAGGATCGCCTTCCAATACTGTATCAGCGCACTGAATGTCAGCAGCACCATATACACCATCAGGATGCTGCCGATGGTTATCTCTATCCCTGCGCCTTCGGCGAAGTTGCGGATGGTCAGGGCGATGCCGTCAGGCTCCCCGCCTCCTATGCTCAGCAGTTGCAGCAGCGGTATGAGCAATACAATGGAGAATCCCGATGTCACCCCCTGTACCAGTGTGAGCACGAATATGAGCACCAGCTTCCAGGGCTGGTGCTCTTTCAGTAATCCAAAGGTCTTAACAATGAACCGATAATGTTTCATCTGCCGGTTACAGGAATCCTTCCTCTTAGAAGGAGATTAGAAGTAACTATTAAAAAGCTACCACTCCCTGTGCAGCTTTCGGTTTTTACAGGGAGGGGTCCCGTCTGTCATTTGACAGTCAGAATTTAGCAATTTCTGCTGGTTCTTTTCTCTAAATAACAGCTATTTTACGTGTTGTGATCTTGATTCCGTCTGTAACCCTGACCATAACAACCCCCTTCAAACCTGCCGGAAGGTCAATAGTATTCATTCCTGTGTCAGTCAGTTTCTTCTCAAGCATCTTCTTTCCGTTCAGATCATAAAGCTCACATACAGCCTGTTCCGTGACTTCCCCCTCGATGATCACCTTGCCATTTGAAGTCCAGATGCGTATTCCTGAATCATCCGTCCCCGGTCTCTCAATTCCTGTCGGAGTGTTGGTCGAGGCTATTATGAAGAATCTGCCGGTACCGTATGTCTTCTCCGGGAGGTTTACGGTATAGGTATTCGTGCCTAAATCCGTATAAATACCTGTTTTACGATCTTCAAGCCAGAACCTGAGATTCTTCAATGGCTCAACATCAGCCGAAAAAACCACGTTGCCTCCCCTGGGGAAATCAATTCCTACCGGAATTACATCTTTGGCATTCACATTCTCTGGCAAAGCCTGCCGTGTCAGATTCACTGCTATGCCTTTTTCAATCATCTTTGAATAGATCTCAATATCAGTTCCTGAGCTCATCAGTCCTATATCATAACCTGCATCCAGTCCGGTCGACATCTCCTGATTAAACACCAATAATGTTGAACTGCTGACATCTCCGCACGCCACATTAAGTTTCAATCCCGGCCACCTGTTGCCAGTTTTTGATGACTTCAGTAATACAGCATCGGAACTGTGTGCCTGCATAGCCCTGGTGAAAGTAAACTGAGTGTTGTCTTTCTCGGCAAGAACAAAAAATCCCTGCCCCGCCTGGATATTCTGGGACAATTGATTCGGGTCATTGAGATCCCAGCCTTCTACTGCATTGCCTATGTAATTATAACTGTCCCCATTATACAGGTAAACCGCTTTATAAAATGGATCAAATACTTCATCGTTCTGAGCTATGAAAGCGGTTGCACTAATTGATGAAGTATAAGGATTTCCCAGCAGGTTAAATCCGCCTCCGCCATAATTGGTGCGTGTCCAACGGCTGGCATACTCTTCTTCTGTTCCCGTAACCACATCAGTTGTATATGGAGAGGTAACATCGACAACAACATCTGTATTGACCACCATCCCGGTAAATGATATTGATCCGCCGCCAATAACTGTATAGCCTGTGCCGCTTTCTATGGTTGTGGTAGCACTGCCCCAGTCGCCTGAGGGTTCATCATAAGGATAAAAATCTTTATCAGACTCTATGCTGACAGGAGCAACAGGCGAAGCTATATAATGCCATAATTGGATTTCTCCATCATCTGGTATTGTACGTTCATAAGTTACATTGCCTGTGCTGGTGCCGTTGACGATCAATGATCCGCTTGAGGTTGGTCCGGATTCTATTGTAAGCGATGCACCTGTGGCTATTGTTAGATTTAAACAATTGGCATTGGTTGTACTGGAAATAACCGGATAATAATTAGTCGAACCAGGTATTATTACATCAGTTCCTGCCCCGGGTACTGCGTTCCCATGCCAGTTGGCCCCGTTGTCCCATTCTGATGAGATTGCGTTTGCCCGCCATGATCCGGGAGGCATTCCGGTACCTACATTTATGATGCCACTTGACGATGCAAAATAAACAGGATCAATATTTTGAGCACCAGACCCCATGCCGCCGTAGGACTGACCTGATGCTGCAACAGTTCCCCCTAAAGTCAGTGAGCTTGTTGTATGTGTTAAACCTGTTCCCAGGTTAGCTTTCGAATTGGTTGTGATTGAAAAATTGTTGGTAATAGTACGTGCAGAGTTGAATGTTACATCTCCCACGGTATTATCAAAGGTAAGGTTACCAACAGTAGCTGGTAGTCCGTTACCTGTATTCTGTGCAACAGTACCATTGTAGATATAGTTTGCCCCTGTATCAAAAGTGCGTGTTCCTGTTACCTGTATATTGCCAACAGTGCCTGATGCTGTAATGCCGTCTGGTGAGGTTATTCCCAGTGTAGCGCCGCCTGCAAGTGTGAACGTACCTCCACCAGTGATAACTGTATTGTTTGCTGCCATCTGCAGGTAAGCGCCGCTGCTGACATTGAAGTTCACAGTGTCTGAAACCGTTCCACCTGAAGTATATATCTGCTGTCCGGTTCCAATAAAATCAATCATGTTGTTCCCGTCCTGAACCTGGCATCCTTCAGTAATTGTTGTGCCTGCCTGGTGTGTAAAATCACCCTTGAGCCTCAGGATTCCGAGATCTTCATCTCTCGGGGCCCGGCTATTTTCTACAAAATTCAGTGTTCCGCCATTTGTTATTGTAAAATCTCCATCTACTGTTGCGGTTCCGATACGACCTCCTAACTGCCCGCCATTATCACTGGAATTCATTACTAATGTACCCCCGTTGATATTAACGTTTCCCAGAACGTTCAAAGTTGCGGAATAATTATAGCACACTCTATACATACCGCCGGTGAGAATATTTAAATCCCCTCCAACAGTAAAATCATTAAGTGCCGGGTCAGTGTTATTACTAAAACCGATATCCTTACTCCCTGTACCTTCAATTGTAAGGTCACCAAGAATCTTCATACTTGTTTGCTGAAAGCCGTTCCCCCAAAGGTTGCTACCTGCTCTGTAATTCCATGTGAAATGCCAAAATGTCTGATCAACACCACCAGGATAGGCAGTTGCATCTGTTTCCGAATCGACATGACATGTAGAACCTGAATTCCAGGTAGCTAATGGTATGGTACCAATGATACGTCTGTGATAATAATGGCTTTCATCGTTGAAAACAAGATTTCCTTCAGTAGCAATGATGCCGGAAGTACCTGTCAGTTCCAGTGTACCATTCACAACAAAATCATCTCCCTCTTCATCAGCAATTGTCATTGTGACATTGTTTACTGTTACCTTACCCCCTGATTCCACAATCACCTGGTCAACTGTGACAGCAGCAGTTACAGTAACAGTATGTCCGTTCCGGACAGTAATAATATTGTTACCTGACGCAGGCCCGGATGAGGGAGTTGTCCATGCAGACCCCGTATAGTATTCCCAGGTGGTAGCTGTAGCCCAGTTGCCGTCCTGAACTGACCGATAATCACCAATTGAAGGCTCATAAGGTGTCGTGGAAATTGTTGTCCCGGTACTCCAGCTGGTTCCTGAACGAGTAAAGAATGTGAAGAAATATGTTGTTCCGTTAGTCAGTGCAGTTATTGTCTGAGGGGAGGTAACTCCTTTATACACAACATATCCTCCGCCGAATTCACTTCCTGAGCCAAAGACGGGATTTGGGTTATATGACGTGCCATCGCCTGAAGGTGCAACAGTTACGCGATTCCCGGCCTTTCCAACAATCATTATTTCATCGTAACAGGCAGGAGGATTGGTCCAGGTAAGGGTTGCTTCCCCATTGCCTGGAGATGCTGCAACTGATGTGACATCTGTAGCTCCATTGATTACAACTATGGCTGAACTTTCGCTTCCGGTTATTTCAGGATCGTCGCAATCAATCCTTATTTTATACCCTGTGCCGGCGGCTGTTCCGGCAGGTATGGCAATATTGATATTTCCTGATGGATTTAACCCACTAATTCCTGATAAAGAACCAATTTGGGTTGCACTTTCGAAGTTGCCCTCTGCGTCTGAAAGATAAGCTGTAAATCTTGCATCTGAAAAGTTTCCGGTGGAAGTATAAGCTACTGTTCCGTTGAGAGGTGTAGACCCATCCAGGCAGAAAGGTGAAGGGGCAACTGCTCCGGTAGTTATCGAAAGTGGCAAAGCACCTACCTCCACTAAGATTGTGACCCAGTTGCTTGAAGAGCTAACCTGTGACCAGTTTGTTGCATTGAATGTTGTCACTCCGGTGAGGGAATGCATGCCAAGGGTATTGACTGTTATGGCAGATTGAGTAGTCATAGGTGAAGCTAGTGCGGTATTAACGTCGTTAGCATTACGGTGGCCACCAAAGCCCATGATCCAACTCGATGAAAGCGTTGATTCAGCTAGAGCTGAATACCGTAAAACATTACTAGAGCTTGTGGCTCCATTAGTGGAGTTCTGTATTATAGGACTGGCTGCTAGTGTACCCCTGAGCACAATTACCTCAACTGCTGCTGCGTTTGCAAAATTATAGGAACCATCTCCGGACTGAAGATACCTGTAGGAGAGGCGGGCAGACGCTGTATAAGGCCAAAACCAAAATCTGGTGTAGGAGCTGCTTTCGGTTGTTATACTGGAAAATCCTGTAGGGTTTGATGGGGCGGTTGTTGAACCGCTTCTGAATGCGAAAACCAGTGCAAGATCGCCCGGTTGCCAGCCAGGAATTGAACTAAAATTAAGCGCAGTACCATTCGCAGCTGCACGTGCCACAAAACTGATCTGCGCCTTCCCGGGTATCGAGGAAAGCATGAACAGCAGAAGCACTAATCCAAATAACAACCTTACTTTCAATGATTTCGAAAATCTCATATTGTTCTTTCTGTTTTGAATTGAGATAACTTTCTTTAAGGCTCCTGACATGAATGAGTGTATTCCTTCCATTTTCCTTATTTTTAAATCATAAATATTATGATCTGCACTTGTTTTAGCAAATTTAGTAAAATATTATCCGAAACTATGGTTCTCAGGCATAAAAACCTAATGTTTTATTTAAAACCATGTCTGCCTTCCCGCCGAATTTACGATATCATCCCGCTAATACAATAATTCTGTCAAAATAAGCCTGGCTCCATTAGAATGACTTCATTAAAAGAAGATTCATGTAATATATCAACCAACTGGTCAAAATAAGGTCCTGAAGAAACTCAAATTATAATAACTGCACTAATTTTAAACATTTGAAAAGGAATTGTTTCGTTTACATATTGTCTTCCGGAGATCATTCTGAGAATCCCGGAATTGATCAACTGGCTTGAAAAATGAAAAAGATTGTAAGAATATCATGGCGCAAAGTGATGTTTTTTATCACTGGCCTGGGCGCACTCCTGTGGTTCCTGATACGTGTAATTCCTAAACCCAGCCGTGCCGCATATCCTTGCATGCGGGCAGCCGCACCGGTGGCATCAGCTTTCGTTCTGTATGTGCTTGGACTGTTTGCCACTGCTGCATTCTTCAAAAAGTCAAAGAGACTCTTCTCACAATCCAGACATGCCCTGGCATCAATCTTTCTTTTAGCAGGAATCTTTTCTGCTATGCTGACGACATTTACTTCAGACAAGCCTTTATATGCAGGTATTCAGGATTTTACACAAGATGTGAATAATCCTGTTGGCACAGCCAGGGGTATTTACCCGGGAAGAGTTGTTATGATCCATGATCCAAATGCCACTGACGAGACCTGCAATAATTCATCATTGTCTGACGGCTATTTCCAATCCGTTAACAATAACCAGGCTGTGGTTGACCAGATGGTTTCAGCAGCCATCCGGTTGCTTACCGGTACAACAACTGATGCCAATGCCTGGAATGCCATATTCCGGCACTATAATCAAAACCACGAGAAAGGCAATGTTGGTTATTCATCCTCCGAAAAAATATTCATTAAAATAAATGCAACCAGTGGCTGGGATGGAAATTTCAACACCAGCACCCTGGAACCAAACCGTTATAATGGCTATTACATTTCCGAGACTTCCCCTCAGATAGTGCTTTCAGTTTTGCGTCAGTTGATTGATACCCTTGGGGTACCCGAGGGAAATATCTATATCGGCGATCCCATGAAGCATATATATCAACATAGCTATAATCTGTGGCATGCCGAATTTCCTGATGTGCACTATCTTGATAATGACGCTACCTATAACAACCGGGGCAGAGAACAGGCAGTAAAAAGCACTACTGCCCTTATTTATTATTCCGACAGGGGCTCTATATTGAAAACAGGATCGTGGAATAATGCCAACTCAGGCAGCCCTGTAACACAAGATTATCTTTATCAGATCTATGAACAGGCAGATTACATAATCAATATCCCTGCACTTAAAGGCCATGCAAGGGCTGGTATCACACTTTTTGCAAAGAACCATCTTGGATCCAACATCAGGGATGATGCGAAGCACCTTCACATGGGACTTGTGAATCCGGACAATTATCCAAGTACATTAAACCCCCGATACAACATGGGAATGTACCGCGTCCAGGTAGATCTGATGGGTCATGCTTTGCTCGGAGGCAAGGAATTATTCTACCTGCTTGACGGCCTCTGGGGAGGATCTGAGTCAATTGATCCTCCAAGAAAGTTTTCAAGCACCCCGTTCAATACCGAGTTTTCCTCAGATTGGTCCTCTTGTATTATTGTGTCGCAGGATCCGGTTGCAATAGAATCAGTTGGGTTTGATCTTCTCAGGAATGAGTTCGTCACCAGTTTTCCATTTCCTCAAATGGGTGGAGTTGATGATTATCTGCACCAGGCGGCCGATAATACCTGCTGGCCTGCCGGTATAACATATGATCCAAATCACCCAACAGGTACAACTCCACTGCACAGCATGGGTGTTCATGAACACTGGAACAATGCAGCCAGTAAACAATATACCAGGAATCTCGGAACAGGTGATGGAATTGAATTGATAATTGCCAGAACATGGCAGGGTAAAAACACTGACTGGAGTCTTTCCACAAACTGGTCCGGTGGTGGTGTTCCGGGTGAAAATGATTATGCTTATATCTATGCACCAATCGCTGACGCAAACCCCAAGCCAGCTTATCCCTTCCAACCGGTCATTTCTGCCTCAACAACAGCCACCTGCAGAAACTTGTCCGTCATGCCCGGGGCCTCTCTTGTTATCAACCCGGGGCAAGCTCTGACTGTAAACGGGGATCTGTTCAACACCGGTACATTGACAATCGAATCAGATGCAGTCAATAATAGCGGTTCTCTTATTGTTAAAGGATCCAGTACAGGTATCATCACCTACAACCGTGTAATGCCTGACTCTCTTTATCATTATCTTTCATCACCGGTGAGCTGCACCGGCAATACCCTTCCGGGCGATTATGGCTCGTTCTATCTATGGGATGAAGTACAAGGCGACTGGGCAATAACAACCGACTATGTTCCCGGCAAGGGCTATACAACCGGCACACCATCGACAGGCAACACACTGTCTTTTACCGGCACTGTCATAACAGATGATATTATTACCATCGAGGCATCATCTCCCTATTCTGACGTCATGGAAGAAGGTGATTCATATGCATCCCGTCAATTCGTAACAGGCAGATCGGGATCAGGATGGGGAGGAGGAGGCTGGAACCTGCTGGGAAACCCATATACATCTGCACTTAACGTATCAGCTTTTATTGATGAGAATTATAGCGAGACCGCGGCTGATAACCAGTTTGATCCCAACTATGTTGCCCTTTATCTTTATAACGGCAGCACTTATTCTTATATAGGTTATTCAACAGGGTGGGATGTTGATAATCCCACCGAATTATCACAAACACATATCCAGGCAGGACAGGGGTTTTTTGTTCTTGCAAACAATAATAATTCGTCGTTCACCTTTAGGCGAAGCACCATGCAGGGCCATGCGAATGTTACCTTGCATAAATCTGCCAAAGCAAAAGACCCATGGCCCGGATTAGAGTTGAAAGTCAATTGTAACGGAAAGAAATCTTCTGCAATGATAGTCTACAATGACCAGATGACTGTGGGTCTTGACCCCGGATATGATGTCGGCCTTTATGACTCCGGGGCAGACATTGATGTCTTCACAACCCTTGCAGCAGGTAACAACACTGTGAATTACGCCCGACAGGCTCTGCCGGCATGGGGTGCAGACACGATAACCGTCCCTTTAGGTATTAATTCAAAAAAGGGAGGAACAGTGACATTCTCTGCCAGGACTGTGCCTCTCGATAATTACAGGTTCTGGCTCGAAGATCGCCTGACCGGATCAGTCATTGAACTGGGCGTCAACTCTTACAGCGCTGTCATCCCCGCAGAGACTTACGGCACGGGAAGATTCTTCCTGAAAGCAGGTACAACGATAACAAGCATCGTACCCGTGATTGCTATACCCGACGAACTGGATGTCAGAATATGGGTTTCTTCGTGGAATACGCTAAGCATTGAAGGTGAGATAAGCGACAGGGCTACCTGTACTATATATGATATATCCGGCCATATAATACTTGAAGCTCAACTTACTGATACAAATCTTAACACTGTTTCACTTCCGGTAGTGGCAAATGGCATTTATGTGATTAAAATCACCGATGGGAATAAAGTCGCTACAAAGAAGGTATTCCTGTAACAGGTCATAAACCGGTTAGCTCTGCCGTATAATCAGCCCCAGGCTGATCATCTGCTCCAGGTGCTCTTCCACATCACTCCTGCACTGATAAGTATCAACCTCATATTCTTCCATGAGGGCTAAATATAATTCATCCAATGCCAGTGGACTCTCCAGTAAATCCCAGATCCGTGTGGCCACAGGGTTCAGTGAAAAATACTTCCCCTGCTCAATATCCATCATCACCATCTCGTCATGGAGACGACCGGAGATGGTTTTGCTGTTTCTGACATATTTTGTCTTGCAGTCCTGCGAGCCCGGGGTTTTGCGGTCTTTGAAAATATCATTCATATAGTGTCACTTTAATCTTTTTACCTTCGCCTTTGAATTTCTGTTTTTCCCCTTCTTTTGCCTTTACACTTTTATCTTTCATCTTATTTCATTACATACTTCTCAAACTCCTCCGCCGGCATGAAAGCCTTGATCAACAGCGCCTCCAGGATATTGCACCTGATCAGAAGCATCTCAAAGTCACCGGCCGGAACACCATTCAACGGAACCTCGGCAGCGGGACCACCCGCCAATGAAACACCATCTGTCGCAGCCCCGGCTGCAGAATCATCACCCGCCGCACCGGACCCCTTCAACTCCTTCATCACCGCCCCCAGGTCAACCAGCATCATCCTGAACCCGGCAACGGCATCCCTCCCAGTCACCCGACGATACTCAGCAATAACCTCATCCCGCATTGCCACCGCCTCCCTGACGGTCCGCAGAGCATCCTCCTGGCTGATCCCACCCCCGGCAAAAAGCTTCAGCAAACTGCACCGGTACGTAGAACATACATCGGCACGCGGCAGCTCATAAATAGTACAGGAACCTGAAAAATAACCACAGGGCAGCAGGAAATAATCACCATCCTCCCCGGTGCGGCCAGCCTCCTCTATCTTATCCGGCAGATGCCCTCTCTCTCCCGGCTGCAGCGTGGCATGCATGTAGAGGGTGCCGTCACAGCATAAACCGCATGTAATACAGATAGCCTGTTCCTCTTCCGGTGCGGTATTATTTCCCATGATACTCTACGGTAAAATCGTGGACGGCCTTTAAATAGACAAGGGCCCTGGAAAGTACTTTAATATCAACCGAATCAGGATGCCCCCTGTACCTGGAAATATCATTGGCTAGTAGGTCGAAATCAACAAAATGCAGATCAGTATTGTCCCTCCATATATCAGTCTCTTCCATGAATGAAACAGCGGCTTCCCTGAAAAGGTCTTCCATGAATGACCAGTAGACAGGATCATTCTTTGAATAGTTTCTGAGAACTTCTGAAGGCAGTATTCCTTCGCCAAGCTCACGTATAACAGGACGAAAATGATCGGTCTTGCAGAGAAGCTCAGACGGTACGCTTAGCATGTATTCAATTATACGCTTATCAAGAAGGGGATAGCGGTATTCAATGCCATTACGGTAACCCATTATAAACCAGCTTTCGCACCTCTCCTGAAGATGATAAAATCTCAACATCGCCAGATGAAACTTACGCCTTGAGGTATTGAAATGAAAATCCCTTATAGCACTTCTCTCGCTTTGTCTGAAAGGTTTCTTAAGGTACCTGGCATCATTCCTGAATGATTCCGCAGTACCACGGTCCAATATATGCAATGCCGGAAAGACAATACAATAAAGCATTCGTTTAATGAATCTCTTCAGTGGTACAATCCTGTTGCGCCTGAAAAAAATACGGAGTTTTAATCTTCGTAAGAGGTCAGGTTCTATGGCACTTGTACCGGTGCTGATGAACTCATCACCTCCCCAACCACTGAAGATAAGATTGGTATTTGTCCGGAGGATCTGATCTACAGTACCAGCTTCGGAAAAAAATCCATGATTGTCATAAAATGACGATACCCTTATCCGGAAATCAGCACTGTTCATATCAGAGAAGACGGCATTCATACCTACTTTTTCACACGTCTTGATGACAAGCTCTCTCTCGTCAGGTTTCGCATCACCCGGAATTGCTCTGTAGTGGGGAGACCATGAGTACCCGTCAAAATCATCCTGATGTGAATATTCCTGCCTTGCCAGGGCGGCAATAATACCGGAGTCGATACCTCCGCTGACATGCGCTCCTGCAATGAAACGGCTGTCGCACCGTATCTTCACAGAATCAGCCAGTAATGACCTGAGATCTGTCAGCATCCGGTCATGTGACAATCTCCTGCTTTCCCTTATTTTTTCAGGCTCCCAATACTTGTGGATTATCATGCCCGACCCTGAAAACTCCAGGTAATAACCCGGGAGCAGTTTCTTTACGTTCTTGCTTGGGTTCTTCCTGTAATCAATATACTTGAAATAGCCCATCAGGTAGTCGCTTTGAATACGCTGCCCTTCATGATAAGCCTTTGACAGACCTGTTATATCAGAAGAGAAAGAGAGCACATCACTGTTGCATATATAGGCAAGCGGACGTATCCCGAGATGGTCGCGGAAAAGATAGGCCTTTTTTGCTTTCGGCCGTATGATACAAATGGCAAAATCACCGTTCAGATGCTTTACAAACGAAGGGCCCTCAGTAATGAATAAACGGGCAATAAATTCAGGATCAGGCAACGCTGATGTAAGATCCTGCAATTCTGATAGTTCTGCTTTATTATATATATACCCTGACAGCAGGATCAGAATATCATTCCCCTCATCAGAATAGTGAAGATCAGCCGGTGAACATGGCAGCCGATTGTGCAGAAAATACCCTCCTGTAAAGCCAGTAGAATTAACCGGGTTGAATAACAGAGCCCTGGTATTAATGGCTTTACGGATGCGATTCGCAACCATTAGTGTATCAGAAGTGATTGAGAACGATCCGAAGATCACTGGACTAAGATTGAAGCTTGGGTATCAATAAAACAACACGGCCTTATCTTTAGGCTGAATCCATTTCGGAATATAAAATTGGAAATAGTAAAAAGAAGGAATGTGATTTTTTGATTAAACAGAGGTTAATCCTTATTATACCGGAGGATTTGGAGGTCCCTTTTTCCCTCCTCCTTCCGGACCAGTGCCTGATCCGCCAAAAGTGTCTTTCTTAATGTTAAGAATACAAACAACTGGCCTTGACCAGGGTTTTTTATTGATATTATCCTTTTTCATATCCGCTAATTGGGATGCAAATTAAAGCATTTCAAATTATCTGCAAAACATTTTATCATGTAAAAGTAATATTTTTAGATGAAACGCCAGCAGCAAGTGATATATTTTCTTCAGAATCTGTAAAGTTCTGTGTAATCATCTCTTTTTTCCACTATTTCGAATTCCCCGGCATTTATCCACGCATGAGCGATAGTCTTGTTATCAGCGGTCCTTGCCAATCCCATAGAAATCTGTGATGTGATCCTTCTGTGCCGGAGCATGCATCTTGCAGCCAGCGAGCTGACAAGGCATTTGTTCTTCCATGGACTCACTTTAGAAGCACGTTGGGTAGCTGCCTTTAGCAGGAAGAGTGCTTTTTGTTCCTGGTTCCTGACTTCCGATTCCTGATTCTTTGAACCCTTGACTCTAAACTCCGAATCCTGAACCCGGTCCCAAAATAAACCCGGTATCCGCCTGAACGGAATTACCTTTAGTAAAAGCCCCACCCACAGCTGAAGTGCCAAAGCTTCAAGAAAAAGCCTTCTCTCCCGCCCTGAAATCCTGAAAAACCTCCCTAACATTCCCTTTAACTTTTCCCTTTTGATCTTTTTACTTTTTACTTTTAATTATCATCTTTTATCTTATCCAGATATTGTTTAACCGTTTCATACAGACCAGTTATCCCTATTCTTTCCGGCCTTATCACTCTCACGAACCTTGTCTGTTCCACAATTTTCACCAGTTGCTGCAGGTAGGCAGCCTCCGTCTCCGGCATCCCTGCCAGTATCTCCCATGAACAGACCTCGCTGCGCAGCAGTGAGAACCTCTCCGCCGGGGAGGGCTCGCTGAACACCGGTCTCTCCACCGGGCCGGTCTCTATCTTCATTATCACCTTCAGCGGGAAAGGATTCATCCGGACGGGCGTCAGGCTGACATACTTCTTGCCTGTGCCGCTCTCCGCCTCAGAAAGTGCTTCAGGACCAATACCCAATTCCTCCGCAGTTTCCTTCCGGATCTTTACCCTCCGTTTAAGGGGCATGATGCAAGGCTGTTCATCTTCGAAGACCACAGGGGTAAGATCATCTGTCAGAAATCCGCCGCCATGCAAGG
>Ga0302241_1001813_pt1 | contig 14330 bp, 8 predicted proteins | sample AAG_UR_Arg_MG_FD_193532 | JGI IMG/M metagenome (GOLD analysis project Ga0302241, IMG submission 193532) | Enriched activated sludge microbial communities from anaerobic digester in WTTP, New Holstein, Wisconsin, United States - AAG_UR_Arg | ecosystem: Engineered > Bioreactor > Anaerobic >... | reverse complement strand
ATCAGCAGCCTGAGCCTCGGGTTTTTTTCATACGCAAGCTTAAAAGCTCGAATCAGTGTACCGATATCTTTTATCGGAGTCAGACGTGCGGCAATACCTACGATAATGTCTTCATCATTTTGTTTTGGAGCCTTGGGCTTCTCCGACGCATTGGAGAAATCAAGGCCGTTATAGATAGTAAAGATCCTCCAGGGATCAAACCCTCTCTCGATCAGATTACTTTCCATTTTGCCGGCCACGGCCATGTAGAAATCCATGTTTCGCAAGGCAATTGCATTTATCAGCCCGAAGGTATATTGCTTCAGCGGCATTCCCATATAATCAAGCCTCGGATCCGAATGGACCGTCGTCATGACAGGGATGTTGCGTAGTTTTTTTACAAGGACTCCCAGCATATTGGCCTTAGCACCGTGGCAGTGGATTAAATCCGGTCTGAATCCGTCCACTTCTGAAAGAGCCAGCCTCATATCCTTAAGGATGTTCCAGCCGTTTTCTAAAACGATCACATCAAGGCCCATTGCCCTGCCTTCATCGGCCAATACGCCGCTTCGGAAGCTGACAAGCCTTAGATCGTTCCCTGCAGACAGCTCCCGTGCCAGGGACAGTATATGGGTTTTGCCGCCTCCGATATCGCCGCCGGCCGCAAACAGCATTATTTTCATCGAATCCTCCGCATCGCTGCATGGAATGTGATAATACCTATAGTGCCCGGCCCCGGGCTCCCTGCTGTTATTAATACAAACTCGTTATTATGGTGGCCACCTGTGCCCGGGTCACCGGATCTTTAGGCCACACCTTTCCGCTATACCCGGAGACGACCTGCTGCTTGACCAGAGTTTTCACATAGGGCAGTGCCCATTCCGCAACATCGCTGTTATCTGTAAACCCCGAAAGATCCGCCTCAGCAAATCCTCGAACCTGTGTACGGCCTATTATTGTCATCACTTCCTGTCGGCTTATAGCACCGGCAGGGTTAAAAACTAACCCTTTTTCCGTTCCCGTGCCCTTGATGATGCCCATACCGTACATCGCCTTTACCGACTCCAATGCCCAGGCTGGTATAGCATCGGCATCGACAAAAGGCAAATTGATGCTCTCGTAGCCTAAAGCTTTTTCACCCATCCATTTGCTCATCAATACGGCGAATTCAGCTCTGGTAATACTCTTATCCGGATGGAAAACCAGCCCCTGGTCTGTGTTTACGCCGCTCACCACTCCGCGATTGTAAAGATAAACCGTGCCGTCCTTGGCCCAATGCGCTCCCATGTCGATAAATGGCTGCGGAGTTTGGGCGCTTCCGGGAACCGTTAAACCGCTGCGTACAAGATTCCCGCTTTCATCGGAGACAGTCAGGGCTATCCTGTGCATCGCCCCATCCTCCTGCGGCAGATCGGCGGTGAGGGTTTTCGTTCCTCCGTCATATCGAAACTCCAAAGCTTTGCTGTCAAAAGTCAGAATCATATTTGTCGATGAGAGTCTCTGGTCCACAGAATCGCTTATTAAAGCTGTCAATGTCCTGCCGCTTAAACTCATCTGTACTACAGGCGGCTCCAAATCCACATAATAGCCGATGCCCGCTACAAACTGGTCAAGATAGAACACCCCTTTTTCTCCGCCTGTCTTAAGCAGTTTGACGGATGCTAAAGATGTCGATCCTGCAGGCAGTGTGACCGCCGTCAACTTCCATCCGGAAAAATCAAGCTTAGTCCCAATTACTTCCTTCATCCCTTCAGGGGTATTGACAATCAGATTCAGAGTATTTCCCGATCCATCCCCATACACCCAGAAGCTCATGCTGTTGGGGCTCTTTAAGAAATCTATAGAAGATGCCATAGCGATCTCATTGGTCCCGGAAACAGTAAAGTCGTAAACGACACGGGCGCTCCGGTATCCGTAGCGAACCTTAGTCAAGTCGGTATTGATGTCTGCCGTGATTCCCGCAGCTGTTTGATTTTGAAAAGCATGTGCGGCGTTTTCAAAGGTTTCGAGACGCCACCCTTCGCTTACTATGTTGACATTGACCGATGCGGATACCCCTCCCGCTGAGGCTGTGACCGTCCCCTTACCGCTTGAAATATTGGCAGCGGCGAAGCGGCCGTTTTCATCAATAGTCCCTATTTCCCCTCCCACCGTCCAGGTATAGCATTTATCCTGGGACAGAAGCGGCATTTTCTGATAAACGGAAGATGCCGAAAGGTCTATTATATCCCCCGCATTGACGGTAATATCTGTGATCGCTTTTCCATCTGTCTGGTTTAGGATGGTAACGGCATCCGGTTTGTTTACAACAGTGACCTGGGCTGCCGCACCTATGCTTTTATTCAGTTTTGCTGATATTTCACCGGTTTTAGATGACTTTCCCGCAGTGAAAGCGTTCTCCGAGTCAAAAGTCCCCAAATCGTTTGATACTGAAAAGGTCAGCGACGAAGGCGCCTCTACAGGATAATAATTTTCATCCGTCCCCTTCACAGTAAAGCTTTGAGAGGCCCCTGCCAGCATTCTGAGGTTGTAAGGATAAAGATGTATGTTTGCCAGTCTCCCAGAAGGGGAGGCCGTGTTGATCAATAAAATGTAATTTGCACAATTTCTCAAAGCGCCCTGAGAAGGGCTGTTCACGGTAGTAATGCCGATGTCCCCCGGGTAGACGGAATGTATGGCGGTTGACCCTCCCCCGTCCATATTGATTGCTTCGACGCAGCCCAGTTCAAGCAAACGGTTCGCCAGTTGTGATAAGGTCACTCCCTTGCTGTGTCCGGGAAGCCTGCCGTCTACCGTATAAAAAACCACACTGCCGTCGCTGCGGATGCCGATGGCGGTACGGGGATGTATCTCGGCATTAGCCGGAGCTGTGTTCTTTCCTTCGGTGATCAGCTTCTCCCCTCCTCCTACGGCAAACTCCACATCATCCCACGAAGGATCCGAAGACAGTGTAAGGGTTAGCCTGTCTCCGGGAATGAGAGCAGTCAGTTTGGCCAGTGTACCGGGATAGTTGGTTTCGGAAGCCATGGTCAGCAAGAGCTTGCCGTCAGGAATAAATGCGGCTCCAGTTGCGCTATAAACGGAATCTACTGTCGCTTCAACGGTACCGTTCAGATAGAGCTTTTCCGAATCCGCAGACAGCAGGATATTATATGTGGGGATCGCAGCCTTATTGGTATCGTCATCCGCATAATCCCTCGTGTAAAGCATCACGCCCGATGCGGCAGTTACGACTTTATTCAGATGGATCGAACCTATTGTCGTCCCTAAAGAAGGCCCGTCCAGCTTAATATTTAAATTAGCCCTCCCTATGACAGCACTTCCATCGGCATAAAAGCCTACAGATGGAGCGGTCATGCTTTCTGAGGTGATCAGAGATCCCTCCTTGATAGTCATCCCCACGGGGACACCGTTGTTCATATTGAAATAGTCACCGTTCAGACCGGCCACTATATATTTCCCTTCTTCAGCGGCTTTAGCCGCCACTGTTTTAAAACTCGCTGCTCCGTATACGTCGTTTCCATGTGATATTATCGGGATGACACTTCCCCCCGGTGTATACTCGATATAGTTTTCAGTGATCTTCTCAGTGTAACCTGAATTCCAATAGACTCCGCCGGCCAGCAATGTTTCACGGCCTATGTTGAGAGTTTTTCCATATAGCTTGTCCCCAAGACTGTCGGCAAATGCCGTCCATCCGCTGAATGCGCTAATAATCAGCACAAGCGAAAGTAACAATGATATCCTTTTGTTTGATTTACTCATTTGGTCTTCCTTTGTTCATTAATATTGTCTTGCCTGATCTTACCTGTCCCTGCCCTGCTATTTTATAGAATACGTACCTTTTACCATGACCCAAATGTCAGTGGCGGCGTAGATCCCCCTGCCGTCATCCCTGGGTATCAGCAGCAGATGGTTTTTGGTGACGGCAAGCCCCCCGGCGAGGTCTATACCTTGTGTCACATCGGGTATCCCGTCCTGACCTTTAGCAATCGCAAGGGCTCCGCCGCTTCTGAGGATCAATTCGGTACCTGTTCCCCCTATGAGGCTCTTTCCTTCTGCGACAGAAACAGGTTCAAAAACTACCGTGGACCCTCCGCTCTTTTTCAGAGCTTCTATTTGCGAATCTACATAGCTTTTGGTCACTATCGGATCTTCCGATGAACCCGGTTCATAACTTGCAGCCCCCACTGCTGCAGTTGCAGCGATGAGGGCCAGGGCAACGATTGCTGCGATGATGAATTTTGTCTTTTTCATTCCGCTCCTCCTTTGTGTTCTTACAATTTGTCTTGTCGAACGGGATAAGTTCCGCCGGTTCGTGCTTTGTATGCAAGTCTGGGAGCCGTCTTGCTCCGGCTTGCCCGCTGATTCGGAATGTTAAAAGTCAACTATTCCGAGGCTTATGGTCAGAGCTTCATTTGTCCTTTCTATGCTGTTGTCATCAATTCGACCGATTTTCTCCCTTAAACGCTTTTTATCTATCGTTCTCAGCTGCTCCAGCAGGATCACCGAATCTTTTGCAAGCCCATGGCCTTCTGCCGTGATCTCCACATGTGTAGGCAGTTTGGCCTTATTGATCTGCGAAGTAACTGCTGCCACGATTACCGTGGGGCTATATTTATTGCCGATGTCGTTTTGGACAACAAGGACAGGCCTTATGCCGCCTTGTTCCGAGCCTATGACAGGGCTCAAATCGGCAAAATAGATCTCACCTTTTTTCACAATCAAGTCATTCACTCTCTCTTCCGTACATTCCGGCGGAGACCAGCCCCGCATCGGAAACTATATCAATTTTGCCTCATATTCATTTAAGTCTGTCAGGGCCTCTTCCATGCCTTCCTCAGCCAAAGTAAGGTTGAGTCCGTTCATTTCCTCATATCCTCTGATCAATTCTTTTCGGATCTGCTTTTTCTTTTGATCTTCAAGATAGAGTATGAGAGCCTCTCTGATCAGTTCACTCCTGTTGATATTCTGTTTTGCTGCAAAGCGGTCTGCCTCCTCCAGCATTGGATCCGGCAGGCTGATGATCACTTTTTTTAGATTTGACATTTGCTCCCCTCTGCCCTTTCTATTGTGTATATATGCATGTATATCCAAACATATATCCAGAATAGCTTATGTGTCGCATTTTGTCAAACTTTAAAACTTCGTGATCCTTTTTATAGCCAGGCCTGCCATAGCAGCGATATCGGAGGCTATGACCCCATATTCGCCCAGCCTCTCTGCTGCAATATCGCCTGCAGATCCGTGGATATAGACTCCACAGGCCGCAGCCGCGAAGCATGAACAGCCTTGTCCCGCCAGCGCTCCTATGATGCCCGATAAGACATCCCCGCTGCCGCCGGTAGCCATTCCTGGGTTTCCTGTCGTATTAATATATGCCTCCCCATTTGGTGTTGCCACAATGGTTCCCGCACCTTTTAAGACGGCAACGGAGCCTGTTTGTTCCGCAAGCTTTGATGCGGACTCCACTCTGGACTCGTTGACCCTTTTGCTGCTGCAGCCTAAAAGCCGGGCCGCTTCTCCCGGATGTGGCGTGATGATCGACCGGCCTTTTGCGTGCCCTAAAGCTTCCGCCAGTTCATCGCTGCGGGCAAGAATGTTCAGGCCGTCCGCGTCGAGTACAATGACGGGGCAGCTACTGATAAAAACGTTTTTTATAATAGGAACATTGGAAAGCTCATCTCCCAACCCCGGGCCGATAACGATTGCCTGATATTCATCAAGCTGCTCCGGTGGAAGCGTTCTGGACACACAGGTTGCTTCGGGTACACTGATTTGCAGTATCGGAAAGAGTTCCTCCGGAACCGATATCCTAACCAATCCGGCTCCGCTGCGCAATGCACCTTTTGCACTGAGGACTGCGGCTCCGGTCATGCCTTTTCGGCCTGCTATAATTAAAACCTTCCCGCACTCACCTTTATGTAGTTCCTTATTTCGCTTCTTGATGAAAGTATTGACAAAGGCCTCATTTATTAAACGCGGCGCACTGTTTTTTTGCATCATCGAAATCACCTTTCCGCCGTCTTCCTAACGGTAACACACTTACTAATTCTATCCCGTTTTATACTTTTCGTAAACCACCTTCGACGCAAAGTAAAGAACTTGTCATAATTGCTCTAATTGAAAAAGTAAGTTCCACCCCCGAGAGGCTTGACAGCATGAAAACTTCAAATGGATCTCAGGTCGAGGCAACTAGAATCAGTCTTCAAAGTCGTAAATAGTTGCTCATCCAAAAGCCGGGGCCACTATTTTTATGTTTCGTCCGGGGATATGCCTTTCAATTCTCCCAAGCCCACATCAAAACAGGTGGATGCCGTTATCTTTTTTTGCCCTTATATCGATTCTGTGTATAAATAATGCTGAATATCTGCCCCGGTTTAAGGAGTACAACTGACAAAATCAGCTAAAAACCATAGAAAGGCGAGTTTGTGTATAACAAAATGGCTTTTTGTTATACACAGATTGCTTTTTTTCAGAATTTAGCTGATTTCACGGCGTTTTTCAAGAGTTTAAGCCTCTATTTTTGCTGTTTGTTATACACAGAATGCAATTTTCAACGGTTTTAGCTGATTTAAGAGCTGCGCCGGCCGGGTGGTGGCAAACAAAGCGTCCCCTTGCCACCCTTCGACGCAAAGTAAAGAACTTGTCATAATTGATTCTGAAACGTTTACTTTATTTACTATTGCACAGCAATGGCTTTTGGGATTATAATTAACTTTAGATTTGCAGAGCGGATCGATGCGTGATCCCTGCGCCGGGTTCGATAGCTGCATATTATTATGTTTGGAGGTGAAAGTATACATGGATTCCGGTCCTAGTCCTACCGATAAACGCATCGGTAAAAAATATGCATATGTCCCTGCTTTCATCAAAAACCTTTCTGTATTTTGACTTTTGAAATCTTTTTGAAGCCGTGGACATAGTGCTCATAAACAATGAGGAGGTACATGCCCATGGACTATGATAGAGAAAAGCTGTCAGAGGAAAGCATCTCTCTGATTTTAGAATTAATTGAGAATAAAAACTATATTAAGGCAAGAGAAGAGCTTTTGAAATTCAACGAGGTGGATATTGCGGAGATCCTGGAGGATGCCATGGAAGCCGCAGGCGTGGATAAAACCATCGTGCTTTTCCGTACCCTTCCAAAAGATATTTCTGTTGAGGTATTCTCCTATCTCGATCTTGAAGAACAACTGACCATCATCAATGCTATCACCGACAAGGAGCTTCACTACATTTTTGAAGAATTGCCCTTTGACGATATGATCGACGTTCTGGAAGAGCTTCCTGCCAATATCGTTGATAAAATTCTTGAAAAATCAACAAAAGAAGAACGAAAGCTGATCAACACCTTCCTGAATTACCCTGAGAACAGCGCCGGCAGCCTTATGACACCCGATTATATCAGCTTGCAGAAGGATATGACGGTGAAGGATGCCTTGTCTCATATTAAAAAAGAAGGCATGAGCAGCGAAACGGTATATACCTGCTATGTGAAGGATAAAGGACGTAAACTTATCGGCATCATTTCCCTAAGATCATTGGTCATCTCTGATGATGATGTTCTTTTAGAAGATATCATGGAGACGGATTTTGTACATGTCAATGTTTTAGACGACCAGGAGGAAGTATCAAATCAGTTCAGGAAGTATGGTTTTATCGCTATTCCAGTGGTTGATAACGAAAATCGCCTCGTAGGCATTATTACGGTTGACGACATCCTTGATATTATCGATGAAGAAATAACCGAAGACTTTCAGAAAATGGTAGGTGTTGCGGCTTCTACGGAAGAATACTTGGATACCGGCGTCCTTGGCCATGTAAAGAACCGTCTGCCCTGGCTGTTCTATCTCATGGTTTCTTCCATGATAACAGGTCTCATTATCAATCAATTCGAAATCCTTTTGTCCCAAGCTATTGTACTGGTGTCCTATCTTCCTCTCCTCATGGGCACGGGAGGGAATTCCGGAGGCCAGTCAGCAACCTTGATCATTCGCGGAATAGCCGTAGGCGACATCCAACCTAAAAATGTATGGAAAATCCTATGGAAAGAACTGCGCGTCGGCTTTTTTATCGGTTTGGCTCTCAGCCTGCTCAACTTTACTAAAATTATACTGCTGGACGGCCAAAACGTCATTGTGGCCCTAACGATCTGCTGCTCGATGCTGATCATTATAACTGTGGCTAAAGCTGTCGGCGGCATGCTGCCCATGGCGGCAAAAAGGCTTGGCATCGACCCCGCCCTGATGGCAAACCCCATGATCGCATCCATGACCGATATGTTTTCTGTGGTGACTTATTTTTCACTGGCATCGATCATAATGGGGCTATGAGCAGTTAACTTTGGTGAGGTATCACATAATAACACATATTGAACAGATATGGAGGATAAAATGAAAAAGGAAATCATTGCGAGAACAATCGAGAACCTGAGTCAAAACGGGTTTACCGTCAAATTCTTTCCGGATAGCGAATCGGCAAAAAAAGTGATCCTGGAAGATATCGCACCGGATAAGACAGTAGGTTTCGGCGGATCCATGACCGTCGAAAATATGGGGATTTATGAAGCGCTGAAAGAAAAAGGGGTTCGGGCTCTTTGGCATTGGAAAGCCGATGAAGGGGAAAACAAAAGGGATATTCTAAAGCTGTCCGCTGCAGCAGACATCTACTTTTCCAGCACTAATGCGATAACTGAAAGCGGCAGCCTTGTAAATATCGACGGGACCGGCAACCGCCTCTCCGGATTGCTTTTCGGACATGAAAAGGTCATCATAGTCGCCGGCGTCAATAAAATCACCCGAAGCCTGGACGAGGCTTTGATCCGCATCAAAAATATCGCTTCGCCTTCCAATGCAAAAAGGCTGGGCAGGAAGACTCCTTGCGCAAGCCTTGGGAGGTGCATGAACTGCGACGTCCCCGATCGCATATGTAAAGCTACTCTCATTATCGACCGGCAGCCGGGAGATTCGCCGATAACCATTTACCTGATCAACGAGGACCTGGGTTATTAAGCTGTCGTAACCTAATGTATTTTAAGGCACTTCTTCCCATATATCTTGCCGCTGACGTCTATCTTGGTTTTTGAGGATTTGTCGTCCGTTTCAAAAAAGTCTGCAGGGTCTATGCCTACGGATATATCATTAAAACCCCATTTGCCTCCCAGAAAATCGTAGGAGACGGATTTTGAAAAGGGTCCGATGCCAAGACCTGCTGAGAACATTAAGTTGCCGCAATCATCCAGGGTCAATTCGCCGCTGGCAGGGCCTACTCCCAACTGCAGTCCGAATTCGCTGCCGGTTTCAGCCAACCCCTGGAAAGGATTGATTTCTACCGATGTTCCTGCGCCAAATCCCACCTCAGCACAAACTGATATCCCTTCACCGTTAATACAGAACTGACCGCCGCCGCCAAAGATGGCATAAGCGGAGCCGCCGATGCAGAACAGGCCCGAAGGATCCCTAAGGTTGACGGGATTATTGCCTACGTAAACATAGAGATTGCCCTGATATCCATCAAAGAGGATTGGATCCCGAGCTGTCCAGCGTCCTGCATCCGGATCATAGTCCCGCATTCCGAAATGGACCAGCTTGGTGTCCGTGTCGCTGATTCCTCCGGCATAGCCGATGGGAAGACGGAAGGATGGATTGCTGTCGGATATTAATTCCCCGTAGCTGTCATATTCCATAATCTTTACGAGGGTTCCATCCGAATCGCATACTATCTTTGGAGTCCCCTGCTGATCTGTGGCTACATAGTACTTTTTATCTCCCTTTTGTATTGCAAAGAGGCAATTGCTCTGGTCATAATAATACTGAGAAAGCACACCTGATGAATCCCTCATGGCTGTTATCCGGAAAGGATTGCCCAGATCCCCGTAGAGATATTGTTCTTCCTCAATTATGGGAGCCTCTTCTGTTCCGGTGTTCACTGAACGCCCGATCCGCCGGCCCATACCGTCATAAGTATAGGAGATCTCCCGGCCTCCTGCTACGGCCTGTCTCAGCTCTCCCTGAGCGGTGTAGTCGAAGGTATCCAAGCCCCGCTGAGTTAGAAAGCCGTCGGCATTAAATCGGTAGTCAACTCCATTTAGCCGGATTAAGCGACCCTGTTCGTCGTAAAGGGCTTCGTCAGTCAGACGGTTGCCATTAGCATCGTAGGTATAAGCCTCCTTCGGTGTTCCATCGACAGCGGCACCTGTTAACTGCTTGTTCTCATCATAGGTGTAGCTGTAAACCTTATCCGCCGAGTGGCCAATCCTCTCTGTCTTTGTTCGGATAATTCCTGATTTATCAAAGATAATATCCAGAGAATATACGCTCTTGCCTCCAACACTATTTTTGAGGCTTGCCATCCTTCCATAGGCGTCATAAGTATAATCGGTGGTCATCGTTCCATCGCTGATTTGGCTTGGCGCCCCGAATTGACCTCCATGCTCAATGTCAAAGTCTCCGTATCGGGTCAGCAATCCGTCGTCGTCATAAGTAAAAGCAACTTCCGAAGCATCATTCAGGGTGAATCCCGCCAAGCTGAAATCATTGTTATAGCGGTAGCTATAGCTATCAGTGGCCACACTGTCGCCGCCTATTACTTGTGTGATAAGCGCACCATCGTAGCCAAAGAAATAACCGTTCCCATCCGGACTTCCGGAATTCCGGCTGATGGTGGTGACCCGGTCGGTGGAATCAGTATAGGCAAAGACTGATGTTACACCCTCGCAATTGATTCCTATAATTCGTCCTTCACTGTCATAAATAAATGATACCTCCCTGCCATCAGGAAGAAGCATCTGAGTCAAGGCCCGATCCTTGTCGTAGCTTTTCTGATAAGGTGCATTCCCAGGCGGAGTATAGCTTTCCGGCTGATCGATTGCCGTATAACTCAGCTGGTGCTTTTCGCCTCCGGGTATGGTAATCCCCGTGACATTGCCGTTGTAGTCATTGCCAAAGGCATAGGTCTGTCCCCCGGGCATGGTAATGCTTTTCAAGATATCTGCATCGTTATAGGTATACCGGAATTCAGCCCCTTCTGCATCCGTCAAGCTAATGAGCCGGTTCATGTTATCATAGATGCAGCCAAGACTCTGTTCACCCTTTTGGATCTTTATCAGCCGCCCTTTCTCATCGTAGCTGTAGACGGTGGGTTCCAGCCCGTCGATGGATACTTTCTCGATACGTCCATACCAGTCCAGAGTGCTGACCTTTTGCCTTCCTAAAGGTGTGAGATCTGTTACGATTACCTTCTTGCCGACTTTATCCAATTCATAAGTAGTGGTGTAGGTATTTCCATTGTTGATGACCTTGTCGGTTATTTTAGTGATATTAAATAAGTTATTGGCATCTCCGTCTGCAAATTCTAAAGAACGCTCCTTAGTAATTGTTGAGACCAGCCCTTTCGGTGTGGTGATGAGAAACTCTCCGGTAAAGGGTGCCCTCATCTCTATTCCCGGTCGCGGATCGGGCTTTGATAACATGACAGCCACAGTACCATCCGGATAGGTGACATTGCGAGTGCCATTCTTGTAAACCTCCATAATGGTTTTGCCGCCGGCCGAATCGGTGTTGATCATACGGGTTCCCACTCCGGGGATATTCTCTACTTTATATATGGATTTCCTGCCCTCGGCAGTCTTGACGTTTACTTGGTAGCCCTTATCCGGTTTGGTGCGGGAAAGCTCGGTAAAGCCGCCTGCAGGGTTTTCATCCTTTATCAAAAGCCCCATTTCATCATAGCTGAAACGATAGACATTACCCTTGTGGTCACTGAACATTGTAAGTAGATTTCCATTCCCGTAGGATAAGTTGATGGGTATCTCATAGGGGCAGCTAATGCTTGACAAGTAGCCGTTTGCATTCACCTTCAGATAGGTCTTTTGCCCTCCGGAAGCAACAATCTCTGTGGGATTCCCCTCTGCATCCCTCACGATAGCGGTCACATTGTCAAAAGCATCGGTTACTGCAGCCAGCTGACCATTATCATTATAACTGAACGTATAAATATCACTTCCGGTCAATGCATTAATGGTGCGGAAGTGGCGACCATTGCTATCAAAGGCAAACAGCTGGCCGCCTCCTTGGTCTGCAATAAGATACTCGTTTGCCAAATTGCCCATGGAGGGCTGTCCGACCCGGCGGATCCTATGATTATGAGTATCGGCAATATATAGGCTGCCATCGGGACTGAGTGCAATACCGGAAGGATAGCAAAGCTGTGCTTCCGATGCAAAATCCCCATCACCGTCGTATCCGCCGTCCGAACTCCCATCTCCGTTTTTATCCGGTGTCTCTGTGCCTGCCACAGTGCGAATAATCCCATCCGACGTCACTTTGCGGATGCGGTGGTTACGATAATCTGTAATAAATATGGTACCATCGGAGGTTACCATAATGGTCTGCGGACTATTAAGGTCAGCCTTAACAGCCGGGCCGCCGTCGCCGGAAAACCCTCCGAGGCTGTTTCCGTTGCCTGCCACCGTGGTAATCACACCATTGATTTCAATACGACGAACACAGTTGTTGCCGGAATCTGCGATATAAATAACACCGTCAGAGCCGATGGCAATTCCATTGGGATATTTAAGCCGGGCTAAGGAGGCAGGACCGCCATCGCCGGCGAAACCTCCTCCATCGGAGCCGGTACCGGTACCCGCTATGGTGGTAATGATCCCATTAGGGTCAATCCGGCGAATGCGATGATTATTGGCATCAGCAATGTAAATACTGCCATCGGGAGCTAATGCAATGTCACCGGGAGCATTTAATTGGGCCAGTTTAGCAGGTCCGCCATCTCCGCTTAATCCGTAAGAACCTGTACCTGCTACAACACTGATAGAACCCTCCGGATCTATTTTTCTGATGCGGTGCCGGGCATCCTCAGCAAAGTATATACTGCCGTCGGGACCAAGGGCAATGCTCATAGGCATTCCTATTTTAATCAGCTTGGCAGGACCATTGTCCAGTTCATTGCCTGCGGGATTCCCGGCAATCGTTGTGATGATCCCATTTGGACTTATTTTGCGAATTCGCTTGTTAAATCCGTCCGCAATAAAGATACTGCCGTCGGGGCCAGTTGCCACGCCAAAAGGACGGTCGAGCTGTGCAAGTCCGGCAGAACCGTTATCACCGCTAAATCCGCCGTCAAGGAAACCGTCTTCGTCTGTGTCCAATGCGGATGTACCTGCCACGTTGGAGATTATGTTCTCACTGAGTCCTGCATCAGTTCTGCTCCCGTCGCCCAGAAACAGCATCCCGCTGCCCGGATCGTAGGCATGATGCACATTAAGAGACCAGCCGCCGATTCCTGCAGGAGCACTATCCCAAAAGGATAGCATCCCGTACCAATCCTGCCATGCGGTGAAGGTTGCGCTTTCTCTGCTAACCTTCCATTGAACCGGGAATGGTTCGCCGTAATTGCCGAAAGCATTTGAATCTCTGTTATCCTGAGGTTCATAATAACGGGCATTATATACATAGCCTATGCGCACATGAATTGGCGTGGTGCCCTGAGCCGTCTGACCATAAGGATTTTTACCATCCCAGGCAAAGATATAGTTTTGACCGGAGACAGGCTCGAACCTCTTGGAAAAGAATCTGCCTGCCACCCTGACTTCCAATAGGATTTCCTTAAGACTATCCGGAAGGTCTGCACCGCTGATTGGAATCTCAAGGGAACGCTGCTGTTTACTTCCTTCGGCTCGGCTGCTATTGTAGTTCAGGCTGAACGGGGTGCCGTAGACCATGGCCTCTTCGCCTAATGCCTGGTTTTGGTACTCAATGATCGATCCTCTGCCCAGGCAGGGATCGTTTACCCTGTTGATCTCAGGCATGGGGACCTGCGGGCCTCTGGCATCAAGGGGCGGACCGAAGGGCCAGTTGCAATCCCAAGGAGAAAAGTGAGTAATAGGTACTCGCCACAACTCCTGTCCTGCCTTATAGATTGCAGCCAGCTTCTGCCTTTCCTCATCTGTTACACCTAGTTTTTCTAGACTTGCATGATTCGCTTCAAAACCGCTTCCATCTATGTCTAGCACAGCCTTGCCGTCCCCGCCGATTCTGAGTATTTTGATTATCTGACCGTTTTCAGAGGGGATCCATGCGGCCTGATCGTAATCGTAGTAGCCCATGGGTACAATACCGCCTACGGGAAAACCGATAAAGTTTTCGACATAGTGATAAATAGGTTCGTCAAATATTACGCTTTTGGCACCTGCGGCTATGGCTTCATCGACGCTGTATTCCACGCAATAGGTATATGCCACATTGGGAGGGAGGATAGCCGGCATAGCCTTTGGGCCGTTGGCGCCCACCGTGTATTCGGTAGCCCGCACTGTCAGGTTACTGATGGGTGTGCCA